>Ga0307509_10000167_pt1 | contig 103177 bp, 85 predicted proteins | sample 10_EM_MG_FD_202245 | JGI IMG/M metagenome (GOLD analysis project Ga0307509, IMG submission 202245) | Populus trichocarpa ectomycorrhiza microbial communities from riparian zone in the Pacific Northwest, United States - 10_EM | ecosystem: Host-associated > Plants > Roots > Unclassified | place... | reverse complement strand
AGGCGCTCCGCGATCTTGTCCGCCCTGGGAGAAAGCAGCATTCGCAGCACGACGTCGTCCGCTGGCCGGGTCGCGTCTTCCGCCAACAGCTGTTCAATGACGCGCGTCAGGCGATGCGTCAACTCATTCACAAACCGGAGGTGAGCCGTATCGTGTACTTCTTCAACAGTGGGTCCGTAGGTGCCGCGAGCCTCCTCGGCAAGCTCGTGCAGAAACAGATTCAGCAGCCGCGCCTTGTCGAGCAGCCGCATCTCCGTGAAATACTCGATTTCGGACTTCAGGTTCATGACGGGAAGAAATCGATCGGCTTGGTGGTGGTGATGCTTTCGACATCCTTGGCGTCGAAATGGAACAACCTGACCCGCGCCACAATCTTGCTCTCGAGATCCGGGTCGTTCAGCTCGCTGGAGACGACACGGCACATCGTGATTTCGCCGGAGGGCGCGATGGTGAATTCCAGGACGAGTTTGCCCTGCAGCTCAGCTCTCTCGCGCAGCGCGCGATTGTACAAACCGTAGATAGCGCCCTTGTTGTGGTCGAACACCAGCTCGATCTCTTCGCGGGACCGAGCTGCTTTGCCGCTCGAGCCCGTCCGCGTGGGACCGCGGCTGTCGAGGCCCGTGCGGGCAATCGACGAAGTCACGGATGTCGTGTCATGGCCGGTGAGCGAGCCCGCGCCCGTCCCGAACCCACGACTGCTGTTGGAGGAAGTGATGCCGCCGCTACCCGCGCCCACCTTGGACGTGATCATCGAACGCTCGGCATGCGAATCCGCACCCACGGCTCCGGACAGGTTCTTGGTCTGTGACAGCGGAGTCAGGTCCATCTGCTCGCGCAGATCGGCCAGCTCGTCCTTCACCCGGTCCAGCGACTTCTGCGCCTTTTCATGCGCGAGCTGCTTGCGGTCGACGGGAGGTGCGATCGGAATGGGCTTCTTCTCCACTTCCGGTTTCGGCTTCGGCTGTTCTTTCACCACCGGCGGCGGCGGCGGGGGCTTCGGCTTCTCCTCGATCATGACCCGGGCCAGGCGCTCCGGCACCGCAGTTTCCGCAGCCGTGCGCTTGGGCGTCGGCAGCAATGGAAACAGGATTCCCAGGATGAGGAAGATGATGAGCAACACACGCAGGATCTTGCGGAAGCGCGAGCTCGCCTCCGGATCGCCTTCCCACGGCAGCTCGAATTCACGATAAAAGGGCGTAATGACGGTCGCCATGATGGTTCGCCGTTAGCCGGGCCTGAACTGGCCGGGGGCCACAGGCTTTTCCTTCTGGATGACGGCCAGGGAAACCTTGCCGTAATCAGCATCCGTGCACGTGCTCATGACCTTCTTCAGCACCTCGTAAGGCAGCGACTTGTCGGCCATGATCGTGATCTCACGCTGCGCCAGGTCCTTCTCGGTCATGGCCCGACCCACGAGCAGCGGTCGTTTGAGCGCGTCGTGCAACGGGCCAATGATCGCGTCCTTGCCCTCGCGGACCTCCTGGACGCTCGCCACCCGCTCGCCCTGCACAAACAGGTCGGTCTTGGTGATCATCACCACCACCGACTCCTTGGGAGCGGCCTGGGCGATGGACTGCGGAATCTCGATACCCTTGCTGTTCTGGATCACCTCGACCTCGGTCGAGTAGACCAGCAGGAAGGCAACCAGGGTCGACAGGATGTCGATCAGTGGAATCAGGTTCAGCTCTGCATCGGCCTTGTGGCGCAGATGGTGCTGCGCCATGCGCTGCGCGCGCCGGGATGTGCTCATGAGTGCGGAACTCCTGCAGCCGGCGCGGCAGGCACTGCCGTGGAGCCGGTTGTAGTGCCGGGCGGTGCGTCGGGAGCGGGCGCATCACCCATCGAAATGTCGGGAAACAATTCCGCCTGTATCGTGTTGTTCGTGGCGTCCTTGGCCTCGAACACGCGTACGTGGTCCATCACCTGCACGACCGTGTCATACATCGTATCCGGCTCGAGAAGGATCGAAGCATCGGTTTTTTCCGGAAACTTCTGCTTCACGCGCTTCAGATACTCCGTGAGGCCGTCATAGTTCGGGCCGGTCGCGGTGTTGGGCAGCGTGGCCAGCGGCCCCGTGTTGCGATCAGCGACCTGCAGCAGGTCCTTGCGCACCATGACCTCGATCTGCAGGCCCGGCGGGGGCTCTTTGAACTCCGTCTGCGCCGCAGGCAGGTTCATCTGCAGGATGACGGTGCGTGAGAACACCGCCGTCATGAGCAAGAACGTCACGAGCACCGTAAAGATGTCGATCATTGGCACGAGCAACAGCTCAGCCGGTCGCTTCGCGTGACGCGCGAGCTTCTTGTTGGCGTAAGACCTACGCATGCGAAACGTTCACCCGTGAAAGAGCGCGGGCGAGCGGCTTAGGCCGCTTGCGCCGGTTGCCGCTCGGTGATGGCGTTCAAGAACTTGACGGAGGCCATCTCGAGGCTGTCAATCAGCTCGGTGGTCTTCGTCTGCAGGAACGCATGTACGAACAGCAGCGGCACCGCGGTCATCAGACCGAACGCCGTGCAGTTCATCGCCACCGAGATGCTGGCCGACAACAGGTTGGCCTTCTCGGCAGGGTTGATGGTCGCCACGGCCGCGAAGGCGTGGATCAGACCCATCACGGTGCCCAGCAGGCCCAGCAGGGTTGCGAGGTTGGCGAAGGTTGCCAGGTAGTGCGTGCGCTTCTCGAGTCGCGGCACGACCTCCATGAGGCTTTCCTCCATGGCCTTCTCAATGTCGTCCCGACGGCGTGCAGACTGAATGCGCGCCAGGCCGTAATTGAGAATGTGCCCGATCGCAGAATCGGACTTCGACGTCACCTGCACGACCTGGCGGAAGTTGCCCTGCGCAAGCATGGGGACGACTTCGTTCCAGAGACTGCGGTTACGCACGGCCGTATGCGTCAGGTAAATGTACCGCTCGATGGCTATCGAGAGGCCCACCACGAACACGATGGCAATCGGGTACATGAAGTCCCCGCCGCCTTGAAAGAACCGAACGATTACGCTCCACAGATCCATCGAAGTCACTCCAGGTCAGTTCAGGCCACACACGACCAGCATTGCCTTCAGGCGGCGCCAACCAAGCGCCAAACTGAATGACATAAGCCAAAAAAGCTGCGATCCAGCTCTCACCTTGGCAGCAAGGCCCAAGCGACTAGGCCGCACTGCACCATCTTGTCCAATTCGCTGAAGCCGCCGACGGCTTCAGCAGGCGCTAATGCTTCTCCGTTGCCCCTGCGGCCGCGCCCGCCGCATCCTTGGCGTCGTCAGGCTTCAGGGCATCGTAGTAGCGGTTCTGGCGCTTGAATACGTCACGATCGACTGGCGTGAGCACTTCGTCCAGGAGACTGTTCACGGGTTTACCAACGAGATCGCCCAGGTCGGACCGTTTCCAGGGAACGATGTATAGCACTTTGGGCAGTTCCCGGTTGCCTGTGATCTGCGTTGTGTCGAGTTCGATTTTGTCGTGGGCCTTGCCCGCGGGTGCACCAGTCTTGGGCGCCGGGGAAGTGCCGGCGATAGTTGATGTGGTCGCCGCTGCGGGTGTCCCTGACACGGGCGCGGAGCCTGCCGGCGCACTGCCGGGCGCGGGTGCGGCAGCAGCGTCGGCCTTCACGGCTGTCGGTCGCACGGGTGTTGGTGCGGGCTTCTTCGCCGTTGGCGCTGGCACCGATGTCGGTGCAGCAGGTGGCGGCGCATCGGAAGATGACGGTTGTGTTGCAGACGTGTTGACGCCCGGCTCCAAATCGGCCGGCGGCGGAGCAACTGGCTTGCCGCCCTGTGCCCAAGTGGCGACGCTGAATGCGCAAACGGTGGCGACGAGCGCTCCTCGCATCAACCAATGGCCTACGGGTTGTTTGGGTGCTTGCATAATCAACCTCCCGCCTTGGGGGCTGGCTTGGTTGCCGGCGGCGGCGCGGTAGCCGGCTCGGGCTTCGCGTTGCTCGGCGCCTGTGCCGACGGCGTGGTGCCCGGCGCGCTACCCGCAGCGGCACCCGCGTCAGCGGCCCCCGTCGTGGCGCCATTCGCGCCGGCGCCCGTCGCTCCTGCGGCCCCGGGCGCCCCTGCTCCTGACGCCCCCGGGGGCGCTGCAGGCTTCACCGGCGGCTTGCCCGTGCGCTGTCGCAACTCCGCGATCCAGCTCGTCACAGGCCTGTCCTCACCAGTCAGTTCCTTATACCGCTCCAGCGCTGTCAACGCGCGCTCGGGATCACCCAAATAGAGGTCCGACACGACGCCGAGGTTCCGATACGCGGGCGCGAAGTTGGAATCCGCGGCAATCGCCTTTTCGTACGAAGCTGCAGCGTCGGGGAACTCCCCGCGCAGTCGCTGCGTCGCTCCCAGTTCGTTCCATGCCACAGCGCTCGCGCCATTGCGCTCCACTGCGTTCTTGAGCGCCGCCTCCGACTGATCGAGCTGCCCCGCCTTTCGGTACAGAATGCCGAGATTGACGTACGGCGTAGCTAGATGCGGATACGTCAACGTCATCTGTTTGAATTCGAGCTCGGCTTCCGTGGCGTTACCGCTACGCATGAAACCAACCGCGCGATTGAAGTCCGCGGTTGCGCGCGGCGATGGCGGCCCACCAGGACCCGCCGCGCCGGCTGCACCAGCCGCGCCCGCGCCAGCACCCGACGTCCCTCCCGCCGCCGATCCTGACGCACCACCACGCGCGCCACCCGGCCCGCCAGCAGCACCAGCCTGCCCGGCCGCACCAGGCGCGCCGCCGCGTCCGCCCGCAGCAGCGCCAGCGGTGCCAGCCGAGCCCGCAGCCGTTCCGGCCCCGCCAGAAGCGGCGGCGTCAGCGTCCGGTTTCTCCTTCGGTGCTGACGCGCAAGCGCTCAGCAGCACCGCGAGAACACAGGCATTAATTAAGTGTCGTCGCCACATCCTGCGTCATTTCCGTCTTGCCGTAGCGCGCAGGCTTCAACTCAGCCAGCACTTTGAAACTCTTCTGCACCCACTCGTCATACACGCCCTCCTTCGCACGCACGGTGTTGATCTCGTGCGCCTTGATGGCCTGTTCCTCGAATGGGAAAACCTGCTCCTCCAGCAACGAGTTGTATTCCTCTAGCTCCTCGCCCTTGAGATTCTTCGGCCGCTCCGAGCTCATGACATCATGAGCGAGCGTCCGGTACAGCTCAGCCATTTCGTACGTCGCCGCCGTAGTGACCTCTGCAACGTTGTATTCGGCCGCATGCTTGTAGCCATTCATCGCGTCTTCGAGCGCCTTGCGCTTCGCCACCAAGCTCTTCTTGAGCGGCGCCGTCAGCCGAACACCGCGAAACGCATCGCGTGCCGGCTGAGCCATGGCCAATGTAGCTTTCGCCGCGAGGTAGTGTGTCCGCTCGGTCCGCTGCGCGCCCGCCTGCGAATCCGCCTTGATGATCTCGCGATACCAGTAATCCCGCTTGGTGACATCGCCGCTCTTTCCGGCGTAGTCAGCCAGCCGTTGCCGCGCCTCCACCGCATCCGCAATCGGTGTCGGATTGGAGGCAATGAATTTTTCCAACATTGAGACGGCTTTGGGTGTGTTGTTGGCCGCCGCGTACAGGTCAGCCGACTGCAAGAGCGCCTCGCGCTGAACCTTGCGATCCTCAGCCGGATTGGCTGCGATCTGCTCGAATTCCGCGGCCGCCTGACCAGGACGGTGCGCTTCCGTGTAGGCCACCGCCAACTTACGCGTCACGTCCGCAGACCGCTCGTTCTTCGGGTACTGCTTGCGGAATTCCTCGAGCACACCGATCGCGCGATCCCACTGCTTCAAGTTGATCAACTGCGCGGCCGCATCGTACTGCGCGGTGGAACGGATCTTCGAGTCCGGGGCAACACGCGCCACGCGCAGGAAGTCATCGACCGCTCCGGCACCGTCGCCGGCCTTCTGCTTCGCCTCACCCTGTTTGTATACAGTGGCCGCGAGACGCTCGGTCAAATCGTTCTTCAGCTTGTCATCGTTGACGACCAGATCGCGCGCCTTGATGAAGGCCGGCTCCGCCTGGTCGAACTCATTCTGGTCAAAGTGCGACTGCGCAATGATGGTCCAGGCAATACGCTGCTTGGCCACGTCCACCGGCGGCTGCCGTGTCAGGATGGCCTGGGAAATCGTGATTGCCCGGGGCAGATCCTTGGCCGCGAAGATTTCTTCCGCCGCGCGAGTCAACACGCCGGCGCTGTCCGGATGCTCCGGGAAGGTCTGTGCAAACTTGACGCCGGCATCCGTAGCCCGCTTGTGCCATTCAACCTTGGCCGGCCCGGTGAGCGAGTCCTCGCTCTTCTGATACGACACCAGCGACGCATAGGCGGCCGTGGCCGACTTCTCGTTCTTCGGATAGTTGTACGCGGTGCGCTCGTACTCGTTCGCCGCATCGACGTACTGATGGCTTTCGAACAAGGTCTCGGCCAACAGGTAGTTGGTTCCGGCGGAATCCGGATCGTCCGGAAAGGACTTCAGGTAATCGCGATACCACTTGGCCGCTTCCTGGTAGTCCTCGACCTTCTTGGACTTCTGGGCGGTCGCGTGGAAGTAGGTCGCGACGTCCTTCAGGTTCGTCTTCAGCTCCTGCACCACGGTCGGGTATTGGGCGCGATCGCGGCCTTGCCAGAACGGTGAGCTGAAGTTGTATTTCTCGACGTACTCGTGCTTGCCATCGAGCACGAGCTGACTGAAGCCGGCCTTGCGATAGGCCTCGATGGCCTGCATGGCCAGGTTCGGCGCATGGTCGGAATACGGATCCCGCTGCACATAGGCGCGGTAGGTCGTCGCCGCGTCCTGGAAGCGCTGCTTGTCGACATACAGATCGCCCAGGCGCGAATAAAGCAGGTACGAATACGGCCGTTGGCCTTGCTTACCCGTGTACTGATCGAGAGACTGCGAGCCATCCGCATACGAGAAGGTGATGCTCATCACGCGCAACGTGTCTTCCACGAGCTCGCGGTCGGCACGCTTGAGATCCTCGATCCGCACGGGTTTGTTTCCCGGTCCCGTCAGCTTGGCTTCGAGCACACCACCGAACGAGGGCAGGCTCTCTTCGGTCAAACCCTGCTTGAACAGCGACCAGCCATGTTTGTAGAGGCCCTGCTCGTAGAAGCGCGACACCTTGCCCTGTTGAATGACAACCGCGTACGCCTTTTCGGCATCGATGTAACGCTTGGCCGAAAAGAGCAGCTCGCCACGACGGAATTGCACTTCGTCGAGCTGGGGACTGCGTGGATACTTCTGGACGATGCGGTCCAGGGTGGCCAATGCCTGTTCCGGCTGACCCGTTGTCTCGTATGCCCGCGCGAGCTGATACAAAACCTGGTCGTTGCGCGCGTAATTGGGATAAGCCTTCAGCAGCGTCGAATATAACTTGATGGCCTCGCCACCCTGCATATCGATCGCCGTGACCTCTTTCTCCATCCGCTCGACTTCGCCGGCATCGAGATTGAGGTCACCGAGGCGCCTGAGAGCCTCCGCCCGCAACTGCGGATCGGTTTTCTGCAGCTCCAGGAAGCGCCGATAGTTTTCCATCGCCTTGCCGGCGCTGGTGGAGTTGCCCGCATCCGGCTTGCTGTCTTTTTTGACCGCCACCGGATGGGACGCGAGATCCTTGATGGTCCGCGTGTCTTTTTTATCGTTGGAATCGGCTGCAACAGCAGCGCTGGCCACGTAAGTGCCCAACAGGATACCAACTACAATATGGCGCGCGCGCTTCACGGCTTCGGCCCCGGAGGAGGCTCGGCCTGTGGCGGCTCGGCCGGAGGCGGCGCATCACCGCTCGGCTGCTGTTGGGGCGCAGGCTCCGACGCGGGCTCGGATGCAGGCGCCTGCGGCTGGCCCGTCTGCGGCTGATCCTTCTTGTCAGGGTCGGCATTCGCCGCACGGTCATACATGGTGGCCAGCGCGAAGCGCGCCTGGACCTGGTAAGTCGCAAGGCGGTTCTTCTGCTCCTCCAACTCGGCCACGGCCACCTGCGCAAGGTACGCGCTCTGCTTCTGCTCAGCGGCGGCGAGGGTGATCTGCAAACCATCGATGCGCGTCTTCAACGCCGCCACCCGGGCTGCAAATTCGCCATTGTTCGTTGGAACGCTCTTGCGCGCCCGATCCACCCTGATCCAGCGGTTCTGCGCTTCGTGCAGCGCCAGGTCCAGATCCTTGATCGTGCGGCGCTGCTGCCACATGCGTGCCTTGAACGAATCGTTCAAGCGGAAGTACAACACGCCCTTGACTAGGCGCAGTCGTTCCTTCAGGTCAGTGTTGTCCGGGCTGTCGGGAGCGGCCGCCAAGGCGGCTTCAACGCGCTGCAACCGCGCCCACTGATCGCGCTCTTCGGCTGACCCGAGCGCCGCAACGTCTTTGCCGCCATCGATGTCATTCAAGCGGCTCTCGAGATCGGTTTTGCGCTGTCCGAGCTTTTCAACAGCACCGGATGCCAGCAACGCGTCGACCCGAGGCAATCGCTGCGCGTAAGCACGCTCACGCGTATCGATCATGTCGCCGAACGCCTCCATGCTGTCGCCCCACTTATCGAGCGTATGCGCCATGTACACGAGATCGCGGAAGTTCTTCAGGCCTTCCTGGAAGTCGTGGCCCGCAAGCACGGCGTACAGATATCTGGACTCCGGTGCGTCGGGAACGTTCTTCAACTGCCAGAACCAGCCGTAACGCGATTCCTTTTCGCTCGAGATCACCTGCGAGAGCATGTCACCGCTTTGAATGCGGTTGATCGCATCATCGAGCTGCACAGTCTCCGTGTCGTACGACTGCACGGCTGATTCGTAGTACTCCGCCGACTGCGCATTGGCGCTGAGCTTGCCGAACGCATACGGAACGGCGAGGAAAGACTCCTGCACCGCTGCATCCAACAGGTTGCGACTCCGCAATTCCATCCACGGATTGAGCGCGGCCTTGTAATCGCCCAGGGCCGCATCCGCCCAGCCCGTACCCAGCAGCGCCTTGTTCGAGTAAGGACCCGTCAGCCGCACCCGCTCCAAGGCCACTTTCGCCTTCGCGGGTTGATCGGCCTGCAGATCGGCAAAGCCCAATGCGAGATTCGCGCGATCCTTCAGGGCGAGCAGCTCGGGTGTTTCCGCGTACATCGTACCGACGGCGGTCAGGAACGGGTCCGCATCGGCCAATCGTTTTTGACGAACGAGGGCCACGCCCAAGTTGAATCGTGCGTACGCGGACCAGGTGGGCGAGCCCTTCCAGCTGACCAGCAGCCGCACCGCCTCGTCGAACTTGCCCTGATTCATCAGGACATTGGCAAACAGGTGAGCCTTCTGCGCCTCCAGCTCCGGCGACAGTTTTCCCTGGATCCGCCGAAGCGCTTCTTCGGCCTTATCGAGGTACCCACGCGCGTACCACACCTGCGCCAGATAGAACCAGGCGCGATTGCGCACGCCCGTCGGCACGTCCTTGGTCAGAAGTGTCTGGAACCGCTCGCCGGCTTCATTGTGCATGCCGAGGGACAGATACAGGCCGCCGAGCAGCAGCTGACCTTCCTCCTCGTGATGCGGAATCAGGTTCCAGTGCTGGTAGGCGGTGAGCCGGGTGATCGCCTCGAAATCATCGTCCTGGTAGAGGTAAAAGAGGACGTCGCCGTAATGGAGATCGCGAATGCGCGTGACCGGCAACTTCTCCGGATCGTGACGCCGCGCGGCTGCGGGACCGCTCGCCACCACGGTGATGGCAAGGGCGAGCGATGCAATGACCAAAGAGACAGGACGCATGGGTTGCGGGGCCTATTCCCAGTCCTTGATCTCGAATTCCGGCTGCTGCTTGCGCTGCCGGTCATTGATCTTCAGCTCCAGGTACTTGGCACCGATGCCCTTCTCGAACTTGAGCGTTGCACCGCGCTTGTAGTCGCGCTCGTTCGGGCCCTTGCCACTGAAAAAGGCCACCAGCTCGTGCTTGCCCACCTTCAGGTTGCCCAGGTACAGCCGATGGACGCCGCCCTTGAGCAGGGCTTCGACCTCCCGCGGCGTATACAGATAGTTGATGACTTCCTTCTGATCGATCTTCAGCGTGACCGAATCGAGCGCGAAGAAATCGCCCACATCCATGGAAACGAAGACCGCCACCTGGGTATTGGCCGGGAACAGCAGCTCTTCTTCGAGAACAAACAGCTCGCGATTGAGGTCGACCACGTCCTTCTTCAGGCCCTGGACCTCCTGGTCGAGTCCGCGTGTGTCAGCAGCCTCGGTACCCGCCGCGGCAGCGCCAGTGGCATCGCCGGCGGCCGGAGCCGCTGGGACGGGAGCCGCGGCATCAGCCGGCGCACCGGGCGCGACCCCGGTTGCCGGTGGCGCAGCGGACTCGGTTGCAGGCATCGCGGCGGGCACGGGAGCCGCCGGTGCCGCCTGGGCCGGGGGTGCACCCTGGGGCGCTCCCGCAACCTGGGTCGCTCCCGCAACCTGGGTCGCTCCCGCACCCTGGGGCGCTCCACCCTGGGGCGCTCCCGCCGCCCACCCCGAAAAGGCCAGCAACAGCGCCAGCCCGGCAAGGCGCGACCACGCCTTTATATGAGATGAAATACGGTGCAAAACGGCATACAGCATAGTTATTCCGATCATTCGTTCAGCAACGCTCGCAGCTGCTGCAGGTACAACTCTTCGTTCTTGGCGTTGTAGTCCCGGAACACGTTGCGAACCACTCCGTTCCGGTCGATCAACAGGGTCATCGGCAGATTGTCGACCTGGTAGCTGCGGCTCACTGCCTTCTCCGGATCCAGTAGCAGTGGAAACGTAACTGCCTCGCCGTGCGCAAAGCTGAGCGCCCGCGTCTGATCGTCATCAACGTTGATCCCGTACACCTGCAGGCCCGCCGACCGATAGGTAGCCAGGTTGCGATTCAGCGCCGCGAGCTGAGCCCGACATGGCGTGCACCGGCTACCCCAGAAGCTCAGGATGACTACATCACCCCGATGCTCCGACAACCTCACGTTACCGCCCGCTATCGCATGCAACGCAAAGTCCGGAGCCTCATGCGCCAGCAGCGCATAAGAGGTAGCCGCCAGCGCAGGCGCACAGAATACGATTGCGGCCAGCCACAGCCGCCAACCGAGGCTCATGGGTTGGTACCGCCACAAGCGACGCTGCATTGCGCCTTCCGGCCGTTGCAAGCTCAAGAAATATCCTTCTGCAAACGATATGACCGCAGCGGACCGCGGGCGCGGTGAACCCTCGCATAGCAAACTTCACACTGTCAACGAACGAGCCTCCGTTTCCAAAAGAATACGCCGGAGCGTCGGCATTGCGCGACATGCGCGTAATGCCGACGTCCGGCGTGAGGTCGACAGACAGAGAATCAGGTTATCTTGGTGAAAGCCGTCAGTGCATCGCGGGCAGCCTGTGCACCCAATCCCTGCGTCGGGAAGACGGTTGCGAACTGCGCTTCCACGCCGTTCAGAGCCATCCAATTGAGCATCACCGTCTGCACGAGCAGGTTGTTGGCATTCGCCGCCGGGCTGGACGTTGCGTTCACCGTCCCATCGGTGTTCATGAACCCGATCTGATTGCCTGCGACGTTGGCGCTCATTACCGGCCGACCCTTCGGGCTGTAGACCAGGATGAACGATGCTGCAGTCTGCTGCGAGTCACCCTGCCATCCCAGCTTGCCGCGGGCCATGGCGTTGCCATCGACGTTACCCGTTGAATTCAACGAGCCGTCGCTGATGACCTGGATCATTACAGGGGTACTCACGCGCCGGGCGTAATCGAGGATCGCACCGATGATCACACCGGCATGCTCGTTTTTCACCTCACCGGAGACGCGCGAGCCGTCGTGATAGTCATAGCCGCCCAGCGTGATCGTGCCGGCTCCCGCGTAGCCGTTCATGACCAGCTTCATGACAGCCGCAGCCTTCTTGATATCGCCGTCGGCGTTGTACTCGGCGGTGGTGAAGATGGCACCGCTGGCAGCGACGATATTCGTATCCAGGCTCGGATTGAGCTTGGACGGATCGTTGAAGCTCGCCGCAGTAGCAGCACTCTTGACGTATGCGCACCGTACCTGCTGCTTGAGCGTGGTATCGGCGGCAGTGGCACCAGGGATCAGCGGCTCCTGCCCGAGAACGACCGTATTCTGGAACGCATTGCCGCTGGCGACGGTGGCGATGCCACCGCTGATTTTGACCTGGGACTCATATGCAGCGATGGTGTCAGGGCTGACACTGCTGGTGCCTGAGCTGACGAGTCCGGTGTCATCAGTCGCCGAAGCAATCTTGGTCGGCTGCAAGGTGGGATCGACGAATGCCGCCGGGGCGGCGGAGTTGCCGCCCGACACACTGGATTGTGTGCCGCAAAGAGTGATCAGCGTGCCGTAGGGAACCGGCGGGTTCTGCGCCGCGAACACCGAGGCACCCTTGGCGATGGCGTACATGGCATTCAGCGGATTGTTGCCGGTGTCATTCTGCGACATCGCCGGAATGACAACGCCATTCACTCCCGCGAGCGCGTTGGCCGCCCGCGATTTGATTCCGCGCAGGATCGCGGAATCGCTGTGGAAGGCAATGCCCATGCTGGTATCGATGAAGCCGGCGGCCGAGGGCAGCATGTTTCCCGGCAGGCCGAGCCGGCTATAGCCGGCGGCCGACAGGAAGTTCATCTGCCCACCCTTGACGCCCACCAGCGCCTCGGAGCCGATCAGGTTGGCGCCTCCCGCCAGGTCGATGGTGATGAAGGGGACGGGTCCGGTAGTACCCATCCCGCTCGAGCCAGCCGCGGCGACCTTGCATTCGCCGGTGAGGTCGGTTGGCAGGGCTGCCTCGGCGCCCTGCGATTTGAGCAGGGCGCCGAGCCAACTGGGGGCCATCACAATTGCCGGGGCCGATATGAACCCTGCACCCAGCAGCTCCCGGCGCGTCACCGGCTTGGGATGGTTCTCGTGTTTGAACGGCTCATGGAGACCATGGGGACGAACGGGTTTTTTGCGAATAATCATGTCAGTTATCTCCTGATGCCGATCACTGCAACGACACTGCGGCGCTGCCGAGAGTGGCGGTGCACGCTGCCTGCGCAATCGTGGCTGCTGTTCGGCCGGTTACGGCCGTGCCTGCGAGGGTGCCCATCATTGATCTGAGCTCCGTCTGGACGGTGGCTGTCGCACTGGCGTTGACGTTGGTACCAACCGCGCGGGCAAGCAGCGCGTTGATGACCAGGTCCTGGTTCGCCTGTGTGCTGAAGCCTCCCGGTGTGCCAGGCAGGGTCACTCCGTTGAAGATGGTTCCGGCGGTCGGGTTGGTCACCGCGATATTGCAGTACTGGTCCGCGAGCTGCGCGATCGCAGTCTGATGCGAGGCCAGGAAGGCTGTAATGTCGTTGGTCGGTGGCAGCGACTGCTGCATGGTGTTGTAGAGCTTGTTGACCACGGTGTTGCTCACTGGCACGCCGGTTATGGCCGACAGTGCAGCGTTCACCTGCGCGAAGTTCTTCACACCCACATGTGACGGCGGCACCGTCGGGAAGGTCGGAGCCGACACAACGACCGGCGCCTCGGTATGAGCATGCATATGCGTACCGATCTGCTCGAAGGTGAGGAAGAACATGTCGGTGTCCACGCCCTTGTCGGCCGCGATCACCGCTCCGACATTCGACAGCACCTGGCCGGCCGCTGCCGTGTAGTTCGGCGCTCCGATGGTCGTGTTCAACAGTGCATACGACTGTCCAGTGGCCAGCTCGACACCGTTGACGCCCACACGCATACCCTTGATCGGGATATTCGCCGGGACGGCATTCGGGTTCAGGCTGACGAACGTCGGATCGCTGAACTGGTAGCCGTAGCTGTCCAGCACGCTGCCGGTCACCTTGACGTAGGACTGCGGCACACCCGTCAGGTCAGTGACGTCGAACAGCATGAAGTACTTCTCGCCCACACCCGCGTCGTAGTTCTGCTTGATCTGGGCAGCCGTCAGCGCGCGGTTTTGGATTTCTACGAACTTCAGAACACCCAGCCACTGCTCCTTGCCGGTGGTTTCGGCACCGAGGACCAGGGCGAACGTGTTGTCCCAGCTGGCGAGCGTACCGGTCTTGTTGACCGTATCCGTCGCGCCCGTATCAACGCCATTCACGTAGATCTTCTGGCCATTGACCGGATCGAAGGTCAAAACGACGTGCTGCAAGGCCGCCTGTGCGGGGAACTTGGTCGCATCCGTCTGCGTCACCTTGCCACCGGCCGCATCCGACTTGCTGGTGCGCGTGGCACCCGAGTAGGACATGGCCTGCTGACCGAGTGTTGCGTTGCGAGTCTTGTCGCTGCCCGAGTAGCTCACGAGCCACGCATTGGTCTGCGCGACGTTGGCGGGAGCCGCCCACGCCTCGATCGTGTATTCGCCCGTGGAGGTGATCATGGAGGCGATCTTCGCGCTGGAAGCGGTTGAGGCCTGCGCCTTGCCACCCGTGTTGATGTTGATGCCCCAGCCACCTACCCAGCTCACATCGCCCGTGAACAGCAGGTCAGCCGCAGGTGTGACACCGCTGGTGTCGTATGCGGTAGTGCCCGAGCCGGTCTTGAACTCGTACTTCGCGACGAGGTTGGCTTCCGAGCGGTTGCCGCCGGAGGCCACCGTGCCGTCCTTCAGCTTGAGGGCCTTCGAGAGCACCTGCGAAGTGTCGACCGGTGTAACCGAGATGCCACCCGCGTAACTCGTGATTGCAGCGAGCATCGCCGCCGAGCTGCCGGCGCAATCCGCCGCACCGCCCGAGGGAGTCGTCCAGCAGTTGTGATGCTCATCGCGCAGACGCACGACGAACCGCGACTGATCCGGAGTGTTGAGGTTGATCTTCGCCTGTGCAGCCTGGAAGGCGACTTCGATATCCGCATCCGTGCAATTGTTCGGAGCTGCGGCAACCGTGCAATCCGCCACGCCGGGCGTTCCGCCGGTGGCGAAGTAAGGCGTCTGCGGTGAAGCGGAGTTGGCCTTGTGACAGCCCGAGCAGAACTGCGACAGCAACGGATAAACAGTGGTCTTGAAGTTGGGGCTGCTCAGCAGGGCAGTTGCCGGGAACTGCTTGCCACCGCCGACATCGCTCGATGACGGGGGCTGCAGAACAACTCCGGTGTTGGACCCGGAGGAGGCTCCAACCCACGCCTTGATCCAGGTGAGCATGGTGTCGCCGCAGGCCTTCGGGTCGGCAACCCAGCAGTTGTGACCGCCGGAGACCTTCAGGACCAGCTCCGACTGCTCAGGTGTCTGGAAGTTGACCAGCGGGTTGGCCGCCTGGTAGGCGAGGTTCACGTCATCGGAGCGCGCGAACATCGGTGACTGGCCACCTGCTTTGTGACAGCCACCGCACTTGTCCGAGGTGCGGATGTTTTCCCACAAGTTGATCTTGAAGGATTGCACGTCGGCATTGGACGCTGCCGGGCCTGTGTAATTGGACGCGGTATTGTCCGGAGTAGTCTGTTGATTCGGCGTAGTGGATGGGCCGCCGGCGGTACACGCCGCGACCGTGGTAATGAGTGCGAGGACGGCGGCACTTTTCAGTATGCCCATCCCTGCACGGAGGCTTTGGAAACGGTTCATGAATTTCTCCCTGGTCATGGTGCTCTCCTTAAGGAGCAGTGACCGTGCAGTAGACGGCGGCATCAGCGAACACCTGCTTCATCTTGTAGCCATTGGCCTTGAACGCGGTCTTGATGACTTTGACCGCATCCACATCGGCCTGGCTCGCAGGCGCCCGCAGGCAGACTGCCTTGAAGGCCTTCTGCACCTGGCAATCCGCGAACGCATCGCTCGCCGCCAGCTCCTGGCCGAGCGAGGCCGCGCCGGTGCCGGCTCCCGGCAACGTGGTGTCGAAGCCGAGCACCGAGTTCGGACCCGCGCGCCAGCGGTTGGACCAGTTGTTGTCCGGTGTCACGAACCCATACTTGTTGTTGCTGGAGTTGATGAGGTACTTCGGCTGCACGGTGCCGGCGGTGTAGGTCATCGCCAGGGAGGTGTTATCGAAGTTGTAGTACGCAAATGCCCGCGCCATCGGATCCATGCCGGTGTGACAGCCGATGCAGTTGTTCAGATAGACGCGGCTGTCACCACCGGGCGAGCTGGCCACGTCCTGACGGATGCCATCCGTCGGGCGGGAGGTATCCTGCACCTGCTCCATATCGCGGCACAGATGATTGACCAGTGTGAAGCGGAACATCGCACGGTTGGTGCCATTGACGAAGAACGCCGCCGCGCTCGCGCGTGTCGTGATCAGACCCGCGACGGCCGCGGTGGTCGTGCCATACGTACCCGACTGGGTAGTCTTCTGCAGGTTGGCACTGATGTCGACGTTGTTCGTCTCGGCAGTAGCGTAGTGATCATTGTTGGAAGCGGAGGGCGCCGGCAATCCGCCCGCCTTGAGCGTATAGAGGACGTCAGCAGACAGCGCCGTATTGAATGGCACGTCGTCCTTGATCATTCCGATCGCTGTAACGACATAGTCGTTCAACGGCACGAACACCGATTGATCACGGTTGGTCGCCGGTAGGAACATGTTCTTCAACGTTACGTTGTAGAACTGCGGTTGCGCCGTCGCAATGGCGGCTGCACCTGCCGGATTGGAGGTGATCAATGGTTCCATCAAATCCAGATTGGCAGCCGACGGTGGAACGCCCGTCAGGCGGCTGTGTAGTGCAGTGGCTTTGGCTCGTGCCGCCGCATCAGCATTCGCTGGCGATGACGCAAGCGACGATATTACGGCAAGGGCGCATAACGCTCCCGCTGCCGAAGCGCGTGCCAGCGCTCCCTCAAGTTTGATCGGTGTTTTCGTGTCCATAGCGCTCGTCTACTCCCAACATGATTGCGATGCGCGCGAAGTGAACTATACGGTCGCGCTATCCACATCCCGAATGTCTCAGGCAAATGACGTCGCCAAGGGCAGACACTTCCTTTATTACCTGGTGCGTAACATCCCTCACGCAGCAAAGTGCGAGCCGGTTCACGGCACGCGCGCAGCCGAAGGCATACCTATCGTCCTGCGCACTAGCTGCCTCGCCAGGTGGGGAGAAAACAGCGAAGCGCATCCGAGTGTCGTGACGGATTCGGCACAAAAAAACAAAAGCCTCACGGAAGCATTCAAACCGGGGACCGAATTACGTTACATTCGCCTGTCGCGGCAATGCGGGGGGCGATCTGGAGTGACTTGCATGACTATGGAGCGCGGAAACGTGAACGGCCTCACGCAGAATGTGCGTGTGCACGGCCTGTTGCGCTGCCTCGGCGCGCCGGCCCTGGCTGTGTGTGCTGCCCTCGTTGCCGGCTGCAGCGGTAACGCCCATATCGATGTGGCGAACAGCCAGGCGGCTGATCCGGCCACCGTCGACTTCCCGGTTTTCTATGTCAAGCGCACGATCCCGCCGGATTCGGATGATCTGCGCATGCTGCGCGACGCGGTCGTCCCCACGCAGGACCAGATCGTCGTCCCGAAGGCGGACCTGTTCATGCGTGCCAGCGCTTCTCCGAGCGCAGATGAAACTAACATTACAACGCGGATAACCGGCACTGATACCTACGACATCAAGGATGTCGATGTATCACTCGACGGCAAGACCGTCGTGTTCGCGATGCGCGGCCCGCTCACCGAGAAGACCAAACAGAAAGACCCGCCGACCTGGCACCTTTGGGAATACGTCATTGCGAAAGACACCCTGCAGCAGGTGATCCCGCCATCGTTGGTGCCAGATCAGAGCAACAACGTCGCGCCTCACTACATGCCCGACGGGCGCATCGTGTTTTCCTCGACGGCCCAACGCCAATCGAAAGCCATTCTGCTCGATGAGGGCAAGGCCCAGTTCGAGGCGCAGGATGAAGCACGCAACGAGCCCGCGTTCGTCCTGCACGTGATCAGCGCAGACCGCACCGAGTTTCATCAGATCTCCTTCAACCAGAGTCACGACCGCGATGCCACCGTGTTGGCGAATGGCCGCATCCTCTGGAGCCGTTGGGACAATGCGCCCGGCAAGGACGGCATGCACCTCTACACGTCCAACCCGGATGGCACGGATCTGCAGTTGTATTACGGCGCCAACAGTCATATGACCGGAACGACCAAGGACGGACAGAACAATGCCGTCATTGAATTCGTGAAGCCGCGGGAGATGCAGGATGGCAGCATCCTGACGCTGGTGCGGCCGTACACCAATATCGATTTCGGCGGCGACCTCGTCATCATCAACGGCAAGCAGTTCGTTGAGAACGCACAGCCGCTGTTGACCGATGCGGGCCTGCCTGGACCGGCGCAGACCCGGGCCACGACCAATAACGTTCTGGATGTTCAGGGTCCCTCGCCCGGCGGACGCTTCAATTCGGCGTTCCCCCTCTGGGACGGTTCGGGCCGATTCCTGGTGAGCTGGTCGCAATGCCGTCTGCTCGATACTGACGGGGTCACCATCGTGCCGTGTACGGACGCGCGCCTGTCTGACCCGAACGCCAAGACGGCGCCGCCCCTCTATAGCGTCTGGATGCTCAATCCTGCGCAGAGCACGCTGTTGCCAGTGATGCCGCCGACCGAGAGCGTCATGGTCACAGACGTCGTGGCCGCACAGCCGCGAGCGCTACAGAACATCATTCTCGATAAGGTGCCGGGAGTGGACCTGGACCCACAGCTCTATACCGACAACGTCGGTGTCCTCGACATCAAAAGCGTTTACGACTTCGATGGCGTCGACACGGCGAAGCCGAGCACTCCAACGCTAGCCGATCCGGCCGCCACGACCGCGGCGCAACGGCCGGCCCGCTTCATCCGCCTCGAGAAGCCGGTCTCGATTCCCAACCGTGACGTGCTCGACCTCGACAATGCGGCCTTCGGCGCCAGTGGCTTCATGCGTGAGATCCTGGGTTATGCGCCAGTGGAGCCCGATGGCTCGGTGAAGATCAAAGTGCCGGCGAACGTTGCATTCCAGATGAGCATTCTCGATGCCAACGGCCGGCGCATCTCGCCAATCCAGGCGGCGTGGTTACAGGTGCGTCCGGGCGAAACTCTGACGTGCAACGGCTGTCACACACCTGCAACGACACAGAATCCGAAATCGCATGGACGGCCGGGGCTGTTCAAACCCGCTTACGGGGGCGCGGCCGGAGGCTCGCCATTCCCACACACGCTGTCAACGTTTGTGCCGGCGGCCGGGGAAACTATGGCGGAGGCCCGTGCCCGTACCAGCTGCGCATCGGACACTCCGAAGTGCAAGCAGATGAACCCGAGCGTAAACATCTACTATTCGGACGTCTGGACCGATCCGGCCACCGCGGGCCGTGCGGCCGATGCGAGTTTCGATTTCAGCTACAACAATGTGTCGCAATTCCTCACGCCCGCACCGACCAAGTCGTCCTGCCTGGATTCGCCGGGGGGACCGTCCGCCTGGAAGGCCAATTGCCGCATTGTGATCAATTACCCGAAGCACGTTCAGGCGCTGTGGGATTTGCCGCGCCAGACCCTGAATGCCATGGGCGCTGTGGTCTCCGACCACACGTGCACACAGGCGGGATGTCACACAACCACACCTGCCCCGACCTCCACGGCGGCAGTCCAGGCACCCGCCGGACAGCTCAATCTATTGAGCGACGCATCCGACGATGAGCCGCTGCAGCCCATCTCATATCGTCACTTACTGTTCCAGCATGCCAAACAGGAAGTTATCATGGGGGCGCTTGTGCTCGTCCAGGGACCGCCGGATGCCGACGGAAACCCGACGACAGTGCCTGTAGGACCGTATATGAATGCCGGCAGCGCCAATGGTGCGCTTTCGGCTGCGTTCCTCGGTCGCTTTGCACCGGGTTCGGGAAGCACGCATGCGGGCTACCTGAGTCCGGCCGAGCTTCGCTTGATCTCAGAGTGGCTGGATATTGGCGCGCAATTCTTCAACGACCCGTTCGACCCGGCTGCTCCAGTCAACTAGGAAAACGTTGCTTCTTCGTCTGCCATTAGTCGGGTTGTTGCTGTCGCTCGTGCTGTTTACGGCTCCTGCCGTGAGCCGCGAGCGCCTGCAGGTGTACATCTCCGCGCCCTACCTCGAGCTGCGCTCGGGGCCGGGCCGCGGCTACCCTGTGTTTCATGTTGCCGAGCGGGATGAGAGCGTGCAGGTGCTCTTCCGCCGCACTGACTGGTTCAAGGTCCGTACCGAGCGCGGCGTGGAGGGCTGGGCCGCGCAACGTGACATGCTCAGGACCGTGCTCGCTGACGGGACACCGTTCAAATTCGACCTGGGCGACCGCGCCGGCTTCACGTCCCACAATTTCGAAATGGGTATCTTTGCGGGCGAATACAGCGGCTCGACGCTGGTTTCGACCTACGGATCGTACTCATTCAACTCGCAACTCGCGGTGGAGCTGTCCGTCGGGCAGTTCCTCGGCAAGTACACGAACGGCGTGGTGGGGGATCTGGGCCTCACCCACGTTCTGGTCCCCGAATGGCGCTTCTCACCGTTCCTGATGCTCGGGACGGGATTGGTCCATGTCTCGCCAAAAGCGACTCTCGTGCTACCTTCCGAGCGCACCGACCAGACTGCCTACGTCGGCGGTGGTGTGCGCTATTACCTTACGCGCCGCTTCTTCGTGCGCGCCGAGTACAAGAGTCACATCGTATTCACGAAGCGCAACGCAAATGAGGAAGTAGACGAATGGAAACTGGGATTCGCGTTCTTCTTCTGACTGCGGTCCTGATGACGCTTCCGGGCTGCGCCTCGGTGCGCAACTGGTTCCATCACCGCAGCGAAGTACGCCAGGCAAAGGCGGAAGCCAAGGAAGAAGCCGCGCAGCAGGACGCCCAGGCCGCCGCGCAGGATGCCGACGCCACCCCTCCCCGCGTGGTTGATCCCGAGGTGGAACGGCGCAAGATCAAAGTGCCGCGCATCAGAAGCTCGAATGTCGAGATCGGCATTCAGGACGGCTTCCTGTCCATCGAGGACTTCGGGACACAAAACGCCTATGGATTGACGGCCGCATACCACGTCACCGAGGACTTCTTCTTCCTTGGCGAGTACGGGCGGGCGTATGCGGGACGCACCAGCTTCGAGACCCTCGGCGGTAATATTCAACTGCTTACCAGCGCTGAGAGACGCTTCACGTACTACGACATCTCTCTGGGCTACAACTTGCTTCCAGGCGAGGCCTTCATCGGTCGGGGCCGCGCCTTGACCAGCTCGTTCTATTTTGTCGGCGGAATCGGTGCCACCAAGTTCGCGGGTGACGATCGCTTCACGGTGAACTTCGGCGGCGGGTATCGCGTGCTGCCCTCGGACTGGCTCGCGATTCACATCCAGGTCCAGGATCGGGTGTTCCGCACGGACCTGCTGGGCGTGTCCAAGCTCACCAACAACGTGGAAGCGAGCCTGGGTGCGACCGTATTCTTTTAAGGGGTGCGACGCATGCGTCGCACGGGCATCCTGCGAAGGATGCCCTGGATCGAGAGTGAGCAGGCGGATGCCTGCGTAGATGGAGATTCGCATGAAAAACCGTATCGCAGCACTTCTCACCGCGGCCCTGATCGTCGCGGTACCCGCCTCGGGAGCCGGCTCGTCGAGCGGTCCCGCGCCGGCCTTCACACTGGATTCGCGTGCCGGCTCGAAAATCAGCCTGGCGCAGTACAAGGGCCAGGTGGTGATGCTCAACTTCTGGGCGAGCTGGTGCGGCCCGTGCCGGGAAGAGATGCCGCTGCTGGAGAACATCTACAAGAAGTACAACAAAATGGGCTTCACCCTGATTGGCGTGAATGTCGAGCCCGACTCAAAGGCTGCTGAAGGGTTTCTCAAGCAGACTCCGGTCAGCTTCCCTGTCATCTATGACAAGGACAGCACGGTCAGCAAGGCATACGACGTTTCGGGCATGCCCAGCACGGTCATCATTGATCGCAAGGGCAACATCCGTGTACTGCACCGTGGCTACAAGGCCGGTGACGAAAACGAGTACCTGAACAGCATCCGGAACCTGATCCGGGAGTAAGTGAGGCGGACATGCGCGTTCGGATCATGGTCTTGATGGCTGTTGCAGCGGGGCTCCTCCTCGGTGGGTGCTCACCCATCCAACCGTGGGTCAAACCCTACGAGCGCGAGCATTTCGCCGATCCCATCATGTCGTTCAACCGCGATCCGGTCTCGGGCGTCTATATGGAGCATGTGCTCGAGTCGCGCGAAGGCGCGCGGGGTGCGACCGGCGGTGTAGGCGGCGGCTGCGGATGCAACTGACTGTGTTTCGAGAACGCATCCGCGTTTCGCTGCAGCGCACGCGCCGGCGGCAACCTAAGACGCTGCTGGGCCACGCCAGGACTCTACTGGCGCTGCTCCTTTGTGTGAGCCCAACGTTCGCCGGGGTGCTTCCCGACGACCGTACTGACGCCCTTTATCACCGTTACCAGGGCGGCGGCATCACGATTCAGGGTCCCTCGGTGCTCATCCAGAAGAAGATCACCGATAATTTCGCCGTCAACTACAACTGGTACCAGGACTACATTTCCAGCGCCTCGATTGACGTAAAGCTGTCAGCCAGCCCGTACAAGGAGAAGCGCACGCAGCATGGCGGCGGATTCCAGTACCTGCACGGCAAGTCAACGTACAGCGCCGGCATCATCAACAGCGTCGAGCCTGACTACAAATCGAACACGAGCTACTACTCGATCAGCCAGGACATGTTCGGTGATCTGACCACCCTCTCCATGACCTACAAGCGGGGTTGGGACAAGGTTTTCCGCGACCTGAAGGATGCGACCACGGGCCGGATCATCAACGATCCGCGGTTCGGCAATGACGATTCCACGGGAGCCGACATTGCCTACCGCCCCGCGGATCACCGCGGCTACTCCATCGGTATCAGCCAGATTCTCACCCGCAGCCTGATCGGCAGCTTCAACTTCGAAGTGCTGACAGACCAGGGTTACCTGCAGAGCCCGTACCGCAAGATCCTGTACCTGAATCCTACGGCCGGCCTGGGCTACACGCAGGCGGAGCAGGTCTATCCCCATACCCGCACGAGCAACGCGGGGGCATTCGAGCTCAAATACTACTTGCCGTACCGGGCTGCCGTGACCGGCAAATACCGCTACTTCTCGGATACCTGGGGTATCCGCGCGCACACGGCGGAGATCGGCTACACCCAGCCGGCGTGGAAACAATGGATATTCGACGGCTCATTCCGCTTCTACAAGCAGAACGCGGCGAGCTTCTACAGCGACATGTTTCCCCGGGCGAACTTCCAGAACTTCGAGGCGCGTGACCGTGAGCTGGCCGCATTCAACAGCTACTCGGTGGGCTTCGGCTTTGCCTACGACTTCCCCATCCCGCGCAACCGCTGGATCAACAAGAGCACCTTCAACATCCGGTTCGATCACCTGCTGATCGACTACAAGGACTTCCGCAACGCGCTGCTGATCGGCTCGACGCCGGAATTTACCGCCGGCAACGAACCTTTATACAAGCTGAACGCGAACATCTTTCAGGCATTCCTGTCAGTCTGGTTCTGATTTCTTTTGTCTGGATGTTGTAAATCTCCCCTTGCGCGCGGGCTTGAGTTAAGCTAGTGCAATTGGTCGCTCACGTTGCTGTGTACGTGAGGACAGCTACTTGGGGATTTGAAGTATGCGAAGCCGCATCAAACTGTTGACCGCCCTGGCCGGACTCGTGCTCGCGTTGGGTACTACGGGAGCTTGGGCGCAGGCACGGGAACAGGGCCGCCTGCTCATGGCGAGCCAGGTGCTCGAAGAGCTGCGCTCATCGCGTGACCAGTACGTACCTGACAGGCTGCTGGAGCGCGCCTACGCCATTGCAATCATACCTGACATGACCAAAATCGCGTTCTTCGCCGGCGGGCGGCGCGGACATGGTGTGCTCGTCGTGCGTGACAAGGACGGTCGCTTCACCAGCCCGTCGTTCATCACCATGACAGGTGGCAGCTTTGGATGGCAGTGGGGTGTTTCGTCGACTGACATCATGCTGGTGTTCACCAGCCGCAAGGGTGTCGAGGGCATCACCGGGGGCAAGTTCACTCTGGGTGCCGATGCCTCGGTAGCCGCGGGACCGGTTGGCCGGCAGGCTTCGGCCGCAACTGACACGAGCTTCAAGGCTGAGGTTTATTCGTACTCGCGGACCCGAGGTGTGTTTGCGGGGTTGGCCGTCGATGGCAGTGCTCTGTCCATTGATGATGATGCCAATGAGGTGTTCTACGGGAAGCCGGACGTCCTGGCTTCGGACATCATCTCGGGCAAAGTGCGCACCAATGATGATTCGGCGCGGCGGTTCATGACTGCTGTGAATATGGGAGTGGGGGCGCAGACTGCTGCTACCACCACGACCGCTTCGGCGCCTGTGACGCCGCAGCCGGGTGGGGTGCAGAGCGATGCGCCTGGTGGGGTGCGGGCTGCGCCTGCGACCGGGGCTACTGCTTTCCCGATGGAAGATCCGAATCCGGGGAAAGAACCCAAGTAAGGGGCTCTATCGGCATCGGGGCCGGCCGCGGCGAGTAGCGATAGCCGGCCGTCACCCCACGAACAGAGGCCCTTCCACCGTCCCGTTGTGCTTACGCGCAGGGCCGGCGGAAGGGCCTCTGTACGTTGGGCGCCGTCTATACACTGCGCACCGTCGTACCCGGAACCGGAACGATCGAGACCAAACCAAAATCCAGGAAAGCGAGAGCATGAAGGACCTCACTCAAGGGCCTGTGACGGGGCATGTCGTGGCCATGGCTGTGCCCATTTTTTTGGGGATGCTGTTCCAGACGCTCTATTTTCTGGTCGACCTCTACTTTGTGGCGGGGTTGGGGGATGCGGCGCTGGCGGGGGTGGGGGCGGCGGGCAACGTCACTATGGTGATCATTGCCCTGACGCAGATGCTGGGCGTCGGGACTGTTGCGCTCGTTGCGCATGCGGCCGGGCGGAAGGATCAGGCGGAAGCCAACCTCATCTTCAATCAGTCGGTACTGATGTCTGCGATTTTGGGGCTGGCCACTCTGCTGGCGGGTTATGGGCTGACGAACGCGTATGTGCGCTCGTTAGCGGCAGATGAAGCGGCTGCGGCGGCCGGTATCACCTATTTGCATTGGTATGTGCCGGGGCTTGCCCTGCAGTTTGCGATGGTAGCGATGGGGTCGGCGCTACGCGGGACCGGTATCGTCAAACCAACCATGATCGTGCAGGTGCTGACGGTGGTACTGAACACCGTGTTTGCGCCGATTTTCATTGCGGGATGGGGCACACATCATCCGCTGGGAGCGGCTGGTGCGGGCCTCGCGAGCACAGTGTCCATTGCTATCGGCGTCGTGTTCCTGTGGTTCTACTTCGCGAAGCTGGAGCACTACGTGGCGCTTAACTCCAAGCAATGGGCACCCCACTTCGCCACCTGGAAGCGCGTCCTGAATATCGGCCTGCCGGCCGGCGGCGAGATGTTGATGATTTTTGTGGTGGTCGCGGTCATCTATTGGGCGATCCGGGACTTCGGTCCGGCCACGCAGGCGGGATTTGGGATTGCGCAGCGGGTCATGCAGGCGCTCTTTGTGCCCGTGATGGCGGTCGCCTTCGCGGCGGCACCCGTGGCCGGACAGAATTACGGCGCGCGGCGGCCGGACCGCGTCAAAGAGACGTTTCGGGCAGCGGCGGGAATCAGCGTAGTCCTCATGCTTGCCGACACCATCCTGTGTGTCTGGCAAGCGGACGGTCTCGTCGGATTGTTCAGCAGCGATCCGGCCGTCATTGCCGTCGGCGGGCCTTATCTGAAGATCATCTCGTGGAATTTCATCGCCACCGGGCTGGCGTTCACCTGCTCCAGCCTGTTCCAGGCGTTGGGTAACAGTTGGCCGTCGCTGATCAGCTCCGGCTCGCGGGTGGTCACATACGTGATACCGGCGATCTGGCTGGGTTTTCATGGGCATTTCGAGCTGCGTCACTTGTGGTACCTGTCGGTGGTCACCGTGACATTGCAGGCCGTGTTGAGCCTGGTGCTGCTACAACAGCAGTTCCGGCAGAGGTTGGGACCGCTGGAAGCCGCGGTAGCCAGTTAGGCTGCCGGTCCGCCACCCGTGGCCGGCTGATGGTTAGCCGGTAGGCGCGTCCGCGAACAGCGGCAACGTCTTCGTACCGTCCGACACCTGCATCTGGCGCTGGATCGACACGCCACCGCGCGAAGGGAAATACGTCTGCGCGATTCCATCGTGCACGCCGATGATGTGTAGCTGCAGACGGTCGATCAGTTCGTGTAAACCGGGTTGATCGAGCGCTCCCATCTCCGCTTCGTGTAGAAACCGGATCACGCCAGCCAGTGCGCTCAGCACACCGGCGCTGCGTGGCAAGGCCAGCAGGCACTGCTCGATCTGGCGCAGCGAAAACATACAAGCACGCGGAAACTGATCGCCGCGCAGCACGAATTCCAGCACGTCCGTGCGGCTGACACGCGTGCGGCGGCTCAGGCGATACATCTCGTAACCGGAGAGCGACTTCAGCACGCTCATCCACTGGATCGTGTCGAAGGGCCGCAGCTCGGGCGCATCGTCGGGCAGCAGTTGCGCCGAGCGCACATCCACGATGCGACTGGTCATATCGGCCCGCTCGAGATTGCGGCCCAGCAGGAGGAACGTGTACGCATCATTGCGATTCATCGTTCCTTCCAGCGCACCCGTGATGGTTTGCGTGTTCACCACAATGCGCTTGAGGAAATTGAAGCGCGTCCGCTTGTTGAGCCCGGTTCCCAGCTCCTCAATGAACTCCAGGAAAAACTGGTTCAGCAGCTCCCAGGCCTCCGTCGGAAAAATATCGCGCAGAATGCGCGCATTCTCGCGAGCCATCTTGAACGAGGAGACGATGGAGCCGGGATTCTCGGGGTCCGCGAGGAGGAACTGCACGATGTCACGCTCGTCGGCACGACTCCCGCGCGCATCGAACATCTCGCGATTGCCGGTAATATCAATCAGCGGCTGCCATCCGGGAGCGAGTCCCTTCGGCAGATCCAGCAGCAGGTTGGTATTGACACTGACGAGGCGCGCCGTGTTTTCCGCCCGCTCGAGATATCGAGCGAGCCAGTACACGTTTTCAACTACTCTGGCGAGCACTCGTTATGCCTCGGTATCCACTATCCAAGTGTCCTTGCTGCCGCCGCCCTGGGAAGAGTTGACCACCAACGAGCCCTGTCGCAGTGCGACCCGGGTCAGTCCGCCGGTAGTCACATAAGTCTGTGGACCGCTCAGGATGAACGGGCGCAGATCCACGTGCCGCGGCTCGATACGGTCGCCCACGAACGTGGGAACGGTCGATAACGTGATGACCGGCTGCGCGATGAAACTTCGTGGATCGGCCTTCAATTGGGCGGTGAACGAATTGCGCTCACGCTGGGTCGACATCGGGCCCATGAGCATTCCGTAGCCACCGGAGCCATCGACGGGCTTCACCACGAGCGAATCGAGGTGACCGAGAACGTGGTCGAGCTCTTTCTTCTCCCGGCAGCGCCAGGACGGCACGTTCGGCAGGATCGGAGTCTCGTCGAGGTAGTACTTGATCATGTCAGGTACGTACGTATAGACGAGCTTGTCGTCCGCCACGCCCGCACCTGGAGCATTCGCCAGCGCGACATTTCCGCTGGCCCACGCCCTCATCAGACCCGGCACGCCCAGCGAAGAATCCGACCGGAACACTTCGGGATCGAGAAAATCGTCGTCGATACGCCGATAGATCACATCGACCCGCGTCCAGCCCCGGATAGTCTGCATGTAGACGCAATCGTCGTCGTGGACCGCAAGGTCGCGACCTTCGACCAGCTCGCAGCCCATCTGGCGCGCAAGGAATGCGTGTTCGAAGTATGCCGAGTTGTAAATGCCAGGCGTCAACACCACGACTTCCGGCTGACGTTCGCGCCGCGGCGACAAGCCCACCAGCATGTCATGCAACTGTGACGGATAGTCATCGACGGGCAGGATGGCAGCGCCTTCAAAAAGCTCGGGAAATACCCGCTTCACGACCTGCCGGTTCTCGATCATGTAAGAGACGCCGGAAGGTACGCGGAGGTTGTCCTCCAGCACATACACAGTACCGTCTTTGTCGCGCACCAGGTCGCTGCCGCAGATGTGGGCCCAACAGCCGCCGGGCGGCTTGACACCAACACACTCAGGGCGGAAGTTCTTCGAGGTGGAAATGATGTCCAGCGGAAACACGCCGTCGGCGACTATGCGTTGCTCGTGATAGACATCGTTGATGAACAGGTTCAGAGCGGCCACGCGCTGCTTCAAACCCTTCTCGATCTTCGCCCATTCCTTGCGCGTAATGGTGCGCGGAATGATGTCGAGCGGCCAGGCCCGGTCGATGGATCCTTCCTGCTCGTGATACACGGTGAAGGTGATTCCCATCGCCTTGATCGCAAGCTCTGCAGCCTGCTGCCGTACGCCAATCTCCTCCCCTCCCAGCTCAGAGAGATAACGCATCAGCGCCCGACCGGCAGCGCGAGCGCCACCACTGGGGCCAACCAGCTCGTCGTGCTGTCCAGGGGCGGTGTAGGTGGTCCAGTCGATGCTCATTGGAGAGGCATTTTTGCCAAGGCGACGCACCGAACATACCAGCGCGCGAGCGTGACTTTCAAACATGGCATGAATTTGCCACTTAATGGTGCTGTTGACGCACTGTGCGATCCAAATTGGTGCGCAAGAGTGAAGGATTCCTCCCCGTATAATGGGCCGTCCCAAGAACGCAAAACCGCCGATTCGCCGCGCGGGAGGTCTCCTTGTCGATTCACGTTGCGCTCAACCACGTCACCCACTATCGGTACGACCGGCTGGTCAGCCTGAGTCCGCAGAGCGTCCGGCTGCGGCCGGCGCCGCATTGCCGCACCCGCATCCTCGGCTACTCCCTGAGTGTCGAGCCCGCAAAGCACTTCATCAACTGGCAACAGGATCCCGAAGCCAACTATCTCGCCCGGCTGACGTTTCCCGACAAGACGCGTGAGCTGCGCATCGAAGTCGATCTCATTGCCGAGATGTCGGTATTCAACCCGTTCGACTTCTTTCTCGAGCCGTACGCGCAGAAGTTTCCCTTCAAATACGAAGCCGGGGAGGCGCGTGAGCTGGCTCCGTATCTGGCCACCCTGCCCCTGACTCCGAAGTTTGCGAGTTACCTGGCGTCCATCGCCGCCAAAGACGTCGGCACGGTCGACTACCTCGTGGAACTGAACATGCGGTTGTCCCGTGACATCCGCTACCTGATCCGCATGGAGCCCGGCGTCCAGACACCCGAAACCACCTTGGAGAACGCCTCAGGGTCTTGCCGCGACTCAGGTTGGCTGCTGGTGCAACTTCTGCGTCACCTCGGACTGGCAGCGCGCTTCGTGTCGGGTTATCTCATCCAGCTCACAGCCGATGTCAAATCGCTGGATGGTCCGTCGGGCCCGTCGGCGGACTTCACCGACCTGCACGCCTGGTGCGAGGTGTACCTGCCGGGTGCCGGCTGGATCGGCTTCGATCCCACCTCGGGGCTGCTCGCCGGCGAAGGCCACATACCTCTGGCCTGTACCCCGGAACCTTCCACGGCCGCTCCCGTGAGCGGCCTCGTGGAGGAATCCGAAGTCGAATTCGAACACATCATGAAGGTCGAGCGTGTGTGGGAAGCCCCGCGCGTGACCAAACCCTACACCGAGGACCAGTGGACCCAGGTTGAAAAGCTCGGGCACGAGATCGACGCGCGTCTCGAGTCGCTCGATGTCCGTCTCACCATGGGTGGCGAACCGACGTTCGTCTCCATTGACGACCCCGACGGCGTCGAATGGAACACGGCCGCGTTAGGCCCCAACAAGCGCCGCCTGTCGATCGATCTCTACAAGCGCCTGAAGAGTGAATACGCGCCCACGGGCCTGGCGCACTTCGGCCAGGGCAAGTGGTATCCGGGGGAGCCTCTGCCCCGTTGGTCCCTCAATTGTTTCTGGCGGCGCGACGGTGAGCCGATCTGGCAGACCCCGGAGCTGTTTGCCGACGAGAAGACGAGCTCGGGGGCCAGTCACGACACCGCACAGCGATTCCTGCGAGAGGTCGCAACACGACTCGGGTTGTCGCCCACGTTCGTATTTGCGGCATACGAGGACGCGTTCTACTACATGTGGCGCGAGCAACGCCTGCCATCAAATGTGGACCCGTTTGAGTCGCGGCTCGAGAACCCCGGTGAGCGAACCCGGTTCATGCGGATTTTCGAGCGCGGCCTCGATCGGCCCGCCGGGTATGTTTTCCCGGTGGCGCGCGATCCTGCCGGTGCGCGGTGGCAAACCGGCCCGTGGTTCCTGCGGCAAGAGCGGTGCTATCTGATTCCCGGAGACTCGCCGCTCGGCTACCGGCTGCCGTTGGACTCACTGCCTTGGGCAGCGCCCGGCGACATCAATCAAGTCTATCCGCCGGATCCGTCGCAGACGTTTCCGCCCTTGAGTCCGTATGCGCTGATACGACAACAGTTGCGTGACGGAGCACCGGAGGCGCCTGGGGCGGCCGGCGCAAGCGCCACCGATCCAACACGCGCCCCCCTCCCCCGCGAGTCAGCCGGCTGGGTCACTCGAACTGCCATGTGCGCCGAAGCGCGCAACGGTGTGTTGTATGTGTTCATGCCGCCGGCGGCGCGCCTCGAAGACTATCTCGAGCTCACCGCCGCCATCGAGGCCACCGCCGGAAGCCTCGGGCAACCAATCGTCCTGGAAGGCTACGAGCCGCCCCGCGACCCCCGTCTCAACAGCTTCCGTGTCACGCCCGACCCCGGTGTCGTCGAAGTCAACATCCATCCATCGGAAAACTGGGACCAGTTGGTCAAGCGCACCACCCACCTGTACGACCAGGCACGGCAATCGCGCCTGACCAGTGAGAAGTTCATGCTCGACGGCCGCCACACCGGCACCGGCGGAGGCAACCACTTCGTATTGGGCGGCGCTACCCCCAACGACTCGCCGTTTCTACGCCGCCCGGATCTGTTGCGCAGCCTGTTGGCCTACTGGCACAACCATCCGAGCCTGTCTTATCTGTTCTCAGGCCTGTTCATCGGCCCGACATCACAGGCCCCGCGCACGGACGAGGCCCGCAACGACTCACTGTACGAGTTGGAGCTCGCATTCAAGGAGCTGCCACCGCCGGGCCAGGAATGCCCGCCCTGGCTCGCGGACCGGCTCTTCCGCAACCTGCTGACCGACGTGACCGGCAACACTCACCGCGCGGAATTCTGCATCGACAAGATGTACTCGCCGGACGGGCCCACTGGTCGCCTGGGACTTCTGGAGCTGCGCGCCTTCGAGATGCCGCCGCACGCACGGATGAGCCTCACTCAACAACTGCTGTTGCGATCGCTCGTGGCGCGCTTTTGGCGCACCCCTTACACCCCACCCCGCCTGGCCCGATGGGGAAGCGAGCTGCACGACCGGTTCATGCTGCCGTACTTCGTGGAGCGCGACTTCGCGGATGTCATCGAGGAACAGGCAGCCGCGGGATTTGCGCTGCGCAAGGACTGGTTCGCGCCGCACTTCGAATTCCGATTTCCCAAGTACGGCGACTTCAGCGCGCCGGGCGTCGAGATCGAGCTGCGCCAGGCACTCGAGCCTTGGCATGTGATGGGAGAAGAAGGCGCACCGGGCGGAGCCGTGCGTTTCGTGGACTCGTCCGTCGAGCGACTGCAGGTTCGCGCAACGGGGCTTGCACCAGATCGGTACGCCATTGCGTGCAACGGCCGACGGGTGCCGCTGCGTCCGACCGGTAGCGTCGGAGAATTCGTGGCCGGTGTGCGCTACAAGGCCTGGCAGCCCTCATCGTCTCTGCATCCGACCAAGACTGTGGACTCGCCACTGACCTTCGACCTGGTCGACACCTGGATGAACCGGTCCATCGGTGGCTGTCAGTATCACGTGATGCATCCGGGCGGACGCAACTACGCGACGTTTCCGGTCAATGCCTTCGAGTCCGAAAGCCGGCGCCTCGCGCGTTTCTTCAGAATGGGCCACACTCCGGGCACAATCAATGCGCCGGCCGAGTCGGCCAGTCCTGAGTTTCCCTTCACCCTGGACCTGCGAGCCACTTGACTGAGTCGAACCCAAAAGCCGCTACCGCCAGTGCGCCAGCCTTGGCAGCAGGCCTGGCGCCCGGGCGAGTCACTCCCGGCTCGCTGGCGGCGTATGTCCCGGATGCGCGGCGCTATGACGAATTGCTCGATGACAAGGGGTTGGTGCGGCCACATTGGCAGCCACTGATCGAACAGTTGACCGGTGACGATGCGCGGGCTGTTGCCCGCCGCGGATTGGAGCGAACGCGGCGCCTGATCGTCGAGAACGGCGTGACGTACAACGTTTACGCCGACCCACAGGGAGCCGACCGGCCGTGGGCGCTCGATCCAGTTCCTCTGCTGTTGCTGGCAGAGGAATGGCGCGTGATCGAGGCAGGTCTTTCGCAGCGTGCGCGGCTGCTCGATGCCCTGCTGACCGACATCTACGGGCCGCAGCGACTTCTGCATGAAGGACTGGTCCCGCCGGAGCTGGTTTTTGGACATCCCAACTATCTGTGGCCGTGCCAGGGAATCGTGCCGCGGGGACGGACTTGGCTGCACATCTACGCAGCGGATCTGGCGAGAGCACCGGACGGTCGCTGGTGGTTGCTCGCGGACCGGACCCAGGCACCCTCGGGAGCCGGCTACGCGCTGGAGAACCGGGAGATTGTCGAACAGGTTCTTCCCGAGGCCATCCGCCAACTCCAGGTGCGACGGGTCACCGGCGTCTTCAGCGAGCTGCGCGAACAGTTGCTGACTCATGGCGATGATGGCGAGAACCCCCTCGCCGTGATCCTGACTCCCGGACCTTTCAACGAGACCTACTTCGAACACGCCTACCTCTCAAGGCAGTTGGGCATACCACTCGCGGAAGGAACTGACCTGACCGTCCGCGACGACACCGTCTACCTCAAGACGCTCGCCGGCCTCAAGCGGGTGCACACCATCCTGCGGCGCCTCGACGATGACTTCTGCGACCCTTTGGAGCTGCGCAGCGATTCCACTCTCGGCATTCCCGGGTTGATCGGCGCCGTCCGGGCCAACAGGGTCGTGATGGCGAACGCGTTGGGCACGGGCGTGCTCGAGTCCGCGGCGTGGCTCGGATTTCTCCCCAAGATTGCCGAGCGGCTGCTGGGAGAAAAGCTCACGCTGCCCTCAGTGGCAACCTGGTGGTGCGGTGAGAAGCCGGCCCTGGATTATGTGTTGGGCCACTTGGATAAGCTCGTCATCAAGCCCACCTACCCCAACCAACGCTTCGAGCCGGTGTTTGGGCGCAATCTTGAAGGAGCAGCCCGGCGAAGACTGGTCGAACGGCTGCGTGCACGCCCCTATGCCTATGTGGCCCAGGAGTATCTCTCGCTGTCGCAAACGCCAGTGTGGCGGCCACACGGAGCGTTGGGTTTCGCGGCGACTGCCGTATCGATGCGAATGTATGCGGTTGCCGGACTATCCGAGACGCGGGTTATGCCCGGCGGCCTGGCACGTGTGGCTTCGGACAACGCCCTCGATGTTGTTTCGACGCAGCGAGGCGGTGGAAGCAAGGATATCTGGGTACTCCCCGATGCCTTGCAGGAACCAACGATTGTAACCGCTCCCACGCGCAGCACCGGCGCACAGGTGAGGCATGACGATATTCCGTCGCGACTGGTAGAGAACCTCTACTGGTTCGGCCGTTACACGGTGCGATGTGAAGACAAGGCACGGCTGCTGCGCGGCACACTCGCCGCTCGCGCCGACGAAGGTGTCTGGAACGCGGCCATCAAATTCTGTCGCGAGCTCGGCGTCATTACAATTGACGGCGACCCCTCGGCCAGTTTACGCGACGAGCGCAATCCACAAGGCGTCACGGCGGATGTCAGAAGGTTGGCCTGGTGTGCTTCTCAGGTCAGGACACGACTGTCGGCCAGCAATTGGCGCGCGGTGAACGACATGCAACGCCGCTTGCAGGACTCGGTAGCCGCGCGTGAAGAGCCGCGCGCGGCGTTGGATCAACTCCTGCTGTCCCTGACAGCCCTGGCGGGGTTTGCGTTCGACGACATGACACAGGACGAAGGCTGGCGGCTGCTGCGCGTGGGACGCCGCCTGGAGCGGTTGCAGTTTGCCGCAGCCCTGCTGGCCCAGCATCTGGCTTCCGAACGGGCCACCCGCCAATCGCATGTTGAATGGCTGCTCGAAGCTTACGACAGTGCTCGGATCTACAGATCCCGGTACGTAGTGGCACCCCGCCTGGGTCCGATGCTCGATCTGCTCGTCTGCGATGCAGAGCATCCGCGCGCGCTTGCGTTCCAGTCGCGGGCCATTGCCCGGGACCTGGAGACACTGGCGACCTCGCTGGGCATCACCGGCGAGATGGGGCTGGATGAGGCGATTCCCCAGCTCACCGAGGCGAAGCTGGCAGCGCTCGAGGCGGAAGGCGCCGAGGCCGACCAGGCTCGCCGCTCCATGGCCGAGCGATTACGCGCGCTCAGTTGGGCTGCAGGCCAGTTGTCGGATCGACTGTCGCTCAGACATTTTTCGCACATCTCCCAGGACGCTCAGGCGTTGGCAACATGAGAGGTACGGTCCGCTACCGAATTCGTCACGAGACCGCGTATGCCTACGCCAACGATGTCGTCCACTCGCACCAACTTCTGCATCTCGTCCCGCGACCTACAGCTTATCAACAGTGTCTCGAGCACGTGATCAACGTAGCGCCCGCGTTCTATCGCAAGCGCAATGAAATCGACACATTCGGTAACCTGGTGACGCGCGTCGAATTCGATCACCCCCATCGCCGGCTCGAAGTCGCAACTGACATGGAGGTCGAGGTTCATCCGCGTCCGGCCGTGGATGCCAGCGACAGCATGCCCTGGGAACGCACCGCGGCCGAGCTCAGTTATCGCACCTCGGAACCGGCGCGTGACAATCTCGAGGCCTGCCGCTTCCGCCACGAATCCCCGTATGTGCGGATCAAAAAACAGTTCACTGAATATGCTGCCGACTGTTTCACGCGCGGCCGCCCGGTGCTGGACTGCGCGCAGCAGCTGATGAGCAAGCTGCACAAAGACTTTCGCTACGCTCCCGGTGAAACGACCATCTCAACACCGCTGATCGAGGTACTGAAGAATCGACGCGGTGTCTGCCAGGATTTCTCGCATCTGATGATTGCGTGCCTGCGGGCTCGCGGCCTGGCCGCACGGTATGTAAGTGGCTACATCCGACAGGTGCCCGCCAGTCCCGAAGCGCTCGTCGGGTGGGGAGCCTCCCACGCCTGGGTTGCGGTCTACGCCCCTCCGTTTGGATGGTTCGAGCTCGACCCGACGAATGACATGTTTGTCGGGACGGATCACGTGTCGGTCGCCTGGGGTCGGGACTTTGGCGATGTCTCACCCCTGCGCGGCATCATCCTGGGAGGCGGCAGTCACCGCCTGTCCGTCGGCGTCAAGGTCGAGGCGGTTCCGGCGTAACCGGCCCGTAACGGCCGCGGCGGATAGCGGACAACGTCGCGCAACCGGCCGGTGTTATCCGTGCTTTTTTTGCCATCGGCGCCAGACACGCCAGTCCCGGAAAGTCGCATCGCGCATCCGGCTGGCCGCATCACACAGCCAATCCTCCCCGCGTCTGCGCTGCAGGTCCTCCCGCACGGCCTCCAACTGCGATTTACTTCCCAGATGCACGTTGGCTGTCTCCCAACCCATCATGTGCAACAGTTTGCACTGGTCCTCGAAGTTGACGAGATGCTCCAGCTCGACACGACTGCAATCGGGCGCCAGCCGTCGCAAGACCCAACCCTCGTGCACTCTCAGAAATGGATCGGCCACCCGGACGGCCTGTTTGACAATTTGCGCATACCGCACCGGCTCCTGGCTCTCACCACGCGTCCACCACCAAGCCGATGTCGTAAGGGCCTTGACCTCGCGGGCGACCAGCCCGCCATGCCAATGGGCCAGTGCCGTAAAACGCTGCCGCCCCAGGCTCCCGAGTCCCGCCCGCCGTTTCACGATGTTCATTGCAAGGCCGCGATCGGGTAGTGCCCGTTGCAGGTGGCTGCGAACGGGCCGCGGCACCGGCGCAAGCGGCTTGAGCGCAATCATTTTGTCCCAATAAGTGCGCTGCTCCTTCAGGCGCCCGACGGCCATGTCCCGGAGCCAGCGGTTGTGCTCGGCAAGCACGGTGGGCAAACCCTGCTTCTTCAGCGCGTCCCGGTAACCCTTCAGCACCGCTTCACAAGCCCGTCGTGGCGACGTCAGCGGGAGCGACCCAGGTCGTCCGCGCGAGTGGGTAATTGAAATCAACGCACTGGTGCACAGCCGGACCAGATCCTGCGTATAGGGAAGTCGCGCGGCCTCGTCGAAGTCATTGACTCCCCAGATCAGCCGGCCCTCGCTATCGCGCCACGTGCCGAAATTCTCGACGTGCAGATCACCGATGCCCAGTACCCGGGGAGCCGCCGCGAGATCCGGACACAGGTCCGGCCAAAGCTGGGCCCAGCGATAGAAGGTGGCTCGCAGGAAGGAAAAGGCATCCTCCGCCATTCGTACGTGTTTGTACCGCAGGTCGGATTCATCAATGACCAGGCGTTGCTCGAGCCACCGGTCAAATTCCAAGGTCGCCTCGACAACATCCATTCGACCCCCCTGCCCCGCGGCCCGTATCCGTCACGAACATTGGCCACGAACATTGGCTATTGTACGGCCATGCACATCTTCGAGCTCGTCATCGGCCTGCTATTGCTGGGCGCCATCCTGGCCTTGTGGGCCAACCGTCTGGGCGTCCCTTACCCGGCTCTGCTGGCGCTGGCGGGCGCCGCTCTCGCCCTCATTCCCGGAACCCCCCAGGTCATGCTCGACCCACAGCTTGCCCTGGCGCTTTTCGTAGCACCGGTTCTGCTCGATGCAGCCTACGACGCGTCTCCGCGCGACTTGCTCGCCAACCTCAGGCCCCTGATCAGTCTCGCGCTGGTCATGGTTGTCCTCACCATTGGCGCCGTGGCGATTATTGCCCGGCATCTGGTCCCGGGTATGAGCTGGCCGGTCGCGATTACGTTGGGCGCCATTGTTGCTCCACCGGACGCTTCGGCAGCAACAGCAGTCCTGCGACGTCTGCGTCCGCCGCACCGCTTGCTCATCATCCTCGAGGGTGAAAGCCTGTTCAATGACGCAAGTGCTCTGCTCGTGTATCGCATCGCAGTCGGCGCGGCGATGACGGGCGCTGCCTCCGGCTGGCAGATCGTACCGACTCTGCTTCTGACGTGCGGCGGCGGAGTCATCGCCGGCATCGTCCAGGCACGGCTCTACATGTGGGCAACTCGCCGTGTCGAGGACATCCAGATCTCCATCATCCTGCAATTTGTCGGCACCTTTGCCATCTGGATCATCGCAGACCATCTCGGCTTGTCCGCGATCATTACGGTAGTCGCCTTTGCGATGACCGTGGCGCAGATGGCCCCGGGGCGCGTCGACGCTCGTCATCGGATCTCCTCATACGCCGTGTGGGAAGTGGCCGTGTTCGTGCTCAACGTGCTGGCATTCGTGCTCATCGGTCTACAGCTCCGAAGCATCATCACCCGGATGCGCGATTCGGACTGGCATCTGTATGCGATTTGCGCGGGAGCCGTGTGCCTTACCGTCATTCTGGTAAGAATCGTGTGGGTCATGTTGTTCGCCTACTACGCCCGTTGGAGAGAACGCCACTTCCCGAATCGTAAGTCGCGCTCCATGAAGCCGCCGACGCGAGGCGCCGGACTCGTGGTCTCGTGGTCTGGAATGCGAGGCATCGTCACCCTCGCCGCGGCGCTGGCGCTGCCGGACGGCTCGCCGGATGCTGCGTTTCCATACAGAGACCTGATCATCCTGTGCGCGTTCTGTGTAGTGTTGACAACGCTTGTCATACAGGGGATGACTCTCCGCCCGCTGCTGGCAGTGTTGGGTCTGAAGGACGACGGCTCCGTGGGCCGCGAGGTCAGGCTCGCGCGCGTCGAAACAGCGCGCGCCGCATTAAAGGTCCTGGAAGGCGAGCAGGACGGCCATCCCTCAATCGACGTACTCCGAAGCGAATACGAAGCCCGCGTAAGCTCGGGCGAGCGCACGCCTTCGGCCGATGAGCCAAACGAAACCCGTATGACCGAATTGCAGCGCCGTGCGGTAAGAGCTCAGCGGCAAGTGCTCATCAACCTGCGTGCCCGGCAGGTAATTGGGGACGACGCATTCCACCTTGCGGAAGAAGAGATTGACCTGATCGAGCTGACGGCTGACTCGCGAATCAAGCCGGGTCCCGACGGTGCAAAACCCGCCATGATTGATCAGACCAGTGGCTAGTTCGGGTAAGCTGTAGGGCGTCTGATGCAGGATCGCCATTGAAACATTGACATGTCAGGATTTGTCGAGTCGCTGGAGTCGTATCGGAATGGCACCCTGTCCAAAGATGAGCTGCTGGCGGAAATCGACCGGCAGCTCACCACGGGTGCAGTGGATGCCGGCACTCTGCTCGCTGCGCTGAACAACGAGCAAGCCCGGGAGCGGCTGCCCGGCAATGTCCACATTGAAATCGTGCGCAAATTGTTGCGGCGCCGCGAGAATCCGGTCGTCGATCTGGCCGCGCTGCGCGCCTCGCAGCTCGTCGCGCTCCAACTGCACGACGATGAGGCCGCCACCGTCTTCGTGGAGCACACAGGCGATGAGACCTCTCCCAAGGTAACCGCTCCCCCGCGCCGCAAGGCGTTCATTTCGGTTGGAATGGTTCTACACAACCGCTTCAAACTGATTGAGCCGATCGGTGAAGGCGGCATGAGCACCGTCTACAAGGCCATCGACCTGCGCAAGGTGGAGGCGCGCGCGAGCGAAACGCACGTCGCCGTGAAACTCCTCACCGTCCCCCTGAGCGACTTCACCGAATCGCTGGCCGTATTGCAGGGCGAAGCGCACAAGCTGCAGACGCTTCCGCACCCTAACATCGTGCGCGTCATCGACTGCGACCGCGATGGCCGCACCGTGTTCATGACGATGGAGTACCTTAGCGGCGAGTCGCTCAAACGCAAGCTCGCCTCGCCCGAGCAGAAAGGCCTTCCCGCGAAGGAAGGTCTGCACATCATCCAATGTATCGCCAGTGGCCTGGCATTTGCTCACGGCAACGGCATCGTTCACGGTGACCTGAAGCCCGGCAACGTGTTGGTGACCGACAAGGGTGACGTCAAGATCATTGATTTCGGCATTGCGCGCCTGATGACCCGGCATCCCCGCGCCGCCGGCGTCCACGGAGACGAACGCCCGCGGTTGAGCGCTCTGACGCCTCCGTATGCCAGCCCCGAGATGTTGGAAAATGCGCCGCCGGATCCGCGCGATGATATTTATGCGCTGGCGTGCATTGCGCACGAAGTGTTGACCGGCCGGCATCCATTCGACCGCATCGTGGCCAACGAAGCACGCGATAACCGCATGAAATTGCTTCGGCGCGCATCGATGTCCGCCGCGCAATACAAAGCCATCGCCCACGGACTGGAATTCGACCGCGAAGCACGCACGCCGAGTGTCGAACGCTTCATGGAGGAATTCACGGCGGGAAGCGGGATTCGCCGCGACCATATGGCGGCGATCGTCGCGGCCATCGTGCTCGCAGCGCTGCTGGCGGCGTATTTTTTCGACCGCCCCCAGGTGGACCGGTGGCTGGCGGCGCATCGAGTCCCGGATGTCGTGGTGCCACGGCAGGGCGAGGTCTTCCGGGACTGCCCCACCTGTCCGCTGATGAAGGCGCTGGCACCCGGGGTCTTCTCCCAGGGTGCGCCTGATACACAACCCAACAGCACCGCGTTCGAGAAGCCTGCCCACACGGTACGGATTCCGTATCCGCTCGGCGTGGGCGTCTATGAAATCACCGTCGGCGAATTCCGGGAATTCGTCACGGCCACCCAGCACAAGAGCGCGGGCTGTCAGACCTACGACGGGACCTGGCAGGCGCGTTCCGACTTGAACTGGGACAATGTTGGTTTCTCGCAGACGGCGACCCACCCGGTCGTATGTGTGTCGTGGCGCGACGCGCGCGAGTATGCCGCCTGGCTCTCCCACAAGACCGGTCAGCGCTATCGGCTGCCGAGTGACTCGGAATGGGAGTACGCGGCCCGGGCGGGCTCGTCCCTGCGGCGTCCCTGGGACGACCGGGAGGACACGGCCTGCAAGGATGCCAACGTCGCGGACCAGACTGCTGCGCAACAGTTTCCGGGCTGGAAGGTGCATGCCTGCGTCGACGGCTACGTCTATTCATCGCCGGTCGGCGCATTCCAGCCCAACGAATTCGGCCTGCACGATATGCTGGGCAACGTCTTCGAATGGGTGTTGGACTGTTGGCATCCCGATTACCAGGGGGCCCCGGCGGACGGCTCCGCGTGGCTGGGTGGTGATTGCAGTCAACGGGGTATGCGCGGCGGCTCGTGGTTCACGGCGCCCCCGCTGATCAGTTTTTCGGCACGCAACCGGTTCGAAGATACGTACCGGAGCAACAGCATCGGATTCCGACTAGTCAGGGAGATTCCGCAATGAGAGATTTGCGATTGCTCGCGGTCGCTGTGTTACTGCCCATTGCCGCCGGTTGTGTAAGCCGGCCTCCAACTGTTGCGCACGTGCACATAGGACACGCCATCACCGGCGTACACGTCACCCCCAACAAGGAAGGCTATCTCGTGAGCGCCGAGCGCCGCGCCCAGGAGACGATTGACTACGCTTCAAAGGCGGCCAACTCCCACGACCTTGCCGAAATCAAACGCAACATTGCAATGGCGGCGCAAGCGACCGATTCGGTGGATAACTTCGGCGTGAAGGAATCGATCGTCATGGCGGTCAATCACGTCACCTTTGCCGCGACTTCCGACGATGCCACTTTGAATCTGCAGAAGTCAGCGCCGAAATTCGCCGCCGACTCGACGCGAGTCATCGAGCGTTGCGACCTGATCGCCTTGTTGAGCAAGGATGTGCAGACCAGCACCTCGCTCAACGAAGCAGCAGTCTCGGTGAATGAGATTGCCAAGCTTGCCAAGGCCAACCTCGCCGGTGACGACTCCAATCGGGATGGTGTTGCCGGATCGATTCCGTCGGAGTACGGTCTGCTGCAGTTGCGCAAGGAGCTCGAGGCCATGATTGCGCAGGAGCACCCTCCCTACGTCACGGTGGATCAATGGTATCTGTTCAACCTCGTCCGTCTGCCCAATGGCAAGTGGGTGTTCGACAAGTTGGGCCGCGGCGGCAATATCGAGGGCTATAAGTAAAGTCATGAGCGCTCGTCCGGCGGTTGCCCTGTGGCTTGCCGCAGTGCTCGTCTACATCCCGGTTCAGCCGGCGGCCGCCCAGGCCGATAGTCACGCGCGGGCGTTGGCACGAGCATCCTGCCAGGCAGGCAAGCAGTCCGAGAGGGTTACGAGCGCGACAGCGGCATTGACGCGCGACTCGGATGAGTTGGAGCCACGGATGCGGCTCGCAGATGCCCTGGTTGACCAGGGATGCTACCAGGAAGCCGTAGGCGTACTCGAAACCGCACAGCGGACTCACCCGCGTAACAGCGAGTTGACCGCGAAACTTCGCGACGTGCGCAGCCTGGTGACGGAGCAAACATACATCGAGGGGCTGACCCAGGCCGCCGAAGGCGCGAAGTTTCAACGCAATCAATTGCGGTGCACGCAGCTTGCGGATGTGACTGCCTGCGATGATGCGCTGAAGTCCAAGCCAGAAGATGCGCAGTTGTTGGCCGCGAAGCATGATGCTCTCGCGAAGCGCGCTGCCCTCGTGGCGAGCGAGACCCCGGGAGCGACCCAGGCGGGAGCGGCCCAGGCGGGAGCGACCCAGGTTGTTGCGGGAGCGACCCAGGTTGTTGTCGCGCCAGGTGCCGCACATCCAAGTGCCTCACCGCCCCTGATCGCGAAAACGGCGGTGACTCAGCCGGTAACGTCACCGTCCCCGACGGTTTCGCGACCGAAACCGAAGCGACAGCCCGTCTCACCCCCGGCTGACACGACGCCCCCGCAACCTGGGTCGCTCCCGCCTTCGGCTGCGGAATCAACTACCTTGGCCGCGCTCACCCCAACCGAAACCAAAACCTACTCAAACGACGCCCCACCCGGTCACTCGAATTAACCTACTTTACATTCGACGGTGGTTTCTGCGTACCCGGCGCAACAAAGCCCGGTTTCACCACATCCCGCTGCATGGGCGCCAACAGCGCCATGACCTTGTTCTGCACCCGATACGGAACGTGAACCCGATCGAACGCGATATATAAGTCCTCGGCAAGCGCATTGAACTGCGCATTGTTGAGATTGAGCTTCGCGTGCGCCTCGTGCATATCACGCCCAGTGTAGGTGCACGGCCCCTGAGTGAGCGCGCAAATCTGCTCGAAGAGCAGCTTCTTGAACTTGTTCATATCCGAATCGGCGAACGTGAAATTGATCCGGTCGTCCGCCAGGATGATGTTCGTGAATTCATCGACGGTGGCTTTGAGCTTGGCCTCGCCGCCGATGCGCTCATAGAGACTGGGGCCGGCGTGCGCGACAGCCATCGTCAACATCAACACCGCCGCCTGACATCCCTGCATAACCCAATCGACTACCCGCATACCCATGTTGAACGCCTCGCGTGAAGAGTCGGCCCGCATCAGAATCCAGCCTGCACCGATAGATAAGGACCGCTCTGGTGCCGGGTCACTGTGGTGACCGGAGCAAGTACGCTGCCGATATTCAGATAGGCCGCGACGAGAGAGATGTTGGTCGTCGGTGCCCACGCGGCGAACAGCGTCCAGGCATTGGTCTGGTCGTCAACCGTGAGATTGTGAGGGCCCGCCCGAAACTCGCCACCCAGCGCCAGCTTCCGGGTCAGCAGATACGCGAGGGTCGCTTCCGGCCGGGTCGAATAGCCCCGATGACGGTCGCCGCCGAATCCGAGCAGTCCGAACTGGTTGGCCTTGGTCTCCCGGATCACCACATTCGCCACCAGGCTCTGTGCCAGAAAGATCTTCGTGGCAGCCAGATAGATGTCGGCCGCATGCTCGGCCTGCGCACCGAGCTGCTTGGGATTGATGAGGCCCGGCAGGCCCACCGCCTCCGCGTTCTTGATCCCGTCGTTGTGCTTGTACTGCGCGCCGATTGCGATCTGGGGTAGCCAGGAGTCCTGACCATACACGGCATCGCCCAACAGTTTGAGCTTCAACCCGAAGACATCCTGCTTCACGCCCAATCCATCGAGCGCCGTCCCCGTCACGTCGAGCTGTTGACGGGTGTATGACAACTCGATGCGATCGAACAGGCCCGCCGCAACCCCGTAGGTATACAGGTGCAGGTCGCGAAGTTGGATATTGGTGAAATGGGCGTTGGCACCCCAGCTCGAGCTCGAGCCGTAGCCCGTGATAAAGGCCATCGGCACCAGGCCTCCTCCGCCGGAGCCTTCCAGATCGCTGAAGCCCGCCGTCAGCGGTAGTTTGCCTTCGTCACCGCCCACGAGATTATTGGCCCGCGCGGGCTGACAGCTCATCCATCCCAATGCAGCGACCGCGGCGGTCACCACGAAAATCATTTTCATGCGAGGTCACCGCCAACACGTTGCTCGGAAGTGGCGCGCATTTTACGGCATCTGCGGGAACACGCACGTGTTATGTAGCAGCCGAGGCGATCATGCAGTGCAGCGAGATTGTCAATGGGCGGGCCGCGCGGCCCAGGCATCCACCTGCTTTTCCAGAATGCTCAGCGGCAGCGAGCCGCTTCCCAGCACTACCGAGTGAAACTGCCGAATATCGAACGCCGCACCGAGCCGGGCCTGCGAGCGAGCGCGCAGCTCGAGAATCCTCAGCATGCCTATCTTGTACGCCAGCGCCTGCCCCGGCATGACGAAGTAGCGCTCGATCTCGCTCACCACATCGCTATGGGCCATGCCGGTCTTCTCCTGCATGTAGTCAATCGCCTGTTCGCGCGTCCAGTGCAGGCGATGGATCCCGGTATCCACCACCAGGCGCACCGCGCGAAACATCTCCGCTTGCAGCCTGCCCAGGTTGTCGAGCGGATTGTTCTCGAATCCCATCTCCCAACCCAACCTCTCCGCGTACACGGCCCATCCCTCGTCGTAGGCGGTGAAAGGCAGGATCTTCCGGAAAGTCGGCACGTCCGTCAGCCGTTGAGCAATCACACCTTGTAGTTGATGCCCCGGCACAGCTTCGTGATAAGCGAGAGTTCGCATCTGATACTTATGGATATCCCGCATATCGCGCAGATTTACATAAAACACTCCTGGCCGTGACCCGTCGAGCGACCCGGTGTCAGCGTACGCGCCGGGGGCCGTCTTCTCCTTGAACGTTGGAACCCGCTCGACCTTGATTTCGAGCCGCGGGGGCGACGCGAAGTCCTGCGCTAGACCGCGCACCATCTCATTGATGTAGCGTTGATAGTCCGCGATACAGGCCGCACGCCCGATGTCATCGTTCGAATACTGCCCATGGGCGTCGGTATTCAGCTTGGCGATCCGCTCCGCCACCGTACCATCGGGCTGCCCCTGCGATTTCAATATCCCATCGATCTCTTTCTCGATGCGCGCCACTTCCGCCAAGCCGATGTTGTGTACTTCCTGGGCATTGAGTGCGGTCGTCGTGTGACTGCGGATCAGGTGATCGTAGTAGTCGTCACCGCCGGGCAACTTCCATACGCCGTAGTCTTCGGTCACCTTGGGCTGCAGTTGCTCGAAATACCCGATGAGCAGGCGGTAGGCCGGATACACGCTGTGCTCGATGGCGCCTTGCGCATCCGCCAGCAATTTCGCGCGTTCCGCCGCGGGGACCGAACCCAACCTGGCAAGCTTGTCGCGCAGGTTGATGTAAAGAATGTTCTCGCGCGCCGGCACTGCGATGAAGGCCCGCATCTCCACCAGCACCCGCTCGATGACGAACCTCGGGGGCACGATCCCCTTGGACTCGCGTAGGCGGAGGCCTTCCAACAGTTGGTCAAACTTGCGCCGGAAAGCCGTCAATCGCGCGATGTAGTTGTTGACGTCGCGCCGATCCGCAATGGGATGGATCTGCACCAGGAAATCGGGGGTCGAGCTCTGGACACCGAACAGTTGATTGACCGGGTAGTCGTAGAACAGCCAGCGCTGCCCTTCGACGAGGTCCTGCAGGAACCAGTCGAGAACGTCATAGGACAACTGGTTGGATGGGGACAGTGATGCGCGATCGTACCCATGCAGGGTCTGAAGATCATCGCGCGCCATTTTCGCCAGCTTCTGCTCGTGCGCGGGCGACACATCCGTCAACATCCCATCGAAGCCCTTGTAGCCGAGCTGCTCGAACACTCCGAGTGAGGACACCGCTTCCGGGTCCTCGAGCATGAACTGCAGGAAGGCGCGCTCGAAGAAAATGGAGATGCTCAGCGGCCGGAAGTACCAGCTGTGCACGGCGAACGCCGCCGCGAGGAGGACGGCCGCACCCGTCAGGCCCCCCAGCCATTTCAACACGGTTTTCATGCGGATCAATGCGGTGGTGCGCCCGCCCCGATCACGAGTTGAGCCAAGGGCAGGTAGTTGCCGTCGAAATGATGGCCGCCGGGCAACTTGATCACACGCACATGCTGCGGGCTGACCTTCGGACAGATCGACTCATCATCATCGTCGCCGTACACACACAGGGTGTCCGCGGCGGACAGCTTTTCGATTTCCGGCCTCACCGGCAGTCCGTCCGAATCACTACCGATCCAGTTGGACACGTGGAACTCGAAGGCCGCCGACTCACTGATTCCGATCAGGGTGGTCTTGCGCACCAACGCACGCGTTGCAGGCGGCAGCCGGTTCACGGCGAACGGCAGCACATCGGCTCCTTGCGAATACCCCACCAGTAATGCGTTCTTTTTCTTCCAGTGAAAAGCATAGTAGCGCACGATGCGATCAATATCTTGCGCCAACCCCGCGGGTGTCCGGGCTGTCCAGAAATAACGCAGTGAATCTACGCCCGCGGTAGGAATGCCCCGGTCGGCCAACAAGCCAGCCACCTGCTTGTCGATGCCGGCCCAACCGCCATCCCCGGAAAGCAACACGGCGAAGGAGTCCGCCGTCTCCGGTGTCTGTGTGCCCGGCGTGGCTTCCACTTCAATTATGGGTAGATCTGCTAGCGTTGCCGGCGGGGGCGGCAGACGTTGCACGACCTGGGTGGACACAATCGATTCGAACGCCGCCTTGAACTGCGGTAGCCAATCATCGCTGCCCTTGTAATTGTGGGCCACGTTAGGTAGCTCGACGAGGCGCGCACCCTGGGTCTGCGATACGAATGCACGAGCGTCAGAGATGGGACAGACCCGATCCCGCACGCCATGCAGGGCTACCCATGGAGCATGCAGCGTTGGCGGCGGAAGCAGCCGTACACCGGACTTCAGCTTTGAATAACGCAACCCTTGCGCCTGACAAAGGGGCTTGCGCAAATCCAGCTCCACACAGAAAGAGAGTGTCAGCGCGCCGCCGAAAATCCCGGCCGGCGCCTGGGCGAGGCTGGTGTAGGCCAGGGTTGCGCCCGCGGAATGGCCGATGAGAATCGGCGTGAAATAAGTTGGCACCTTGTAAAAGGCTTGCACGTAGTGGCTGAGATTTTCCAGGTCGCCGTCTGGTGAAACACAGTTGCCGCCGTCCTTTTCCAGGTCGGCAAACAGCTCCGAAGTATCCACACCGGCGACCAGCGTGCCCTGCGAAGCCAGCGCGCCTGCAATCGTTGCGAGTTTGGAGCTCCAGCCACCGTCACCGGACATGAGGAGCGCGAAGTGCCGCACTTCACCCTCGGGCCGGAATATCTGGACATGCTTGAAGCGGCCGTGAGAGAGCGTTTCCGCACCGGCCGTACAGCCGCCCCCGAGGAAAAAAACCAGAACGCAGACTATGACGCCGGTGCCGAGCCGCACTACTGAGATTCGCTCGTGCGAGCTGTCCGTGCGATGGGCTGTAGAGAGGGCCGGTCACATGGCCCAGGCCCGTCACATGGCCCAGGCCCGTCACATGGCCCAGGCCTACTACGATTCAGGGTAACGCGCATTCCATTAGTATTGCAGCATGAGAACAGTCAGCGCCACTCGATACGTGACCCCGTTGCACGAGGGTGGCTCGCTGCCGGCCATTGTCGAGGCGGATGACGACGGCATGTACGTGCTCAAGTTCCGCGGCGCGGGTCAGGGGCCGAAAGCCCTGATTGCCGAGCTCGTGGCCGGCGAGATCGCTCGTGCGGCCCGCCTGCCGATCCCCGAAATCGTGCTCATTGAGCTGGACCCCGACCTCGCCCGCACCGAGCCCGATCCGGAAATCCAGGATCTCATCAAGGCGAGCGCCGGATTGAATGTGGCGCTGGACTACCTGCCCGGGGCCGTCATGTTCGATCCCCTGGCCCAGGTGCCCGCGGTGCAACTCGCCTCCGACATCGTATGGTTCGATGCATTCGTCACCAACGTCGACCGCACGGCACGCAATGCAAACATGCTCGTGTGGCATCGTCACCTGCAGCTCATTGATCACGGCGCGGCGCTCTATTTTCATCACTCGTGGGATCAATACATGGAGCGCGCCACGGATCCCTTCACGAGGATCAAGGACCACATCCTGTTACCGTTCGCAGCTGAGCTGGAAGCCGCAGATGAGCGCATGAGCGGCTTCATAACCCCGGGGGTGCTCGAAGCAATCGTTGCGTTGATTCCCGAGAGCTGGCTGGGAGGCGAGGCCGCTTTCGCCAGCGCCGCCGCAAACCGGGAAGCCTACGCAAAATATCTGCAGCATCGGTTGATGCAACCTCACTCATTTGTGCAGGAGGCGATCCGTGCGCGCTCACAGCTCGTATGACTACGCGATAGTGCGAGTCGTTCCGCGCGTGGATCGCGAGGAATTCGTCAATGTGGGCGTGATTGTTTCCTGCCCGGCGAAGGACTTCCTGGAGGCCCGCATCGAGCTCGACGAGACGCGCGTGAAAGCGCTCGATCCGGGCATCGACCTCGAGGCCTTGCGCGCGAACCTGGCGAGCATCCCCGCGATCTGTGCCGGCGGCCGGCTCGGCGGACCCATCGGGAAGCTTTCGCGCCGCGAACGATTCGACTGGTTGGTAGCGCCGCGCAGCACGATCATCCAGACCTCCAAGGTCCACACCGGCCGCTGCACGGACCCGGCTTCACTCCTGGAGCATCTGCTCAATACGATGGTGCGCCCGACTCAATCCCCGATGAATTGAAACTCAACTTCAATATTCAGGTCGGCGAGCTTCCCGGCGGTTGTGCTGCTGATGGTGAGCGAAGAATTGGCAACGGGTGACAGCTCGACGAGCAGCGAGATCTCCCCGCCATCCTCGCGCAGCTTGCGCAAGGCATCGCGATGGCGGCTCAGCTGCAACACCTGTTGGCCGAAGAACAGCTCGAGCGGCATGCTGTTAGGACCGATCATCTGGGCGGGCAGCGGAGCGGACCAATACGAGTCACGGTGCACGCCCCCGAGGGGTGAGCCGCTCTGGGAACGACGCGGTTCTCCGGCCGTCCATCTATGAGCCGGCTCGAGCCGCAACAGATCGGTCAGGACACTCAGATCCAACGTCGGATGCCGCACGCGTAAGGACACTGAGTAGCTGAACGCGCTGACGGGCAATACCTGGCCGACGTTGCTCGAGCTCATTGTCCTGTACCTCCGATTCCGTGAAAGCCTCAGGCGGGCTGGCAAGAATAACCGCACCGAGGGGGTCTGTCTTGGCCTCAGCCTACCCGATTGCCGGCAATCCGTGTCGCAAAGGCACAGACGGGTGTCGCACCCATGCAACGAAAAAGAGCACCCCGCGGCGATTCAGGGGCGGCAGCGGAGTCCGATTGACAACTTCACCGTGCGCGGTTTCATATTGGATGCTTCGGCGGGTGGCAGCGGACAATCAGATTTGAGCTCAACAGCGGAGCCGGTCGGCACTATCGACGTCGCACTCGGGCATGCGACGCGGTTGATGCAGAGCAACCCCGTCCTCGCCGCCGAGCAGGCCTCTGAAATCCTCAAAGTGGCGCCGGGACACCCGCCTGCCACTCTATTGCTGGCCACTGCACAGCGACTCAGCGGCAAGACCGATGACGCACTGCGGGTCCTGGAGCAGCTCACGCGCGCACAGCCGAACTGGGCTGCGGCTCATTACGAACTTGCACTCGCACAGATCAGCGCCGGGAAACCCGCGGTCGCCGCCTTGCGCCGCGCTGCCACGCTCAAGACAGATATGCCCGATGTCTGGCGAACTTTGGGCGATCAGCTGACGCTGCAGGGAGATCTCGAGGCTGCCGACTTCGCGTACGGCCAGCACGTGAATACATCCACGCGCGACCCGCGACTGATGAACGCGGGGCTCGCGCTCAGCGAGAACCGGATTCCCCAGGCGGAGTTGCTGCTGCGCGAGCACTTGAAGGCATTCCCGACCGATGTCGTCGCCATTCGCATGTTTGCGGAAGTGGCCGGCCGGTTGCGCCGCTATCACGATGCCGAAAATCTGCTGGCCCGCTGCCTGGAGCTGGCGCCTGGATTCAACGCAGCGCGCTACAACTACGCCATGGCGCTGTACCGGCTCAACAAATTCGCCCCGGCGTTGCAGCAGATCGACATGCTGACCACCCGCGAGCCGCGCAACTCGGGCTACCGGAATCTCAAGGCCGTGGTGTTGGCGAGCATCGGTGACTACCAACAGGCGCTGGAGATCTACGCCGACGTGCTCGCCAAACATCCCGATCAGGCGCGCATCTGGATGAGCTACGGACATGCACTGGGGAGCGTCGGTCGGCAAGAGGACAGCATTGCGGCCTATGGCCGGTGTATCTCACTGGCCCCGACCCTCGGTGAGGCGTACTACAGCCTGGCCAACCTCAAGACGTTTCGTTTTGACGAAACTCAAGTCCAGGCGATGCGTGCGCACCTCGCGAACAGCGACATCACGAACGAAGATCGCGCTCATTTTCACTTTGCCTTGGGGAAGGCGTTGGAAGATGCGGGCGATTACTCCGAGTCGTTCCAACATTACGCGCAAGGCAACGAGCTGCGGGCCGAGCGCGTCGGCTATGAAGCAGAGGCCACTACGGTTTTCGTACGACGCTCCAAAAAACTGTTCAGTACAGAGTTTTTTGCGGCCCGGGCAGGCTTCGGAGCGCCGGCGACCGATCCGATCTTCATTGTCGGCCTGCCCCGCGCAGGATCGACGTTGCTGGAGCAGATATTGGCCAGCCACTCCCTCGTCGAAGGCACGATGGAGCTGCCGAACATCATGGCGATGGCAGCGCAGCTGCGTGGCAAGGCGGAACGCTGGCAGGATTCGGCGTATCCCGATGTCCTGGCCACATTGAGCGCGGACGACTGTCGTGCGTTGGGTGAGCGCTACATTGAAGAAACGCGCATCCAGCGCAAGACCGACAAGGCTGGCGCGCTCCGGCCGTTCTTCATCGACAAGATGCCCAACAACTTCCAGCACCTCGGCTTGATCCGCCTGGCCTTGCCGAATGCCCGCATCATTGATGCCCGCCGTCACCCGATGGCATGCTGCTTCTCAGGCTTCAAGCAGTATTTTGCCAGTGGGCAGCGCTACACCTACCGACTGGGCGACATCGGCCGGTACTACTGCGACTATGTGGAACTGATGGCTCACTACGACGAAGTCTTGCCGGGCTGGATTCACCGTGTACTGCACGAGCAGCTCGTGGTCGACACTGAAAGCGAGGTGCGCCGCCTGTTGGCTTTCTGCGGACTGCCCTTCGAAGCGGCCACATTGAATTTCCACGAGAATGCGCGGCCGGTCAGGACCGCCAGCGCCCAGCAGGTGCGTCAACCGATCAATCGTTCCGGGCTCGAGCAGTGGCGTCATTACGAGCGCTGGCTGGAGCCACTACGTGACACCCTGGGAGTGGTGCTCACGGACTATCCCGACATCCCCCGGTTCTAAATCCGATGCAAATGTGGCATACATCGGGTTCGAGGGGGCCGACACAAAATAACTCAAGAGGTGGGGTCCATGACTCGTAGCCGAAAGCGAAAGCTCGCGCGACTGCGCACCAGGTGGGTCAGCATGCCGTTGGCGTCCGCAATGCTCGCCGGGAGCGGGGTCGCCATGGCAGCCGATGCGGCAGCGCCAGAAGAAGGCGCGCTCGAAGAAGTCACCGTTACCGCTCAGAAGCGCTCCGAGGATCTGCAGAAGGTACCCATCAGCCTGACTGTGTTGGGCACCGAAAAGCTCGACCAGCTGCAGGTGACCTCATTTGATGACTACGCCAAGTTCCTACCCAGCGTCAGTTTCAGCTCGTTGGGGCCGAGCCAGGCGGAAGTGTTCTTTCGCGGCATATCCAGCGGCGGCGGCGGCTTGCACGCAGGCTCCCTGCCAACCAGCGGTCTATATCTGGATGAGCTGCCGGTCACGACGGTTGCCGGGTCTATCGACCTGCACGTATACGATATCGCCCGGGTCGAGGCGCTTGCCGGACCGCAGGGCACGCTGTACGGCGCCAGCTCCCTGTCGGGAACGCTGCGTATCATCACCAACCAGCCCGATCCGACCAAGTTCGCCGCAGGCTACGATGTCAAGGCCGACAAGTGGGGCAAAGGCGACGGTGGCGGCAGCTTCGAAGGGTACGTGAACATTCCGTTGACGGATCACGCTGCAGTCCGGCTCGTGGGCTACTACGAGCATGATGGCGGCTACATCAACAACGTCTTCCGGGAAGATACCTACCAACGATATTCGCCCAACGATCCGCCCACTCCGGTTGCCAGTACGATTCCCGACGGGAATCCCCAATTCGCTCCCCTCACGGTCAACAATGGGAAAGTACTGAAGAGCCACTACAACGACGTCGACAGCATTGGCGGCCGGGCCGCCCTCAAGGTCGATCTGAACGATCAGTGGACGGTCACGCCGGCGGTGTTGTATCAGCACCAGCGCACGCATGGCGATTTCGGCTTCGACCCGAAATTTGGAGATCTCAATGTCGCGGACTATTTCCTGCCGCGCAATCTCGATCGCTTCTACCAGGCATCGGTCACCGTCGAAGGCAAGGTCAGCAACTGGGATGTGGTGTATGCGGGCGGCTATTTCGAGCGCAAGGTCGACAACCTGGTCGACTATTCGCAGTACTCCATCGCGTATGACGCACGGGCGATCAGTAATACATACGCCTACACGCGTTTCGCGGATACCAACGGCAACCTGATCGATCCCACGCAGTACACGTCCAACAAGGACAAGTACACCAAGATGACCCACGAGCTGCGCGTCAGCTCGCCTGCGGACTATCGCCTGCGGGGCACGGCGGGCTTGTTCTATCAGCGCCAGACGGACAACATCCGTGCGGAGTTTGATGTACCCGACCTGCCGCCCTATTACGAAGTGCCCGGTCAGAAGAATGTGTATTACCTGTCGCAACAGGTGCGCGTCGACCGCGACTACGCGGTATTCGCCGAGCTCACGTTCGACATCACGGACAAGTTGAAGTTGAACGGCGGCATCCGCGAATTCTGGGTGAACAACACGCTGTGGGGCTTCTTCGGGTTCAATGATGACGGCTACTCCGGCAATGGCGTGGCCATCTGCAACGCCCTAGGCAATCCCCTGCTCACGACCGCCGGGGTCTACACCGGGGGCAACATGCCCTGCGTCAATACCAACAAGAAGGTCGTCCAGAACGGCGAAACCCACAAGCTCAACCTGACCTATCAGCTCACACCGGATGTCATGGTTTATGGAACGTGGTCCACCGGGTTCCGGCCGGGTGGCAACAACCGCCAACCTTCTGCCGGGTCCTTCCGAGCAGATACGCTCGCGAATTTCGAGCTGGGCTGGAAAACCGCCTGGTTCGACCGTCGGGTGCGCTTCAACGGTGCTGTGTTCTACGAGAGGTGGAAGGACATCCAGACTTCGATCCAGGGCCAGAGCGGCATCACCGCCATTGTCAATGCCGGCAACGCCAGGGTGGAAGGCATAGAGACCGATATCAGTTGGGCTGTCACCGACCATCTGACCTTGTCCGCCGCGGGCACCGGACTGCTCAAAGACGAGATCACCACAACGTTCTGCGCGCCAACCCCGCAGAACGTCCCGACGTTTGGATGCACCGACCCTGCGGAGATCGACGCACTCGCAGGAACACAATTACCGGTCACACCGAAGGTCAAAGCCAATGGCACGGCCCGTTACGGGTTCTATCTCGGGGACTACAAAGCCTTCGTGCAGGGGTCGGTGATCCATCAGAGCGCGACTACTTACAGTCTCGAGACATCACGCTACGCCGTCGGAGATACTCCAGCGTTCACGACGTTTGATTTCTCCGCCGGAGTCTCCAAGGACAACTGGCGTGTGGAAGCCTTCGTCCAGAACGCGTTCGACAAGCGCGGTGAGCTCGGCAGACTCTCGGAATGCGGTGATGATTACTGCTACGCGAATGCCAAGATCTATCCCATAAAGCCCATGCAGTTCGGCATCAAGTTCGGACAGAGCTTCTAGTTACAACTCAGCGGCCGGCGGGCGGCTCGCCTGCCGGCTGTTGAGTTTCATCGGGCGCGAGCACTTCCAGCTTGAGACTCGGTCGCGAGACCGAGGCCTGGTGCGGAATGCACGTGGTCTTCAACTCAACATTGCGCGTCGCGAACAGCGGCACGATCTTTTGTTTGATCTGCTCGACCAGCTCGCATTCGCCCGAGTCGGTGGCGAACGAGTTCTGCAGCTTCAGATCCACCTGCTTCCAATGAGCGGCAACTGGGGTGGCCTTGTCGTCGGTGGTTCCTGCAGCCGGTTGCAGAACGCTCATCTTGACGCGCACACCTGGGAACGGATCCGGCCGGCCGCTGGATGAGCTGCAACCCAACTGCAGCACCTTCAAACCCTTCTTCTGCGCGCCCAGGTCGAGCAGCACACCGCGCACCTTGTCGCGCAGACCGTCGCAGGAGTACTTGGTGGTAAACCCCTGGTAGACGAAGGTCACTTCCTTGTCCGTCCACACTGCGGGCTGGCTCTCCGCGGGCGGGGTCTCCACTGCATGGACAGTCGAGCCCAGCATGCAGGCCGCCGCCGCGGGAACGATCAATTGAAGCCGCAAAGATCTGGAAGCAGTAGAAGTCGACATGGCAACACCTCCGACACAGTGAGCACATGTAACAGAACGCCCGGTGGCGTCAATCGTTTACCGCGCCGGTCGAGCTGTCCGCAATCTACTGTTCCTGACGACGCAGGAAAGGCGCGAGGTTGGCGGAACTGTCGACGAAGCTGAAGGTGCCCTGCTCGCGTGCTTCCCGCGCCGCCGCAATCAGGCCGGTCATGGCCGCCCGATAGAGTGAGGTAGCGAGGCTGATACGCTTGACGCCCGCGGCGGTCAGCTCAGGGACAGAGAACGATTTGCCAGGCATCCCCACCATGAAGTTGACGGGCTTCGACACAGCCGCGCAGACGGTTCGAACCGCGGCGAGGTCGGGCAGCGCGGGCGCGAACAGCACGTCCGCACCGGCCCGCTCGAAAGCCTGCAGACGTCGAATGGTGTCGTCCAAGTCGGGGTTACCCCGCAAATAGTTTTCGGTGCGTGCCGTGAGCGTGAAGGGAAATCCCAGCCCGCGAGCCGCCTCGGCGGCAGCGGCCACCCGCTCTGTGGCCTGGCCCAGATCGTAAAGCGGCTTGGCGGGATTGCCGGTCGCATCCTCGATCGAACCACCGACGAGGCCCGCGGCGCCAGCCAGGCGAATCGTCTCGGCCACCACTGAGGGCTCATCCCCAAAGCCGTGCTCGAGATCCGCCGAAACCGGCACGTCCGTCGCGCCCGTGATCACGCGAGCCTGGGTGAGCGCCTCATCACGCGTCACCTGTCCGTCCAGCCGGCCGAGAGTGCCGGCCGAGGCTCCGCTGGATGTGGCCAGCGCCTGGTATCCCAGTCCCGCGAGAATCCGTGCCGAACCCCCATCCCAGCAGTTCGCAATCAGGAAGGTACCGGGGGCCGCATGCAGCGCCCGGAATCGCTGGGCCTTGTCAGTCTGTTGTGTGCTCATGTGCTTGTCGCAGTGCCTTAAGGGAGCGGCATCGTTCACAATACGCCAGTCACAGTACAGTGCCACTTAACATGAAACTATTCGCCCATGGACTCCTCGACGAGCTGACCGCGAAGGCCACCACGAGCCCGCGGCGGCGTGCCCATCACAATATCCATGCTACCGGCAATGACCTGGTGCAGCGCTTCTTCGTCGCGGCCCATCGCGATTCCTACTTCCGTCCCCACCGCCACCTCACCAAGTCCGAGCTTGCGGTGATTCTGCGTGGTCATGTCGACGTGCTGACGTTCGATGAGAGCGGCGCCGTCACTGATCGCTTCCGAGTTGGAACCGACACACCCAACATCGCGTATGAGACACCGCGCGCCACCTGGCATACGTTGTTGGCCGCAACCGACGGCGCCGCGTTCCTCGAGATCAAGGAAGGTCCGTACGATCCGGCCACCGCAGCGGAGTTCCCGGCCTGGGCGCCACCTGAAGGCCACGAGTCCGTGCCGGCATTCCAGCAATGGTTGCGCCAGGCACAACCCGGAAGTCCCGCGTTCAAGCAGTGACAGTGCAGCGGTTATTTCCGACGCTCGTGTACCACGGGCGTCTGAAACACGCCGGGTGGCGGGTATTCAACAACCGATTGCTGCAGGAATGCCGCCAGTTGCGCCTGGATGACGTGGGTGGCCGCCGTTGGTCTGCAAAGAATTATCCGGGCGGCTATACCTCTTACAACTCCGTAAGCCGCATGCACCAGGTGTCACCGACGTTTGCCGAGCTCGAGCGCCGGATCCGGCGACACGTGCGGTCGTTTGCCGCCACGCTCGAATTCGACCTGACACAGCGGGAGCTTTCCATGACGGATTGCTGGGTGAATATCATGCCCCGGCAGGTTGTGCATGGGTTGCATTTGCATCCGCTGGCTACTGTCAGTGGCACTTACTATGTCAAGACTCCTAAGGGGTGTGCGGGACTGAAGTTCGAGGACCCGCGACTCGATCGTTTCATGGCCGCGCCGCCACGCATCGCCAATCCCCGCGCCGACAATCGACCTTGGATTGTGATTCCCGCCGAGGAAGGCGCGCTGGTGCTCTTCGAGAGCTGGTTGCGTCACGAAGTGCCGCCCAATCCGGTGTCCGCCGAGCGCATCAGCATCAGCTTCAACTACAACTGGTTCTAGCCAAAAAAAGGAGTTAGTGTCGAGGCAATCAGCTGCAAAGCGCCGCAGGCGCTTTCTGCCATGGACAATAGGGGGCCGGCGCAATGTGGAATCAGGTCTATACGCCCGTGCATGGAAGCCTTGCGCTGTCAGCCTTGTGTGCAGCGTTCCCGATTGTCGTTCTCCTGCTGGCGCTTGGCGTCTTCCGGATGTCTGCCTGGAAGTCCGGACTTCTGGGGCTGCTCGCGGCGATCATCGTGGCCATTGCGGTTTACGGCATGCCCGTCAACCTCGTCGTGCGCACGACCGCCTATGGCGCGACGTTCGGTCTATTCCCAATCGCCTGGATCGTATTCTGGGCACTCGCCCTGTATCGCCTGACGGTCGACACCGGGCAGTTCGAAATCATCAAGAACTCGGTCGGCCACCTCACACAGGACCGGCGCCTGCAGGCGCTGCTGATTGCCTTCGCATTCGGCGCGTTCATTGAAGGCGCCTCGGGATTCGGCACGCCAGTCGCAGTCGCCGCGGCGATGTTGAGCGGCCTCGGATTCTCGCCATTCCAGGCGGCCGCCATCTGCCTGATCGCCAACACATCGCCGGTTGCCTTCGGTGCGATTGGCACCCCGCTCGTCACCCTCGCCGGCGTAACCAACCTGCCGCTCGCCGTTCTGAGCGCGGACGTTGGCAAGATCTGTGCGCCGGTGTCCCTGTTCATCCCCGCCTACCTCATGTTGGTGATGGGCGGCACGAGCGCATTGCGCGCCGTGTTTCCCGCGGCGCTGGTGTGCGGATTGAGTTTCGCGACCACCCAATTCCTGGTTTCGACCTACATCGGTCCCTACCTGACTGACATCCTGGCCTCCCTGGTGGCAATCCTGAGCCTGCTGGTGTTGCTGGCGTTCTGGCGGCCAAGCGATACCACAGTGGACACCGTGCATTTGCCGCCGCGCGCCGAGCGGGCCCAGGTGCTGCGTGCGTGGTCGCCCTACATACTGCTGGTGATCTTCGTGCTGTTGTGGGGCTACACACCGTTCAAAGCCCTGCTCGACAAAGCCTCCCTCTCCATTGCCTGGCCGGGCCTGGACGGCGCCATTCAACGCCTTCCCCCTGTAGTGGCCAAAGCCGCGCCCTATCCAGCGAAGTTCAACTTCAACATCCTGTCGGCCTCGGGTACGTCGGCCCTGTTCGCCACTGTGTGCGCCGCACTATTCCTGCGGGTTTCCTTCCGCCAATTCGTAACTTCGGTGGGGCGCACTGCCCGTGACCTGGCCTTCTCGATCCTGACGATTGCCTCGGTACTGGCACTCGCCTACGTCATGAACTACTCCGGCGCAACAGCCAGCCTGGGTCTGGCAATGGCCGCGACCGGCCCACTGTTTCCGTTCTTTGGCGCACTGCTGGGTTGGCTGGGGGTGTTTCTCACGGGCAGTGATACCTCCGCCAACGCGTTGTTCGGCAACTTACAGGTTGTAACCGCGAACAACCTCGGCCTGGATCCGGCCCTGATGGCTGCCGGCAACTCCAGCGGCGGTGTGATGGGCAAGATGATCAGTCTGCAGAGCATCTCGGTGGCGGCCGCGGCCACGGGCATGCCGCCTTCGGATGAAGCCCGGCTGTTTGGGTTCACGCTGAAGCACAGTGTGTTTCTTGCATGCATAATAGGACTGGTCGTCACTGCATATGCGTACGCGTGAGAATGAAAACAACCCGGGTGTTGGTCTTCACAGCCGCTTTAGGTAGCGCAGCCGCGGTATTCGCCGCGCAAAAGTTGCTTCCGGCGGAAAACTGGCTGGCTCGCGTGCCACCCCCGCCAGCCACGGCCGAGGCAGCCTACGCCCAGTGGACCGACACGGGCGGTACGCTGAAGCCCGCCCCGGAGCTGGAGAAGATCCGGGAAGGGATCAAGTCCCAGGTGTTGGTCCTATCGCGAGTCTCACAACCGCCACCGGGAGGCTCGGGCCCGCTGTCCCGGCACGACCAGGTGCTCATCGGCCGCATCACCGCGTTTCCCGATACTGCCCGGGTACTGCAGACCATCCAGGCTGCCCGTACGGCCCAGGCCGGTCTCATCCAGAAATGGAACTCGGAGCTGCACACGCTCGAGCAACGCAGGTTGCGCGATCGAGGCGCTCTGCCCGCCTGCCACAACGTGGCGGGCGCACCTTCGCAGCTCGCAATCCGTGACGTCGAGCTGGCCTATGTGCAGGAGAAGATTTCCATTGCGGCGCAGTACCTGGAGCAGTTCAAGCCGGTCTTCCAGCAGATGCTGGCGGCGGTATCGCCGCGTATAGAGCACGGCGATACCGTGATGGAGGCCTGGAACGGCCTGCGTAATCCCGGCGCACAGGCGCAATTTGCCGCAGTCGCGCGCTCCGCCGAAACTGACGCCCTGCTGGATGTTGGCCTCCTCCAGGAGTTCATCCAGGGAGTCTCGAAGCTGGCCGCCCGCCCCATTGCCGACCGCAATGCGCTGGGTCGCGTCTATGCCCACGCCAAGGGCTGCTGATTGGTCCAATTGCCGGTTGTCTATTGCCGGTTTGTCCGATTCCGACGCTCTCCAACGTCCTTGAGAGACCTCGTTACGCCCGTGGAACGAAGGAGAGCGCGATGTTCTACTGCATTCTTTGTTACAACCTCGAATCGGAAGTCGAGGCCTGGAGCCGGGAAAAGGAGGCCGCCATGCTCGCCCAGCGTGAGATCGTCGCGCATGAGCTCGCCGCCCAGGGGCGCCTGGGACCCGTGGGGCGCCTGATGCCCACCACGACAGCCATGACCGTAAGGGCCAGCCGCCAGCCGCAGGTGCTGGACGGCCCCTTTGCTGAGACCAAGGAGCAGCTGATGGGCTTCTATCTCGTGGACTGCAAGTCCCTCGAAGAGGCCCTGCAAGTCGCCCGCGGACTCGTGGGTGACACCGGCTCACTCGAGGTGCGTCCCCTTGCGACTTTCTACCCTGGAATCGGGCTGCAGTGACCGAGGTCGCCTGGATCGGAGCCGCGCTCGCAGCTGCACGTCCCCAGGCGGTCGCCGCGCTGCTGCGCTACTTCCGCGACCTGGACGTCGCCGAGGAAGCATTCCAGGAAGCCAGCCTGCGTGCCCTGAAAAGCTGGCCTTTGAACGGACCCCCGCGGGACCCGACCGCGTGGTTGATTTTCGTCGGCCGCAACAGCGCGCTGGATGAGATGCGGCGCCGGAACAAACACGATTCGTTGCCGGATGACGATGTCATCGCGGATGGCGAGCACAACGAGACAGCACTCGTCGAGCGCCTCGACAACTCCGCCTACCAGGACGACGTCCTGCGGCTGCTGTTCATCTGCTGCCAGGCCGACCTGCCCGCGACACAACAGATCGCCGTCGCCTTGCGCATCGTGTCGGGTCTGTCCGTGCAGGAGATCGCGAGCGCCTTCCTGGTCAGTGAGGCGGCTATGGCGCAGCGGATCACCCGCGCCAAACGCGCGATCACCGAGTCCGCGGTGGCCTTTGAAACTCCCGGTCCCGTGGAGCGCGCCGAGCGACTGACGACAGTTGCTGCAATGGTCTATCTGCTCTTCAACGAGGGCTATTCGGCCAGCGGTGGCGATGCCCACGTGCGAGTGCCGCTGTGCGAGGAAGCCATCCGCCTCGGCCGATTGCTGCTGCGGCTGTTTCCCAGTGAAAGCGAAATAATGGGGCTGACGGCCCTCATGCTGTTGCAACATGCACGCGCGGCTGCGCGGTTGGATGCCAATGCCAACATCGTGTTGTTGGATGATCAGGATCGGCGGCTGTGGAACCAGGCGTTGATCGCTGAAGGCCTGGTGTTGGTCGAGAAGGCGCAGCGCCTGGGAGCTCCGGGGACCTACCAGATACAAGCTGGCATCGCGGCGGTGCACGCCCGCGCGGCGCGGCCGCAGGACACCGATTGGGCACAGATCGATCAGCTCTACGCCGTGCTCGAATTGATACAGCCCTCACCGGTAGTGACACTCAATCGAGCCGTTGCCGTTTCGCGGGTCCGCGGAGCGGCCGCGGCGCTCGAGATGCTGGAGCCGCTCGCCCAGCCTTTGGCAGGCTATTTCCATTACTTCGGTGTCAAGGGCGCACTGTTGAAGGACCTCGGTCGCGCGGACGAAGCACGCGTAGCATTCAATCAGGCCATCGCCCTCGCCCGCACAGCCGCCGAAGCGGCGCACATCCGCATGAACCTGGACAAGCTGAATAAATGATCGTTTGTGAAACGCCGCGCCTGCGGCTGCGGTACATCACGCCACAGGACGCCGCATTCATCCTGGCGCTGCTCAACGAACCTGACTTCATCCGCAACATCGGTGACCGCAAGATCAGGACACTGGAGGATGCGCAGCGTTACATCCTGGACGGGACTGTCACGGGCTACGAGAAAGTCGGTTTCGGCCTGTACCTGGTTGAGCTGAAGGAGACGGGCACGCCCATCGGTGTCTGTGGCCTGCTCAAGCGAGAGTATCTGGAGGATGTCGATGTGGGCCTGGCACTCAGCGCCCGGTTCCACCGGCAAGGCTTTGGATTCGAGGCGACCACGGCCGTGCTGCAACACGGCCGTGACGTGCTGGGGATCGGCCGGATCGTGGCCATCACGTCCCCTGACAATCAGGAATCGATCCGGCTGTTGGTGCGGCTGGGACTGCGCTTCGAGCGCATGATCCAGGTGCCCGGTGTGGACCGCGAGACCCGTTTGTTTGTCCCGGTCACACCGGCCACGTCTGCCGCGGCCGATTCAGCCCGATCAGTGAACCCCGAGCACGTGCAGGACGAAGTACAGGCCTGCGCCGAACAACGCGGCTCCTAGCAGTACGCACACAGGGAGCGTGAGGACCCAGGCGAGAATGATGTTTCTCACCGTGTCCTTCTGAACTCCCGAGCCGTTCGCGACCATCGTGCCCGCGATGCCGGACGAGAGGATGTGCGTGGTGCTCACCGGCAACCCGAGGAGGTCGGCCGCTTCGATGGTACCGAAGGCCATGATCTCGGCCGACGCGCCCTGTCCGTAGGTCAGGTGCGCCTTGCCGATCTTCTCCCCGACCGTGATGACAATGCGCTTCCAGCCGATCATCGTTCCCAGGCCCAGGGCGAGCGCCACGGCGAACTTCACCCAGGTGGGAATGAAGTTGGTGACACTCTTGAGCAGTTTCGTATAGTCGGCGGCCGCCTTCGCATCCAACTGCGCGGGCAGCTTCTTGGCCTTGGTCAACCGGGCCAGCGTTTCGGATACGAGATAGATGTTGAGACGCAGCGCCGGGCGTTGAGCGCGCGGAATCGTGTTGAAGTCCTGCACGCCCTGCAGATCGTGGTTGACGGCATCATTCACCACGGCGAGCGCCGCCATCGTTTCAGGCTTGACGTCGTTGTGACGCAGGAAGTCGGTGAGATTCTTGTGGGCCGCATCGATGTTGGGCACCGCGGTACCTTGAGCGACCCCCTGTAGCTGTTGCTCGATGGCCACGGCGGAGGCGCGGATCTTGTCCAGCGTCTGTCCATTGGTGGACAGGTCGAGCGCGAAGGCGGTCGGCACGATGCCCACGAGAATCAGGACGATCAGTCCCATTCCTTTCTGGCCATCGTTCGAGCCGTGGGCAAAGCTCACTCCCGTGCAGGTAAGAACCAGCAGCCCGCGGATCCACCCCGGCGGCGGCTTGTTGCCCTCAGGAGCCGTGAACAGCGCAGGATTACGCAACAGCTTCTTCGCGGCCAACAACAGCAGTGCGGCGCCCGCGAAGCCGATCAGCGGTGACATCACGAGCGCCTTGACCGTGTCGGCGACCTTCGTCCAGTTGACCCCATCGCCAAATGCGCTATCAGGGCTCAACAATGAATTCATCAAGCCAACCCCGACAATGGAACCAATCAGGGTATGCGAGCTCGAAGCCGGCAGGCCCAGATACCAGGTGCCGAGGTTCCAGATGATTGCGGACAGCAACAGGGAGAACACCATCGCGAAGCCCGCACCGGAACCGACATTGATGACCAGCTCCACCGGCAGTAGCGCGACGATTCCGAATGCGACAGCACCGGAGGATGTCAGCACCCCGATGAGATTCCACACGCCCGACCAGACGACCGCCTGGGTAGGCTTCAGAGAATTCGTGTAGATGACCGTCGCAACAGCGTTGGCCGTATCATGGAAACCGTTTACGAACTCGAAACTCAAGGCAAGCCCAAGAGCCAGGATCAAAAGGAAAGCGGTCGGCATGTCGATGCCTAGAGTGTCCAGCACAGGGGATCTCCTGGTCTCTTATTAATTGAGGTTTCAGCGAATCGAAAGCCTATGGCGACTGCGTGACGTTTGTGTGACATTGCCCGCCCGACCTGCAAGGAACCCAAGGATGTTGCTGCCCAACCGGCTGGGGATATGCCCAGTAGTCTGTTCGCTGCTTTTGATTGCCGGCGTGGCCTCGGGCCCGGTGATGGCACAGGCCGCTCGCGGCCTTCCCAGCGAGACACCCGCGCAATTCAAGGAGCGCACCGAGAGCTTCGATTACGTGAAGCGACAAGAGATGATCCCCATGCGCGATGGGGTGAAGCTGAAGACCTTCATTCTCATACCGAAGGGCGCCAGCAAGGCACCCATGCTGATGAGCCGGACTCCCTATAACGCCGCGGAGCGCGTACTGCGTTTCAACAGCTCGCACCTGGCTTCAGTCGTTCCGCAGATGGATGACACCGCGGTAGCGGCCGGATACATCATCGTCTTCCAGGATGTCCGCGGGAAATACGGCTCGGAAGGCGACTACGTGATGAATCGGCCGCTGAAAGGGCCGCTCAATCCCACGGATAACGATCACACCACCGACACGTACGACACCATAGATTGGCTGGTCAAGAACGTGCCCGAATCGAACGGCCGCGTCGGCACGATCGGCGGTTCGTACGAAGGCTTTACAACTGTGATGTCCACGGTGCACGCACATCCAGCGTTGAAAGTTGCTGTGCCGTTTGCCCCGATGGTCGATGGCTGGATGGGGGATGACTGGTTCCACAATGGCGCGTTCCGTCAGGACGGTGCCTTGCAGTACACATACGACCAGGAGGCAACCCGTAAAAACGAGCTGACCTGGTGGTCGGATGCTCGTGACACCTACGAGGTTTTCCTGCGCGCCGGCTCCGCAGGCGCGTTAGCGAAGGCGCGCGGAGTCGATGAGATGGGCTTCTGGCGCGAGTTGGTCGCGCACCCCGCCTATGACAGTTTCTGGCAGGGACAGGCTGTCGACAAACTCCTGGCGAAGGACCCGCCGAGCGTTCCCATGCTCATTGTCTCGGGCCTGTTCGATCAGGAAGACATCTACGGCGGGCCGGCTCTGTACCAGGCACTGGCCGGCAGCGATCCGCAGGGCGAGCGGGTTCACCTCGTTCTCGGACCCTGGAATCACGGCCAGGGCCGTCGCGAAGGCCGCGGCATCGGGCCGATCATGTTCGAAGGCGACACAGCCACCTGGTTCCGCCGGACAACCATGCAGCCGTTCCTCGACTACTACCTGAAGGACGGTCCGAAGCCCAACACGCCCCGGGTACTCGTGTATGAAACGGGAGCTGATCAGTGGCATCGATACGATGGCTGGCCTCGTGCCTGCGCATCGGGCTGTCCGACACGATCGCGGCCGCTGTATCTGCTAGCCAATGGCAAGCTGGGATTCGACCCACCGGCCAACTCCAAGTCCGCAGGACCCGAGGCGCGGAATCAGTACGACGAGTACGTGTCAGATCCCGCCAAGCCGGTTCCCTATCGGCTGCAACCCACTTTGGATTCCGGGGCGCCCGATTCCACCTGGGGCGAATGGCTGGTCGATGATCAGCGCTTTGCGGCCTCGCGCACCGATGTGTTGGTTTATCAAACCGATCCGCTGAAGGAGCCGGTGCGCGTGGCGGGCCAGCCGTGGGCACACCTGTCTGCGTCCACCAGCGGCAGTGACTCTGACTGGGTAGTGAAAATCATAGACGTGTGGCCGGACGAAGTGCCTGATCATCCGAAACTCAGCGGGTATCAGCAAATGCTCTCGGCGGATGTGCTGCGAGGTCGGTACCGCGAGGATCCGGCGAACCCGCGGGCCATCCAGCCCAACAAGGTGTTGGCCTACACTGTGCGCCTGCCCAACGTGAGCCACACGTTCCTGCCTGGCCACCGCATCATGGTGCAGATCCAGTCGACCTGGTTCCCGCTGTACGACCGCAATCCGCAGAAGTTCGTACCCAACATCATGCTGGCCCAGCCGGGCGACTTCACCCGGGCGACGCAGCGGATCTGGCATACGACCGCGAGCGCAAGCTCGATCGATCTGCCGGTGCTGCCATGATGGAGCCACCTGCACTGTCGATCGACCAACTCGACCGGGACCCGCACGGCGTCTACCGCCACTATCGCCCGTTGACGCCGCTGCTGAAGCGCGTCAATTCGGGGTATATCGCCATTCGAGCCGCCGACATCGAGCCGCTTGCCTTCGATCCGCGTACGCGCCAGATCGAGACCGAGCAACTCGCGATACGCGGCATCCGCTCCGGACCGCTGGTCGACCTGTGGCAGAACTCGATGTTGTTTGCCAACGGCGGCGAGCATCGCCGCCGCCGCGCGCCCATGTCGCGGGCGTTCGCCTTCAAGCTCCTCGAAGCATTGCGGCCACACATCCGCACGGCCGCCCGCCGTATCATCGAGGAGCACAAGGGCGCCGGTGAGTTGGATTTTCTCAGTGATTTCGCCTCGCTCATTCCAGCACGCATCATCGGTGAGATCCTCGGAATCCCGGACAGCGACGTGCCACGCTTCACGGAGTTGGTTTACAGCGTGTCGCGCTCGCTGAGCCTCTCCTACGCGCAGGAGGAGATCCAGGGGATGCAGGAATCGGCCCGCCAGTTGATGGACTATGTGGAGGAGCTCCTGGGCGCGCGCGGCTCGGCCCTCAACAACGAGTTTCTTGCCTCCTATGCGACGACGGTAACGGAAGCCGGCAACCTGAGTCCCGCCGAGATCCTGAGCCAGGTCGTCACCATCATCATTGCGGGCAGTGATACCACACGAGGTGCGATCGCAGTCCAGGTCGCCCTCCTGCTTCAACACCGGGAACAATGGGATGCGGTGTGCGCCGATCCGACTCTGATTCCTGGAGCAGTGTCCGAGGCATTGCGCTACGAGCCGGTCGTCGGGTCGATTCCGAGGTTCACCCTCGAGGATGTGGAGATTGGCGGGTATGTCGTCCCGCGCAATAGCATCTTGAGCTTGTCGACACTTGCGGCGATGCGTGACCCGGCTCAGTACGCCGAGCCCGACCGCTTCAATATCCGGCGGACGGATCACCCGCGACGTCATTTGATTTTCGGACTCGGTGTGCATCGATGTCTCGGCGAGGTACTCGCTCGTGCCGAGCTCGAGGAGTCGCTGGCGGCACTGACTGAACTGCTTCCGCAACTGCAGCTTGCCGGCAAGCCACCGTCATTGCACGGGCACGGTGGCATTCGACGCATCGACGGGATGCGGGTGCAGTGGGCTGCCTAAGGGCATATCATCCCGATCGCGCTCACTGACGGGCGCGACCGGGATGAGGTGTCCATGCGTTTCGCATTACTGTCATTGGCTCTGACGGGCCTCGCTCTAACCGCGCTTGCCCAGGCCGCGGACCCCATCAAGCCGAATATCAAGCCGGGTCTTTGGGAGGTCTCACTCACTCCGCACGTGAGTGGTGAGATGCCCATTCCTGATGCGGAGCTCGCGAAAATGACACCCGAGCAACGGGCGCGCCTGGAGGCCATGATGAAGGCACGTGTTGCGAAGAGCTCAGGGCCGAAGGTTTACAAGGAGTGCATGACGCCGGAGAAGATCGCACGCGGCTTCGACATGGACCGCGATGACACCTCCTGCAAGCGAAAGGTCGTGTCCAGCTCCGCGAACGAGCTGACCTTGCACGACGAATGCAACAAGCCCGACCAGAAGACCGTGAGCGACGTGCACTTCGAGATCAAGGGCGGCACGCAGATGAGCGGCAAGATCAATGTGGTCGTGAGCTCGGGCGCCAAGAACATGACCATCAACAACACCATGCAGGGCAAATGGCTGGGCGCGAACTGCGGTTCGGTCAAAGAGGCGGAGCTGGAGAAATAGCTGCCGGCGCACGCGGCCCGGCTGCGGCCTCGCGGTCCCAGGCCCGCGCAGCGGTCGTGGCCCCGCCCGCTTCAGGCGATGTGGTCGGGAATTCCGGCCACCAGCGCATCGATGGCCACACGCATCTTCGACGACAGATAGCGCGTCTGCGGCCAGACCGCGTGAATTTCGGTGGCCAGGACACGCTCGCTGCTCATCACGAGTTGCAGCTCGCCCGAGCGCAGATGCTCGGCCATGAGCCAACACGGTAGCCACGCAAGCCCGACTCCCGCGATAGCCGCATCGGCAATCGCCTGCAGGTCATCGAAACGCAACCGCGCTTCGACGCGCAACTCCCGGACTTGACCGTCGGGATCGCGGACCCGCCAGGGCTGCCCGGTACCGGGAGGCCCGTAAACGATACCAACATGTTTGCGCAGGTTATCGGTATCCGCTGGATGACCGTGTTTGGCCAGATAGGCAGGCGCGGCACAGATGGCCATCCGCTGGGTACTCAACCGCCGCATCACGAGATTGTCACTGTTGGGCAGATCACCGATCCGGATCGCCAGGTCGAACCCTTCCGCCACCAGATCGAACACCCGGTCGCTGAACGACATCTCCACGGACAAGCGCGGATAGCGATTCGCCAACGACACCAACACCGGCGCGACACAGCGCCGGCCAAACAAAACGGGCGCGGTGACGCGTAACCTGCCGATCGGCTCCCGCCGGCCGGTGTCGATAGCGGCATCCGCTTCCTCGAGCTCGGCCAACGCGCGCACACATCGCTCGTAATACGCCTCACCATCCTCGGTGAGGCTCTGCCGGCGCGTGGTCCGCTGGAACAGCCGCACGCCCAACTGCCGCTCCAGGCGAGCAATGCTCTTGCCGACCGCCGAGCGGGTCAGCTCCATCCGGGCAGCCGCCTGCGCGAAGCTGCCCGCCTCCACTGCTTCCACGAACGCAGCGATACTGTTCAGGGGATGGGACATGGGATTGGTTCCAGATGCTCTACATCACGCGGACTAAATAGTGCCACTAGCGACATTTATACACCGATATCCTGTGCACCCCCTACCGCCGAATGGAGCGCTTTAATGCAGGCTTATCAGATTGTCCCCGGCAAGCATCTCGAGGGACTCTCACGAATCCCGGTGCGCGCCGGCAGCCTCGGGCCAAACGACGTTCGGATCGCGGTCCGAGCCGTGTCGCTGAACTTCCGCGACCTCATGATCTCTCACGCAACCTACCCCGTTTCAGGGGACAAGCCGCCCGTTCCGTGCTCGGACGGTGCCGGAGAGGTCATTGCAGTCGGGCCGCAGGTGACACGCTTTCGAGCGGGTGATCGAGTGATGGCGAGCTTCTTTCCGAACTGGATCGAGGGCGATCCCACGCCGCAGAAGACCAAGGGCGCCCTGGGCGCCGATGTGGATGGGATGCTGTCGCAGGAAGTCGTGTTCCACGAAGATGCGCTCGCACGCGTCCCGGCACACCTCAGTTATAACGAGGCCGCTACATTGCCCTGCGCGGCGGTGACGGCCTGGAACGCCCTGTTCATAACAGGCGCGCTCAAGCCCGGGAACACTGTCTTGCTACAAGGTACCGGCGGTGTATCCATCTTCGCATTGCAACTGGCCAAGGCGGCAGGTCTGCAAACCATCATCACCTCATCCAGTGATGCAAAGCTCGAGCGGGCCAAAACACTGGGCGCCAATGCGACCATCAACTACCGTAGCACCCCGGAATGGCAGGACAAGGTCGTGGAACTGACGGACGGTCGCGGTGTTGATCTGGTCGTCGACGTAGGCGGCCAGGACACCGTCAAACGATCCGCTGCCGCCGTCAGAATGGGCGGCACCGTCTGCATCATCGGCGGCCTGAGCGGATTCAGCGGGACCGCAGACGCCATTGCGCTGATTGTGGGAGCCAAGCGACTCGCGGGTATTTACGTTGGTAGCCGCACTATGCTGGAGGGAGTGAGTCAATTCGTGAGCCACTCCGCCATTCGACCGATCATCGACCGCGTCTTCCGCTTCGAGCAGGCGCGCGAAGCGTACGCGCACCTGGAGTCAGGTAATCACTTCGGCAAGGTGGTGATCGAGGTCGGCTCCCCGTCGGGTTGAACGGCAACGGACTCGATGGAGCTCATTGCTTCAAACATGCCGCTGGTGGGTGTGCTGCCCAGATCCTGTGTGTGAAAGATCACCGCATATCGGTTGCGCACAATGACACTGTACATCACACCCACCACGGGGCGGCCTCCCACAGAGCCGTTCCAGGAAGCACGGACGGCCGGCAATTCCGCGAGCTTGATGTGCGCCACCGGCGAGGCAACAAAGTTGCCGCGGCGGTGTTGCAAGTCGGCCAGGAACTGCCGCAGATATTTTTCGGCGTAGCGGGGCAGGTCCGCCTCGGCCAGCGGGGCGGCCGGGTGTGGCCCGCCCGCCGGCGCGCCGAACTCAAACACATTGATTTGCAGCAGGGTCTTCATCCCCGTGCGGCGCACCGACTTCGTCCAGGCGGTGATGAGTGTTTTCTTGAGGCGCTGCGTCTGGGCCGTCTGGAATCCTTCCGGGACGGTGATGAGGATCGGCCCTACGGCGGCCGAGCCCACGGCCGCCGGCTCAGCCGCCCAACACTGTACGAACAGACCCGCTACCGCTACCAAGGTCGCGATCCATCGCGAATCAGCGCGCCGTCCCCTCTCCATCAAACGAAGAGCAGACACGCGACAAGACCGCATGGATGCGTTCCGTAGCGCCTTTTACATCCTGGGCGCGCAGGCGGACCAGCACCGCCCTGTGCATGCTGACGAATGTCTTCAGGCTCGTGCCCATCTCTGCGAGCCTGCGCAACGCAATGCGTCCTCGAATATCCCACAACAGTGAGTCCCATACGGCCAGGAAAGTCCGATTGCCGCTACTTTCGACCAATCGACGGTGAAAGCGCAAGGCATTGTCGATGTACCCTTCGGAATCGTCGGCTTTGACCGCGGAATCCATGTCGCGCAGGAATTCTCCGAGGTCGGCCAGCAGCTCGGGCTTGTAGGGCGCAGCCAGCGCCACCGCGCGCGTTTCCAACATGATGCGCAACTCGTACGACTCACGCATTTCGGCGTAATCCGCGCCGCGCACGCGCGTGCCGCGAAAGCGTTCCGAGGAGACCAGCCCCGATCCTTCGAGCTCGCGCAGCGCCTCGCGAATCGGCGCCTGGCTCACATCGAACTCGCGCGCCAGGTAGAGCTCCTTGAGCTGCGTACCGGCCGGATAGGTGCCATCCAGTATCCTGCCCACGAGTGTGTCGCGAATACGATCGCGCATACACACCCTTTTGACGGCCGACTGGCCCATGTGCCGGGGCTGATTCATGGCGCGGCGTGGTCAAGGACCGAAGGGTGGTCGATTTGATCTTGTGTCCAACCGCCTCCGGTCGCGCGCACCAACGCAACAGAGGCGTTCATCTGGGCGACCCGAACGCTGATCGTGTCGCGCTGCGCGTTCAAGGCGGCGGTGTGTGTCGTAGTGACTTCAACGTAATCCGCGACACCTGCGTCATAGCGCTGATCGGCATGATAGGCCGAGCTTTGCGCGGAAGCCGCCGCAGCCTCGTCGGCTTTGCGCTGATCGGCCAGATAGTGCAGTCCCGCGAGGTTGTCCTCGACTTCCTGGTACGCCGTCAGTGTTGTCTTGCGATAGGTGGCAGTCGCTTCGTCATACTGAGCACGTGCCTGTTTGTTCAGGCCATAGCGTGCACCCCCGTCGAGCAACGGCACCGTCGCGCTGGGGCCGACCGACCAGAAATGGCTGGGCGCTTTGAACCAACTCGACGACAAGATGCTTTCGAAGCCGGCCGAACCTGACAACGAGAACACCGGAAACCAGGCGGCGCGCGCCACGCCGATCTGCGCGTTCGCGGCGGCCATCGCCCGCTCCGCACGACCCACATCGGGGCGGCGCTCGAGCAGCTTGGAAGGCAGGCCGGCATCGAACGGCGGTGGTGAGCCCGCGAGCGATCCGGGCTCGAGAACAAATCCGGACGGGACTTTGCCGAGCAGAATGGCAATCGCGTGCTCCAGTTTCGCGCGCTCGAGATTGACGGCTGCAAGCTGGGAGCGGGCGTTCTGGCGCAGCGTGTCGGCCTGGTCTACATCCGTGGCTGCGGAAATTCCTTCCTGATAACGGTTCTTGGTCAGTTGGTAGGCGCGGTCGTAGACCTTGATAGTGTCTTGGAGAAGTTGCACGGTCGTGTCATCGCCACGCAGCGAGAAATAGTCCGTTGCCAACTCGGCCTGCAGTGACAGTTGCACGGCGGCCAGATCAGCAGCGCTCGCCTGCGCCTGGGCGCCGGCCGCGGCCGCGGTGTTACGCAAGCGTCCGAATAAATCCACTTCCCAGGACAGATCGAGCGCGGCCAGGAAATCGTTCTGAGTCCCCGGGGTACCACCGAGCGCCTGGGCCAGCGGAGCGTTTGCTGAACCCTTGCCGCGCTTGCCCGCCACATTCGCTCCCACATTGGGAAAAATGTCCGAGCGCGCCTGGATCGCAACACCCCGCGCCTCCTGGAAACGGGCCACGGCGGCCTGCAGGTCCGGGTTGGATTCGGAAAGCTGTCGTTCCAACTCGTTCAGAGTCGGATCACCAAAGTCTTCCCACCAGGGACCGCGGGGCTGCACGTCAGCCGGTGCCGCCGGCAGCCACTCGCCGGCCTCCTTGTAGTTGGTCACCTGCGGCGGCGGTGGCGGCCGATACTTCGGCGCGAGCGAGCACCCACTCGACAACGCGACAACGAGGCCAACAGCGATGTAACGACCCACCTTCACGATTGTCCCGCCTTTCACGACTGACTCACGCTCACGGCTGACCCGCCTTCACGATTTTGCGACCTGCCCGGGCGGTGGCGGCGCGACCCGCACATTCGCGCCGTCGGTGAGCGAATCCGGCGGGCTCAGAATGACCTTGTCGTCGGCGCTGAGCCCCTGGACAATCTCGATATCCGAGCCGTAGTCACGGCCGATCGTGACGGCTTTCATCACCACTTGGCCCTTGTCCCCGACCGTGGCGATGTGCATGCCATCGCCTCTGAACAACAACACGTTCGCAGGAACCTTGAAGGCCGCGCTGGTGGCACCGGCAGGCAGCTTGAAATGCACTTCCGAATAGGCGCCCGGCAACAGCTCGTTGCTCTTGTTGTCCACGCTCAGTTGCGCCAGCAGCGTGCGGGTGGCCTGATCAATGGCGCTCGAAGTGCTGTCGAGCTTGGCCGTGTACACCTTGCCCGGGCGATCCGGGAAAACCAACTCGGCGGTGAGACCCGGTGCCATCATCGCCGCGTAGGTCTGTGGCACACGCACATACAGCCGCAAGCGGCGCATGTCCGCGACTCTGAACAACTCGGGTCCGGTGTTGTTGCCAGCCACGATCAGCTGACCGATGTCGGTGTTTCTCGCGGTCACAATACCGTCGAAAGGCGCCACGATCTTCTGAAACCCTGACAGCTCGCGCAGTCGCTGCACGTTGGCGCGAGCCGCCTGCACCTGTGCATCGTTCGAGGCGGCCATACTGATCTTCTCGTCGGCCTCCTGTTTCGAGACCGAATCGGAGGCCCGCAGATTGCGCCAGCGCTCGGCGGTCACACTGGCAATTTTCTGATTGGCCTGCGCGGTCACGAGATCGGCCTCGGACTGGCGCAATTGCGACTCGACTTCGGGCGACTCGATCTCACCCAGCAACTGGCCCGCCTTCACCGGCGTGCCGATGTCCACCAGCCAGCGCTTCAGGTAGCCGCTGGTGCGCGCGTAGATCGGTGCTTCGTAGTTGGCCTGCAGGTTACCCGGCAGGATGAGGTCCGACAGCTCGGTCAGCGGCTGCGGATTGACGGTGGCAACGGTCACGACCGACTGCGCCTCCGTCGCTTCTTTCAGCTTCGCCGAGGCGCTGTAGCTCGACAGCACCGACCACACAACAATTATGAGGGCCAGCGCTGCAATGATGGCTCCCCCACGAGCCAGCGTTCGCGCAGTCCTCGTCCGGGAGTGCGCATTCGCGCTCTCCTGGTCCGTATCGGTTGATCGTACAGGTTGATCCATGATGATCTCAGTTTGACTGTCTCGTTGATGTCCGCATGCGACGGGTCAGGTCACATGCGCGGGGGTTGAGCCAGGCGCGGTCTGTCCGCGGCGCCCATGTATCGAAGCAAACACGGCAGGCACGAATACCAGCGTGGCTATCGTTGCAAACAACAGGCCGCCGATCACGGCACGACCCAGCGGGGCGTTCTGCTCACCGCCCTCACCCAGGCCGAGCGCCATCGGCAACATGCCAATGCCCATGGCCAGCGCCGTCATGAGGACCGGCCGGAATCGCGTATAGCCTGCGTCGTGCGCCGCCTGAAGCGCGGTCGCACCTTCGTTCATCCTGTCACGGGCGAAGCTGACGACCAGGATGCTGTTTGCCGTAGCGACACCCATACACATGATCGCGCCCGTGAGGGCCGGCACGCTGAGCGTGGTTCCCGTGATCAACAACATCCAGGCAATACCCGCCACCGCAGCAGGCAGTGCTGTAATGATGATGAACGGGTCCAACCACGACTGGAAGTTGATCACAATCAACAGGTAGATCAGCAGGACCGCGCCCACCAACCCGATGGCCAGTCCGTTGTACGAGGCGGTCATGGTCTGAACCTGGCCACGCACCACAATATGGGTACCCTTGGGCAGCTTGGGCTCGATGGCGGCAATCTGCGCCTGGATGTCCTTGTAGATCGCGCCGAGGTCCCGATCCTGCGCCGCCCCGAACAGGTCGATGATGGGCTGGGCATCGTAATGTGACACGATTGCCGGTCCAAAACCGCGGGTGATGGTGGCCAGTCCGCCGAGGATCTGTGGCTGGCCCGCGGTGGTCACTGGCAGATTCTGCAGATCCTGCAACGAGGTCATGCGGTATTGCGGTGCCTGCGTCACCAGCGGGTACTGCAATCCCGATTCGTAGTTGAGCCAGAAGGTCGGCGCGATCTGGCCGCTGCCCGACAGGGTGAGCAGCAGATTGTTGGCGATATCGTGCTGGCTGATGCCGAGCTGTTGCGCGCGACTGCGATCGGTCACGACGCGCAGCTCCGGTTGATTGAAGAGCTGCTGCACGCGCAGATCGACGAGCCCGGGTACGTGGCGAAGCGAAGCCAACAGCTGGTTGGCGACGTCATGATTCTTCGGACTGGGCCCTACGATCTGGATGTCGATCGGAGAAGGCGCGCCAAAGTTGAGAATCTGGCTGACAATGTCCGCCGGGAGGAAGCTGAACGTCGATCCGGGGAATCGCTGCGGCAGGCGTTGCCGCAACGTCCGCACATAATCGCTGGTGGCAGAGTGGTGCTCGTTCAACGTCAGCAGGATGTCCGCATCACTGCTGCCCACAGTTCCCGAATTGCCGTAGGTCAGATTGATGCCGGAGACGGGCAGGCCAACGTTGTCGACAATGCTCGAAATCTCTCCGGCGGGGATCACATCACGCAGCGCGGCTTCGACATGATCGACCAACCCTGCGGTTTCCTCCACGCGCAGACCGGTCGGAGCCCGCACGTGCAACTTGATCTGTCCCGCGTCGACCTCGGGGAAGAAGTTCTGGCCGAGGAATGGGATCAGCAACATCGAGGCGAAGGCCATGCCGAGGAACACGGCCATGAACACACCGCGATGATGCAGGATGGTCGTCAGCACGCCCTGGTAACGGTTACGCAGCACTTCGAACCGCTCCTCGAAGCCACGTTGGAAACGCTGCCAGGCATTCGGCTGACCGGCGGCGGCCCGCTCCTGCGCCGCTGTCCGGAGCCAGTACTTGCAGAGAGTAGGAATCAGGGTCCGCGACAGAACATAGGACGTCAACATCGCAAAGACCACAGCCTCCGCCAAGGGCACAAACAGATATCGTGCGACACCCGACAGCAGGAACATAGGCACGAACACGATACAGATGGACAGGGTCGAGACGAGTGCGGGAACCGTGATCTGCCGCGAGCCTTCCAGGATGGCAGTCTCCACCTGCTCACCTTCCTCGAGGTGGCGGTTGATGTTCTCGATCGTCACCGTCGCATCGTCAACCAATATACCGACCGCGAGCGCAAGTCCGCCGAGCGTCATCAGATTGATGGTCTCGCCCAACGCATTGAGGATGATGATGGAGGAGAGAATGGACAGCGGGATCGAAATTGTGATGATGAGCGTGCTGCGCCAGCTTCCCAGGAACAACAGCACCATGAGCGCAGTCAGCGTGGCCGCAATGACCGCCTCGGTGATGACGCCTTTGATCGCGCTGCGTACGAAGACAGACTGATCGCCGGTTACCGCTATCGATGCGCCATCGGGGAGCAGCTCACGGACACGGGGCAGCCGGTTCTTGATTTCGTTGACAATGCTGAGCGTCGATGCCGAGCCGGTCTTCTGGATGCTCATCAGCACCGCCCGCCGGCCATTGACCCGCACAATGTTGGTCTGCGGCGGGTGGCCATCGTGGACGAAAGCGACATCGCGGATGTAGGTGGTCGCCCCCGCGCCGGGCTGGGTCCGGATCGGCAGGTTGTTGATGTCCTGCACCTGCAACGGACTCGAATTGAGCTTCACGTTATATTCGGTGTCACCAATCTTCTGGGTCCCCGCCGGCACGATCAGGTTTTGATTGCTGATTGCGGCGTTGACATCATTCGCAGTCAGACCCTGGGCCCGCAGGGCGTCGGGCCTGAGGTCGATCTGCACCTGGCGGGTCGCGCCACCGTAGGGATAGGGAACCGACGCACCGGCAATTGTTGCAACCTGGGCGCGAATGACCTGATTGCCGAAATCGAACAGTTGCGCTTCCGTATGCCGGCTGCTCGACATCGCCAGCTGGATGATGGGCACGCTCGAGGCGTTGTACTTGAGAATCAGCGGCGGCTGCACACCCGGCGGCATGTTCTTGATTGACTGCTGCCCGAACGCCGTGACCTGGGCCATGGCGAGGTTGATATCCACGCCCGGCTGAAAGAACAGTTTGACGACCGATACACCCGGGTAGGTCTGCGACTCCACGTGCTCGATGTCGTTGATGATCGTCGTAGCGTATCGCTCGATCTGCGCCGTGATGCGCCCCGCCATCTCATCCGGCGGCATGCCCGCGTACTGGAAGGTAACGGCAATGATTGGGATACGGATGTTCGGGAAGATATCCGTGGGCATGCCCTTCTGCAGCGGCGTGCCGAGCAGCACGAGCAGCCCGAAGATCGGCAACAGCAGTGCGAGAACAATGAACGTGTAGGGGCGCCGCAGCGCCACCTCGACAATCCACATGGGCTTGACCTGGAGCGAGAAATGTGACCCATCGATTATCGATAATCTACCCCGGCGCAACAACCGCCCAAAAGAGAGATTAGCGGGCCCCGGGGCCTAAGCAATTGCCAAGATATGTGAAGGTTCCGGGAGACGTAGACTTGAGCCGGAGCGCTCGCAGTGAACAAGATCATTCTCATCGTCGTCATCGCGTTGTTTCTGGGCACACCGGTACCCGGCCGCTCAGCGTCTGCAGACTCCGCGGCTGACAGGGTGACGCGCCTTGCCGATGCCTTTGTCGCTGAATATAAGCGGCGCTTCCCAATACAGGTCATGTACACCGGGGCGCCGCTGGACACTCAGTCGGGCCTCGATATCAACAGGCCACAAGATCTCGCGCGATGGCGGCGTTTTGTGTACGGCATCGAGAGGAGCCTGAAGACGGTCTCAGAGAGCGAGCTCGTGGGACGGCCAGAGTGGGTGACACGCGCGTACCTGAGCGAGGGGATTGAGCTGGTCCGGGCGGACGACATCTGCCGGTCGGAGCTCTTGAACATTTCGCCCTTCGGATGGGTGTTTCAACTGCCGACCATCGTCGCAGCGCAACCTGTTGCCACGGTGAAGGATCGACGCGAGGCTCTGGCACGTTGGCGCAGTATTGCCGCCTGGCTCGATCAGGATACGACCAACCTTGCCACCGGTCTGCGCCGCGGATTTGCGGCCCATCGAGCCGGCGTCAAAGGCGAGATTGAGCAGATTGATGCCTTCATTGCCGCGCCGCCTGACAAATGGCCCACAACAGTACTGGCCCAGCGCGCCGCCGATCCCGAATTCTCGCGCGAGCTGAATGACATCGCCACACGCGAACTACGACCTGCCGCCAAGCGCTATCGCGACTTCCTCGAGTACAGCTACCTGCCGCAGGCGAGAACCACACCTTCGAGTATTTCCTTGCCGCAAGGTATGGCGTGTCTGCGGGCACGACTGTCTTCATCCACGACCGTCGACATGGATCCCAGGCAAATGTTCAGTGTGCTGGACGCGCGCCGTCAGACTGAGCGGGCACGTATGCTGGAGTTGGCTCGCCAAGCGTATGGCACGACAAATATAACGTGGGAAGACTTTGGCCAGAAGCTGCGCCACGACCCGCGTGATGTATTTGCTGATCCTGCCGAGATTCGCCCGACCTACGCAGGCATTATTGGACGCGCACGAGCGGCGCTGCCGCGCATGGTTCTGACTCCACCCTCTGGAGACATCATCGTTGAGCTCGGTGACGGAACCGATATGTATGTGCCGGCATCGGATGACGGGAGTCGCCCACCCACCTTCCTTTTTGCCGGGCCCGGGGCGCATCGAATCGAGGCGCCCAGTCTGGCCATGCACGAGACCATTCCCGGCCACTACCTCCAGGATGCAATGCGCAAACAGGATCGGCTTCACCCCATCACACGCCTGGTGTTGGTTCTCGGTCCGATGGAAGGTTGGGCGACTTACGCTGAGAGTTGGGCTGCGGAGCTGGGTCTTTACAGCAGCCCGCTCGATGAATTGGGCGGCTGGGTGAACTCCATGACACCGGCCGCCGTGGCCGAGCTAGGCATGCAGGTCATGGGGTGGAGTGAGGATCAGGCGAGCACTTATCTTCGCAATGAGTCACCACTAGAAGCACCGACTGGGGAGAAGCCGTCGGTGGCAGCCTTTGTTGACGGGGCAGGTTGGCCAGAGCGGTATCCGATCGGCGCTCTGCAATACGAGGCGATGCGCAAGCGAGCGCAGGATGCGCTGGGAGCGCGGTTCGACTCACGCGAATACCACCAGATGCTCCTTTCGGACGGGGCCCTACCCTTTTGGGCGCTGACTGCGAAGGTTGATCGATGGTTGACGACGCAACGAGGTCTTCCTCACCAACAACAGTGACGCAACGCTTCCAACACGGCGTCGGGGTGGCTTCCCAGCCAGTCACGCACGAGCTTGTTCTCGACGCGCGCAGCCATGGCCCACTGGACGGCGAGACTTCTGTCGCCTTGCTCGAGATAGGTCCGCGCGGTCTTGATGCAGTCGCGCGAAGTCGCGCTGAGCCGTTGTACATGCGCGAAGGGCGAGATGCTGCCGTCACCGAAAGAGAGCGCCACACCAAAGGATTCGAAATAGCCGTTGCACGCGGAAGGCCGCCTGCAATGAGTGAAATCGTTCCAGGCCTCTTTGAGGTAGGCCGTGGCGGTGGTGACGTCGGCCGGGTCAGCTAGCGGTGATGGCGGAGGCGCCGGTGACTGTTGTGGCGAGGCCACCTGTTGTGGCACCGGTGGCGGATCCGCGGCCTGCCCCGTCGGCGTCTGGACCTCTGCTGACGGCACTTGTGACTGCGCCGCGGTCAGCCATAGGAGCGCGATAATCCCTGTGAGGCATTTCATCCGGTCAACGGTAGCCGTCCCCCGGGGCTGTTGGCAATGACCCCAATTGCCGACAGACCCACCAGCCCGTCAGGCAGGCCCGTCAGGCCAGGTTCAGTATGTAATGTGCTTGTCCAGCAGGTCGTAGCCTACACGCTCGTTGTAACCATGCCGGCGATAGAACGCGCGTGCCGATGTGTTGCCCTTCCCCAATTGCAACTGCACGCATACACAACCGTTGGCCGCAAGGTCACTCTCGGCAACATCCAGCAGCGCAGCGCCTACACCATAGGTGCGCGCCTCCGGTGCAACGAAGAACTCGTCGATCTCGGCCATCATTCCCTTCTGCTCGAGACTGAACATGTACACCGCGATCAGATAACCCACGAGGTCGCCCCCCGCATCGGCAACCCAAATCGCACCGAGCTCCGGCTGCGTAGCAATCCGCGCAAGCAGCGGCGACAGAGTGCGCGCATCGAACCCCGGTATGCCCTCGAAATGCCAATACTGGGCTACGAGCTGCACGAGCTGTGGCACATCATCCACATTTCCTGAGCGTATCTGCGGGCTAACTTTCATCGACCGGCACCTTGCAACCGCGCTTGAGCGTACCGAGCGCCACGCGCGTACGGAAGCGCCTGACGTTGGGATTCCCGGTAACCAACTTCTGCATCAGCGCATCGTAATCCTCGACGTCGCGGGCTGAAACAATCAACACAAAATCGCCGTCCCCCGTGACATACCAGGCCTCCTGGATGGCCGGCTCGCCGGCAATCCAGCGCTTCAGCTCGCCCATCAGCTCCGGCCTTTCCCGCTCGACTTCAAGATCGACAATGAGGGTCAGTGAGCGACCGACGCACTTCGGATCGACGATGGCCACCTCGGCGGTGATCACCGACTCCTCGCGCAACCTTGCAATCCGGCGCTGCACGGCGGACGCCGACAACCCTATTTCAGCCCCAATGACTTCGGCCGAGCGGCGCGCGTCCTCCTGGACGGCGGTCAGTATCCTACGATCCAGCTCATCCAGGACAGGCGGCATTTGCCCTCAAAACGCCACCCCGGCGGGAAAATCCCCCGGTTCGCGGCGTGAATACGCGGTATTCCCGCGCAACGCCACCGTAGCATAGCTTGCGTCTCCCTTCATCCCGGTCAAGCCATGAACCTGACGATTTCAATTGCGAACATCCAGGCCGCACCTCGCGTGATCGATCCGGTCTTTCTCAATTCACGCATCGTGCAAGACACCGCACTGGACGCCCTGTTGGGTTGTGAGGTGCTCGCGAAGGTCGAAACCGAAAACCCCGTCGGCTCCTTCAAGGGCCGTGGTACGGAGCTTTTCGCGGCCACGGCACTCGCCCCGGGCGAAGCGGTGGTGTGCGCGTCAGCCGGCAATTTTGGCCAAGGTCTGGCGCGCGCCGCCGTCAAGCGCGGGCACTCGTGCACAGTTTTTGCCGCGCTGAGCGCAAATCCCGTCAAGATCGACGCGATGCGGCGTTTTGGCGCCGAGGTCAAGTTGGTTGGGGCTGACTTCGACGCTGCCAAAGAGGCCGCGCTCAACCACGCTTCCACGCAGAGGCTGCGATTCGTGGAAGACGGATCGGAGTCCGCCATCGCCGAGGGAGCCGGCACTCTCGCACTGGAGCTCGCAACCTCCGAGCGTTTCGATGTGATCCTGGTGCAACTCGGAAACGGCGCACTGCTCGCGGGCGTGGGCGCGATCTTGCGCGAGCTCGCGCCGCAAACCGAAATCATTGCGGTGGTCGCGGAAGATGCGCCCGCAATGAAGCTTTCCCTCGAAGCCGGGCGGGCTGTGTCCACGACCCAGGCCAACACCATCGCGGATGGTATTGCAGTCCGGGTGCCCATTCCCGGAACGTTGGCCCTGCTGCGCCAAAGCTGTGACGACGTGGTCGCCGTGAGTGAGGCCAACATCCTGAAGGCGATGCGGCTCGGGTATGAGAGGCTCGGGGTGATGTTGGAGCCCGCGGGGGCCGCCGGGATGGCCACCATCCTCGCTTACCCGGAGCGTTTCCGAGGACGGCGTGTCGCCACTATTCTCTCCGGGGGCAATTTGTCGGAGCAGATGCGTGGTGAGCTGCTGAGGTTGTCGGCATGAGGTTGCTTTACCAGACGCATTCGCCCTACGCGCGCAAAGTCCTGGTAGCAGCCTACGAGATGGGGCTGCAGGACGAGCTTATCGTGATTCATCACGAAACCAGCCCCACCCGGCGCAATGAGGCAGTGTTTGCGCTCAATCCGCTGGGTAAGGTGCCGGTGTTGGTGTGCGACGATGGCGCGGTGTTGTTTGATTCGAATGTGATCTGCGAGTACCTGGACCGCGGCGGCCGGGTGATTCCGGCCGACCCCCAGCTTCGCTTTCGTGCGCTGACCCTGCAGGCGCTGGCCCAGGGCATTGCCGATGCCGGGATCGCTGCTCGCTGGGAGGCGGAGCGGCGGCCGGCGCACCTGCGGTGGCCCCAGATGCACGCGGGGCAGATCGAGAAGATTGCGGCGGGGTGCGATTTTTTGGAGCGGGAGGTCGCGGCACGGCGCGACGCCGGTGGCCACGCCGGCGCGGACACAGCGCGCGGCGCCGCCGGCGGTGCGCGACCCTCAGCGCCCGACGTCGGTGGCCGCGCCGCCGGCCCACATGGCGGAGCACCGCCCCCCGACATTGGCGACATCGCCCTGGTCACGGCCCTGAGCTGGATCGAATTTCGCGGCGTGTACCCGTTTCTGGACGGGCGCCCGCACCTCGCTGCGTGGTACCGCGCGCTGTGCGCACGGCCTTCGATGCTGGCCACCGCGCTAGAGGGTCAAACCCAAGACTGAGGCGCAGCGCGCCGCACGGGCGCGCCGAAGGCCGGCCCGCAAGCCGACAGGCCGCGCGCGGCGCGCCCTGCCCGCGCCCCGCCTCCGCGCACACATTCCCCTGGCCTTGATTGCCACCGATTCGCTACAAGCTAGGAAATCCCGGCTTGTGGATACGGCGTACCCCATGATCCCCTTCTCCGTCCTCGACCTCTCCCCCATCACCCGCGGCGGCGATGCCAGCCAGTCCTTACGCAACACCCTGGACCTGGCCCGGCACGCGGAATCCCTGGGATATCAGCGGTACTGGCTGGCCGAGCACCACAGCATGCCGGGAATCGCCAGCGCGGCCACATCCGTGGTAATCGGCCACGTGGCAGCCGGCACCTCCCGGATCCGCGTGGGAGCCGGCGGCATCATGCTGCCCAACCATTCACCGCTGGTGATTGCCGAGCAGTTCGGCACGCTGGAGGCTCTGTTTCCCGGGCGAATCGACCTGGGACTCGGCCGCGCGCCGGGATCCGACCAAACCACTGCCCGCGCGCTCCGGCGCAACCTGGCCACCGACCCGGACCAGTTCCCTCACGATGTCATCGAGCTGATGCGTTATCTCGGCCCCGCCACACCGGACCAACAGGTCCTCGCGGTCCCCGGCGTCGGATCCAACGTACCGTTGTGGATTCTCGGCTCGAGTTTGTTCGGAGCTCAGGTCGCCGCCGCGCTCGGCCTGCCGTTCGCATTTGCCTCGCACTTCGCGCCTGCCATGATGATGGAGGCAATCGACATTTACCGCGCTCGCTTCCGACCGTCCGCACAGCTGGCCCATGTGCCGGGGCTCGACAAGCCCTACGTGATGCTGGGCTTCAACATCTTCGCGGCGGACACCGACGCTGAAGCAAGGTTGCTGGCGACCTCGATGCAGCAGGCTTTTGTCAATCTGCGCACCGGCCGACCTGGCCAACTTCCTCCTCCGGTCGAAGGATATGAGGATCAACTCCCAGCACCCGCGCGTGCGATGTTGGATGACGTGCTGTCGTGCTCAGCGATCGGCTCGCCCGAGACGGTACGCCAGGCAATCGCCGCATTTGTTGCGCGAACCCAGCCGCAGGAGTTGATGATCACCTCGCAAATCTTCGACCACGCAGCACGACTGCATTCGTATAAGATTGCCGCCGGGATACGCAATCAGATGTAAAACGGTGACAGATGGCGGATGCGCGCAAGCTCCGGGCTGCAAGTGTGCAGATGGAGCACCGGGACGGTGACAAGGAAGCCAACTTTACGAAGCTGGAACGATTCGTGGCTGACGCAGCGGCGCAGCAAGTCGAGCTGATCGTTTTCCCTGAGTGTTGCGTAACGGGGTACTGGTTCATCCGCAACTTGTCCATCGAGCAACTCGCGGCGCTCGCGGAGCCCATACCCGACGGTCCCAGCACACAACGGCTCTGCAACCTCGCAAAACGCTATCAGATCACCATTGGCGCGGGTTGGGTTGAGAGTACCGCCGGCGGCGACTTTCACAACACGTACATCGTCGCACTACCTGACGGCTCGTTTCACCGGCACCGCAAGCTTCAATCTTTTGAGCATTCGGCCATTCGCAGTGGCAACACCTACACTGTGTTCGAGCTCCCGCAAGGACTCCGGGCCGGAATCCTGATCTGCTACGACAACAACATTATTGAGAACGCGCGCCTGACTGCGCTCGCCGGTGCGGACGTGCTGATTGCACCTCATCAAACAGGTGGAGTTGGTGGGAAGGATCCGCACCGCATGGGGCTCATCGACCCTGCGTTGTGGACCAATAGATTTGCCGACCCGCAGGCAATCGAGCACGAGTTTCGCGGCGACAAGGGGCGCGGATGGCTGATGAGATGGCTTCCGAGCCGCGCGCACGACAACGGACTCTTCCTGATATTCAGCAATGGGGTCGGCGTCGACGATGATGAGATCCGGACCGGGAATGCCATGATTCTCGATCCTTACGGCCGAATTCTCGCTGAAACCCACCTGGCGGCCGATGCCATGGTGGTAGCCGACCTCGATGCGAGCCTGCTGGCGACCGCGACCGGGCGCCGTTGGATCCGGGCGCGCCGTCCCGAGCTCTACGGCCCGCTTACAGTCAGAACCGGACTGGAGCAGGATACGCGCGAGCTGAAATTTCAGAAGTAGGAAACCCGATGCGTCCGCAACTGCTCACCTGGCTGGTCTGCACGACTCTTGGCGCCTTCAACGGATCCGCCGCGGCAGCGGCGACCGACGTGCAACCTGGGTCGCTCCCGCACGAGAAGCTGACCTCACTTGCCCGCGATATCGTCTATACATCCGCTGCGTTGTTTCCAACCCAGGCCACCCAACTGGGTATTCCGGGACACGACGGCGAGCTGGAAACGCCGACCGAGCAGACGCGGTCACAGTACATCGACAAGCTCCATCACTGGCAGAAGCAGCTCGAGGAAATCGCGCCGGCAACCCGCACGGACATCGGGCTGGTCGACCGCGATGATGCGCGCCTGCTCAGCGCGCAACTCACCTCGAGCTTGAATTTCCTGTTGGTTCGCAAAACCGACCGGAAGGACTATTCGGCGGGCGCCAACATCCTGATCAACACGGTTTTCATGCAGTTGCAGTTCCTGCCTGTCGCCGGCCGCGAGGGCCGCACTGCCGCGGATGTGAACAAGGCCTGGTCCGATCTCACCAACCGCCTGCGCAAGGCGCCACGATTCATCACGGCGTCTCAATCCCTGGTTACCGATCCCGGTCACCTATACGGTATGGTTGGAAGCCAGGAACTCGAAGGCGCCGCAAGTTTCTTCAATGGCGCCCTGACGGATGCCGCCAAGGCACACTACGCTCACGATGCCCGCTCGTTTGCGCGATTCGCTGCCGCCCGGGACGCTACCGTCGCCGCAATCGCCCAAACCAAGGCCTACATCGATCAACACGTCAGGCAATGGCCGGAGAATTTCGCCATGGGCCGCCAGGCCTATGATGAGATGTTGCGGAACGAGCAGTTGCTGCCGCTGGACTCCGACGACGTCGAGCGAATGGCCCACGACGAGCTGGCGCATGGCTGGGCCGAGGAGGCCTGGCTGATCGCCCAGTCCAAACATGACAACCTGCCCTTGGGACCGGCGAGCGGCGGCGGCATGGCGCCGGACGGCGCGGCACTGATCGACTTCTATCGCGAGCGCATCGCAGATCTCGGCCGGTTCGTGACGGCGCACGACATTGTGACGGTGCCCGCGTGGCTGGGCACAATGAACGTGCAGGAAACTCCGAAATTCATGCAGCCGGTGTCGCCCGGCGCATCAATGGTCTCGCCCCGGCTACTCTCCGCCGAAAACAACGGGTATTACTTCATCACCCCGCCCACTTCGCTGGCCAAGGCGGCTGCCCGCCTGGACATGAATCAGGACTTCGATCGCGACCGGATACTCTCCACTGCCGCCCACGAAGCGATGCCGGGGCATTTCCTGCAACTCTCCATCGCTCGCCGTCATCCTGACTTCATCCGCAAGATCCAGTCGAGTGGTGTGTTCGCGGAAGGCTGGGCGTTCTATGGTGAGGAGATGTTTGTGCGCCTCGGGTTGTATGGAAACGATCTGGACCCGCGGTTGTTCACGGCCCGCTGGGAGCGGGTACGTGGCGCCCGCGCCATCGTGGACCCGAAGCTGGCTTCCGGCGAATGGACCTACGAGCAGGCAGCTGAATTCTATTCACGGGAAAGCGGCTTCACGCCCGAGGCCGCCCGCGCGGCAGCGGCCGCCATTGCAACGAATCCCGGCTATTACATTGCCTATACCGTCGGCCGCTGGCAGATCCAGCAGCTGCTCGCAGCGTATATCCAGAAAACCGGCGAGCAGGGCTCGCTGCACGATTTTCATGACCGGCTGCTCTCCTACGGCTGCGCGCCGCTGGCCATCGTGGGTCCCGAATTACTGGCGGACCTCGATAAGCCAGCGAGTGCAGTAAGAGCCGCGGCGAACTACTGATAGTCCGCCGCGGAAGATCCGAGGACTCAGGGCCAAGCCATCACCAGGTTGAAGGCATTGACCGTGCCGATCCCGGTTGCAAAGTCCCAACCAACCTTGGTGCTGTAAGCGGGCGCGTAACTGGTGTTCGACGTGGACAACACCCCATTCGTACTGGAGGGCCGGTAACAATTGTTGGTGCCGGTGCAGTTGACGTCGATATCACCCTGCGTCGTATCGTAAAACACGCAGCTGCTACTGGTTCCGTTGCCGCTCGTCGAATTGCACGAAGCACTGCCGACTGTGCCGTATTCGGTCTTCGCCAGGCTGTAGTAAGTCGGGTTCGGATTGCCCCAACGCGCTCCCGTATGTTGATTCACGATCGCCTGAATTCCAGCGAGAATGGGCGAAGAGAAGGACGTGCCGCCCGCCCCACTCCAGGTGCTAGGAGCACCGGCGCAAGAGCCTCCGCCCCCGGCTGTGTTGGTGTAGCAGTAGACGTAGTAGTGACCCCAAACTCCGTTGGCGGCAAACAAGGAGACATCAGGAATGTCGCGCACGCCGTCGGCCGGATTGCCGAGGATTCCGGACTGCCACGACGGTTTCGCAGCTCCCGCGCAAGTGCCGCTCACAATCCCGGAACGCGAAGGCGTCCCGGTCGCGCAGCCGCTCGGCCCGCCGCTACCTGAAGCCGTGGTCAGAAAGTTGGCCCGGCCCGCGGCGCTGTTGCAAAAGCCGCCGGTACCGTACGGAACCGTGAAACCTTCGGCGGAGCTGATGAGCTGGCTCGCGCAGGAGTCGTTCCAGGGAATCTCGGGGATGTACGAGCGGGCAGACCCGAAAGTCGCCGTGTTCGTCGAGTTCCAGTAAGTCGCGTTGGTACCGGCGAAAGAATCGCCAAAATCCGTGCCCCCGACGGCAACATTGTAGGGCGTAGAGGCAAACCCGCTAACCCCGATTCCATGAGTCGCGCGCGTCGCGTTGGCATCGCAACTGGCCGCACCCTCGTCGCCGGATGAGACAAACACCGAGACCCCTTCCGCGGCTGCCTGCTGATAGGCGGAAACGAACGCGGCATTCGCGGCCGCCCCGTTGAAAGCCTCACACTCCCCGTAGCTCACGCTGATGATGGCCGGCGGAGAGCTGCTGGCGTTGATGAGGTTCTGAATCGCTATCAGTCCACCGAAAGTCGTCGTGGTGTCCCTGCAGGAGGCCAACTCGATGGCCGCACTCGGGGCTGCGGCGCTGGCCCACTCCGCATCGAGAATCGCCTCGCCATCATTGCCCACGACATCACCCGGATTGGCGCAATTGTTGGCACCGGTGAGCGGCGCCGGATGAACCTGGGTGAATGAGCCGGAAGTGAAGCTCGACAGTCCAAAACGGCTGCGGAAAGTCGTCCAGTCGGCGGTACTGAAGACGTTAGTGTCCTCGATCACGACAATGGTCTGACCCTGGCCCGACAGGCCCGCGGAGAACAGCGGATTGAGGTTGTAGATGGTGGCCAGGTCGGCCGGCACCAGCGCCTGGAAAGTCGAACCGCCGGAAGTGAACGTGTACTGCGTACGCGCGGTTTTCATCGGCCGAGGCTTGAAGTCGTGCAGCGACACGACGCCCACGACCGCCGGCGCGATCGCCACCGGGATCTCGGGGTCGCTCATGTTCGCAATGTGATGCTCCCCGTTGACGAGGAGATGGTGGACCTCGGTATGGAAAGCCTCCAGCACCTGGCGGGCGGATCCGGAGAAATCGATCACGGTAGCGCCCGGATACACGACATTCACAGTGAATCCGTGTGACTTCAGCCATTTCGTCACAGTCGCTACATCCGCGCTGTCGGCACCGAAGCGCTGACCGAATTGATCCGGCGTCAGCCACTGGTGGAATTGCGGCGAGGCCGGGTCATGCATTGCATCGATCAGCGACTCCAGGGCCTGCTCGCGCTCGGCGGAGCGCTTCAACAACAACTCCATGTGGTCCAGGACCAGGTCATCGGCCACCCGTCCCTGGTCATTGGCCGCGATCGCTTCGGGGCGATGATTCCCGGCAATCTGTACGAGTCGGTGCTCGTCCAGCGTCTGCTTGATCAACGGGTGGGCGGCTGCGTCAAACACCACCGCCGCGGCCACCTGTGCGAAGAAAATCGAACCGAGCGTGAGGCAGGCGGCGACGAGCGGCCGCTGCACGAACATCCTTGTGTGCATGAGAACTCCCTTTCAGTGAGCTTTCAGTGAGCTTTCAGTGAGCTGCGCTTCCCTATGCCTCACCGCAGTACCCGGTGCGGCATCCCAACATCACGCTACGCCCGCCCTGTGGAAACTGCAACTACGTGACAGCGTTCCAACCGGGTCAGTGATTTGAATTTGTCAGCTTGCCCGCGGGCAACACGCGGATTTCAAATAATTTCGGCCAGTTCTTGCCGGTGACGAACAGCCGGTCGCGCGCGGCGTCGTAGGCGATTCCGTTGAGTACGCTCTCGGGTCCCGCCAGGTGCTCCGTCGGACTCAACAATCCGGCAAGATTGACCAGGCCGGTGATCGCACCGCTGGCAGGGTCTATGAGCACCAGCATGTTGGTGTGCCAGACATTGGCGTAGATGCGGCCCTTCACCCATTCCAACTCGTTGACATACCTTACGGGCTTGCCCTCGTAGGTCACGGTGATGCGACCGGTCTCCTGCAGCGTGTCAGGATCGAGAAACCGCAGATCGGGCGTGCCGTCGCTCATGATGAGCCGCTTGCCGTCCTGGGTCAGGGCCCAACCTTCTCCGGGATAGGAGAACTTGCGTTGCACCTTGAGCGTGGCGAGGTCATAAACAAAACCGACCTGTGCCTTCCAGGTGAGACTCACGAGGTGCCGTTTCCAGTTGACAATCCCCTCGCCGAAATACTGCGGTGGGACTGCGATCTTCTGCACCACCTCGGCGGTTTCGAGCTTTTCCTTGCGGATCGAGGAATGTCCCTCGAGCCCGGTGCTCTCGTAAAGAAAGCCGTTCAGATAGAAGAGGCCCTCGGTGAAGGCCTCGGGATCGTGCGGATAGGTGTTGACGACCTCGTACCCGTAAACGGGTACTTCCGCCAGCACTGGCGTTGCTCCAGCGAAGACGACAGACAGGACGAGTACCGGCGAAAGCGGGTGACGCATCACCCCATTGTAGCGAGGATATTCCGCGTTGCGGATCTACTCGTACGTACCGGCCTTGAAGATCAGACCGTCATGCACGGCCCAGTAGGCAATCTTGTGTTCGATCTTGCCGTTGTTCGGGTTCTCGCGCATGTACGTAACCCAACCGTCCGGATGCGTCTTGGCCGCATCAATGATTTCCTTGATGAACCGCTTGCCATGCATGTCCGCCACGTCGAGCCGGTTCTGTCCGACGATATCCGGTGAAACCGGATGCGCGACGCATACGCCGTTCATGTCATGCAGGTCAACATAGTCCATGCCGCTGGCAAACGCACCATCGCGCCGGTTCAACTCGGCGATGGTTTTCTCGCGGCCATTGGTGCGATAAAAGTCCACCGCTCCCCTGACCTGCGACATCACTTCATTTCGGCTGGGCGCGCCGGCGGGGGTTGCCGCAATGACTGGTGTCAGGGCAAACAACAGGACCGCTACGGCCAGATACGCGTTCTTGAACATGACAGCTCCCACCGTTGGACGGCGTGAGCTTACTGGGAAGCCATGGGGTCGCCTTGGCGCCATTCCACACTTTTGCGCAATGCAATAGGCGAATGGCGTGGGTCGTTCCCCACGGCGCGTTTATGACAAGTCAGTGCTGGGCGGCGAGCGCCTTGTCGAGTACCCCGCCTTCGGCAAAGTGGGTCTTCACGACCTGGTCCCAACCGCCGAAGGAGTCCTCGACCACTACCAGGTTCAGGGCGGGGAATTGCGCCGCGTAGCGCTGGGCCACGGCGGGATTGCGCACCCGGAAGAAGTTCTTCGCGAGAATTTCCTGGCCGGCATCGCTGTACAGAAACTGCAGGTAGGCATTGGCGACCGCGCGCGTACCGTGGCGGTCCGCGACCTTGTCGACCACCGCCACCGGGAAATCCGCGCGCAGGCTGACCGAGGGCACGACGGCCTCGAGAGGCACCTTGGAATACTGCGCCTTGATGGAGTTGACTTCCGATTCAAATGTAATCAACACGTCACCGATCTGCCGCTCAATGAAGGTCGTGGTGGCGCCCCGCCCGCCGGTATCAAACACAGGCACATTGGCCAGCAGCCGGCCGACGAATCCGGCTGCCCTGGCCGCGTCGCCCTGGCTTTGCCGCAACGCGTAGGCATAGGCGGCCAGGTACGAATACCGTCCGTTGCCCGAGGTGCGCGGATTTGGAAACACCACCTGCACGCCCGGGCGGATCAGATCGTCCCAGTCATGAATCTTCTTGGGGTTGCCGGCCCGCACCACGAACAGCGGCACCGAATAATAGGGCGACGCCTGCTCCGGCAGGCGCGTCTGCCAGTCGTTCGCTATCAGGCCGGCCTTGCGCAGCAGCTCGATGTCCGTGACCTGGTTGAATGTCACGACGTCCGCCTGGAGTCCCTCCGCCACCGCCCGGGCCTGCGCGGATGAGCCACCGTGCGATTGGCGCACCGTGACCACCTGTCCCGTCTTCGCTTTCCACTGCGCCGCAAAAGCCGGATTGATCTGTGTGAACAGCTCGCGCGACACGTCGTAGGACGCGTTGAGTATTTCCACGGGCTTGGCCGCCGCCGTGGCCACCGGCTTGGCGTCCGCACCCCAGACCGACTGGATGATCAATGCCCCGCCGAGCAATATCAGGGTGATGGCGTAGATGGTCTTTTTCACGGGTCAGCCCTTGCAGGCAGCAGCCTTGGCAGGCGCAACGGGGCATGGAGTTTTTCAAACCCTGCTCCCGGCTACCAAGAAGCATTGGGTATGTGAAAATGCGCGCCGGGCAGGGTGAACAGGTGGGCTGTGATTTGGCCAAAAGCGCCAGGCGCGGGAAAGTGGCCCCGCCATCGGGGGTGGCCGAGCGCCGCTATCGCGCTCACAGGCGCGGCAGACAGCCGGGCCCCGCCATCTCAAACGACTTATAGGTGAGAATGAACTCACGGTGCCCGAGCGCCTCGGACTGAGTAGCCTCTCCGTCGGCAACCCGTCGCACGAGCTCAACAATCTCCCCGGCCACATCATCGAGCGACGCCTCCCCTTCGATGATGCGACCCGCGTTCACATCCATATCTTCGGACAACGCGTGATAGGTCGGTGAATTCGAGCAGATCTTCACAACGGGAGAAATGGCGGATCCGACCACGGAGCCGCGTCCAGTGGTGAAGAGAATTACCTGGCAGCCACAGGCAATCAACTCAACAATCTCGGCATTGTCCGAGATGTTGGGGAAGCCAAAGCGCGGCTCGCCATCCGGCACCACATCGAGCAGGTACAACCCCTTGGATGGGGGCAGCTCGGCGGGCTTGATGACTCCCAGGATGGGACTCGTACCGGACTTGGCATAGGCACCCGCCGATTTCTCTTCCTGAGTCGTGAGGCCCCCTTCCGCATTGCCGGGTGCAAAACTGCCGAAGCCCATCACGCGGTAGTAACGTTCGGCCTTGTGCACACACTCAATCAGAGCGGTGGCGACTTCGGGAGTCGGCGCGCGCACGGCCATGGGGCCCTCACAGCCGATCATCTCGCCGGTCTCCTCAAAGATGCACGTGGCACCGGCCTCCACGAAGCGGTCGAAGGCCCGGCCCGCGGCTGGATTTGCCGTAATGCCGCTCATCCCATCCGACCCGCCGCAGATCGTGCCGATGGTGAGGTCGCTCCACTCCACGGCCGTCGGTTGAGCCTGCCGCTTTGCTGCGGCCTTCACTGTTTCGACGACTTCGCGGCCACGCTTGATGGTGCTTCGAGTTCCGCCATTCTGCTGAATTACAATAGTTTCCACGGGCCGGCCGGTGGCTGCGATATGCGCGGCCAGGGCTTCGCGCTTGAATCCCTCGCATCCAAGGGATACCAACACGACGCCACCCACGTTCGGATGAGTACCCAATGCCTGCATCATTCGCAACGCGTAGTCGTTGGGATAGCAGCCGGGGAAGCCAACCAGTTGCACATCAGGATCGTCGGTGAGATCGACTATCCGTCGCGCCACGTGGTGAGCGCATTCCACCAGGTACGCAACTATCACGACGTTACGAATTCCCTTGCGGCCATCCGGCCGTAGAAATCCCAACATACTCATGAATGCTCCGTCGATTGCGCCCGCGTGTGGGCATCGATGTAGTTACTCTTCATGTTGTGCAGATGGACCCACTCACCCGCGGCAATCGGCTGAGTGGCCGAGCCGATGGGCATGCCGTAGCGCAGAATCTGGTCACCGGGGTGGAGCGCGACACGAGCGATCTTATGGCCAAGTGCCACGTCAGCGCGAACCTCAACGACTCCGCCCACGAATGCGGCTTGTTCACCCTGCTTGACCGGGCGGCAGCACACCAGGACATTGTCGTCGGGGTGAAGCAGAATGACGGCGGGTGTTGTCATGCCACATGATAGCGCAAGTCTTTCGCATATATGAAATTTGCGTTCACAGGCGAAAACACGCGAGCCCCCCGGCTTCAATCGACAATGAAGAGCTTGGCCCCTATCTCGGTAAAGGAACGGTGGGGCTCCGCGTTATCGGCTACCTGGTAGCTGATACCGGGCAGCAGCGTTAACGTGCGGCCATCCTTGAGCTCGGTGTGAAGCTCGCCCTCCAAACACAGGAGGATGTGTCCCTTCACGCACCAGTGGTCCGCGACATAGCCGGGCGTGTACTCCACCATCCGCACGCGGATCGGCCCGAAATTCCGGGTGCGCCAGTAGGCCGCCCCGCTCTCTCCTTTGTGCTCGGTTCGTTCAATCTGACTCCAGTCAGTCAGGCCGAATGGAATATCTGACATCTGCACCCTGGTCTCCTGCGCATTTGCAACAAAATCGTCATTGATTGTTCACGTGACAACGGCATGGTCCTGCCATGAAAAAAACTACCAGCCGTTCCCCTCGTTTCGTCGGTGTTTCACTTCTGGCCACGACGGCGGCGCTGAGCGTCGGCGCCGCGCACGCCAGTAACTTCACCATCACCTCGCCCTCAACTGCCGCACAGACTCTCAATGCCGGGGAGACGGGGACCATTCAGTCCACCGGCTCACTGACAGTCGGCGGAAGCACGAACAGCGTCACCATCGCCGGTAATAACGCGACACTTACGAATCTCGGCATTCTCAGCCAGACCGGTACTGGTCGCGCGATCCGCGACAACACAGGTGTGACAGGTCTGACGATTACGAACGGTAGCACGACCAATTCTACTGCACTGATGCAGGCAGCGGACGCGGACGTGATTCAGATGAACAAGGCGGTGGCCAGCGTCACGTTGAACAACTACGGGACAATGACCTCCCTGAACGCCTCGAAGGGCGGCGCGCAGGCTGTGGATTTCAACGCAATCACAACTGGCGCGAACATCATCAACAATTTCGCGACTGGCATCATGCAGGCTCGAGACGCCGATGCAGTGCGTCCCGGCGTGAATGGGGTTGTCAACAATTACGGCACCATCCTGGCGACGCATACCACCGATACTGGTGACGATGGCGTGGATGTGCAGAACGCCTCGGGCATCACCATAAACAATTTCTCCACGGGCAGCATCACAGCCGCACGCCACGGCATAACGGGCGGGGCAGCGAATAACTCGGTCACCTTCACCACGGCCATCAATAACAGCCTGGGCGGCACCATTACGGGCAACGACGGCTCAGGCATAAACCTCGACGGCTTCAATGCCAAGCAAACGGCGACCATTGTCAACGGCGGCACAATCACCGGCAACGGTATTACTGGAGATGGCGACGGGATCGACGTCGACGGTTTGATCAACCTGACGAACACCGGCACCATCAAATCCCTCAATTCATTCAGCTCGACCACACCGGCGCAGAGCGAGGGCATCACGGTCGGCGGCGGTACCATCATCAATTCCGGCACCATCGAAGGCGCCGTCGCCGCCGGGAACACAAATGCGGTGGGCCGTGGCATCACGCTCGCCGGTGTTGACACGAGTGGTACGCCGGAGCCGATTTACGGCAATTCAGTCATTACCAACCAGAGCGGCGGCTTGATCAAGGGCCAGAGCGATTCGGCCATTGCCGTCGGCGGTGGCGCGAGCGGCTTCACGGTCACAATCAACAACAACGCGGGCGCCACCATGATTGGGGGCGGAACGACCTTTGCTGCGGTCCGGACGGGCGCAGACAATGACACCATCAATAATGCTGGCGTCATCAACGGCTCCACCAGTGGCAAGGCCATTGATATGGGCGCGGGGAACAACGCGCTGCACATCACCGGAGGTGCCGCCTCCATAGTGGGCGATATCAATGGTGGCACCGGCGGCACGAACACGCTGACCGTCGGCGCAGGCGCCGGAAACGCCTTTTCCTATGCCGGGTCGATCTCGAACTTCAACACCGTGGAGGTTCAGAGCGGTAACGTGACGCTGTCGGGTGCCAATACTTACACAGGAAAGACTGTGGTCAGCGGTGGGACTCTGACACTGGATGGCGCCAACCGCGTCTCCGCCAGCAGCGCACTGAACCTGAGCGGCGGGACGCTGAAGATCGCAAACGCCGGCGGCGCTGACGGCCAGACCTTCGCCAGCTTTCTGCTGAGTGAAAGCTCAACCATCGATCTCGATTTGAGCTCGCTGACTTTTAATGGGCTGGAGGGTTTTGGTGCTGGCAAGAGCTTGACGGTGCTGGATTGGTCAGCGGCGACTTCGCCGGATTACGCATTCAGATTTTTCGGCGACGACACGACCAACGCAACCTTTCTGGCGTTGATCAGCGGGACGACCATCGATGGATTGGCCGCGACATTCCATTTCGACGGTACCTACACGGACGTGTCAGCCGTTCCGCTGCCTGAAAATCTCGGCATGCTGGTTTCAGGGCTGGTGCTGTTGGGATTCATGAGCCGGCGCCAGCGCAAGTCGTCGCCCGCCGGCCAATGGTCGGTGGGCTGAGCCTCCTCGCGGCCGGGCCTCCTCGCGGCTGTGCCACGCAGAGCTGACCGCCCGTTCTCGCTCAGGGCTCGCGGCCGGGCTTGAGGGGATAGCCCGCCTCGCGCCAGGCCTTCATGCCGCCGTCCAGAGCCACGGCTCGCTGATACCCCATGGCGCGCAGGGTTGCCGTTGCAAGCGTCGAAATCCGACCAAACTCGCAACACGAGACGATGCGCCGCAGCGGGTCAGGCAGATCCTGGTTGACCCGCAGCTCGAGTTGGCCGCGCGGCAACAGTTTCGCACCCGGGATGTGACCCTCCTCGTACGCGTCACGCTCGCGTACGTCGAGGACGATCAACTCGTCGGCCCCGGTTTCAATGCGTGATTTCAGCTCCACGAGCGACATGAAGGGCACCGTAGCCGCCGCTTCTGCGAGCATCTGCGCCACAGTCTTGCCGCCACTCATGTTGGTGCGCAACGCCTCGGTCAAATGCGTCGGCATGCTGAGATTGAGGTTGCGCATCATCTCGGTGAACGCTGTGCGATCGCGCACTTGCAGACGGGGGTTGTCGGCAATCTCTTGGCCAATGGTGGAGTGGCTGCGGCCTTTGTATTCGTGCGCGGGATGCACCTTCATCGCCGGATCGAGGCGCAGTACGCGGTTGAACAAACTGTCGTGGAGCGCATCCGGGTCCCCGCTCGGCAGATCGGTTCGCCCCGTGGCGCCGATCAGCAAGGTGTCTCCAGTGAATACCCGATCCTCGACGCATAGACACATCGAGTCGCGAGTGTGGCCGGGTGTATGCAGCACCTGCAGGCGCAGACTTCCGAGTACCAGCATCTCGCCATCGTCCAGCCGCAAATCCACGAACGGCGCGGGACTCACGCGATGCATCGCAATGGGCACGTTGAGTCGCCGGGCGATTTCACGTGTAGCCGAAAAATGGTCGGCGTGAGTATGGGTGTCAATCAGGTGGTGGATGCGCAAGCCGTCGCGCGCCGCCAGCGCGAGGTAGCGGTCGATGAGACTGATCTCCGGGTCGATGAGCACGGCCGCGCAGCTCTGCGCACAACCGACCAGGTAGGACTGGCATCCCCCTGCAGTGAGATGTTCGAAGATCATTACTTCCCCCTCGCGATTCGAATTATGTTCAATCGGGCGGCTATTCAAGCGCGATTCGCAGGTCCGAGCCAGCTCGAAATCCCGGGCGAAGACCTGTGTGAATTCTGTCCCATAAGCGTCCTATTACAGCGCATTGGTGACGCAGACCATGGGCTTTAGTCCAGTCTATCGGGTATTTTCGGGCTCAATCATGTTGCGATCGTTGAGCCTTACACTTCTGACGCTGAGCCTCGCATTGCCAGGCGCCTCATCCGCGCTCGGGCTCGGGGATATCCACGTCAGTTCTGCACTGCATCAAAGACTGGTGGCGCAAATTGATCTGGTTGGCGCCACCCAGGACGAGCTGCCCAAGCTCAGCGGCGGAATCGCCAACGAAGAGATTTTTCAACGCTACGGACTGGAGCGGCCCGCTTTCCTCACTGGAACCACGCTGGTCGTGGGCCAGGACAAGCAAGGCCGCCCGACTCTGACTCTGCATTCGGCCGAGCCGTTCACCGAGCCGGTGGTCACTTTCCTCGTTGACCTGCATTCGCCTGGCGGCGAGTTGATTCGTGAATATACGGTGTTGTTGGATCCTCCGGGTCTGGTGGGCGAGCCCACGAGCGGCGGGGAAGCCGCATTGGTTGGGAATGATGTTGCGGCTGGCGGGATCAGCACGCAGGTTGGGTTGGCCGCACCGGGCGGACTTGCGGCGCCGGTGGGGGGCGCCACATCGGTCGGCGCCACCGCGCCCGCCGCGCCTCCTGTGACCTCGACGCGCGAAGCCGCGCCTACGGCGCCGGCAACCGGAAAAACATACAGGGTCGCTTCGCGCGATACTCTTGATCGAATCGTCGGCATCGCAGGTGCGCGCTCCAGATCCGACCGCCACAGAATGATGGTCGCGATCTTTCGCGCAAATCCCAGCGCCTTCCGCGCCAACCTCAATCTCCTGCGCGTCGGTGCGACGCTGCACATCCCCACCACACAAGAATTGTCAGCGACCTCGGCCGAAGACGCGAAACGCGAATACGACGCGCAAATGGCGGCGTGGCGCTCGCCTGAGCATCACGCTCCAGCGATTCACTCTCCAGCGATCGCAAAGAGCGAGCCGACACCCGCGGCCAGTGTACCCGGGTCCGTCAGCGCGCCTCAGCCCAACATCGAGCCCAAGCCGGATGTTGCTCCCGAAGAGACAGACAACGTGGTGCTCACTCAACGAATTGAGACACTGGAAAAGTCTCTCGCCAAGTTGAGACGAGAGTTGAGTCAACCACCTGTTGTGGCCCACGCTCAGCCCGCATCTGACACAACTGCATCCGATGCGGAAGTATCTGAAGAGGACGACAGCCCACCGCCTCCACCGTTCTACCGAACGCGGACGGCCTTGTTGGTAGTGAGCCTGGTTGCAATGCTGGCCGCTGCTGCCTGGCTCATTCGCCGGCTCCGCAGTCTTGATAGCACGCCCGCACAGCCGCGCAGAGAGCACGAGTTCCGACCCACCCGCAAATCGCAACAGACGGAACAGACCGAGTCGCTGGAATTCAATGTCGCGGCCCAGCCGTTTCTGGAAGCCGCCCTTCCCCCCGCATCATCGCCGCCGGTTGCGACAACCCACAGCGAGACGAAGGCGGCTGGCCCCAAGAACCCCAGCGGCGAGTCCAATTGGTTCAAGGACTCCTTCAGCACCCCCATTGGCGATCTGTTGGCGAACGAGCTGACGGCGAAGTTGGAAGAATTGCCGCCGCAGCCGGCCTCCTCTGCTGACGGCGCTGGCGATACATGGGCCACCGACGTGTTGAGCCCGACCGTTGAGATCAAGGGCAACACCGCCGAACAGAAGTTCAGCTTCTACAATCCGGAAAGCACCAACACCACGCACGTCGTGCTCGACAGCGGCCTCAAAGAGCCGCCGCCATTTGTCGAGCGGCGTAAGAATCCCGCGGATGTGCTGCGCCAGGCGATCGAGCGCGAACCCGATCGAAGTGACCTGCGACTCAAGCTGCTCGAGTTGTATTACACGGCCGCCGAACAAAATCGGCGCGCCTTCGTGGAAGCCACGCACCAACTCGCAAAGAACGACAAGCTCGCCTCCGCGGAAGATTGGTCACGCATTGCCGATATGGGGCGGACCATTGCGCCGGAAGACGAGTTGTTCCAGGAACCGCCCAAGGATAAGGCGGTCGCCTAGCTCGACGGCCGCCGCCAGGCGGCCCCTAAAGGCCGCCCGGCTGCTTTCCCGCTCTGCCCTCCCCAAGTAGTCAGGCTCAGGCGTTCTGCGGCAAGTAGCTCGGCCTCGCCGCCGTGAGACCTTGCTTCGTCAGCCGCGTGCGCTCATCGGCCAACACTTCGTCGAGACCCGCCTCGAGTCCGTCGAGTGCGCGTTTCACGATATCCTCCGGGCTCGTCTTCGGGCTGTCGATCGCCCGCACGAGGTCCGTGTCGACGAAGGCCATATGCAGCGCCAACACCTGCGTGTTCTGCGGCGCCAATTCATGCCGCAACGAGTTGGTCAACGACCAGGCAGCGGACTTGCTGGCTGCATACGCCGAAAGCTGACCAGCATTGACCCACGACACGATCGACAGCACGTTCAGCAGTGCACCGCCGCCATTGGTCGCGAGAACTGGCGCAAAAGCCTTGCTCACGCGCAGCATTCCAAAGAAGTTGGTTTCCAATTGGCGGTGCGCGACCTCTTCACTGTCGGGCGCAAGAAAGCCACCCTGGTGACCAACCCCGGCGTTGTTGATGAGGAGAGTTACATCACCGGCGCGTGCCACGGCTGCCGCCACCTGGTCGGGCTTGGTGACGTCGAGGCGGATGGCTTCAATACCGGGTTGCTGTTTCACGGTCGAGGGGTCCCGGGCACCCGCGTATACCTTGCGCGCACCGCGCGCGAGCAACTCGCGCGTGAAAGCCAAGCCGATTCCGCGGTTGGCGCCCGTAACGAGGGCAATCGAGTTAGCAATCTTCATGAGAGGCTCCTGGGTTCGGACTACAATTATTTATATGATGAACGTCATATTCAAGGCCAAAAAAGTCGACGCATGCGACATCGAAGTGCCTGGCGCTATGGACTCAAGATCAAGCGGTGGGCACCTCATCGTATTGGTGCACAAGCGATTTGCGGGCAGCTGCGAGCACTGCTCGCCCGTCGGCGTTGTCGCCCAAGGCACGCGCCAACTGAAGTGAGCCAACCAGAGTGCCGGCGACCACGCTAGCAGCTGAGCGCGGTGCATCCGGGAGTGTGGAGCGGACGGCCTCGATTAGCCCTTGCACGCGCACTGCCGACGCCTCGCGCACAGCCTCCGACTGCCGCGGCATTTCGCAGCCGAGAGCAGCTATTGGACAGCCCGCTTCGAGCGATGCGAGCTGCCAATCTGCAAGATAGGTCTCAACGAGCGCGCGAAACCTGCTGACGCCCTTCCCGGCACGTTGCTCGGCAGCGCGCGCCACAATCTCCGCGCTCTGGCGACTAGCGCGTTCCAGGGCTTCGACCAGCAGCGCATCGCGCGATTCAAAGTGCGCATAAAAGCCGCCGTGCGTAAGGCCAGCCTCCTTCATCACCTCAGCTACACCGACACCTGCGTAGCCGTGTCTGCGGATCGCACGCGCGGCGACATCAACGATGCGCTCGTGCGTTTCTTCCTTGCGGCTATTGGGGGTGCGGCTCATGGGGGCGTTCGGGCGGTGGGGTGGCTGGCTTAATATGACGATCATCATATTCACCGACCCCGGGGTTGTCAAGGGACGACAAAAGCAGCGCCACTGGGTGCGGCTTGGCGTGATGCGCTGTGTGGCGCGGCGCCTGGCGTCAGGGTTTTTGCCCAATTCCCATGGGGTGGGCGCTGGCACCCAGGATGTGCGGCTCGTGTTCCACCTTGCGAAGCAGTTCCATGAGGAGCTGTCGCTTGTGCGGCACGCTCCAATGGTCCGCAAAGCTGCTCATGTACCACACGGGCCCTTCCACCCCTACCAACTTCTCGACTCGAAATCCCGCTGCTGCCATCTCCTGGCGCAACTCATCGGGATGGTGAAAGAAAGTCGTCGTGAAATACTCGAGCCGGCTGGTGGGATTGCGATGCTGGCCACTTTGCAGGTCCTGCTCGAGAATCCCGACGAAGGCGGGATCTGCAACCAGGTCGCGCGACAACCCATCAATGAGCGATGCGAATCGGCTGATTGTGGCGGCAAACAACTTCCCGCCCGGCTTCAGCAGCCGATGCGCCTCCCGCAACGCCTGCAGCCGATCCTCGCGATCAGTCAGATGATAAAGAGGTCCAAGGAGCAGAACTGCATCGGCAGTCCCATCCGGCCTGTCTATATTGCGCGCATCCCCCACCGAACAGCTCGCAATGGGCTGCTCCGCCTGCTCTTGCGAAGCCGCCAAAGCCTGCTCGACATGGTGTTGCACAGGATCAAACAGATGAACTTCATAACCGCGTCGAGCCAGCCAGAGAGCGTGCACGCCCGCCGCCCCACCGATGTCGAACACGACTGCCGGCGGGCCAGGAAGATTTCGCTGCAGAATATCCCGGGTGCGATCGCGTTCCAGCTCTCCAACACCACGGCCGAGGCGCTTGGACTCCTCCACCTGCCGATAGTGATCGAACATCTCTCCAGGTAGCGCCGCAGTGTCAGACAAGTGCCAGACCTCTGATTCGACAAAGAGCCCTGCACTCAATCCTGCCGCAACGATTGGAATACGGCAATCGCATTGGTTACTATTCCGCGACTTCCAAAAAGGTGCCGAATGAAACCGAACTTGACTCTGCTGTTGATCCTGTCCTGCCTGGCTCTCGCGTCATGCGCAAAAAAGGCCGAGCAAACCGCCTCGACATCCACGCCGCCGCCAGCAACACAGCAGCAGGCCGCTCCTGCACCTGCACCTGCACCCGAGCCCTCTCAGGACGACTCAGAGCGCGCGAAAAAGCAAGCGTTGTTGGACTACGCGACCATGGAAGACACCTACATCAACGACTCCCACGCTCAATGGGCAAGCTCGGCCAAGGCAAGCTCTACATTCGGTGACGACAACGGCAGGACCCCGTCCGAAGGCAGCATGCCGGCGAATGTGGTCGGGCCTGTTGATGGCAAAACGTGGACGAACAACCATCAGGATGTTGGATTTGACTGGCTGGAGGCCGGATTCACCAAGCCGGTAACGGCGACGGAAGTACGGGTGGTCTTCTACAGCGGCGAGGGAGTGGAGGCCGTGAGCAAACTGGAGCTGGCGGATGAGCAGGGCCACTGGACCACGGTCTGGTCCGGACTCAGCGCCACCAAGCGCGATCAGCGCGGCGGCCGCACCTGGTTGGTGCAGAAATTCGACAAGACGGCATTCAAGGCCACCGCAGTCAAAGTCACGATCGCCAACAATGTCCAGCAGGGTTACAAGGTGATCGATGCCGTGCAGTTGGTTGGCGAATGATCGCGAATCGATCGCGGCCCCGACCATGACGATGACGATGCCCATGACCATGATTGCACTGACCGACTAAGGACGGCAGCAGCGCATACCCATACCACACGCATGCCACGTACACGGCGCACGTTCCCGGACAACGCGGGAACGTGCCGCCCGTGGCATTCCCTCGAAACCAACTTGACGGGAACCTCCCGTCAGCGCCAGTGTCAACAACATTGCGCGCAATGCGTTGTCTTCGTGTCCTGGTCTAGTTGCCGGGTCCAGATTCGGATGATGCGGTCGCCCGGCAAGGGAGAGCTGCGATGCGGTTGCCTGGTCTGCTCACTGCCGCCCTCATAGCCGCCTGTCTCGGTACAACATATACGTACGGACAGAGCGATCAACACCGGCCTGCGGAATCGACCGAGCCTTATCACAAACATCACGACATCCGTCACGGCCACGATCACTTTTATCCGGATCGGGGTTCCGTGATACGCGACCTGTCACCCGGAACCATTGGGGTGAGCTACGCCGGCGCCTCCTACAGATATCACGACGGAGTCTGGCTCGAGCCGCGGGGTCCCGCGTTCATTGTTGTAGCACCGCCAATCGGCCTCGTCGTTCCAACACTGCCTGCGTTCAGCACAATTTTGGCTCGCAATGGTGAAACGTACCTGTATTGCAACGATACGTACTATCGCCCGCGGCCCGATCTCGCCGGCTACGAAGTCATCAACGATCCGACGAACACGGTGCCTCAAGCCGCGCCCGATGTTTTCGTAGGCGGGCAACTCCCAAGCGGATACGGCCCGGTGGTGGCGATGCCGCCAACGGGCGCGGCGGCAGCGAGGACGGCGCCATCGACGCTGGCGGCAACGGCTCCATCGGGAGCAGCGACCGCAGCGTCGGGCACCCCGGCGGCACCATCGGTCGCGGCGGCGGCGACCCCGACGGCATTGACTCCGTCGCCAGCGGCGCTGGCGACATCGTCGCTAGCGGCCCGGTCAGCATCCGGCGAGTCTGCGCCATCGGCACAGTCGACATCTGCGGCGTCGTCAGTATCAGGCGCACCCGCAGCACCACCGGGAACACCGGCCGCAACATCAGCGCTGACAGCTCCATCGGGAGCGGCGACCGCAGCGTCGGGCACCCCGGCGGCACCATCGGTCGCGGCGGCGGCGACCCCGACGGCATCGACTCCGTCGCCAGTGGCGCAGGCGGCATCGTCGCTAGCGACCAGGTCAGCATCCAGCGAGTCCGCGCCATCGACACCGCCGACATCGGCGGCCACGTCAGCGTCGGCTCCGTCATCCCAGGCCCCGCCCGCCGCCGCATCGACCTCACATGTCGCCGCGGCCGTAACGACTCCAGTGCCCGGCCCGGCCACTTCGCCACCCTCCCCTACAACCGCCACCGTAGTTCCTATTGGAGCCACACCGTTGCCGACCGCTCCAATTTCCACGGCGCTGGCAGTTCCCGTATCTGCTGTGGCGTCGTCGCCAAATACAACAGTCGCACTCGCGACGCCCGTCGGGTCCACAACGCCCAGCGCCCTGTCGCTCGCCTCTAGCACTTCGCTTGGCGCACCCTCGCTCGGCACCAACTCGTCGGGCGCGCCGTTGGGCACCGCACCGGGCGCGCCGTCAAGCGCGTCACCGAGCACCGCGCCTGGCACGCCGTCAGGTGCATCATCGAACACCGCACCGGGCACGCCGTCAGGTGCGTCACCGAGCACCGCGCCGGGCACGCCGTCAGGTGCGTCATCGAGCACCGCACCGGGCACGCCGTCGGACGCATCATTGGCCATCGCGCCGGGCACGGCATCAAGCGCGCGGCCCACCGCGACGCCGCCCGCCGCTATCTCCCCACCCACCCCGCCCAAAGGACCGAAGGTCTTTGCATATCCGCGGAACGGCCAAAACACCGATCAGCAGGCACGCGACCGCTACGAGTGCTACCGATTTGCAGTCGCACAGACCGGGTTCGATCCAATGCATCCGACAGGCAGCGCTGCCGCAACGACGGCGACGAACAGCGAACTGCAGTCGGACTACGACCGAGCGCAAGCAGCGTGCTTCGACGCACGCGGCTATTCAATCCGGTGACATCCTCCTCCACCTTCAGGCGGGGGATCCCTACGGCGCTACACATGAGTTACCTCACGTTCAGTCGCTTCGGCGGGTTCCTGCTTCAACGAGGCTGCGCTGCTCACGCAGCGACTGACGACCTCTCCACAGGCTGCAACGCGGTGTCCCCGCGCTAAAGTGTTTTTCGCCCCAACTACATCGGCGTGATCCTCGTACAGGCACTGCACGCAGCGGAACCTGGCCTGTGTGAGTCGGTTTGCGGCGTTGACACACCGACACTCCGGACATTCTCGACTGGTGTTCTGCGACGGCACCGCGATCAACGTCCCACCCGTCCACTGGAGCTTGTATTGCAGTTGTCGGCGGAACTCAAACCAGCCCTGATCGAGGATGGACTTGTTCAGACCGGCCTTGGCCCGAACGTTTCGACCCGGATTCTCGGCTGTTCCCGCAGCCGACTTACTTAGGTTCTTCACCTGCAGATCCTCGATGCATACCATCGCGTGACTCTTGCTGATGGCGCTCGTGGCCTTATGCAGGTAGTCACCTCGGACATTGCCGATACGGGCATGGATCCTCTGGACGCGGGCCTTGGCCTTTTTCCAGTTGCGGCTGAACTTCATTTTGCGGCTCAACACCCGTTGCGCATGGCGCAGTCGAGCTTCGTGCCGCCTGAAGCTGTTGAGGGGTGCGAGGAAACGACCGTCGCTGAAGGTGGCAAAGCGGGTAATGCCCATATCGATGCCAATGGCGCCGGTGGCCTGCGGCACAGGCGGTTCCACCTCGCGCTCGGTCTGGATGCTCACAGACCACTTGCCCGCCCTCAGGGACACCGTTGCATTGCGCGGCGTCCCCAGCACCGCGCGCGACAGGCGCAGCCGCATCCAGCCGAGTTTGGGAAGAAAGAGGCGGCCGTTGACCTGATCGAGCTTGAACTGCTTGGGGTCGGGATAGCGGAAGCTATCGCGCTGGCCGCG
>Ga0307509_10000166_pt1 | contig 103425 bp, 90 predicted proteins | sample 10_EM_MG_FD_202245 | JGI IMG/M metagenome (GOLD analysis project Ga0307509, IMG submission 202245) | Populus trichocarpa ectomycorrhiza microbial communities from riparian zone in the Pacific Northwest, United States - 10_EM | ecosystem: Host-associated > Plants > Roots > Unclassified | place... | reverse complement strand
TGCTACTCAGTTATCACTCGCTTTTCAGTTTTTTTAAATACTTTTTTCAACAACCGTTTCACTCTCCCGGATGTTTCGCTGTCCCGGATGGTCTGTCCTCGATTTTGGTCATCCGGGACAGCGAGGTTCAACCTTATTTCCATTCATGCTACCTACGACTAACTAAATAGTATGTGAGGCGTTCCGTGACACCCCCCACGGACCTGGGCCCCCTTAAAAGAAAATCCAAAACCCCGCCCTAGGCCTACCACTATCGACCACCTCGCTCGACCGTACAAAAGAAACTCCACACCCACCCTCGTCTCGCCCTCAGCAATTTTAATTCCCTCCAACATATAAAACCCGCCCCGTCCTCTCCAGGCCCAGCAGTCATGTACGTTAGGAAATCCCTCGACAAAAGAAACCTATCCCGTTGGCTCCCCACCCAATAGTCGTGTACCAAGAAAATAAATCCTACTACAGACCCAAAGAAACCCACCTGCGCCTCCGCATCCGTGGTCGTGGACATAAGCAAAATCCTTCAACAAAGAAAACCTATCCCGTTGGCTCCCCACCCAATAGTCGAGTACTCAAAGAAACAATATAAATCCATCAACAACAAAAGAAACCCTCTCCTGTGCCTCCGCACCCGAGGTCGTGTACTCTAAGAAACACTTCTGCTAGTCATTATGCCCACTAGCCACCGGGCACCGCCACTGCTCCTTGTCGCCCATCGTCACCGGGCCCGTCCTTTTTTCTCCTTCCCCCCCCTCTTACGTAGCCTGGAAGGTGGGTTCTGGCGTGTTTTTCCCTGGCTACCGAGTTTGCTTCGACACTTTTGCCACATATGGTACATGGCTCGCGTTTCCTGATGTTCCTGGCTGGCGTTGATGGCCTGTGTTGGCTCGGCTGTGAGGTGGGTAGGTTAATGGCCGCCCCTGTCACCTGCTGCCTGTATTCGGCCCTGTCCCTTGCCTTGGCTTTGGTGGTATTCCGGAGTTCCGGGGGCCAGCTTTCTATCCAGTTCACTAGGTCCCCGATAGTCTTGTTGCTCTGGAGTGACAATTTGGTGGCGCTTACCTTCCCGCAGAAGTTCATGAGGTGGTGGGGGGTGATGATGTCCCTGTCGCAGATGCACTGTCTCCTGGTGCCGTCGACACTCTGGTAGGGCCAACCTGAGGTGGCCCGTAGGCTGATGATTTCCCTCAGCTGTTGTCGGGTGAGTTTCCTGAGGTGGCCGTATTTGGCCCTGGGCTTTCCGTCATACCTAATGTTGGCTGACCTGATCCGCTCTTCCCATAGGTGTCTGATGTTATCCTTGATGCTCGCGTACCCTTCCTTCAGCCCGAAAGCGTTGGTGATGACGTTAGTGATGCCTGAGTTTGCCAACCATTGTTGGGCCATTCTCGTGGGTCTATCCAGGGTGATCGCTCTTAGGGCCAGCATGTTGTGTCGTTGGCGTGCGTATAGGTCCATTGATGGTATACCGATTTCGGCGTCGATAGTCAGGATGGGTGTCTTCATTTCCAGTCCGAAGCTGCTTCTCATGATCTTATGGAGGGTCGTCTGAGCTTCCTGTATGAGGCCTTTGGTGTTCTATAGCTCTATGCCGTAGCTGAGTTGGGGGAGTACCAGGCCTTTGATGAGGCGGTGGGTGCACCAGGCGTTGAGGCCCCCGATCTGGTACCTTTCTGTCATGGCTCGGATGCCATAGCCGGAGTGCATGGCCTTGGTGCTCCATTCTTGCAGGTGCTGTTTCCACCTCCAATCCGGGGTTATGAAGAATCCCAGCCATCGGAGACACGCTTGTGGGTGTAGAAGGCTGTCATCCACCATGGGGCTTAGTGCCATCTGTTTTTTCGTATGGATGTGGATGTACTCTCCCTTGGCGGCCGAGAAGGAATATCCCCAAGATTTGGCTCGAAGGGTCATCTCATCGATCGTCCCTTGGTGTGCAGTTTGGCCTCTGTCCCTGTCCTTGTAGGCGGTGGCTACCAGCATATCGTCCACATAGGCGAGGATGGTTGTCTTTGTGTCTCCTTGGTCAACGCGGGCGGTGTCAAGTATGTCCCTGGTGCTGATGAGAAAGAGGATAGGTGATAGGGGTGAGCCCTGAGGGGTGCCTATGCTCGTGTGGAAGGCCTGTGACGTACGTCCGTTAAACCTGTACGAGGTTTGGCGGCTGTGTCCCCAGTGTCGGATCCATTCGGCTAGGTGCGGGTTTTTTCCTCTGATGCGGTTACAGACCAGGTCCAAGTCCAGGTGGTCGAAGCCCCCTTCTATGTCCAGCGCAGATAGGCAGATATTGTATCCGTGGTGGGTTTGCAGGAAGTCGTCGAGGGTTTGGATGGCGTCCGTGGTTCCCGATTTCTTCCTTCCTCCGAACATGTTGGGGATCAGGAGGTCAAGCTTGGCCAACCTGGCGACTATTACCCTTTCCAATATCTTTGCCAGGATCGATTGGAGTTGTATAGGCCTCCAGCTCTTGGCGATTGTGTATGATTCCTTTCTGGCCTTTGGGATCAGGATTGTGTCACTGGTCTTCCAACTAGTTGGGATACCCTCACGCAAGGCTCTGTTCATCGTGGTCAGGAAGAGCTTTTCGTTGGACTTTCTGAATTCCCTGACTAGCCTGGTGGGTATTCTGTCCGGGCCGGGCGATGCGCCGTTGGGGGAAGCTTTAATGGCCACGTCGAGTTCCTCGAGCGTGAGTTCCGTGTCAGGGGTCGATTCGACGATTGTGTTGTCTCTTCGTCGATGCCCTCCGTACAAGGCCTCTTGGAGTTCGGAAGCTATGTGAGGATGTTCGCTGGCTATCGAGCCGTCCCTCCTGGTTAAGGACGGAATGGGTCGTTTGTTGCACATTGGCCGGATGCTCCTGAAGCACTCGGGGTCTGTTTCCTCCTGCAGGGCCCTACCGTTTGCCTCGACCTTCGCCTTGGCTATCTGTTTTCGGTAGGCTCTTTTCATGTTGAGGAGTCTCGGGTCCTTGCTAGCCTTTTTTTGGAGTGACCTTATCGCTAGTCTGCGCTTTTCCAGGTCCTTATTCCAGAAGGCTTTCGCTCCGCCTCTGGCTCTGGGGGTGTGTTGAAGCAGGATTCTGGTGAGGGATTCCTGGACTTGGGTTGGTCGATTATCGTCGGGGTCCAGGAGGGTGAGAGCAGCCTTGATCTGGCCCCAGTCGGCCTTGTCGTATCTTAGCCTGTCCTCCGTGGATTTCCTCCAAGTCAGGTTGGTTTTTATTTTGAGGGCCCTGTGCTCTGCCGCGGCTATGTGCAGTGTGCCGATCTTGCATGGTCTTCTTTCTCCGGTGATTACCACATCGATGGTGGTTCCTCTCCCCCTTTGATGGTATGGCGGGAGCGTGACCATGAAAGGGTTGCGTACTTCCAAATCTCTTTCTTCCATCCACCTTCTCATTTTTAGTCCGTAATGGTTTACGCCCTCGGACCAGTTTCCGTGTTTGGCGTTCAGGTCTCCAATGATAATATTGTCCGATCCTCTATGCCATTCGTTGTCTGGGTCCCAGCTCTCCTTGCTAGGTCTCTGATACCCGAAGGTAATTTCGGTGCCTGCTGTCCATAACGAGATAAATTGCGTAGACACCCGGCCTACCGCAAACATATTAACAAATTCGTCCTTGACGTAAACAGCGCAACCCCATCTTTCTGCCTTTGTGTTGGCATAACATGTAAAACCCTTAAGATTCATCCAATCTCCGTTCTCAAGGGGGCATTCCGCCAGGGAAATAATCTTTGGTTTAAGCTTCAGGGAGGACTTAAGTAACTCGGTGACCACGTTCATCGACCCGCCGACGTTGTGGAAAATAATATCAGTGGTCGCCATAATTAGTCATGGGGGGGGGTGTGGGCCCTTTCGGGTGCTTTGCCTTTTTCAGCCGTAGTGGGGGATCTGGCCCTGATTCTAGTTGGGCAATGACGGTCTCCTGCGAAATGGGAGGTCTCCTCGCAGTTGGGGCACCTTCTGATCGTGTGGGAGCACGACTTTCCTTTCCCGGCTGTGCAGTAGAGTTCCTGACAGTGATGGTCCTTGGTGTGGTGTTGTTCCCCGCAAAGCTTGCAGACCGAGGGGGACCTGCAGCTAACCGTGTGGTGGCCGAATTGGAGGCATCTCTCACAGTGGGTGGAAGAGTCCTTTCTGACGTATTTTCTAAAGGAGCATTTCGTGCCGTAAAGGGCTAGGAACGGGTGGGGTTTGTTGCATTCTTTGGAAACCCAGTCGTTTGCTTCAACCGCCACAATTATTGATGACTTGATTTTGTCTTCAATACGGAGGGTGGAGACGGACTTTATCCATTTTGGCCTGTCGGCCAACCTGATGTGGGGGTTGAAGGCTGACAGCTCGTTCTCCAGCTCAGTCCACTTTTCGGAGTTGATCTCCCAATCCTCTGGCTTCCAGTCGTCATCCCCTAGTGGTACGCTGTTGACTACTAGGTTCAGGGTGGGGATATCAAGGGCAAGGTCGAAGCCGTAGATGCCTATGTCATTCAGGGACTTTGTGATGGCGGCGGAGAACCGAAGGGCGGGTTCGGCCGACACGTCATCGATCGTGGTGAGTACCAGGTCGTCATTCCTGCTGTACTCCGCACATGCGAACTTGGTCTCACAGACGCTGTTGATTGCGTCCCTGATGCGTGTTGGGGGGATGTTTGCCGCTCCCACACGACGTCCCTTTTCGACCGAGCGTATTAGGAGACGTCTTTGTCTTGCGTGGGGGGTGGACGGTGCCGAAGGGGCCTGGGCTGTCGCGATGCCTGGAGCAGGTTTCTGCTTTCTTTTCCTGGTTGGTACCAGCTTGAACCCGGTGGTGTCTACCCCGGAGGCGGTGATGGCCGCCCAGGTCTGTTTCGTTGCCTGAGCGGTCGAGGTCTGGTTGGAGGGCGGTTGGGCAGGTGGGGCGGCGGGGCTTCGGACTGAAGCGGGGTTGGCTTTTGGGGCAGGGGGAGGTGGGTTTGGGTTGGGTTGAGGCCGGGGGTATGATTGGCGGGGGATGGGGGGGGGAGGTCCCTGTGTCCTGACCCGTATGGCTGCCAGGATTCTTTCCTCCATTTCCTTCATCTTTGTTTCCATGCCGTCTTCGAGGACCGCCATGAGGTTGATGAGGTCCCTCACGACGATGGGTCTGTCGAGGTCTTCCTGCGAAAGGCCCGAGTTTTCCGGGGTTGCCCCCTCATTTTCCAGGAGCTGGCCCAAGTTGATGGGGGGGGGGGTTCAGACACCGTAGCGTTACCCGAGCTTGTACCGGGGATGGTGTTACGGTGAGCGGAGTGGGGCGGTTCAAAGGCGGCTAGTGGCGAGGAGAAGCGAACGGATCTCGTGGCTTGTTTTTTGTTCTGGGTTGTTCTCGAGGAGGACCAGGCCGATGGGTGTTTAGTGCTGGAGGAGGAGGGAGCAGAGGGTGGCGGGAGGCTAGGGTTGCTGAAGGAGGATGATGGGTCTGTAGCGTGTTGGCTGTCCCCCATGCCCGTTCCTTCGGTGTTTTTCCCATTCCCCATATCCATAGGGAGTTCGGGAATGGACGACTCGGGGACATAGGGGATCAAGGCAGAGGAGTTCGATTTTGGGGAGGCCGGGCCGGGGGGTGAGGAGGTGAGGTCGAGGGGTTGGGAGTCCGGAACTTGGATGTTGGTGTGTGGAGTGGGCTCGTAGGAGGAGGCCATGGCGGCTAGTTGGGCGAGGGCCTGCGCGTCGATAGCGTTGACAGAGTCGTCGCCAAAGACTTTTGCCAGGGCAGTTTGGAAGCCCATAGGTCTGGGAGTGGGTGTCTGGAGGGGCGGGTTGTGAGGGCCTGGGGTCCCGATGTTCACACAGCACTGTTCCTTGCAGCCCAACTCGAGGCGGATTTGTGGGAAGGTGGTGCCGGGCATGACCATCCGCTTGAGGACGTCGATGTTTGTGTTGGGGCAGGCTGGGGCGTGGAGGATGCTGGTGTTGGGGGGGAGGGTGGATCCCAAGGCAAGGCCAAAGCCTGATTTCTGGCCCAAAAGGGGAGAAAATCTGCTGGGACTGTGGGGAGGAGAAGAAAGGGGGTTCTCAGGGCGTTGTAAAATGCGTTTGATGGGAGAAATGGACATGGTGGGGGAGGAACAGGTCAGTTACTTGGTTTGCAATCTGTTTCCCTGATGTTTTGAAGCCTTAGGAAAAGCGAGCCTAATTGGCTACTCCACCCAAGGGAGGAAAGTGGTGAGAAAAACCCGGGGTGATAAAAAACAGGAAAATCCTGGATATATCGGAGGGAGATGGTGTGTTGTCAGACGAAATGTGAGATGTGATCAGTTGCAGCGCTAAATCTCTGTGAGTGAAAAAATTTTCGCTCGGGTATACCGGAGGATTTTGAAAAAGTAGGTACAAGGGATAGCGGGGTGCGAGTGTACACTTGTTTCTATATTCATCTATTTTCTTCAAAGTTCACAGATAATAGTTCACAAAATTAGCATATTGGATATTTCAGCTGATGTCACTAGCACATATGAACAAAAGATGAAATATTGTATCAACAATAAACTCTAATGTAGAGCTTGGCCTTATCCCAAAACAATTTTAGATTTAAGTTATGAATATGTTTTCTAATTTCATTTAACCAGTCAGGGTTAAGCAATTTGGGTTTAGGGGTTGTGAAGTTTGTGTGTGTTACACTTGGCGTCGCAATAATATTGTCACACTTTCTGTTTGAAAATTGGTATAGAGGCTAGTCTTCCGGAACCATATTATTATTATTATTTCACCTTATAAAAGTCCTTTCAGCTGTTTTGCAATGCATACCTTACAAACTCCCCACTTAGGTACAATAACCTATTCCACTCAGACGCATAGGTTGAGGAAGATAAAGCCTCCGCTTGTATATAAATTAGGGCCCAAGAGAATGGGTTGCCTCCCTTCCAAGCCCAAAAACAATAACATCTTTGAGGTTTCTTATGAACTCAATTGCTAAGTAATCCCACCTATGATAAATACTATTTTGACATAAAGAGAGATTAAAGCAGGGGTGTCAACTCAATAGTACACCCCTCAGAGAATAAGCCCTTGATTTTATATTAATGGCTTCAATTCGTGCCATCTCCCGTAGCAGCAATAATGGTAATTTACACCAAAACAATGAAGCAGCCTACTCTTCTCCACTAGCATATAAGAAGCTCCAATCTCCCAATTATATCTTCTCACCAACACATACTCTTCTCACATCTATCTTACGAGTACCACCTGCTCACGAAGTGCTATTCTCCAAATTTCTAAGGACGAGACTCACCCATATACATCATCTCATACCTAGCCTCCACAAAGTGAATATCCCACTACCCTTTCCAGCTTTCCAAGTAAAACTAACCTCCGACACCTAGCATGATGAGTGAAAACGCCCAACTCCTTTCCCGCATCTGCGAACTCAAGCACATGATCGAGGAGAGACACGAGGAGGAAAACCGTGCTCGACATATCTCCGCAGAGCAGGAGCAATACCGGCGGGACCTTATCAGCTATCAAGACTATCAGATTCGGGCTCAGGCAGTGCAGATCGAGCTTCAGGAGGCTAAGATTCAAGATATGATTGAGAAGCATGCTAGGCATTGTGAAGATATGAGGAGGCAGATGGCTTTCTTGGGCGGGATCGCGTTTGGGCGAGATGGAACACCTGCAGTGAAAGAAAGCGTGGCGTATCCCCACTGGGAGTTTCCGGCTGAGGTTGACCATAGAGCTGAATTTAAGCTCGCCCCTGGAGATGCGGCCCGATCTGGGTACCAAATCCCTAGGAATCTGCCCAGAAATCTTCACCACCAAAGCAGTTACGAGCATATACCTATGGCCTCGCTGTCTAGCCCTATCTTTCCGCCAAGTTCTCCACTCGGTTCCTGGAGCTTATCCAAACATGACACAGAACTACTCCAACAAATAGGCCTTAACATATTTTCTGAGTGCTTTGAAGAAACCTCCGCCCAAGAGCCTCAAAGAACATCCCTCCAGCCTAACGATTGGCTCTACACTCAGGAACAGTCCTCCGAAGGCTCCCTTGGGGTGGGAGATGTTCCTAGGTCCGTAGCATCCCCGCACCTGGCTAAAGGCCTTGAGCATGCCACAGAAGAAGCTACCCAAGGGTGTAAAAGTGGTGTTCACCCGGTAACCCATAGATACCACCGCTGGATCCAGCCCGCTGAAGATCGGCCCTATGTAAGGAAATTTTCCGGAGGTGTTGAGAAGCCGAAACCTCAGAGGAGAAAAGGCAATTGGGAGATTCCTAGCAAGGAGAAACTAGATGCCCCTCCCTACCAAACCAGAGCAGGACGGGGCTAGAAGGGGAGATGAAATATCTGAGAGACGAAGTGATCTAGATCCCAGCAAATTTATGAACTGAGTTGTATTAGTAGTATTGGTGGAGGGAAACAGCCGAGACGTGCTCGATTAATTATTTCCGAGATAGATGTGTAAAGGAGACTTACGAATTGGTCACGTGTCGCTGCTTTTTCCCCACAAATGAATTATCTTTAAGTGCTCTCTTGTATTGGTCATTCAAGGCCCGGGATCCCTTCCAAGGAAGTTTCTTCCCATGCGCTCATTGTCCTAGATGAAAGCGCAGAAGGCACATCCCAACTTACATTTTCATATGCGGATGCAGTCCCACTATCTCTCCCAACTGCCTTACCCTTGTGATCCCGTAATGGCATGAAAGAGGTGGTGTTAGTAAAAAGGGAGGGCTCTCGCAAAGAACACTTTATCTGCACCGGCAGCTAAAAGAAATAGGGAATTTGCATTCCCCTGCAGTTTCAAGTACCCAGAACAAGGGCATCTTGTCGACCAGTTCATATAGCCTGATTGCCAACTGACCGATCACCACTAATATTTACGGGGAAGGTTGGAAGTTTAACTCCCCGTCTCAGGGTGGGTGTACTCGAGAAAAGGGCATTAAAGAGAGAGAGAGAGAGAGAGAGAGAGATAAAATAAGATAAGTCCTATAGAACCACTCTTTGGTGTAGGAGTTGTCAATCTATTTCCCCTAATAATAACCGTGCCAAGGTTATACGTCTCACCGATTTGGGGGCAGCCTTAGGGATGATATGACCGCAGAGTACTCGAGAAAGTGTCGGATGGGGCAACCCTCACTTTCGGTTTGCTTAGCTTTGGCCGCCAGCAACTATTATACTAGTAAAATACGATCCTACAAAATCAATAGAGTAAAATAAGGCGACGGTTGGTATGTTTTAACCCACATGTTTTTCCGCACTCATACCTAGCCCTCTCCCTCACTTGATGCTTTAGATAACAAGAGCTTGATCTAGTGAGGATATACCCTATCAGTACCCCGGAGAAACGGACACCTCGCTTGCCAGACTCAGTCAGTTATTTGAGGGCACTGATTATGAAAGGATGAGTATGAGAAGAGTGGATAGAGACGGGTTGGATTGAGTGTTATAGAGCTCTACTAAGAGGATGCGCTATAATGAATAGCTTCAGATATGATGGTACTCAAGAGCGTGCAAGATAGTTGACAGGTACCTTTTGATGCCTATGGACTTAGAGGGCTTCAATAGAGAATACCAACATTGGTAGTTGAGGGAAATTCCCGACATAGTCTCCGCCGATGTTTTCGTACTAAACTAGTGGTTGCTTTTATGCAATTAGTGATTGTGTGCGGTAGCCCAGAATAGAATCTATACTATAAGTAATCGAGTAAGTTGTGTCAAATTGAGATGTGCGTTATCAAGGTCTTCATGAAAGGTTTTTTTTATGTATTTAAAGGTCCTGTTTATGAGTCGCCCCTACAATTCCCATATGAGTATTATGCTTTTTCCCTAGCCTACTTCAATCTAACATACGTTGTTAGTCAGTTAGAAAGTATCGAGTCCTAAGCTATGAGATGGGCATTCTGGCTGAATCAGCATTCTTTCCTCCACAGCTCGGCATCCACCTCCACTAAATTTACGATCCAGCCGAAGTTACCCGGCAAACCAGAGCATATCTAAATTCTCCTGCTCTCATGACCTCACGGACCATAACTTCACCATGCTCCAACAACGAATAGTGCGAATCCCCTCATCAATATACCATACCCGACGCAGTCTCGTACCTCGAGTACATATTCCGCCGTTACAATGCACGATACGAATACCACTTCCAATTCCACCTCAATTGCCAATTGACCGTAGGATTCAGACCAGAGAGTTTCATGTGAATACCCGGAGGTTGAGAGATCATCATTTCGACACGTTAAAGTTTGTACAGCGGTTACAGGAAGAGGGGTTCTCGGAGGAACAGAGTGTTGCGTTGATGAGAGCTATGAGCGATGTTATTGAGGAAAGGTTTGTTATCCCTGACACCTGTGGAATCACAATTCATTCAGAGCTAACCTGATTCCGTAGCATACAAAACCTAACGAGAACAATGGTGCTAAAAGAAGATCAGGAGAAGATAACATATAATCGTGTCTTTCCCACCCCAATTAACTCAACGCTACCCTGACTAACGTCCCCCTAGAAAAGGTTGACTTCTCAAAACTTCGCAGCGAACTTACAAACGTTCATGCGTCAGAACTGAAGCCACTCCGCACAGACCAGGAGCGGTTAACCTCCGAAATTTCCCGCTTGAACGCTCGCCTTCGGGAGGAAATACAACGTGCCCAGAGCAGTGTCAGGCTCGATTTGAACCTTGAGAAGGGGAGAATCAGAGAGGAGAGTTCGGTGCACGAGCTGAAGATTAAAGAGACAGACACTAGAATTGAGAAGGAGGTCGGAGACCTTAGGGGAGTACTAGAAGGAGTCAAGTTCTCAACATTACAGTGGCTAATTGGTGTTTGCACGGTAAGTTGAGCCTTAGGCCACTAAAAGATGAAAGAGGGTGTTAGGGACTAACGGCATCTTAGGGAACCGCGGCGTTGTTGTTGGGTGTTTGGAGATTACTTATGTGATACTAATGTACAAAAACTGCGGGGCATTACGTTGACCCGATCGACTGTTAAAACGATTCTGGTGCACATCTCCCACCATAGGTTTAAATGACCAGCTGCCAAAAGAGCTTGTCCAGCACCTTTCCCAAGTTTTTTGAGCGGCGCTCCATACATACCGGTAGTGCCTTTTTCAGAGGAACCATCACCCTCCCTCCTATTTCTCATCCATTCAAACCCAGCCTAGGTCGGTGCCAATGACTGACAGACCCGGCAATTGGTGGGCTGAACCCTCGTTTTATCTGTGACCATATAGCACTCCGTAGATACATTTTCTCCCCACCGGCTAGTTGATAAGCATTGCGCCCGCCTTGTGAGTCAGTGCCTCCCCGGCATTGACTCCGAGATGCATCGAGGGTAACACTGAGGTATTGACGAATCTGACATCACATTCTCTTCGGCAATCGACAATCGACTGTATGTTCTGGCTAGCGAACTTCCGGGGGGTTAAACGTGTTTGGTGGCATTAAATTACCGGCATTCGCGCCTCGAGTATGGTACAGTACTGGTAGGGTGGCTCACCTCAGATAGTTGCGCTAAGGCCAAGCTTTCCTGGATTGTTTGTTTTGTTTAATTACAGCATGGTCGGCCATATGAGCTTTCGTCTCATTTGGTACCAACTTATTGAGAGAAGAGCATCGCATGAATATCTCCGTGATACATTAGGCCAACCACAAAATACAGGAAAAAGCCGTTCATCACAACCTACGATAATAACCCCAGTAACCCTGTGTTTGTTGTTGTTTTTCCATTCCCGGCCCTTAGAAAACTGCCCCCCACACCGCCCCACACAGAGTTACCCGCTCTACCACATACCCAGTCAACCAACTGAAACATCTGTAGCCTCCTCATTTCGGAAGGGGAACTTTATTTTGTTGACGGAACGAAAAAAGGAACCGGCAACCCCTCCTTCCTCTCCCTTGCTTGTATTACGATTTCCTCCTGCTAGCAAGACTACTCCGCCTTTCTTTCCCTGTCTTCTCCTCCATCTCACTACCACGAGAATTGTCGGAAAAAAAGGGATTTGAAGGGGGGTAATGGCTAGCGGTCGTTATTCCACCAAGAGCTATCGGGGAGGTGTCGGTGGTGACGAAGGGTACGTGGCCACTAATGAGCTGGTGGATCCGGAAACACTGTATACTAAGCAGAACCAGATTGGTAAATATTCCTCTCTTCCTTGCTCTTGCTTTACCTGTTCCCTTTATTCCTAGCTCTACTTACAGACTTGTGTCGTTTTAGGGGGCGGTAGTTTTGGCAAAGTTTACAAGGGGTAAGCCAGGCTCCCTACTCACAATGAGCGGAACGAAGGGAGAAACAAGGGACAGACAAGTGGTGGACGGAGAAGAGAGGAGGCTCACATGAAGTTGGTGTGTACAGGGTCGATAAACGCAGCGGCCAATCGGTAGCGATTAAGGTCATCGACGTCGAGAATGCCGAAGATGAGGTTGACGATATTATTCAGGAGATCAACATCCTTTCAGAGCTACACTCTCCGTACGTCACGAAATACTACGGGTCGTATCTCAAAGGCTCAGATCTGTGGATCATCATGGAATACTGTTCTGGAGGCAGCTGTGGGGATCTCATGAAGCCAGGCGTCATAGCGGAGGATTATATTACGATCATCATCAGGGAGCTGCTTATGGGATTGGAATACCTTCATAGCGATAACAAGCTGCATCGGGATATCAAAGGTGGGTTCTTACTTTTTTCTTGGCTTGTCTGTTCTAGCGAATTTGTTGTCTAAGATTTGCTGACTCGTTTCGTTTCTAGCTGCAAATGTTTTATTGGGTTCTAACGGTCAGGTCAAGCTTGCGGATTTCGGTGTCTCCGGACAGCTGACGGCTACCATGACCAAGAAGAATACTTTTGTCGGAACTCCTTTTTGGATGGCTCCAGAGGTTATCAAGCAGTCGGGATACGATCAGAAAGCGGACATCTGGTCTTTGGGGATTACGGCTATAGAATTGGCCTTGGGGGAGCCTCCTTACTCGGATATCCACCCAATGAAAGTTCTGTTTTTAATTCCAAAAAATCCACCACCAGTCCTTGAAGGCAATTTTTCGGACAAGTTTAAAGATTTTGTCTCCCTATGTTTACAGCGGGATCCGCGGGATCGCCCAACGGCAAAAGATCTACTGAGACATCCCTTCGTCAGGAGGGCAAAAAAGACGACCTACCTGACCGAATTGATTGAGCGTCACGAACGTTGGGTTATCGAGAACGGAAATAAGAATAAAAACATGGACGATGACGCAAGTTCAAAGATGGACAGTACCATGGATAGCAGGTCCACGGACGATTCTGATGCGGAGAGTGATCTGTGGGACTTTGGAACTGTCAGGGCTGTCGGGGGAAGCCGGAATCCCGGATTGAGTAGCTTATCTGCAGCTGCAGCTAATATGCGGTATGTTGCACAGAGCATTGATCAAGATTACGGCGAGCAAGCTAGGTCCAAGGTTGAAAGACGCCCAGTATCCCCCCCAAGGACAGGCCCTCCTGTTCCTTCTCGGTTGCCCGGGAACCCCTCCCCTACCAGGGATATGCCACCGGCTGCCCCGCCTCACGGGCACGGAGGAGCCAGGGATCCTGGGTACGCTTCCTCAGGCACCGTACGGGGTCTGAATCGTCCGGCATCTTATCAGTCTCTTCCACCTACTACAGCAAACCAGGACTCTCCACCTCCCTATAAATTCCAACAACAAAATTTGCAACTACAACCGATATCGCCCCCCCGCAGACCAAACTTTACACCAGCCCAGACACCCCGTCAGAGAGAGATGAGTGTAGATGAGACTGATAGGAGTATCCAAGCAGAGCTTGCCCAAGATATGAGTTGGATGAAGCTGGCCCGGAATCAAGGCCTTGTTAATGGAATTGTCGGTGTTCCGGCATCTGTCCCGCCGTCTATTCCGGCGTTAAAAAGTATTACTAGCGATGGTAGGATAGAAGTTGAATTCAATTCGGGGATGCCAACTCCTGCCAATGCATATGGAGATCTCAGACAAGGATTTCCGCCTCTCCACCCTCCCCTTCTCCCACCGCAATTGGCAAGGCAAAGTTCCAACGATATCGCTCAGGAGCAGATGAGAAGACAGATGCAGCATCAACAAATGCAACCGCATCAGATGCCCGCGATTGGTCCTCCACCAGGATTACATCACCCCCGGCTCCAGCAGCCACCTCAGCCGCCCTCTCACCACCACATCAACAATGGCATTAACCATCACCAGCTTCCTCAACTCCCACCTCCTCAACAACACCAGCAGCATCAACAACATGGCCCCCGTCAGATGACACCTAATCATAAAGAGGCAACACCTGAGCCCCCAGAGCTTACTGCGCTTGATGGCGTTATCCTTCCTGCATTGGAAGCAGCTCTCCAACGCCGAACCTACCACCTACAATCGGCCATCCGCAAAGCTCAACAATCATCCCTTGCAACCGCTCGTCAAACAGTTCAAGAGAAGCAGCAGGCTCATGACAGGCTAAAAAGGCTAGTTATCAAAGCCGCCGGAATATTCAGAGAAATCGAAGAATGGGATAGCACGGCTCCAGTTGGAATGGGTGGGGATGTAAACGGTTTTCTTGAAGGTTTCCTAGAAGAGGTCTTGGTCCGCGTGGAAGCAGAAGAGGACGATGGCAATAATAATAACGTAGCTAGAGAAGACGAAAGCAGGAGGTGGTAGTTCAGTATCATAGCCTTTTTCTCTTTCTTCCGTTTCTTCTTAACCTTAATTAGGGGGCTTGGGCTATAATCATGACACGGCTTGTCATTTTTTCTTCTCTTCTCTTCTCTTTTGTAAAGTTAATGCCCTTTCCTTCTTCTCTTATCGAGTACTTGCTGGAGGCGAGTAATGTGTTCCTTTCTCCTCTTCTCTTGCCTTTCTATCATCCTCCAATCGCGAATTTGTGATTATGATGTTTGAGGCCTACATACTACGGAAAGTACTGTCGTCAGGTAATTCCAAGGGGTGAGGCGCAGCTAGTACGATATGACAAGATAGGTGAATTGTGTGGATTTGGACAGAGCGGATGGGAGGGGGAATTGGTCGTGGCGTTAGGCTTTCATTGTGTTTTAGTTGATTAGCATCGGGTGGAGGGAATGGATAGGGGGGAGGGATGAAGGGAATTGATTATTAGACGACAACGAAACTATCATAGCTTGCATGGTTATGCCATACTACATTCTCACGGACGCGTGCGCTTTTCTTGGAGGGTTTGTGAGAACACCCATTATGCCTCTACTGCCTCCCCGCTTTTTTCTCCCTTACTGCCGGAATCCTCATTTTCAACCCAACAATCGACCATCAACACCGGCCAATTAACCACAGACATTCAAATGCCAAACCCTCAAGACCCCGACTCCCAAGCGGAGGATATAACCTCCCTAACTAGCCTCTTGGAATCAATGGCTCAAACTGTCCCTTCTCCCCCCCCCCTTTCATCGCCATCCTAACCCACCCGCCCTAGACTAAAAACCGTAAAACCCGCCGTCGCGCAAGAATCCACGCCTCGTACACAACCGCATTAGCCGAGGCCCGTGAGGAAACGCAGGAAGCGTTGGAGAAGGAAAGATGGCGGCAAAAGGAACGGCGGAGAAAGGTGCTTCAGAGATTTCGCGAGTTGGTGAGGAGGAAGGAGGCATTGGAGGGGGAGATTGAGAGGACTTTGGGGGCTATTAGGGAGGGTGTTTGTGAGGTTTATGAGGTCGCTAGCGCCAGTAGAGAAGGGGATATGCCAGAGGGGGAGGAAGGGGAGGGAGATGAGGAGTGACTGACTGGGGTTGAATGGTATACCGTAGTCGTTTGCTCCGATTTGGGAATAAAAAATTGGTTGACTTGTGGTGATGTGATTGAGGATTGATGAGAGTGATTTTCCATGATTCTGCATATTTTTGATCAGATATGGAGTTTTTAGTAGGATGTGATATTTGAGTGGGGCTACAGTACCGTAAAAACTTGAATAATTGGACGGTGTGCTATGTCGTTCGACTTTCCTCTCCTAGTATGGTCAAGGAATTTTTGTTTTTTTTCTGTCTCGGGGGGGGGGAAGGGGCCGTGTTTTTGCTGTGTTTTTTGCCCCCTTTCCAGAGAAGGGAATTCTGGACTATGATACATAGCACACCATCCAATTATTCAAGTTTTTACGGTAGTGAATCCTCCTCGGATTAGATCTGCTGTGCCTCCCATATAATGACGAACGAGAGGCAAAGGATTTCACAGCGGGAGTGTTTAGTTTGCTCTGCTGATGTGGTGGGTAATTGGATAAAGTCTAATCCATATATCATACACCAAAAAAGAAGAAGCTACAGAACTTGTCTGACATTCATCAGGGGGCCAGCCTCATCACCCAAGATACCGGAGAGGGAACAAGTAGAAGAGAGTTCAAAGATATTATATCATACTGGGGAGATAGAGGCCGAACTGAGCATCCCCGGGTTAAAAAAAATAGGCAAAAAAGAAGATAAAATTCAAGACTGAACTGAACAAGAAAAAAGCCCGCGGGTGAGTCCTTTTTTTGAAAGGTGTTCGGGGGTTCAGATACCGTAGGGTCTTGCCATGGTTTCTCATTCTTTTTCAGCTTCACATGATAGCACTGTGCTGTACTGTACACAACTACCTAGCTAACGGAAAGATTTCAAGTGTTTTCAAGAAGGTATAATATAATAGTACTGGGAATTGTCTATTCGGAAATGTCCATTTTTCCGTAAAACCAGCGTCGGGCGAAACGTTTTGAGCTATAATACACAGTATACTGTGAATATCTTTGAGGCTGGTATCGACATCGTGAAGAACTATCCCATGCCACCTTTAGTTAGGCGGTATGTCGGTTTTCAGGTTGATTCATTCAAAAGGCTTAATCTACTTGTTTACGGAATGCCGGAAGCTAGCCGATTCCACCACAGGCGCTCTTAGGGGTTCGCGAGATTTGTGCTGCATTGTACCATACTGTACAGTACCACACGATGCTACTTTGAGAGGCCTGGCATTTCCCGGTGCTGATGTAGCAGACTTCTGGTAATGCTCTAGCATTTGTGAACACGACTTCTATCGCACACAACCAAATTCCTGCAGCTCTGGCGGATTTGATTTTTTTTTTCCCATATACAGTAACAGCTGTATTCGCAAACGTCAGAAAATTTACGAGTATGATACTCAGAGAGGCACTGAGAGTGGTAGGCTGTTGGGGGAGCAAATTTGGGGAATACTGATTAGACGGTGGTGAGGTATCCTTGAGGTTCCACGAAAAACCCCGCTTGTCTTCAGCCTCCATCAATTCCGACTAACTCCACCCCCATCGCCTACAATATCCTCAACAGCGAAAAACCAAAAATGTCTTTCAGTAATAATATCAACTCTTTGAACACGGCCATTAACGTGTGGAACAACTATACTAGTACCATTGCCGATGACCGGCCTCAAATCTTATCCTGGCTATCGCCACTAGAGCCCAGGCTGCAGCACCAAGACATTCAAAACCGCCGAGTCAAAAATGTGGGGGAATGGCTCCTGCAAACCGAGGAGTTTAGGACATGGTACACCGGTATTGAAGGAGGTGAACACGATAATGCAGTTTTGTTCTGCTATGGAAGTCCAGGGGTCGGAAAGACCTATATTAGGTAACAAGGACGAGCTTCGAGGAATATAGGGAAATTGGAAAGTGCTAACAAGCTGCAATGTCAGTTCATTGGTGGTAGATAGCTTGTGCGATCAATCCGGAGGGCAAAATGTCGCCGTTGCGTGTTTTTACTTTGACTTTGCCGCCCAAAAAGAGCAGTCATCGACGAGCATGCTGGGCTCCCTGCTTAAACAGGTCGTGAGCGGGCTAGGAGAAGTGCCGGAGGAAATAGCGAAAGCCTATGGGGATCAGAAAAGGTTCCTCGGTGGAAGGGGGCCCCAACTCCCCGATATTGTGAAGATGCTGCAGACTTCCTCTTCCGAAAAGCCCATATTCATATGCATCGACGCTCTGGATGAATGTGCGGCAGAATATCAAGTTAAGCTCCTTGATTCGCTTCATGAAATACTCCAAAAGTCTCCCTGTGTTCGAATATTCGTGACTGGAAGACCACACATTCAGGCTGGAATTATGAAGCGCCTTTCCGGAAGAGTAACGACTATAGAAATCACTCCCAGGAGAGGTGACGTCATTAGATATCTTCATGCCAGGCTGAACGAGGACACAAACCCCGATGCGATGGACTGTAGTTTAGAGGCAGACATCCTGAAGAAAATTCCCGAAGATATTTCTGAAATGTGAGTAAAACAAACCACACCCCAGAAGCTTCCTCAAGTTATCCACTAACAGATACATATCCAGATTCCTACTAGTCTCGCTCAACATAGATGCAATCTTGCAAGAAACCACAATCCACCGCAGGCGACAAAGGCTCAACTCAATGACCGATGGCCTGGGGTTGGGAGATGCTTATGGGGCAACATTGGACCGGATAAAAAGACAGGGCGGGGAGAAATCGAGGCTTGGAATGGCGATTTTAATGTGGATCTCTCACGCGGAGCGCCCACTGAAGGCCAACGAACTGTGCCACGCCCTAGCAGTCGAGATAGGGTCGCCGGACCTCAATACCGACAATGTTCCTTCAATAGGGACTTTACTGTCCTGTTGTCAAGGACTTGTTGTCGTAGACAAGGAGACTTCTATTGTCCGGCTAATCCACTTTACCCTCCAAGAATACCTCCGAGCTCATCCTGATCTTTTTAGTACAGCTCACTCAACAATGGCAGAAACCTGCTTAAGTTATCTGAACTCGCAGCAGGTCACAGCCCCACAAGTCATTCTCTCCGCCCGTCTCCACAACACACCTTTTCTCGAATATTCCTCTCAATATTGGGGAATGCACGCAAAAAGGGACCTTTCAGATTGCGCGAAGCTGCTAGCCCTAAAGTTGTTTAATGAGCATGATAACCACATATCCACGGAAATCCTCTTGGAAGCGCAGGAGGACCCGCATTTTGATTATCACTACTCAGGAAAAGCCCTCCTCTTCAGCGGCCTGCACTATGCATCTCTCTTTGGGATCGACGAGATTGCAGCTGAGTTGGTAGAGGTGGAAGGTTGTGATATCAACCAAATGGACAGCGCGGGTAATACGCCTCTTCATTGGGCCGCCCGCAATGGGAACCAGAGAGCCGTAGAAGTACTACTCGGACGAGACGGAGTCAACCCCGACAAACCAAATGTGCACGACCAAACACCTCTCTGCCGTGCCGCTGAGAATGGACACGAAGGAGTGGTGAAAATACTACTGGGACGGGACGATGTCAATCCCAACACACCAGATAAGTACGATCAAACACCACTCCGGCGGGCTGCCCGCAATGGTCACGAGGGAGTGGTGAAATTACTACTCGAACGGGACGACATCACCTCCGACAAGCCAGATAAGTACGGCCAAACGCCACTCACTCTTGCTGCTGAGGGTGGGCACGAGGGGGTGGTAAAAACACTACTCGAACGGCACGACGTCGAGCCCAACAAACCAGATAAGTACGGTCAAACACCACTCTGTTGTGCTGCTTCGCGTGGATACGAGGGAGTGGTGAAAATGCTGCTCGGACGGGACGACGACAACCCCGACAAACTAAATCAGGACTATCAAACACCACTCTGTTGTGCTGCTTTAGGTGGGCACGAGGGAGTGGTTAATATACTTCTTGGACGGGGCGACTTCGAGTCCGATAAACTAGATAAGTACGGCCAAACACCACTCTGTTGCGCTGCTTTACATGGACACGAGGGAGTGGTCAAAATACTGCTCGCACGGGACGGCGTCGACCCCGACAAGTCGGACAAATTCGGCCGAACACCGCTCTCCCTTGCCGCTGAGGATGGACACGACGGAGTGGTTAAAATACTACTCGGACGGGACGACATCAACCCCAACAAACCAAATCAGGTTAGCCAAACACCACTCTATTATGCTGCTTTAGGTGGGCACGATGGAGTGGTGAAATTACTGCTCGGACGGGAAGACGTCGGGGCCGACAAGCCGGACATACTAGGCCGAACACCACTCTGGTATGCTGCTTTAAATGGGCACAATGAAGTGGTGAAATTACTGCTCGGACGGGGGGAAGTCGAGCCCAACAAATCAGACACATCAGGCCGAACACCACTCTGTTGTGCTGCCTCAGAAGGACATGAGGAAGTGGTGAAAATACTACTCGAGCGAAGCGACGTCAACCCCGACAGACCAGATAAGAACGGTCACACGCCACTCTGGTGGGCTACTGAGGAAGGACACGAGAAAGTGGTGAGGGTCCTACTTAGACGGGGCGACATCAACCCCGTCAAGCGGCGCAAATTAGGCTGAACACCACTCTGGCGGGCTGCCAAGAGTCGCATGCGAGAGTAATATCTACTCTAGATAGCCCCACTATCCACCCCCTAGCATACCCCTCCCCACCCCTTTAAATACGAACAACCTATGCACCATTTCCGCAAAGACCGCAACATCCCTTTAAACATGTCTATCGCCGCCACTGCCTCCTTCCTCTCATCCCCACCCAGCCTTCTCCCGCAGTTTAAACCCCGCCTTATAATTACCACCGTCTTCCTTCCCTTTCTGGAGCAAGCCTACCACGGAAACCCAGCCCAAATATTTTTCTTCAAGGCGAAGGAAATTATGTGCGCATACATATCACAAACCCGACCAAATCTCTGTATGGATTTTCTTATCTGCCTGGTCGAGTCCGGATTTGTGGTTTCTATTTACAATCCTGGATTAGGCATTGGTGGGGGTGTATTGGGGAAAGTAGGTGTGGCTTGGATTCTCCCTTGCTCCTACTTTTACCATTTTCCCTTAGCTCTCGCTCGTTCATTCACCTCTACAATTCATATCCTACCCACCCCCCTCACAAAACTGTAGATATCAGAACCATTTAGATATAGGGGAATAAATACAAAGTGCAAGTACTTCCGACGTTGTTGAAAAGTGATATAAAAGCTGGCCATCAACCATGGCCATCAATAGCTCAATTAAGGTCATGCTTAAGTTATATGCCACTGTCCTCTAGATGTGATCTTGAACGGGTGGTTAGAACCCTGGCCGTCCACTCTCTCCTTCCCGCGCATCGAGAAAAACAAGCGCGATAAAGAACCCTACCTATGATGCCAGCTCTATCCTACAGGCATCAAAATAATAAAAAAACTCTAAAAAAAAACCAAAAACCAAAAACCCATTACATTACCAACCCTTTCACATAACCCGCCTCCACACGATCGGAATCGAGTCGATTTGGAGAAAATCGTATCCTTGTGAGAAATGATCTTGCCCGACAATTAGGGTATAATTTCGAGTCAATAATAATAATAATAATAATAGAATCGCTCATGATAAATCGAGAATGAAAATAAAGAATGAAAAAAAACATTCCTGAGATTTGGTCTTCCTACTGTACAGCTAGAACCCCCGAGTGACCAGCCGTGATGCTTTCACTGGGATAAAATCGCCCAGTGCAGGTGTATTTTGGAGAATATTCTAATAGTCCGAACGGCAACAGGGCTCATTTCTCTGGATAGCCTACAGCAGTAGGCAGTAAGAACTCTCGGGAATAAAATTAGAAGGGCGCACAAAACCTAATATGTGGAGAAGAAGGGAGGTGGATTGATTCCAGCAGCGTAAGGGCCCTCATATAATTCCCGCGGAGTCCCAAATCCTAGACTAATCGAACTCGAGCGATCAGTCAGGCTCAATGAGCAGCCGTCGTTGATTCTTGAGATTGGGAAATCTCCAGACGCGGTCGAACCGAATCGAGAGGGTTAATTATAATAACTACTTACTCGACTCCTGACTCGATTTCCCATAAATGCTGGCGAAGACTAATCTACCCATCGTCCAACTATCAGGCTTCCCCATTTGTTTGCCCCCCCCCCGGTGACCGCCGAGCTCTCAAGCACTCTGGCGGAGGTCGCATATGCGGAGAGGGGTAGAGCCGACTCATAGCCTGGGGAACACCCCCCCCCCCCCCGCAGTGCTAATAGTGCCGAGTCTCCCCCCCACATCACGTTAAAATACAAACCCCCCCCCCAAAAAAAAAACTTGCTCCTCACTTTTCTACAAACAGAAATGTCAAGCGAGTGATGTCGAAAGCATTCCAGGTCATGTTATGATACAGATCTTTTTTTCTTACCAAGAGGAGCATTAAACATGATATGAGTGAGAGTGGTGTTACAAGTAGTTTTGAGGAAATGCACCTGTTCGATACTTACTAGTTAATCAGCCATCCGGAGTTATGTGATAGGATTACGCCTCTGTGAGGTTGAATCTTCCAATCAGAGAAATAGACTAATTAGACAAAGTGTCCCGGTCAGCACGATGTAGGGAAATTCACCATCATCGGCACTGCAGGGGATGGTCTATGTCAATCTGTCAATTCCCAGAGCGGAGTATAAAACCCACTGCGAGGCGGGGGGGGTGGGATGGGAAGTGTAGGATAAGAGGATCTCAAAAGTGGTAGAATTCATCTTGGCGTCGTCGCGATAGGAGAATAATCGTGTTAGCACACGTGAGGGAAGCTTATCCCTCTTTTCTCCAAGCGGGGATCGGATTGGTCTTGTGTGTACTGTAGTAGCCTCACTACCGGTATTCCTTCATCCCCACTCCCATCAGCTCATGAAAGCCATGCTCGGCCGTCGCGATTTGGAGTACTGTACCCAGGATTAAAATCTTTCGCATATACCACTAGATTCTCCGCAACCTCTTCACCCCTCATCATAGTGGCCCATACTAGTACAAGCAGTAGTGTAACCCGCCGGCATTCTTTATAATTCAAAAAAAAATAGACCAACACACCCTATTCAGTAGACAAAAGAAGTATCATAGCACCCTCCTATCACACAGGCGATAACCGAGAAAAACCCATGCCCCCACAACCGATTTTGCAGACCTGCCCCCCCCCCCCGCATACTAGCCCAAGAACTCGAGCACAAGTGACCCCGCCCAGTTTCAAGAGTTCCAATATTCGCGTGGGTGAATCCCCCGGCGCACTTACGGAAGGACATTTAAGCACACAGTGCCTTTCAGAAAATATAAAATAAAAATTAAAAAATCTTGTATAATACCATCAGGGCAAAAATGAATATCTCACATGTCAATGATTATAAAACATGCTAAACTTTGTTTCCACAGCTCCGAGTGAGCACACTGGCACAATGTCCCAAGATGGGAAGTGGACTAATTCATAAGTTAAATGCGGGCGGATCAAGTAAACGACCAATTCCACAACTTTTTAACACGAATACCACCAGCCAGCCAGTCACTCACGCACCAAAGCGAAAACCACCGCGTATATACCAGCCACCCACCTTCGCAAGAGCGCAAAACAAGTGCCAGAGAATCCATCCATCCATCCATACACCACTTATTCTACCCATCCCAACCACCCATAGCCCCCGCATACCAGTACGACAATCCAAAGACCATACCATCACCATATCTCTCCACTACTACAATACTATACCCCCACCATGTCAGAAATAGAACTATCCGCTGAAACCGTGCTTACTCTTTACGCTTTCATTCATTTATTAGCGGGTAAGAGGGGGAGTGCAAGGGACCTATCTATCTAATTACCGGTAGGCCCTCTACATGGCTGCGTTTGCACTGTACTGTACTCTTTGTTGTCTTGCATAATAAAGTTAATATTATTGTATCATAACAGTATTATCTGAGCGCGGGACTTACCCCTCCCCCCCCCTCTCAAGTCACTAGATCGATCGATAGCGCCAAAGCCTCGGATCGCCGCTGCATCAGGAGAAGCCCTACCATAGATTACTGTAGTGCCTGAGGTTTCTTCAATCCCGATGCCGTGCTAGCAACGGTTGGCTCCGGAATTCGGGTCGGTTATTCGAGGAAGCTGTTCGAGTGGTGAGAGGTAGCACACAGGAAGCTTCTGTAGCATATGGTACAGGATGGGGAGTAATCGGGCGCTGAGTGTCTCTACGGGGTATCGCTAGGGTACTGCTGTAACGTAGGTAGCAGTACTAATGCTGGCACCATAAGCACTGTGGCCAGTGTACTGCGTGCCTGACGAGGCAAGACCCGCCAATGTTGCTCAGACATCTGCCTTGTCTTTGGGACGGTGTAGGCTAGCCTATCGTATACACCAAGTTCCACCTTACCGAGAGAATCAAACACCAACAAAAGGACAAAAAACCCCAATTTAAAATCCTCATAAATTCTTAACTTGTACAATCTCACCAAACCATTCCACGCCCCACGAACCAACCAACCATCATCCCGCATACCTTCCCCGCCAAAACGCATCAAAATGAGAGTATTAAAATACAAGTATAGTATAAAAGAACGTCACCGCACCATACATCTGCACCCCAATTCCATCCACGCCAATCCCAACGCACGCACCAAGTCTAAACATGCCGGGAAAAAAGTGGAAAAGCAAATCTGTGGTCGTTTTTCGTCTTTGGAGTTTCGTACAATATAGATGACTTCCGCCGAATAGAGTGCGAGCGTTAGAAAAGAGTGAGAGGAAAAAAAGGACAGATGTGTAGGGCTGAGAATATGGAGAGAGGGGAGGGGAGGAGGGGTATAAACTTTCCCGAGACAATCCAAAATGAGATGAAGAGACAAAAGGAAACAAGGGAAAAAAGGAAAAGGAAAAGAAAAGGCTAGACCAAATGTATTGACGTCAATAAATCAAAAGATCAAGGAAAAAGAGAAGGGGTTGAGGCGAAAGCTGACAAAAGAGAACCTACAACTCTACCCCAGTTTCACTGAAGGAGCCGTCCCCTCCGCTATGATAAATCCCAAACACGCGTAACAAAGGAAACAAATCAACTTTTTTTTTTATACCATAGTTCATTTACTCCCTCTTGAGCCAGGCGGCGGTGCCTGGAAACTCACAGATCGCGGTGTTGGCGGCACCGCGCCGAGTGCCAATGCTGGACTTGGTAGAGGGGGTTCGACGCCCGGTTGTTGCAAGCCCTGCGAACTACCCGGAGGGGTAACGATAACGCTAGGACCACCTCCCGTCGCGTCGTTCCCTCCAGTCACCTCCGGTGCCCTATGTGGAGCCGTGGCGTAATGCCCGGGAGGGGGCTTCATGAGCACTGGAACTGCCCGGCCCTCTTCCAGATCCTGGGGTGAGGTGGTAGAGGTCAATTTGTTGTATGCGGTGTTTGCATTTGTCTCCGGATCGTTTGTCGCGGCGGCGGCTTCCTCAGCTTGCTGTTCGCGGAGCTTGGCGAGCCATAGTTCATTGCGCGCCTTGTCACGGATATCCATGGATTTACGGAGACGTTGTTTGGAGGTTAGTCTCCAAAAGGCGAATGCGTAGATGGCGATCGAGATGGTTTCAACCACAATCTCGATGATGGCGCAAACGAGGACCCAATCCTGGCTTTCTCGTTAGTGTCTCTAAGCGGGGACGAGGAAGTAAGGGAGTATTACCTGTTGACGACAAACGAGACGATAGTTAACTTCGTCCTGGAAAAGCTTCCGTCTAGTATTATCCTTGCAAGCCCATCCCCACAAATCCTTCCCTTTGGAGCTGTTCCGACTACTCTGCATGATACCCGCTGCTATGGCCCAAACCACGATGGTGAAGATGAAGGTTCCGACGGCAAAGGCAGTCCAATAGACGGCAGCTTTCTCAGCCCGATTGTGCCCGCCCCGCCAGTAAGAATACATAATATAAAGTGATATTACCAGCGACACGCAAGCGATACACAAAACAGTGATTTGTGGCCATTGAGGAGTGTTAATAGCCCAAGGTGGAAGATTGTTACGGGGAGGTAGAGCCTTTGTTGCATTGAAGATTGCAAAAGTTGAAGCGATAAGGGCAAGAACAACGAGGCTGCAACAACAATTAACACCTCGGAGGAGGACTTTAGCCAACCGAATTTTCAGTTTAACAGCCTGCAAATTTTATTAGCATCCCTGTTGTCAAAAATCACACACACACACCAACAAAAAAAAACCCACGATCACCAAGTGATATCCCGTGACTCCAGAAGAAGAAAAAAAGGGGGGGAGGGGTAACCGACCAAATCCTTCTTGTCGTATTTCCGAACCTTCTCGTCAAACTTGGAAACCTCGGCCTCCTCTTTAAACGTCGGAGTCTTCAGGGCGGGCGTCAAAGGCGTCATCGGCACAGCGTATCCACCATCTGCCGTCACCATCCTCGGCGTCCGGGGCGTGGGCCCAGGAACCGCACCGACCTCCCCGTTCACCGCACCCGTCGAAGTCGAGTAACCAGCCACGGGAGCATAAACCGTCTGCGAAGTGTTTGGGTACTCTGAGTACTCCTGAGCCGTTGAAGGCGGGGTAACCGACACAATAGGCTTTGGCTGGGCCGAAGGGAGAGGCGGCGGAGGGTATTCCTGGGCCGTGCCGACGACAGCGTATTGGAGCTGCTGTTCACGCGTAGATGCCATTATGGGCGCTTGGGAGTCCGCAGGGGAACTGGGAGATACGGGAGAGACGTGGTCCATGCCGTGTGCTGGATCGGTATTCATTGTATTTACTCTTGGTTGCGAACTGGGTCGATAAAAGTCCTCGGGCTCGGATGACTTCTGGGTCTGCTGGGAGGGGCCATTCCCATCTACGGGTGAGTAGGGCATGGGTTGGTTTTGGCTGACAGGTGAGGAAGACATGGTATGGTTCGCTGTAATCAAGAGGCCTTTTTTTGGCTGCTTAGGGCGGCGGAGCAGGGGAGTGTCACCGGGTGTGGCGAAAAATTACTACTAATGATAAGTGTAAAAACGACCTGGGGTAAGTCCGGAAGGTGCGTCTCTGCGTGTTTGGGGGTGTTTTTGTGTTCCAGCGGTTCGCTTCTACCGACAGGGGAATTATTAGAGAAGTGTTAAAAATTTATTGCGAGACGTTACGAGCACAGCTCTAGTAAAAAAAAAAAAGTCTCGTCCGTGATAAGGGAATATTAAGGAATGTATGCCTGGCCACGAAAGTAAAGTAGTTGGGGGAGGAGGGAGGGTGGAGCGGAGGGAAGAAGAAGGGAGGAGAGAGGGAGGCGAGGTGAAGAAGAGGGAGGAGAAGGAGGATAAGTATAGAACAAAGCGTGAAGGGCAGAGAGTGGAAGGGGAAGGAGGAGAAGGGAAGGGAAAGGAAGAAGAGATGCAAGTAGGCGGAAATAGTGACAATCAAATATGTTGGCAGGATTGGAGGGATAGGGATGAGAGAGGGGGCGGCGTGTGTGTCGGAGGTAGGAGAGCCAACCGACCAACCAACAGCCGGAGGGAGGGGTGGATGAAGAAATGGGGGGGGGGGATGTGGGAAACTTAGGAACCCAAAACCAGACTCACATTGCTGATGCTGCCGGGGCACGCACATTAGAAAAGTTAAAGCTAAAGCCTTTCCAATTGAGAGATGATAAAACGATGGAAGGAAGGAAGGATGAGTCCCGGACACGCAGGGCCGAACGCAAGAGAAGACAGCAAGACACGAATGGTACCGGTACTTGATAATATCAACAGGGCTCAGCCAATGAAAAGGGCCGGGACATGGGGGAATGTGAATAACAATGGGGAGGGAGGGAGCGGAGTGGAAGGGAGAGGAAAGGGAAAGAGGCGAGGGAGGGGATGGATGGATGGATGGATGGATGGATGCGATGATTGTCCTTTGCCTTGAGCAGGTGAGTACCGTATGTGGGCCGCAGAAGGAAAGGAAGGAAGGATGAAAGAATGAAAGAATGAGAGAAAGAAAGACGTGCAACATAAAAGGATGTCCTCTGAATGGCTCTTGGGTTTTTCCACTCACCTTCGATTAGGTATCATGTGTAGACTAGCCGTCAGAGGGGGGGGAAACACTCCAACTATCATATCATACGGCAATCCTCTTCAACAACCAACCAACCCACCAACTCTCTCTCTCTCTCTCCCTCTCTCTCTCTCAGCAGTGTCATACTGAAAGTACGGCTCCAGCAGAGTGTCGAGTGTTTTTGCAGTGTGTGTGTGTGTGTGTGTGTGAGTGCGAATCCCCGTCATCCAATGGCCGTGCGAGAAAGATGACCCGCAGTTGGCTCTGCCAATCAGGGGCAAGGATCTCAGAAGCGCCGGCAGCGGCTGGAAAAGTGAAGCGAGCGAGGGCCAGTCAGTCGTTGGCAAGAAGACTGGTTAATTCAAGCCTCATAACTTACCAATCCAGTCAATCCTATGCACAAGTTGCCATCCAACTCGTTTTCGCCTCCCACTAAAACTAGGTAAAGCTACACCAATTTAGGACCTTCTTCTAACCGAATCCATAATACCAGGGTACCGTGGCAGAGAAGAGAGAGATGGACAATATCCAATTCTCGCACAAGCAAGCATCCCCCAGCCAATCAATCCCTAAAATCCCATAATGGTGTGACAGCCCAACCAAAAAGAGTATCCCAAATCTCTCTTCTCGCACATCACACAACCAGAGAAAATGTATCCCTTCGAGCTCGTGAGCTCCCTAGCCATTCGAGCTCACAAATCAGCCAAACAACAGTCTACTCGAGTACCGGTCCAGTGCTACCGGTATCCTACCCTGCGAGACGAAAGCACCGCCACACTTTTTAAGGCTTCCACGAGAGCCTCTTTCTTCCATGCAACGAAGGCCACCGAGGAGGATGACGACGACAACTCCATGGACCCACCTCCTCCCTCGCCACTCCAAAAACCGGCCATCTCGATCGCTCGATTGATTGGTTGATTGATTGTCGCTTTCCCCTCCCTAGCCAAAAAAAAAAAAAAGTATGATACCCCCTTCCATTCAGGCTGCAGAGGAGAGAGCACAATTGCCAAATACCGGTAACCATGGCCAATCCTCCCTAATCGCCCCTTGCCCCAGGGTACAGCGCAGTACTCGAGTACTCGAGTACTCGTACCGGTTGCCGGACTGCACTCGTATGCATACAAGTAATAGGCAGATCCAGATCCGCCAAGGATCCCTCAAAACTCTATTCCGAGCCAAGGAACAAGAACGAATCCAAAAATAGCCCCCGTGGCGTAACACAACAAACCACAAATAACACCACTCAGGCCAAGACCAAGCCAAAAGAATCACGGCCAAATACCGCACATCAGGCAATTCTATAATTAGCTTCTTTTTTTATTTATTAATGTCTCCCATCCCGACAATGACACCCAAATTAGGGGCAATTTACTTGCAGGTATTTCCCCGGAAACAGGGTGTTTTTTTTTTTTACCTGCTCTTCTATAGATACAAGGCAGCAGAGCAGGAACGCATCCTGAACTCTTTTTATACTCGTATAATCACCAGTTTCCTGGATTTGGGCGTTCGTTGAATTAGCCTTGCATATCCTGTACGGATGGATAGATTGGATACCTAAATTGAACACTGTAACGGCACTACCCTTTTTTTTTTTTCCTCCATCAACCGCCGCGTTCACCCATCATTGGCAAGGCATGATATGTTTCCTCTCACTTATCGCGTCATTGGTACTGGGGTTTGTTTAATCAATAGTCTAAGTAAGCAAGTGAGTGAATAAAAGGAAAGGTCGGCGGGCTCCTCTTCCTGCTGACTGCGCAGATCCGAGGCAATCCATGTGATGACCTGACATCAGCATCTTATATTGGCAGAAGCACAAACGGATTCACACGACATAGCGGTGCTATTGATACTGTAATCAGAGAATACGGTATCCGAGTAACACACAACCGTTTTTTTTTCCTACCAGTTGCATCAATCGAATGTAAAACACTTTTGAAAAGTTTGATAGAGCCACGTCATAAACGGGGAAGATATGATACCGATACGGTACCGTACCGTAATCACCACTCACTCTTTATAAGCTCACCCCGCTTTCCTATCCACCAGCTGCCTCTACGAGCACAGTATGCTGAAGGTTTGTAATATCGCAGAGAGGCACTGGTACCGCATAATTTGGTCCAACTCGAAATGGCGCTAGAGCTGTCAAATAAGGTGTGTACGGTAGATTTGCAAGAAGGTTCCTCCCTAGAGTTAGATTTTCTGGCGATAATTCGCCACGGGATGATTTTTTCTACCAAAAGTCTTTTATATTTTTCCCAGGAAAGAGTTTCCTGAAGGAGATTTTTTTTGCTCTCACTCTCAGATTGGGCCAAGCTTTATTTGACGGCTCAAGTGCCATTTCGGGTTGGCCCAAATTATGCGGTATTATTGCACAGCAGCCATAACTACAGAGTCTAACTTCGTCGGTGAGGGTGGCATGCCCACCGAGTTCACCTCCGCCCCTGGTTCCTTGGCCGCCACGGAGGCATGATGCCACAACACTTTAACCCAGCCACCTTCCTTGGCAATCTCCATCCACTAAAGTAAATTTACCTCTTGAGCCTGCGGGAAAGAAAACCAGTTTCCTCCCGGTTTAACTATCATGGGGAATCACTCGAATTCACAGAGATACAATCTGAGGACAACTAATTACCGCTATCATACGATGCATGTCCAGTACCGCACTCGAGTATGATACATACCATCCTAACTCAACCCACACCCAGCGGCGGTTACCCAAAATCAAGAAAACAAAAGAAAAAGGGGTCCTGCTACTAATGATTTGTTTCCCTAAAACAGGTGTGCGGAGCAAAAATCGCCAATCCCTCCACACAGGAACTCGCCCCGACTTAGGAGGTCTCGACACCAAAGGTACGGTACCGGTGCTGTATGCGCAAAGTCTCCGGAACCGAGAATTGGAGGTCTGTGCATGACAATAATAATACAAGTAATAATTACGGATAAAAGGAAAAAAAAAATCAAATCTGAGCCTGTAAAATGTATATACCCTAGTTTTTCGGTAACTAACCTAGAAGGCTACAGTACAACGATGCGAGTACAATACAGAACAGCACTTCTCGCCCGGGCCAAATTAGACCCAGTGCAATTCCACAAATCTTGCCCGAGTAAGAACACAAATACCGTACACGGGCAAACTTTTCTTCCCGTACAAGCATTCAAAATGGAAAGGAAGAAGAGAGAAATTTAAAATTTTTAAAAAATAAAACTACCGATGCACATATCCAGTTTGAACGAAAACAACCCCTCCAGAGGATCCGTTTCGGTAAGGTATACCATACTGCAGGGGAAGATGGAGTCCCTTGCACTGCCGGTATGGGTACAGTACTCGAGTACCGTACTTGTATGGTACTACCAACAGTCTGGAGTACGGAACAGTAACCGTACCAGTTAGTCTATCATACCGTAGTTAATATTCTCCCGGCCATAAATTGTTCATTGCAGATGTAGGAAGCCGGAGACTTCCAGCGTTAGGAGAGTCTGCTGCACGAAGATGAGTATGATGCACGCTACGGTACCCAATGTCCGTCCACCCATGCATGATATTGCACTCGATGGCGCGGCACGCTGGGGTGGTTGGTACAGACAAGTACCGTATCCCAGTCGGCGCGTGGGTAAACACCATCCCGTGATCTGCGGTGGCCCTGTAGGGTGATGGTGCGGCCTGCCTCGGTTTAAGTGTAGCGGTAAAACTATAGTAGGGGATCTAACTAACTCTTAGAGAACTGTGTTATAAGTGTTTGCCGTGCATCGTATCATATCATACGGGGAAGTATAATTGTCGAGTGCGGTGACAAATACTCGAGTACGGTAGTGCCGGGCACGAAAAAACCCAACCTCTTGATTCACCTTTTTCTTCTTCCTCTTCCCCCCTCAGTAACAGGCAGGAAGGAAGAAAGAAAGAAGTATCACCTTGGCATAAATTTGTATCCTGGAATGTTAAAGTTAAACTAGTTGTGTGCGCGCTCACCTTTTCCCCCCTTCAATATCCCTCCCTCCTACCACTCTCAAACCGATATTCACGTCATCAAAAGATAGAGAAATCCATTGAATCAAAGAGCAGTCGGTTTTTTTTTTTAGGCGGTGTCCGAAAACTTCGTTGTTGTTGCTGTTGTTATTATTCTTATCACCGTATTATTGTTGGGCGACCAGTTCATAATTGTATTTTTTCCTTGTGGCGAAGTTTTAGCTTTCAGGCGCCCGGCTGTCGGCAGTGTCTCATGTTGACCGTGCCGTAACTGCCGCCACACCTTCAGTTTCCCATCTCTCCTTCGGATCTGGCTTTGCTGTGATGATGATGATACAGTACTGTGTGTAGTCAACGGTACCGTACCTGCCAACCACGTGCATTTCGTTTCATCGCCTATGAGACCCCAACTGCACTGGGTATGATACATAGACGACTGCACTGTATGTTGCCTCGCCGCGCGAACCTGAACGAGGGTTAGGGTAACCCCTCCGAAAGTAGAATGGCATGACAGGTAACCACCGCCGGGATACTGCACCGTAAGCAAGAGGGGGGGAAGAAGGAGAAAAAAAAGTGACAGCGAATTTTAGTGACTGTCATAAGGGAAGTATTATCAGGCTGAGACGTGGTTGATACAATTTATGCGACGGGAAGGGTGGGGGGTACTTTGGTACAGTACCGGACAGTACTGTACCGGTACTGCACAGTGCAGAGTGGTATAGTAATACTGTCTACTACCGTATGTATATGATACCTGTGGTAGTGGTAGATGGAACCGGGGGATTGGTAATGGGTCCCGGGTATGCTGGTATCATACCGTATATACTTGTCGTGCTTTAGGGCAGTGCAAGTGGCTTGAATTAGTATTTACACCATGATATGATAGATACCGGTAGACTGTGTTGGGCTTGGGCAGGTCTAGAACTTTGAGGTTTATGTAAGTTGGGTATTCTTCTGGTAGGGGCTTTAGGGCGAGGTGCTGTTGGAATAGTGGTGATGTGTCCTTTGCCGGATGGGTCTGAGCCTTGGATACTCGTGACCGTGGGGCTTTTGCGGGCATGGGAGTCGTTGCTGGGAATGATTAGATTGTGAAATTGTGGACTTTCCAGAGTTGGGGGATTAGCCGAGGCGAATTAACTTACCGGTATAGGCCCGTCCCATGCCGGATGTATCATAGTTTGGTAGGTGTTTCTTGGAAGGAACCGTGCTGTGAAAAAGGAACTGGTTGGGTTCATTGACACCTGGGTAAGGGTTGGGTAGAATATTAGAGTCGTAGACTACTTGTCCGTAATGGACGCCAAAGATCAGGACCTCAAGGTCTCGTTCACTAATTTTCACCATGGGCGTACACTATGGAAATCTGTCCTCTGTGGTGAATTCGCCAGCGTGGCTGCAAGGCAACTGTTCCTCGGAGCCAGAGATTCGTTACAGGCGGATTAGTTGTAGCCAAGTGTCAAGTACCTCAAGGCATGGCGTGACTACGTATGATGCCGAGTTAGGTATTTTGAGTAATTACTGGTATCGGAAGAATGGTGATATCGAAAGAATGAAAACCAAGGCTTTATGGTATTATCCCAAGTCTAACAATGCTGTGTAAGTTTAATGTTCTCATCTCCCATAATTGTTTTCTGCTTTGAGGGTGGATTTTTGGTATAGATTTCTTCGTATTATATCCCCTGTGGTGGTACATTCTGCTTCAACTTCCACAATTCTCGGAACTCAAAGATTGGCATTGAACGGAATAAAGGTTTGATGACAGGGTGTCAACACACACACCCCAAGCGCTCAACTGAGAGCAGAGGGTTCATCATAGCCGTGATGAATTTTAATTTTTGCACTCAACTAATAGTTTAATTTTTCTATGGAGAAATTCGGTGGATGTGAGTTTACAGTCTCTATGACATTATATCGTTAAAGTTTAAAGTGAACCTTTTATACTTGATAATTGTACCGGTGCTTTTGTGGCATTCATTATGGGATATTTAAGTGCATCAGATATCGTGTAGCCTGCAATATGCTACTCAAAAGTCTTCCGATGTTGCTAAGCGACACTCACCGGTGGGAAGTTTTGAAAAGGTCCTTTGTTTTTCTCGAGTATTTTGTCAAGACTTTCTGAAGAATAATAGGAGAGCTAAGATATATGGGGCGTTAAGATGCTGATTACGGTAAGCCGTGGAATTGTGCTTGTGAGTTTTTGCCAATCTCTCGCTCATATTGTACTAGGAGCTAGTATTTTATGGGGTTGGAATATGTGACTGTTGTCGGGACTGTTTATGTGGCCAAAGTTTTCAGAGAGGTATAAGAGTGGCTATCTGGCACTTTCCTCTTCATAAGGCCAGAGAAGACAAGAGCAACCAACAAAGACGATAGCGAGATCCTCCTTGACGAGAGGGCGAAACCAACACAAACACGACTACAACGTTTCTTTATTATTTTTCTCTCACATTTTTCTTGCTTTTCCACTGTGTGAACACTGTGAACTTGTGCGGATGCTTCTTGATCGTTGACGTTGGATAGAATGCAGACTCCAATGGTCGTCTGATCGTGCAAGCAGGTCTCAATTGACAATCTTTCCCATTTGATAGCTGCCGGTAAGTGAAGCTTGCTTAGCAGTCCCACCCTTTCTAAATCATTTATTTCGTACTCTTGACGGGTTGAGATAGTGGATTGTTTATTGGAGCTGGGTGAGTGGGGTGTCCAGGCTACTGATTGGCGGGGCAACACAGCAATCTCCTAGCTTACGAGGAAGTCGTATTCGGGGATCGGAAGACCTTTCTGGAGCAAAGCAAGATTAATTTTAGAATAACTGATATCATGTCTGGCCAAACACCGCTCTGGTGGGCCGCGAAAGAGGGGCACGAGCAAGTCGTTCGGATCCTGCTGGAGCGGAGCGGTGTCAATCCCAATAAAGCTGACTTGCATGGCCAAACACCACTCTTTCAGGCCGCCGAGAATGGGAATGAGGGAGTCGTTCGGGTTCTACTGGGACAGGACAAGGTCATTCCCGAATTAGCTGACCGAGAAGGCCATACACCGCTCTCGCAAGCTGCATTCAAGGGGCATTCTGGAGTTGTGAAGATACTACTAGAACGGGGCGATGTTGATCCCAATGCAACTGACAACGGTGGGCGAACACCACTCTTACGGGCTGCGTGCGAGGGTCATGAGGGAGTTGTAAGGACACTGCTAGGCCGGAGTGACATCGGTCCTGACATGGCTGACGAATGTGGCGAAACACCGCTCTTTCGGGCTGCTGAGAATGGGCACGAGGGGGTAGTGGGGATACTTCTAGGGCGGAGCGATGTCGGTACTGACACAACTGACACAACTGGGATAACACCACTCGCTCAGGCTGCCGATAATGGGCATGAGGGAGTCGTAAGGCTACTGCTAGGGCGGAGCGACGTCAGTCCTGACATGGCCGACGAGTATGGGGAAACACCGCTCTCTCGGGCTGCCAGGAATGGGCATGAGGGAGTCGTAAAGATACTACTGGGACAGAAGAATGTTGATCTCAACTCAAGTGACGATGAAGGCCAAACACCGCTCTCGTGGGCTGCATTCGAGGGGCATTCTGGGGTTGTGAAGATACTACTAGAACGGGGCGATGTTGATCCCAATGCAATTGACATCGATGGGCGAACACCACTCTTACAGGCTGCGTGCGAGGGTCACGAGAGAGTTGTAAGGATACTGCTGGGGCGGGGCGACGTCAGTCCTGATATAGCCGACAAATATGGACAAACACCACTCTTGCGGGCTACACGAAATGGACACGAAAGAGTTGTCAGAATACTGCTAGGTTCTGAAGACGTTAATCCTGATATTTTTGACATGGATGGAGAAACACCGCTCTTGGTGGCTGCACGGTGTGGGTATTGGGGAATTGTGGTGATGCTACTGGGGCGGAAAGATGTCAATCCAGCCGTAGCTGACCGAGATGGCCGAACACCGCTCTCTCGGGCTGCGCAGGGTGGGTATGAGGAAGTCGTGAGGATGATCTTGGAAAGGAACGACTTCAATCCCGCCACAGTTGAGGCACATGGCCGAACACCACTCTCTCAGGCTGCCGAGAATGGACACGGGGGAGTTGTGAAGCTCTTACTGGAACGGAGCGAGATCAGTCCCGCCACGGCCGACCGATATGGCCAAACACCGCTCTCCTGGGCTGCGCGGTCTGGGCATGAGGGAATAGTGAAGAGACTGCTGCGAAGGAACGAAGTCGATCCTGACGCGGCTGACAATGATGGCCAAACGCCGCTCTGGTGGGCTGTATGGAATGGGCATGAGGGAGTTGCGAAGATACTACTGGAGCGGGAGGACGTGAATCCCGACACGCCCGACCAGGATGGCCGAACACCCCTCTCTCGGGCTGCACGGTTTGGGCACGGGGGGATTGTGGAGATTTTACTGAAACGGAACAACGTCGATCTTGACGCAGCTGATGCACTTGGCCAAACACCGCTCTTCCAAGCTGCGAAGTATGGGCATGAGGAGATTGTGAGCATACTTCTCCGAGGGAACAAGGTCAATCCCGACACAGCCAACTGTAATGGGCAAACCCCGCTCTGGTGGGCTGCGAATAACGGGCATGAGATGGTGGTGAGGCAACTACTAGAACGGAATGATGTCAAGTCCGACACACGTGACAAGGATGGCCGAACACCACTCGTGCAATCTGTGCAGCATGGGCATAGTGAAATTATGAGGTTGCTGTTGGACCACGGATGTTTAACCCCCAGACATTCACCAAGCCTACAATTAGGAAAGGTCTTCTCTCCTGAGCTGGCTGAATCACCTGAACCCCTTTTGGAGAGGGCTCATGGATCCGAAGTGAAGCACTAACCGATGTTTCCTATGGGATTGGAGGCCTTGCGGGGGCAAGATGATATCCTGTAGGGGAACAGGTGTTGGGAATGGAATCTGATTCGGAGTTGCTATTTTTCGGAGGAGCAACGATTGGATGAATGCTCCCTGGATCATTTTGTGTCACTCGTCCACCTTGTATGAGAACATTTTCGCTCTGACACTGTAGGAAAAGAAATGACAACGAATGGAAGGAGACTGGGAGCTTGTGCTCTGAAGATTCAACTAATTAGTTAATTTTAATCTTGCAGCAATCGGTTCTTGCACTAAGTAGACTCCAGTGTGGGCGAGGGGAAAGCTCTCCGGAGTTCCAGCTCCAATCTTAAGACGAGTTGTCAAGGCTCATTAGTGATGGGGAAAAATGTTCTATAATAATCTAGGTTTTTATTTTCCCAAATGAAAAAAACGATCGAGGAGATAAAGCATTAGTATTATAACAAAGGAGACCGGGGAATCACTTACACTATCATACCCTTTTAATCATTTCATCCCCAAGGAATTCTGGTTTTGACCACCGCCAGCTCTATGCGACTAGTAAACTTTGATGTTCGCTCTTGGCTCTTGAACTCAACATTGCTGAGCTATCATCCCCCCCCGGCGGTCGGAGTCGCGTATAACCTAATTCGTATAGTAGGAAAATAAATAATAAAAAATAAATAAATAGACCGGTGGGGAGTCCACTAGAATTGTGAGATCCGATAGGTAGGGGTGTGAAAGCCTCGACCGGCTCCTATTAGATATAAAGAGAAAGGTGGAGGACTTACCCACCGGGAGCTTTATAACGAGATTAAAAGAATGCGGGAAAAACTTGTCATTTTTCGGGATGTAACTTGGAAAGTATATATATAAGAAGGTGCCATTTTAGCAGATTGGATCAGGCATCAACTGTCATTCAAGTTTCAGGAATTTTGATTATCAACCTTCCTCGCTCGCTTTTTCTCTCGTCAGATAGTTCAGCCAAGAGTTCGATTTTATATCAATTCCCCGGTGGTATGATGAGAAAATACCTAGCTATCACAGTTGCTAACATGTCAAGGAACAATTAACCTTTGTTGTGCAAATTAGCGGGGGCCAAGGTGTTCGATCCTTCTCTCAAATTGTGCTAGTATTGAACAATCCATCACGTAGGGTTAGGGAATTTTTAAGAAATCCTAGGATACCCTACAGGAACTAAGAGACTGAAAGACCCTTAAGCCTTTCTCAATAGAGCGGTAGCGCAAATCAGACCTTCTGCGAGGTGGTATCATAGAATCCTACTCTGGGTCTCACCCAGGAGGGTGAGGTCAGTGATCGGCGGGGCAGAAAAAGAAACCAAAAGAGAATTTATTTATTTTTATTTCAAAAAAGCTGATTTGCTTCCTTCCTTCGATTAGGTGAAAAAAACGACCGAGTATTCTGCTTGCTATCATTCTCTAGTTTTAAATGCACTGTAGTTTGGTAAACGAAGAGCACTCAATAGTATTGTAAATTAAGAGTGCATAGCGCAATGATAGTATGATAAACGGTATTTTTCAACTCAAATATTTAACGCTTGTCAACTTCCCTTTCTTTCTTTCACTGTGAGATCAATGGCTCCCCTTCAAGCAAGACCCATTCGTAAATGGACTACCCTCATAGGCTTTCTCAGAGCTGTAGACATCTCCGTGATGATCTCACTAACGCGCACTTTCGCACCTCCAGAACCCTACAAGTTACCACCCACTCTCTCTTCAGCCCCAAGTGATTCTCTAGAGCCAGGAGAGAAGCCGATTCTCATTGGAAACGATCCCTCTCCTCTCACGGAGAAAAAATGAATTCAAACAATACACTGCAGCAGATGTGTTTTGCCTGAGTACTAGAAGTACACTACCGATTTCAACTCGTTCAACGTGTTATCGCACCGGAACAATACCGCAAAATGGATGACAGAAACAGACACCCAGGAGCGTCAGATTCCGAAGTGGCTATAGCCACTTGAGTCACAGCAAAGGCTGAAAAGTATGCGAACAGACCAACTCGATGACATAGGAAACTGGATGCTGGAAACCGACTAGTTTTAGAAAGTAAAGAGATGAAGAAGAAGATCGTTGTGAGGAGCTAGAGCGTTCTATTCCTGGAATCTGGGAGTGGGGAAATTTTTCTCCGAGGTAGACTATGAAGGAAGATTTCTTGTTTGGAGAAGGAGAACTCAGGTATCACTGACGATCAGAAAAATAACAACTCCTCGGCGGCTGATAACCTGAGAGATTGGGTCCGAGGAAAAGAAATTGGTGCTGTGGGACTCTGTTACACTCCCTCACGCCCTCAGTGCTTTACATTATGAGACTGGATCTACCCCCCACAGTAGCACGCCACTTTATCTATCACGTAGAACCCAGATTCAGACCCCAAACCCACCCGACTAACTCGGGTAGGCTCCCCGTATCACGTCCCTCTCGATGGGTGTTTCGCCGCCCTATGGGGTTAGGGATACGTTTGCTGGAAAATGTTCCCCTGAGTTATGGAATGGGCATAGACTTGCCGCTAAGTGAGGTGGTAGATTGGAGAGTATCAAGAAGGAGTGGGTGGTGAGTAGCTGTGATCAATTTTAATTTTTACTCTCAACGAATAATTTAATTTACCTATAGCTACACTCAGTGGATGTGAATGTGCAGTCTCTATGGCATGGTGTGCTTAAGTTTAAAGTGAGCCATTTTATATCTGATAATTGCACAGATACTTTTGTGGCATTAATCATAAGATTTTTACATGAATCTGGTATTGTGTAGCCATACTCCTATCTACTCTGCAAAAAAGTCTTCCAATATTGCTAAGCGATAGTCATGAGTGGACGCTTTTGAAGGGGTCTTTTTTCTTTCTCTCCTTTTTCCGAGCATTTCATCAAGACTTTCTGAAGAATAATAGGATATGGTAGCTATGACATATCTGGTCTTAGCTATGCTTCTTTCCCAGAAACAGTATTTAATGTGCTGTTTACGGTAACTTAGGTCGTGAAATTGTGTTTGCGAGTTATTGCCAGGTCCCCACTTATGGATTGTGGTAGGAGCTAGTACTTTATGGGGTTGGACTATGACTGTTGTCGGGTGTTTGTGTGTCTGGGCAAAGTTTTCGGAGAGGTATAAAAGAGTGGCAATCTGGCACTTTCCTCTTCAACCAACAAATACCACAGCGAGATCCTCCTTGACGGGAGGGGGCAACGAGCACAAATACGACTACAGTTTTTTTATATTACTTTTTTCTCTCACCTTTTTCTTGTTTTTCCACTGTGTTGACCCTGTGAACTTGTGCGAATACCCATTTTTAGTTGAAGCTGGACAGAAAGCGGATTCCAATAGCCATCTGATCTTGTAGGAAGGTCTCAATTGACTACCTTTTCCATTGGTAGCTACCGGTAAGTGAAGCTTGCTTAGCAGCCCACCCTCTCCAAATCATTCATTTGGTACTCCTGGTGCGTTGGGAGAACGGGTGGTTTATTGGAGCTGGGTGAGTGGGGTGTGCAAGCTATTGATTGGCAGAGCAACACAGCAATCGCCTAGGCCGCGAGGAAGTTGTATTCGGAGATCCGGAGACCTTTCTGGAGCAAAGAAACTTCAATTTTATCACAACTAATACCATGTCTGGACAAACACCGCTTTGGTGGTATGCGAGGAATGGGGACGAGGAAGTCGTTAGGATCCTGCTGGAGTGGGGCGATGTCAATCTCGCTAAAGCTGACGTGAATGGCCGAACACCACTCTTTCAGGCCGCCGAGAATGGGAACGAGAGAGTCGTTCGGGTTCTACTGGGACTGGACGAGGTCATTCCCGACGTAGCTGACCGAGAAGGCCATACACCACTCTCGCAGGCTGCATTCAAGGGGCATTCTGGAGTTGTGAAGATACTACTAGAACGGGGCGATGTTGATCCCAATGCAACTGACAACGGTGGGCGAACACCACTCTTACGGGCTGCGTGCGAGGGTCATGAGGGAGTTGTAAGGATACTGCTGGGGCGGGGCGACGTCAGTCCTGATATAGCCGACAAATATGGCCAAACACCGCTCTTTCGGGCTACACGAAATGGACACGAAGGAGTTGTCAGAATACTGCTAGGTTCAAAAGGCGTTAATCCTGATATTGCTGACATGGCTGGGGGAACACCGCTATTGCGGGCTACGCAGTGTGAGTATTGGGGAATTGTGATGATACTACTGGGTTATAAAGACGTCAATCTTAATATATCTGGCAAAGGTGGCGAAACACTGCTCTCTCGAGCTGCGCAGTGTGGGCATGAGGGGGTCGTGGGGATGATATTGAAAAGGAATGACATCGATCTCGCCAGAGTTGACACACATGGCCGAACACCACTCTCTCGGGCTGCCCAGAATGGCCACGAGGGAGTTGTGAAGCTCTTACTGGAACGGAGCGAGGTCAATCCGGCCATAGCCGACCGATATGGCCAAACACCGCTCTCTTGGGCTGCACGGTTCGGGTATGAGGGGATCGTAAAGAAACTGCTGGGACGGAGCGAGGTCAATCCCAACACAGCTGACCATGATGGTCGGGTGCCGCTCTGGTGGGCTGTGTGGAATGGGCATGAGGGAGTTGCGAGGGTACTACTGGAACGGGGGGACGTCAGTCCCGACACACCCGACCGACATGGCCAAACACCGTTCTTCCAAGCCGCGAAGTATGGGCATGAGGAGATTGTGAGCATACTGCTCCGAGTGAATGGGGTCAATCCCGACACAGCCGACCATAATGGGCAAACCCCTCTCTGGTGGGCTGCGAATAACGGGCATGAGATGGTGGTGAGGCAACTACTAGAACGGAATGACGTCAGGCGCAACAGACGTGACAAGCAAGGCCGAACACCACTCTTGCAAGCTGTGCAGCATGAGCATAACGGAATTATAAAGTTGCTGTTGGACCACGCATATTTAACTCCCAGATATACAGCAAGCCTACAAACCAAGAAAGGTCTTCTCCCCTGCTCTGGTCGAAACACCTGAACCTCTTTTGGAAAGGACCGTGGATCAAAGGTTAAGCACTAACCGACGTTTTCTATGGGATTGGAGGCCTTGCGGGGGTAAGACGATATCCTGTAGGGGAACAGGTGTTATTGGGAATGGAAATCTGATTCGAAGTTGCTATTTTTCGGAGGAGCAACGATGGGATGAATACTCCCTGGATTTTGTGTCACTCGTCCACCTTGTATGAGAACATTTTCGGCTCTGACACTGCAGGAAAAGAAATGACAACGAATGGAAGGAGACTGGGAGCTTGTGCTCTGAAGATTCAACTAATTAGTTAATTTTAATCTTTGCAGCAACCGATTCTTGCACTAAGTAGGCTCCAGTGTAGGCGAGTGGAAGCTCTCCGGAGTTCCAGCTCCAATCTTAACACGAGTGTCAAAGCTCATTTGGGATGTGAAAATTTTCTATAATCTAGCTAGGCTCTATTTTCCCAAATGAAAAGCGAGGGGATAAAGCCCTTAAATATATCATTAGTATAACAAAAGAAACCAGAGAATCACTTACTCTAACCCGTTAATCATTTCATCCCTAAGGCAATCTGGTTTTGAATATCGTCCGCTCGGATAAGACTAGCAAACTTTGATCGCTCTCGAAATGTTCTTGAACTCAACGTTGCTGAGCTATCATAGTACCCCCCCCGCGGCAGTCAGAGTCGTGTGTAACCTAATTTGTATAGAATAAAATAAAAATAAATGAAAATAGATTTGGTGGAAAATCCACTAGAATTGTGAGATGCCATAAGTAGGGGTATGAGGGCCTTGACCGGATGCCATTAGATATAAAGCGGGAGGGTAGGAAGCTTAACAACGGGTAGCTTTATAACGAGACTAAAAAATACAGACATAACTTGTCATTTTCCAAGATATAACTTGGAAAGTATAGTACATATTGGAAAGTACAATTTTAGCAGATTGAACCATGTATCAACTGTGATTCAAGTCCCAGGAATTTCGATATCAACCTTCCCCGCTTGCTTTTTTCGCTCTTCTGATAGTTCAGCCAAGAGTTCGATTATATATCATTTCCCCTAGTGGTATGATACGATGTGAAAATACCTAGCTAACGCAGTGGCCAACATGTCTACGATAGAAGCAATTATTAACCTTCCGAGTGAATTAACAGGACGAGGGGTTTGACCCCTCTCTCAAATTGGGCTATGATATTATTGAACAATACATCAATGAGGGTTAGGAAATTTTAAGAAATTCTATGAAGCCCTACATGAACTAGAAGACTGAAAGACCTTAAGCCGTTTCCGATAGGGCTGTAGCGCAAATCAGACCTCCTGCGAGGTGGTAGAATTCGACTTTGGGCCTCACACACTTGTGGGTGTTCTACGATCGACCCGACAACAGAGAAAGAAACCAAATGAGAATTGATTTATTTTTATTTAGAAAAGGTGATTCGCTTTGATTAGGGAGGGAAAAAAGACTACTGCATATTCTGCGTGCTGCTAGATTTTCTAGTTCTAAGAGTACTGTAGTTTGGTAAATGTGTTAATTTACTCGGAAGGTTAATAATTGCTTCTATCGTAGATATCCCCTAGAGCTTGGATAGAAGTAAGTGGCTATGTCATGCTTAAGTTTGGTTAGTTAGAATTGAAGACGGGGGATGAAGTTTCCGAAGATATCTACACTATAATTTAGTCCTAGTCTAGTTCGAGCGTTCGACCGTTGCGCTATTCATTAGTTACCATCTGACCTACCTTATCTAGCTAACCTCCCTCGCCGCCAAAATATATCTATAATACCTCACCATCACCCTCACCCTATCAAGGTACTAAATCTTGCACCGGGCATGCCCAGCTTAGGGATTAACACACATAATAATGGGACATTCAATACCCTCTAATCTTACCTCCATAGTGCTCCTTTTTAAACTTATCTCCCAAAGACACCGGCTTCCTAACCGGGCGTGTCCAGAGAGAATTTTCCTTCAAACAGCCCTGTGAGCGGCCTCGTACCCGCCAAAATAGAGGTTCGAAGAGACTAGTGGGTATTCCAACGAGGCATCAGAGGCATCCGAATCCACATTAGATTTATGCGGGAGATCCCCGAATCGACCAGGATGGCCGAAAGGGTGCGTGAAGCATACGTGCTGTAGCAGCGCCGTTGAAATAAAGATCCCTCAGGATCTCATCATTTGTCGTGATGCGCCGGATATTAAACTTCAAAGCCGGCGATTCAAATTGCACGACGAGTGACGAGCTGTGAAGCGAAACGAATGCCAAGCAACTCAATGAAAACGATCGCACATTGAAGTGTGGAGGAAATCTTTTCACTAACAACCAATGCCCAGTGCTCTAACTAAATAACTGGCTATCACAGGAGTATATATCATCCACATAGACCTCATATCCATCCATGAGGTACCGCACTACTCTATGTGACTCTCTCCTTCCCCCGTGAGCACTCCCGGCTAACTAAAAGGAAAATAAACACTTTTCCCCCACTGGGTTTCCAGCCCTTTCCGGCTAACCTCACAGTGCTTCCGCTTTTCTCCCGGCTTTCCCGAAAGCTTCACGATCCCAAAATCTATCACGCATTCCTGCATTCGCAATGCTTTCCCGAACGTCCGAACAAAACGTCCGAAGCCGAACCGTATACCCGAAGCCAAAGCGAGCCTCCGAAGACAAACCCATGCCCGGATACTTAGCGCATTCCCGATAGCAAACCTATGCCCGAAGCCGGAGCCGTATGCTCGGTCCCTCGATGCATATCCGAAGCCACAAACAAGTGCGCTCCCGGAAGCTAACTAAACAAAGGAAGTCTCGAGAGAGTATGGCGAGCAGTACCATTTTCAACATCGGATGCATGGTCATTGAATACCCCCCCCCATCCGGGTACGCCTCAAGTACCGAAGACTCGGCATCTGAATCGTAGACTGTGGTGAACTCACCACAGGTGCTGGGTGGTTTGGAAAAGGGCGAGGGAGGAGAAGCGGTGGAGACAGAAGAGGAGGACGAGTGAAGAGAGGAAACGAGGGATGGGGAATCATCACTAGAGCAAGATGCTGTCTGTGAGCACAGAATTGAGCAGTTGTCCGGTGGCGCTCCGAACGGAGTGGTTCCGACGGCCATGGCGTTAGTAGACTCTGACGTGACCGAGCCTATCACCTCGCTATCTGGATATAGTAACTAGGGTTAGCATAATATTATAAATTTTTTATACCTGGGCGTAGAGTAAGCTATGGTGCTGATTTAACAAAAACGTGCACACATCGAAATCCGAGTCTGGCTGCATCAAGAGTTAGTTTGTGCGCGAGTATAATATTGGTGGTATGATATTATAGGATTCAAATTATTCACCCGTTATTTTCGTTGTATATACGAGATGTACAGGAGGTATTTCTCTTCATGCGGCATCCCCTCTCAGCCCTTCCTCCTCGACTTGCCATACTATCTCCCCCCCTCTATACTAGAGGATTTTTTTCCTCCGCAGAATCCTCCTACAATTGGAACCTTATCCTCACACCATTACTGTAGTCCTTTCCGCAACTTCTCACCCCAATTTTGGAACGAAAATTTCCAACTATAATAGGAACAATGAAAAAATGGACAAAATTCGGAGTCTATAAGCAGGAAACAGAGACAAAACTAAATATAAACCCCGTATTGTTATACGGAAGGAAGGAAATGAAAACTAAAACGCAGACTGAATACTCCAGTTGGAACTGCAAGAATAGCACATCCACATCCCACGCCGGACTACGCTGGGTTGGAATCGGGGTCGGGAGGGGAAGGAAAGGGGAGGGGCAACAGTGTGACGAGCTTGACGTGCACTCTGAGGAGGGAAGTGGAAATAGTATTGAGAGGTAAATGGCTGGGGGAGCATATAAGCTTGTTAATGGGATGTGGAGAAGGCGGTGCCTGGTGGTTTTTGAGGGCGACGGGAAAGATTTTGTATTAATGAGATTAAGCAGTGTTGGGGTTTGCGGATTTGCGGGCTTGCAGCAGCTCCACCACTCCCTCACAGCCATATTCGGCACCCCACGAGAGCGGTGTTTGGCCGCCCTTGTCTGACATATTGGGGTCAACATCTTCCCGCTCTAACAGTAGCCTCACCACTCCCTCACGGCCATATTGGGCAGCCCACGATAACGGTGTTCGGCCGCAATTGTCTGGCATATCGGGGATGACACCTGCCCGCCCCAACAGTAGCTTCACCACCTCCTCATGGCCATATTTGGCAGCCCACAGGAAGGATGTTCGGCCATCATGGTCTGGCATGCCGGGGCTAACATCTTTCCGCCCCAACAGTAGCTTCACCACTCCCTCATGGCCATATTTGGCAGCCCACGAGAACGGTGTTCGGCCATCATTGTCCGGCATATCAGGGTTAACATCTTTCCGCTCCAACAGTAGCTCCAACACCCCCTCATGGCCATATTGGGCAGCCCACGAGAACGGTGTTCGGCCGTAATTGTCCGGCATATCTGGGTTCACATTTTCCCGCTCTAACAGTAGCTTCATCACTCCCTCATGGCCATATCTGGCAGCCCACAAGAGCGATGTTCGGCCACCACGGTCTGGCACACTGGGGCTAACATCTTCCCGCTCCAACAGTAGCTTCACCACTCCCTCATGGCCATTTTTGGCAACCAACGAGAACGGTGTTCGGCCCTCATTGTCTGGCATATCGGGGTTGACAACTCCCCGCCCCAACAGTAGCTTCACCATTCCCTCACGGCCACATTCGGCAGCCCACGAGAACGGTGTTTGGCCGTAATTGTCTGTCATATCGGGGTTGACATCTCCCCGCTCTAACAGTAGCTTCACCACTTCCTCACGGTCATATTCGGCAGCCCAAGAGAACGGTGTTCGGCCACTATCGTCTGGCATATCGGGGTTGGCATCTTCCCGCCCCAGCAGTAGCTTCGCCACTCCATCATGTCCCTTCTCAGAAGCCAACGAGAGTGGCGTCCGGTCGGCTTTACCACGCCCATTGGGGTCGATGTGCCTTCGCCTCAGGAGCAGCCTCACCATCTCCTCAGACCCATCTTCAGCAGCTGACAGGAGTAGCGTCTGGCCGTTTTTCTTATCGACGTTGACATCTTCCCGTTCGACTAACAGCTTCACTACTCCGTCATGCCTTATACCGAAAGCGCACGAGAAAGGTGTCCGACCGTACCCGTCAACCGTATCGGGTTTGACGTCTTTCCTTCCCAATAGTAGCTTCACCACCCCTTCGCGCCCCTCTCCAGCGGCGAGCAAGATCGCGGTTTGGCCGTATTTATCTGGCCTATTGGGGTTGACACATCTCCTTCCCCGGATCATATTCACCACTCGAGGCGTCTTACCCCACCAGCCATCTGTGCCATCGGGGTTGGCAGTTGCCAACCTAAGAACTAGCTCCACAATTCCCTCATGCCCCTTCTCTGCAGCCCATGATAATGCTGCCCGACGAAAGTATCCGTCTGGCTTATCGGGGTTGACAGTCTGTTGATCTAACAGCAGCTTTGCTACCCCCTCTTGTCCACATATAGCAGCCCATATGAGTGGTGTAATCCCCAGAGAATCCCTCCCGTTGAGATCACAATTTGGATGGCCTATGAGAGTAGCCGCGATTTCAACAATGCCGAAAACTGATGCACAATGCAGCCCGGTGAACCCGGCTAGGGGCGCATTGGTCGCAATGTCACCGCTATATCGACCGGTCTTCGATATGAGATCCACTAGAAGTATCCTAGTTGATATATGGCTTTCAATTTGACTGAGAAGCTGAAGTGCAAGTGATACCACATCCCTTGAAGTCTCTCTCTTTGCATGAACGCCCCAGAATAAGGAAGAATATTTGAGGAAGGGTGTTGATGGAGGCAGAGGAAAGAGTGTAGACGAAATATCTTTAATGGTCTGGGAATTGAGGTATGTTAGGCAAGTTTTGGCCATTATCGAGTGGGTTGCGCCAAAAAGGTCGGGACAAGTGTAAAGATAGTCCTGGAGAGTGAAATGGATCAAGCGAATGATTGAAGCCTCTCTATCGACGACGACAAGCCCCAAACAACAGCTTAACAATGTCTCCACCGAAGGAATCCTCTCAGCACTGAGATCCGTAGATCCTATCTCGACCGCTAGAGCGTGGAGAAGCTCATCGAGTTGTAATAACCGCTCCGAATGCGAGATCCACATCAGTGCTCCCATCCCCAGCCTCGCTTTCTCCCCACCTTGCTCCTTTATCCGTTCAATGGTTGCACCGTAAACACCCTCCAAATCCAAGCCCTCGGTCATTGCCTTCAGACTTTGTCGCCTGCTACTGGCCGTAGTCTCCTTAAGGATAGCATCCATAGCCAGGGAAATCAGCAGAAACCTAGATTTATCTATTAGTGGGGTTCATTACTCCATCATGTTGCTCACTTACGTTTCGGGAATATTCTCCGTAAGACTTTTGATGATTTCGTTCTCGAGACCACTATCCATCGCGCCTAGAGATGTGTCCTTGCTCAATCTCATCTGGACGTATCCCACGATATCATCACCATTGGGCTTTATGGACAAAACTGCCGCTCTCCCACCAAGATGCGTCTCGATCTCGCCCCGGATGTGCCGCCTCCCGGTTAAGAATATTCGCGTATTTGGGGACTCTTCGAGTATTTGCCGCAACGAATCTAGAACCTCCGGTCGATGCCTTTCGACGCACTCGTCTAGAGCATCAACACATATAAATGTCGGCTGTAAAGATGTGACTGTCTGCAACATCTTCACAATTCTGGCCACTCGTAGCTTCCTTCCACCAATCACCTTTTTGTAGCCTTGAAATGTCCGACTTATCTCATCCGGGACCTTCTCCAATCCACCGACAATCTGTTTCAGTAGTGAACCGAGTATGTTTGCCGGGGTCTGCTCTTCCCGCGCCGCAAAATCAACGTAGAAACATGAAATAGCAATATTTCGCTCTCCAGCCATATCGCACAACTTATCCACCACCAGTGAGCTGGTAATGCTGCACGTCAGTACCGCCGTCTTTTGTTTTTTTCACTGTAGATTATCTCTCACCTCAAATAGGTCTTGCCGACACCCGGACCACCGCAGCAAAATAATGCCGGATGGTCAGGTCCCTCCCGTTGAGCACCATCGCACCACCTCTTAAATTCGTCTGTTTCTAGCAGCCATTCCCCGACGTTATCTGCCCGGCGGGTTCGAAGGTCCTGGTGTCGGATACGGGGCTCTAGTGGTGAGAGCCAAGTTAGGATTTCGGACCGATCTTCGGCAAGGGCATAGTGATTAGACATATTGGAAGAGTTGATATTATCTGTATGACATAGATATTTTCGTTCTTTTCGTTTATCCTAATGTTGAGGGTTCAGATTCCTTGGTTGGGGGAGATGATAATTTTCTTGAAAGCAGAAGATTCAATATCTTTATTTAAACTAATACATAGTTAGGGAGAAAAGCGGGGGCTGCTGCCTAGCCTTGCCTACTGCCCAAATACTGTACCACAACTGGTCGGGAGGTTGCGACATTTTGTGCAGCACTGAAGTTCTTAATTGGCACGATGGAAACCAGCGGATGGCGAACAGGGGTCAGTAGTTGCTACTCGAGTATGACCAGTATGTTAACCAATTAACTTTTCGCTTGCCAAACACCCATGTTTGCCACTGATGGGAATCTGTCATACCGCTGCTGCCTGTTGGAGGCAGTACGGAAAAACAAAGAACCGGGCAACAGTGTATCTACTCTCTAAGAAGGGAGAAACTACAAATCACCAACTCCCACGGATGAAAACTGCACAGAGAAACAAGTCACACAATTCACAAATGATTCAAGTCACCTAAGCTGATCTAATCCGCAACCTTTTCATCCAAGCTGAACCGTAAGAAAAGAAAAAAATCCAACCGATAAGAAAGCCCAACCTATCCTGGTTGACTATCTATTTACAGTTGATCCTCCTCTTGTTATGCGCGTCCCAGTTTCTTTCGTTCGTTGACGATCCAAACCTTTTCTCTGTTGACCGTTGTGGTGGTCAGCGGTGGTGGAAAGAAATGTGAGAGAAGTGAAAGAAGGTTGGCTACATAAATTTAGATTCGCCCCGACATGACCTACCGTGCTCGTACGGTATTCGTCTACTAGCCGTGCCAAGGTTGTGGCAGAGACACAACCCACGCTTACTCGCTAACTCGCAACCTTGGGCACGTCTCCAACGTGCCTCTCAGCTCAACGAAAGATCTCAGCTCAATGCCAGTTTCCAGCCAAACCTAAACCAAAACCCCACCACATAAAAATAAACGTTGTAAAAGAGGGGAAAGAAAATGGAAGCCTTATTTTTAAATATCATACTTAAAATAGTGTGTGAGAAGCCAGAAGACTGTTTAAAGCATCAGAGAATGTTTGGTTGTGGTTCGTAATTCTTAAATTCGCATATAAATTGAAACTTGCGTTGAGCTGAGATCTTTCGTAGAGCTGAGAGGCACGTTGGAGACGTGCCCAAGGTTGCGAGTAAGCGAGCAAGCGCGGGTTGTGGCTCTGCCACAGCTTTGGCACGGTTCAAGACAAGCACCACCTATTCTCCCCTCAGGCAAAGAGCTATTATCAACCGTCATCCATGTTCCACCCAATGATCTCCCACTAGCTAAAAATATTCTAACTACTGTAAGCAAAGACAAAATTTATTCGCAACAGTATGATACTAGGTATTCTGTGGCGACGGAATTAACCGAACGGGGGACGAACGCCCATAATTTTGGCCCCAACATCAACCCACAAAAATAATTATGTGAAAAATAATTGTACCCAGCAGTAATCCGCAATTGGTATCATCACCCTTAATAATAATGGGGGGCGGAAGAATTTAGGTTATGGTGTGTCGGTTGTGTGGTAATGATTTTTTGGGAGGATCTGCCGCGGGGAGCTAACTTATGTGGAGGTGATGGGTTGCCTTGTCGCCCAGGTGTTTGGTTAATTTTGTCAAAGCACAATAGTACGAGTGGCTCGAACGGCCCTCATGGCCTGTACAGTACCTACTGTACGAGTACTCATACTCTACTACACGGTGCGATGACTATTATTCCTTTCATATCCCCCTGATCCCATTTAGCCATCTTTTCTCACCTTTTCCATGGTCCCGCTCTCCCGGGGCGACTGTTCCACCAGCTCCTCCGCTTAGGTTTATCTCCCCTCAGCTATTTATTCCATCAGTCCGCGACTGTATACATAGGCTCAAGAGTAGAGAAATTGAAATATGAGGAGTAAACCTATTAAGGAAGCACGCTGAGACAATTCGGAAATCTCTGAGGGCTAGCGTTCGCCACTATCGAGATAGGATAACAAGTTGCAAACTCCTTCACTTAACTTTGTATGATATGTATATGATTAATGTTACGCTTTAGGGCTTTTCCTCCCTCTTTCCCACAGTTTAATGGGTTTGTTGGATTGATATTAGGATCCATATTGTGTGCTAGGCGCAATATTTCTGAATGCGCTTCTCTATTGCAATCACGAGTGTTGGGGGCACCTCTTTTGATACATTAGTCAGCAGATGTTGTGCCTGGGGTGCAATCTATTATCTTGCTAGAGTTGATGGAAGCGGGTGGTTGTCAGAGATAAAGAAAGCGAATAGTTGACGGATAAGGATATGTAATGGCTTTAGTGATTTCATTTTGTTCCGGAGTTGAACGAGTCGACGAAAGGGTTTATTGTTATGCATTCATTTTTCCATCATTACGGCTTCACCACCATTACGAAAGTATGCAAGCAAATGGGGTCATGCATGGAGAGAAATCGATAGGTGTGCGAAGCGGTGGAATGATTGTGATGGTTTTATTATCTTATATATACTTATTTTTGGTTAGTTATAAGAACGAGTAAATGAAGTTTCCGATGATACCTACACTATAGTTTAGGCCGAGCGTTCGGCCGTTGGGCCATTTATTAGTTATCCTCCGATATATCTTATCTTACCCACTGATAGTTAGACTAACCTCTCCTCCGCCACTAGAATATTTCTATAATACCTCGTTATCCCCACCCCACCGAGGCAGCTGATCCCTCGCTAGGCATGCCTAGATTAGGGGCTAGCGCATTATAATGGAACATTCAATACTCTCTGGTCTTCCCTCTATAAACCCCCTTTGAACCCATTTCCCAAAGACCCCACCAGACGTGTCCAGAGAGAATCTTCCTTCAAACCATTCTGTGAGCGGCCTCGTACCCGTCGAAATAGAGGTCCAAAGAGACGAGTGGGTATTCTAAGGAGGCATCGGAAGCATTCGAATCCGCATTCGACTCCATGCGGGAGATCTCTAAATCGACCAAGATAGCAGAAGGGGTGTGTGAAATATCTAGATTCCGACGGGTTGTAACAGCGCCGTTGAAATACGGTAGAGATCCCTCGGGAGCTCATAAGTCGGTGATGCGTCGGATGCATGGTCGTCGAATACCCCTCTGTCCGGGTACTGGTACTCCTCTGATGACGAAGACTTGGCATCTGAATTGTAAGCTGTGGTGAACTCACCACAGGTGCTGGGGGTTCGGCGCAGGGCGAGGGAGGAGAAGTGGTGGAGACGGGAGAGGGGGATGAGTGAAGATAGGAAGCGTGGGAGGAACAATCACTAGAGCAGGGTGCTGTCGGTGAATACAGAATTGAGCAGTTGTCTGGTGGCGCTCCGGACGGAGCGGTTCCAACGCCCATGGCGTTAGTAGACTCTGACGTGACCGAGTCTATCACCTCGTTATACGGATCTAATGTAACTGGGGTTAGCATAATACTATAATTTTATACCTGGGCGTAAAGTAAGCTATGGTGCTGATTAACAAAATGAAAACACCGAGTCTAGTTTCATCAAGAGTTAGTTTGTGCGCGAGTATGATATTGGTGGTATTATAGGATTCAAATTATTCCGCTCTCGTTATTTTCTTTGTATGAGATGTACAGTAGCTATTTCTCTTCATGTAGCATTCCCTCTGACCCCCATTTTGGAACGAAAATTTCCAACTATAGTAGGAACAGTGAAAAATGGACAAAATTCAGAGTCCATAAGCAGGAAACAGAGATCAAACTGAACCTAAACCCCGTATTGTTGTACGGAAGGAAGGAAACGAAAACCAAAACGCAGACTGAACATTCCCGTTAGAACTGCAAGAATAGCATATCCGCATCCGAGGCCGGACAGTGCTGGTATGGAATCGGGGTCTAGAAGGGAGGAAAGGGGGGTGGCAGCGGTGCCACGAGCTTGTCGTGCACTCTGAGTGAAGTGGAAATAGTATTGAAAGGGAAGGGGCCGAGAGAGGATATAAGTGTGTGAGTGGAATATGGAGAAAACGACGGCTGGCTGTTTTTGAGGGCGATGGGAAATATTTTGTACTATTGAGGTTAAGCAGTGTTGGGGTTTGCGGATTTGCGGGCTTGCAGCAGCTTCACCACTCCCTCATGGCCATATCTGGCAGCCCACGAGAACGGTGTTCTGCCATCATTGTCTGGAATATCCGGGTTAACATTTTCCCGCTCCAACAGTAGCTTCACCACTCCCTCATGGCCATATCTAGCAGCACACCAGAGCGGTGTTCGGCCATCATTGTCTGGAATATCGGGGTTAACATTTTCCCGCTCCAACAGTAGCTTCACCACTCCCTCATGGCCATATCTAGCAGCCCACAAGAGCGGTGTTCCGCCACCATTGTCTGGAATATCGGGGTTAACATTTTCCCGCTCCAACAGTAGCTTCACCACTCCCTCATGTCCATATCTGGTAGCCCACAAGAGCGGTGTTCGGCCATCATTGTCTGGAATATCGGGTTTGAAAATTTCCCGCTCCAACAGTAGCTTCACCACTCCCTCATGGCCATATCTAGCAGCACACCAGAGCGGTGTTCGGCCACCATTGTCTGGAATATCGGGGTTAACATTTTCCCGCTCCAACAGTAGCTTCACCACTCTCTCATGGCCATATCTGGCAGCCCACAAGAGCGGTGTTCCGCCACCATTGTCTGGAATATCGGGGTTAACATTTTCCCGCTCCAACAGTAGCTTCACCACTCCCTCATGTCCATATCTGGTAGCCCACGAGAGCGGTGTTCCGCCACCATTGTCTGGAATATCCGGGTTAACATTTTCCCGCTCCAACAGTAGCTTCACCACTCCCTCATGTCCATATCTGGTAGCCCACAAGAGCGGTGTTCGGCCATCATTGTCTGGAATATCGGGTTTGAAAATTTCCCGCTCCAACAGTAGCTTCACCACTCCCTCATGGCCATATCTAGCAGCACACCAGAGCGGTGTTCGGCCACCATTGTCTGGAATATCGGGGTTAACATTTTCCCGCTCCAACAGTAGCTTCACCACTCCCTCATGTCCATATCTGGCAGCCCACAAGAGCGGTGTTTGGCCATCATTGTCTGGCATATCGGGGTTGACATCTCTCCGCCCCAATAGTAGCTTCACTACCTCAACATGCCCCTTCTTGGAAGCCAGCAAGAGTGGCGTCTGGCCAATGTTATTGCGCGTGTCAGGGTTGATATTTCTTTGCCTCAATAGCAACCTCATCACCGCCTCAGACCCATGTTCGGCGGCTGACAGGAGCAGCGCCTGGCCATTTTGCCTATTGATGTTGACATTTTCCCGCTCCACTAGCAGATTCACTACTCCCTCATGCCCTATACGGGTAGCGCACAAGAGAGGCGTCCGTCCGTACCCGTCCACCATATCGGGTTTGACGTCCTTCCTTCCCAATAGTAGCCTCACCATCCCTTCGTGCCCCTCTTCAGCGGCGAGCAAGATCGCCGTCTGACCGTATTTATCTGGCCTGTTGGGGTTGACATATCCCCTCCCCCGAACCATATTCACCACTCGAGGCGTCTTACCCCACCAACCATCTGTGCCATCAGGGTTAGCAGTTGCCAACCTAAGAAGTAGCCCCACAATCCCCTCATGACCCTTCCCAGCAGCCCATGATAGCGCTGCTCGACGAAAGTATCCATCAAGCTTGTCGGGGTTGACAGTTGGCCGCTCTAACAGCAACTTTGCTACCCCCTCTTGTCCACAAATGGCAGCCCATATGAGTGGTGTAATACCTAGAAAATCCCTTCCATTGAGATCATAATTTGGTTGGTCTATGAGAGCAGTTGTGATTTCAGTAATGCCGAAAACTGATGCAGAATGCAGTCCGGTGAACCCGGCTAGGGGGCCGTTTGTCGGGATATCACGGTTATATCGGCCGATCTTCGATATGAGATCCACTAGAAGTATCCTAGTTGATATATGGCTTTCAATTTGACTGAAAAGCTGAAGCCCAAGTGATACCACATCCCTTGAAATCTCTCTCTTGGCATGAACGCCCCAAAATAAGGAAGAATATTTGAGGAAGGGTGTTGATGGAGGCAGAGGAAAGAGTGTAGACGAAATATCTTTAATGGTCTGGGAATTGAGGTATGTCAGGCAGGTTTTAGCCATCATGGAGTGAGTTGCACCAAAGAGGTCGGGACAAGTGTAAAGATAGTCCTGGAGAGTGAAATGGATCAAGCGAATAATTGAAGCCTCTCTATCGACGACGACAAGCCCCAAACAACAGCTTAACAATGTCTCCACCGAAGGAATCCTCTCAGCACTGAGATCCGTAGATCCTATCTCGACCGCTAGAGCGTGGAGAAGCTCATCGAGTTGTAATAGCCGCTCCGAATGCGAGATCCACATCAGTGCTCCCATCCCCAACCTCGCTTTCTCCCCACCTTGCTCCTTTATCCGTTCAACAGTTGCACCGTAAACACCCTCCAAATCCAAGCCCTCGGTCATTGCCTTCAGCCTTTGTCGCCTGCTACTGGCCGTAGTCTCCTCAAGGATAGCATCCATAGCCAGGGAAATCAGCAGAAACCTAGATTTATCTATTAGTGGGGTTCATTACTCCACCATGTTTGTCACTTACGTTTCGGGAATATTCTCGGTAAGACTTTTGATGATTTCGTCCTCGAGACCACTATCCACCGCGCCTAGAGATGTGTCCTTGCTCAATCTCATCTGGACATATCCCAAGATGTCATCACCGTTGGGTTTTATGGACAAAACTGCCGCTCTCCCACCAAGATGCGTCTCGATCTCGCCCCGGATGTGCCGCCTCCCGGTTAAGAATATTCGCGTATTTGGAGACTTCTGGAGTATTTTTCGCAACGAATCTAGAACCTCCGGTCGATGCCTTTCCACACACTCATCTAGAGCATCAATACATATAAATGTCGGCTTTAAAGATGTGACAGTCTGCAGTATCTTCACAATTTCCGCCACTCGTAGCCCTCTTCCACCAATCACCTTTCTGTAGTCTTGAAATGTCCGACTTATCTCATCCGGGACCTTCTCTAATCCACCGACAATCTGTTTCAGTAACGAACCGAGTATGTTTGTTGGGGTCTGCTCTTCTCGAGCAGCAAAATCAACGTAGAAACAGGAAACAGCAATATTTCGCTCTCCAGCCATATCGCACAACTTATCCACCACCAGTGAGCTGGTATCGTTACACGTCAGTACCACCACCTCTTAGTTTTCTTCACCGTAGATTATCTCTCACCTCAAATAGGTCTTGCCAACACCAGGACCACCGCAGCAAAATAAAATCGCATGATCCGGTTCCTCCCGTTGAGCACCATCGCACCACCTCTTAAATTCGTCTGTTTCTAGCAGCCATTCCCCAATGCTATCTGCCCGACGTGTTCGAAGGTCCTGGTGTCGGATGCGGGGCTCTAGTGGTGAGAGCCAAGTTAGGATTTCGGACCGATCTTCGGCAAGGGCATAGTGATTAGACACATTCGACACATTGAAAGAGTTGATATTATCTCTGAATGACATAGACATTTTCGTTCTTTCCGTTGGCCCTAACGCAGAGGGCACAGATTCCTTAGTTGGGGGTGTTGATTATTCCTCAAAGCAGAAGAAAAGCGGGGGCTGCTGCCTAGCCTTGCCTACTGCCCAAGTACTGGTGGGGAGGCTCTGTTGCGACGTCTCGCGCGGCAGTCCAACCAGATGATGAAAACTAGCAGATGACGAATGGGGATTTGCAGTAGCTATTTTGTTAACGAAAACTTTCTGCTTGCCAGACACCATTGTTTGTCTCTAGTGCGCATTCGTCATGTTCCTGTTGGAGACCGTAGCTCGGACGGTCCTGATGGCTTGTACTGTACAGTACAGTACGGTACTGCCCCCTGATATCTACTATTCTTATAATATCTCCCTGACCCCTGGCCATCTTTTCTCACCTTTATTTAGGATCCTGCTCTCTCGGCGCGACTGTTCCGCCAACTCCTCCACATAGGCCTATCTCCCCTATTCTATTTCTTCTACCAGTTTGCGACAGTATACATAGGCTTAATAGTAGATGTACTGAAATATGAGGAATAAATTTAGTAAGGGAGCCCGCCGAGATAATTTGAAAGCCTGCGGGGTAGAATTCTTTGCTCTGTTGGGATATAATAACGCGTTTCAAACTCCTTCGCTTGGCTTTTATCCGATCAGTGTTACACTTCAGGCTTTTTCCTCCCTCTTTCCCACAGTTTAATGGGTTAGCTAGAGTGATATTATATTGATTGTATGCTAAGCGCAATATTTCCTAACGCGCCTCTCTCAGGTAATCACGAGTGTTGGAGGTGTCAAAGTTGAGGGAAGCGGATAGTTGTTAGAGATAAGGAAAGGGGATAGATGAGGGACAAGGAGGGGTAATAGCATTAGCGATTTAATTTGTTCTGGAGATGAAAGGATTGACGGATGGGTTTATGCTTCTGTTTCTCCTTTATTATTACCACGGAGGCACGCGAATAGGGTCATATATGGAGAGAGATCGATAAGTATGAGAAGAGATAGAATTACTGAGATAGTCTCATTATTCTTATATAGACTTATGTTTAGTTTGTTTTACGGTGATGACGAGCGAATGAAGTTTCCGATTATGCCTACCCTATAGTTTAGCCCTATATCTCCCGCTACAGGAGACATCTCCTGTGATACATTAGTTAGCAAATGTTATACCTTAGGGGGCAGCCTATTATCTGTTGAAATCCTAGGAGAGATATCGACAAGCAAGAGAGGAAAATGCGATTGAAGAATTGCTTAATTAACTATAGTGCTCGGGGGGGTTGCTATATACCCGAGTACCCCTATTGTAGCTGTCCATATTGAGAGCCCCTCAGACCTCTCAACGCTAGTTCACTAGCTCGCCTGCCAAGCATCGTGAGCTTCACAATACTAGAATAATACAGTATGATATCCGCATATTCCAACATTATCTTGCCAGAGTTGATAGAAGTGGATAGTTGTTAGAGATAAGGAAAGCGGATAGATGAGGGACAAGGGGGGATAATAGCATTAGCGATTTTATTTGTTCTGGAGATGAAAGGATTGACAGATGGGTTTATGTTTACGTTTACGTTTCTCCTTTATTATTATCACGAAGGTACGCTGGCAAATGAGGTCATCTGTAGAGAGAGATCGATAAGTGTGAGAAGAGATAGAATGACTGAGATAGTCTTATTATTCTTGTATAGACTTGTGTTTGGTTTGTTTGTTTTACGGTGATGACGAGCGAATGAAGTCTCCGATTATACCTACCCTATAGTTTAGCCCTATTCTAGTCCGGCCGTTTGGCCGTTAAGCTATGTATCTCCCGCTACAAGAGGCATCTCTTGTGATGCATTAGTTAGCAAGTGTTATGCCTCAGGGGGCATCCTACTATCTTTCCGGAGTTGATAGAAGCGATGGTTGTCAAAGATAAGGAAAGCGGATAGTTGACTAACAAGGATAGAGAATTTCTCTAGTGACTTCATTTGTTCTAGAGTTGAAAGGATTGACTAACGGGCTTTTTGGCCATGCCTTTCCTTTATTACCATTATGGAAGTACGTAAGCAAATGGGGCCATTGATAGAGAGAGATCGATAGGTGTGGGAAGCGATGGAATGATTGAAATGGCTTTATTATTTTATATATTATGCGACTAGATCTGCCCCCACAGTAACACATCACTTTATCCATCCCTCTGAAAGCAGGTTCAGACTGTAAACGCACCTAACTTAGCTAAGCTCCCCATATCATGCCCCTCTCTATGGGTACTTCGCGATCCTTTAGGGTTAGGGATATGGCCGCCGGCTGATGTTTCCTTGGGTTATGGAATGACAATAGCTTTGCTACCAAGTGAGGTAGCAGATTGTTGAATAGTATCAGGAGCAAGCGAGTAATTTGTATTCCATATAGAAAAGATGAGAAAGTAATTAAAGGGAGAATAAAAAGAAAAAAGGAGAGGAGGAAAAGAGGCGGAAGAAAGCGGGGCCTAGATATAAATAGGTTGGTGAAGCGAGCAGTCACAGGATGTCACTCGTGAGTTCCAAGGCTACAGGAGCACAAGTATGATTTCCAACACAGATAAAATCATAAAGCCAAACTCTAGGATCCCTATCCAGGCCATTCATCCCATGTGTTTGACTAGATTCGGGAATGAATATATGAGCAGAAATCACCAAAAATCACTCATGATTCCTCCGCGGTCCCCCAGCCGGGCCTGATGGGGCCCCAGACCACCAGGAATAGTGCCCTACGGCGATTTCCTTGCCCAGAGGAACAGTCAACCATAAGTAGGTTGGGAACCAGCCTCAAGCAACCCTCCAGTAGAGGAGGAATCCCACAGCATACAAGGGAGCCTTTCCAGGATGCCAAAAAGGGGTTTGGCTCCCGAGGTCTTCTAATCCATGATCTAATTGAAACTACGAATGAGACTATTATATCGCTAGCACAGATAACCAGATTCACCAACGCGTTAGTAGAGTCTGTTCCAAAGCACAGAAGGGAGGCCTTCGAGTCACTGCCGGAGAAGGTTCGGGTTTCACCAAAGTCTAAGTATTCCTTACCCGGAGGCCAAACATAGAGGAGGAAATTATGAAACGTTTGAGCAAGGTGGTTAGGAATGCCTGTTATTCTTACCTAGGACGATTTTAAAGAGAAATATAGAACTGGGGTTGTGCAGTGTTACTAACCCCTGTTTAATGGAGAGGAATTTCCAGAAGATATCCTGAGAGTAATTCCAGAAAAGGTCTCAGAACAGCAAGCAAGAATATCGAGCGCATTCCCAATCCAACTAAGTTATTATTCACTAACAATGACATCTAGTTTCCTCCTAGTTTCTCTAAGGATGAATGTAAATCACGAGCGAGCTGACTCTCAATTAGAGAAAAGGCTGGACCAGATAACCAAAGGGGAGGGTCCGAGCGACGCTTATGCAGTAGCTTTATCGCGAGTGATGTAGCAACACAGAAGTAGATAAAACCCGGGCATACAAATTCTAGTGTGGGTGCCGCATTAAGAGCGGGCATTACCCACAGGCGATTTATGTCCTCCCTAGGGGTCGAACACGGTGAGAAATGTTGAAAAGTAATAGACCCCCCTTTGTGTCATAGGGTAAGGTCACTCCGGGGATAATCATAACTAATTGACTGACTCCAGGAATAAACCCCTCTGTCTCGCTCCTAATTCACAGGCTATGTAGTTGTGTGGTACGTTCCCACAGATTTTTCCCAAAACTATTCAAGTCCCTTATTAGAGTTGGGATGTATGGTGTCTACCTAGGGTCGATATCGTAAAAGATTCTCATGATTCCTAAGCACACCTCTTTATGTATATCCCCTGTGGGTGGGAACCTCTAGCAGTTGTTTAGCATAAAGATTAGTTTTCTAACGTTAGGATGGTGAAATTAGATTCACAATGGTAATTTTAGTCTCTGTCTTGAAAGTGGAGGCGCGCCCTTATACAAATTCAATAATTCTAATACAAGCAATCAATATGTGCAAGTTTTCCCTAGTATAGCACACCTCCACGAATGGCCGGATTCCGGCATTTCACGCCGATTTACATTCCAATAATTCCTGTTCTCTAGACTTTCCTGACCTTCCCTCCTGTCCCAGCAATCACTCCCATAACACTCACGCCAATACCAACCATTCTCATTATTATGATAATATGTGGTGCTGATAATGCCTCTACCACACATACCGAGTGATTTACCGTGAAACTATGATTGATTGGGCACACCGCACCTGCTAGGGAGGTTCAGTGAGCAGCCATGAACGTGAACTAGCTTCTGCTACCACCTCACAGTCTTCCAAATACGATTGGGTGCGCGAGCTAATTCAAGGGGAGACCAGGGGCCTAGTCTGTATCGTGAACCGGCATAGTTTGCGTTTTAGACCCGACCTCAGAATGTAAACAGGGCATTTAATCTGCTGTTCACGACCTCCACCAATAGTTCACAAGTAGTATAGAAAGAAGGAAAAAAGACGGGAACGCTATTCCATTCTTCATATGCTCCGACCACTGGAGAATATTTCTTGCCAACGCACAGTCAATATGTCTCTTTTATTCATCCCTTCTATTCTCAGGCCGGAGCACTGAGAGGTTGTCTGGTTGAAGGTAAAAAGTAGTTGTCCAATGTTGCTAGTCACTCGATGTCAAGTTTCATGTACTATTTTCATAATATTTGACTCCTAATAAACACGGCCTGCACCCCAATTTGTGTGTAAGTTCCTATATCCACGGGGCCACAGAATCCTCCTCTCACTTACAAACAGGCTACTCCATTTCTCACACATGGCAACATTCAAGCTCACGCCCACACACACACCCCAGACCCACCCTACCCCCCCCCCCTCCACCTCGCGAAAACTCTGCCCCGTTCAACACCCATCACACCCAATCTCGCCAGCACAGTGTTTTCCAACCCAACCCAACCCCTAGGTAGCTCAACATTCCAGAGCATTCCACCCAACAAAGCAGTGACCCCTCAGGAACCCCGCCATCGCTCACACTACTCCCCAATCCCAAACCCTCTCAAATCACCCACCATCACTCGAGCTCCCTGTACCCACCAACCCGGCCTCCATTCGACATCACTAATCCCCCAAACTACCCTCCCCCCCTTCCAGCGACCGCACCGGCGTGCGGGGAAGGTTCCTTCCGTCCTGTTATACTCACAACGTCAAATCGTTTTTATTTTTTTTAAACCCCCCCCGAACGGCTTCCACATTGCAAGTATCATACATGGACCACTCGGAGAAATACGATCCCAGCTTCCTCTCTCGGCGATCTTCGCCGGCGCGTGATGTGATGTGATGTGATGTGGGAAGGAAAAAAAAAACTCTGCCCTGCCGCATGCCTATCAGAATGGACAGAATCCTCTCTACTCGAGTAGCTCTAACCCCCACATACGCCCCCCCCCCATCCCTCATAACTGGTCTAGGCAATTTTTTTTTTTTTTTTTTGTATGATATTTCAATTGGTAGGGTATTTCCCTCAGGCAGGAGAAAGGGTATATGTGATCCCTTATGTTTCAGATGTTTCCTGTACATCGAGGGACAGGTCTAGCTAGACCTTTGTTTTCCTTTTTCCCCTTTTCCTTTTTTCCTTTTTTCCTTTTGTTTTTGCCTCATGATCTCACGATCGGGCATTCTCCACCGCGGTGGAGGGGGGGGGGTAGGGAACGTCGGCCGGCCCGTGTGGTGGGTGGACGTATTTGCATGGAGCATCACTCGTAACGATTGTGGAAGAAAGAAAGAAAAAGAATGTGAAAACAAATTTCGTTAGATATCATACATATGTACCGTACTCGAGTACATGCGTTCCATTCATCAGAGCTCCGGACGTACAGCACAGAACCGTTCGTAGCATATCATAGCACGGCAGATACTTGGAGGAAAGCATGAAGGGAAAAAGCTCTTTTTACACACGCCCATCCAGCCGCCGTATCACTGCAGGAATGATATCACTCATGCTCGCACAAACCCCACTATTCTGTACTAGTACTTGAACTTGCAAGGTATAGAATAGAGTACGCAGCAGGCGAACCCGCTTCCCCTTTCCTTCCGGAAATTCCATGACAAGGGGAGGGATTCCCCTCCCCTTTTCTTTCTTTCTCCCTTTCGAAGATCTGTCGATGATGGGCCTTCAGGGTAAGTTTATACGAGGCACGCATGCGGTTCACAGTTCATTGCCATTTTTTCTTTTTCTTTCTTTCTTTCTTCAACACCTGCTGTAACTCGTCGGTCTGATCGTATCCTTTCCTATTCCTCCTGGTTATACCATTGGGAGCATCATACGAGCACTGTAACCTACTCTACCTCGCGAGATAAATGTAGTCCACAGACACATGATGTGAGGTGTGTTCTTTTGATAGGTTAGTCGGAAGCGAGAAGCCCTACCAACCACACCCCATACTGTATTCTCATTCGAGGGAATTGTGATACTTGTACGAGGTCTAGACCTTCATGGGCCTCCTTAAAGGCGGGGCCCGGGGGTGGGGGGAGTACCGTAGGCTATGATATTTTTTTTGTTTTTTGTTTTTTCTTTCTTTCTCATTTTCAGCTTTTTTTTTAGTCGTGTCTAGCTTGTTTTGGCTGTGGGCGTACCATATGTGATTTGTGGAGGGGTTGAAGTTATTGCATCCATCCCATGTTTGAACGTTTGGAGGATTTTTCCTCTTCTGTACTGTACTCGTGCTGTACCGTGCTGTGCTACCGGCGTTTGTCGTGCTTTGGGCATGTGAGGTTTTAGTCTGCTCAAGCGTTGGAGGGGAAAATAAAAAAAGGGTATTAGATAACTAACTTTAGGGAATACTGTATGGTGCTGTCATTTTCCTGGGGGTAATGAGACGTACTTGTACTGTAGTACCGGTAGTACTGTACAGTGACCTAATTCCTATCATGCTTGCGCGGTTAAAGTACTGTACTTGTAAGGCCGGTAATTGGGTAGTTAGCAGGAAAGCAAGGTCGGGAAAAGCAATGCACTAGATGTACCATGCCGTGGGATTTTCATTCTATCAGGGTGCCAACCCATCATACATCGGACACAGTGAGTGGGGCGTCGTAGGCAGGGACGAACGAACGAACCAACGAACGAGTAAGGGAGGAAGGACTGTTTCTATTCAACTTGCTGCGTGCCTCCCAGGCCACAGAGCATACAAACAAGTAAAGAGGCAGATCCTCCACACGGCACAGTACCCCTCGCGCGCGCGAGAGAGAAGGCAAATAGATTCGAAGGGTACAACACCTTAGTCGTTCGCCCAAGGCTACCGTACTCGAGTAGTCAGTCATGTGTGTCGGGCTCTCCGAGGGAAGCGAAAGAATTTCACCCTTGGGGCTGTTTTATCCTTACTATATATAGGGAAGTTCGATCTGATAGTGAGCTGAACGGGGGGCAATCGGGCATTGATTGGCTGGAAAACAGTTTTCTCCTTTTGTGACTTCGATCTCGGCCGTTCGTTTGTTGTTCGCTCCACTGTCCAAGTGAACTCGCTTGGAAATGTCATGTCATACGAGCACAGAAGGGAGGAGATAGCCCTCTTGGAGGAGAGATCCCGAGGTGCATTCCGTGATTGTGGAGTAAGCCCTAATGCTGAACTAAACCGTGTTGTATGCACGTGCGTAACCCACAGGTTATAATAATATTATTGAAAAGGGAATAACGTGTTTCTTTTGATTTTTTTGTCACACACTACAAGTACTGCTACGCGAGTACTGGTATCTTTGTTGGGGGATACCGGTATTGAAAAAACAGAAGATTCGACGACGTAGTGTCGGTATGGATAATACGGGATAAGGTGCAAAGTTGATCACCCTTTTCTTTTTTCCCCTGATGAATACCGGTATTACCGGTACAGTACGAGTGCTGTACTGTACTAGTAGACCACAGTTGCATGCGGAAGGGAAGCCAAGGGGATGTTCGCCTAACTCTCGGGGCATAAAAATACTCGTGCCAAGGGTACTTTTGAAAATGGCAAATAACGCTCGAGAGTATTGCAAACGAGATGCCCTTTTTAGGAACGGGGGACGATCCGAGCATGACAAAAGCGGGCTCAAAACTCCCCCCCGGAGATCACATTTCCCACAATTTTTACCACAACCAGGTTTGCCCCACCCCACCCACCACCGGACCAATCCCAGACCGTCAATACCCCGCATCGGTCTAGAACGCTTCGGTGACACGAGAAGAAAAAAAAGGAATATCTCACACACCTTGCAGCCCAGAAGATAACCGAAGTTAGGGGTTGGAGAAAATGGAGGGGAGCAATTTGGAATTTCGGATTTTCGGGGGTTTACGGACGACGACGTATTTTATCTCTTGCTACGATACCGGTATGTGATTTGGAATTTGATAACTGATGTGCATGCGATTGATGCCGTCGTATCGCAATTTGTCCAGCAAATTTACCACATTCACATCCACAATGGCCGAATTCCAAGTCGGCAGTTCGTGATACAGTGGCTCGGGCATGGGACGCACACAGCGTGCTCGTACCATGCCTAGGCATCAGCATCAACAAGAAACATCAAAGTGCCTGGGTCCTGGCAAGACGATTGGAGGGCCTTCTCTTTTCTTTTTTTCTCCCTTTCTTTTCTTTTTCTTTTTCTTTCTTTCTTTCCTCTTCTTTCTTTCCTTTTTCCTTTTTCCCTCTCCTTACTCCCTTCCATCTTGAGTCTTGACCCATCTTTCCCAACGCATGAAAAAAAGGTTGTCATTCAGAATTTGTGCGGTACCGGTATGACACTAGCAACCCCCCGTTGTGTTCCTGTGCCGCAGGACCAGACCAGACTGGGCAACTACACCACCCATCCAACACTTTGGTATTAGCCGGAATACGGTAGTAAAGTTAAACTCCCATCCGCGTGAGGGGGGTGCACGATGACGCCGTCGTGTGCCGCCGACACGGTCTAGATGCAGTCCATTTAGTTGAATTAGGAAAGGACCGGTTGCGTACACGTGCGCTTCGGTTGGTATTGTGAAAGGTTACATGTAGATTGTGACTTGGATACGGGGAGGGAAGGCAGACAGGGAAGGGGGGGAATGATGGGATTTGTGTCGTACTGGCTCTACCGGCACAAGTGCTTTGTGAAGCGGGGAGGGTATGGGGAGATGATGATGGGTGGATAGACGGAGGACGTTTCGCTGTCGAGTGCAGTGCTGTATGACACAATTGCTGCACCGGTATTGTTGCTAGTTAGGCTGGAGTAGGGGGGGAGGGAACGGTGGTGTGCGGTGGGGGGGGGGGTAGAGCAGGCTTCTCGATTATCGTAGTCAGTCGAGCAGCATACAATCGCAGGAATGAGAGTGTAGGGATGTAAGGGTGGGCAAGTTCAGGAATGCAAGGTAAAACCCCTCATTAAAGTACCCGTTTCTCTCTTCTCACGCTCTCCGCTCTGTGAATAAGTTTCCACAGGTGAACCCATCCAAGGATTTCATCATCAACATGGCTTCCCCAATCACCGGACGGATAAAGACCTTAAATAATAAACTCACCGACCTCCCATCGCCGCATGGGGAGGCGAAAGAGGGAAATACCGGTCGTGGGGAAGAAATAAATTCAAGCATGGATGAAGGCGGATGGCCCGCAGAGTGGTCTAGACCAAGGGGGAACCGACAGACAAGGTTGCTTTCGGGTTTCACCAGGTGACGAGTACTCGAGTAGAGTGTGAGCTGTGCGAGAACTTTTTTCCTTCCGGTAAGTGTGAAAGCGAGGGTGACAGAAAAAAGGAAAGTGGAGGAAAAAAAAAAAAGAAGGGAAAAAAGGTGCCGGAGCCCGGCGAGGCGGACGGGGGGGGTTGGTGATGGATAGGTTGTTCGCCGCGGGTGATATGAGACGGGACAGGCATCGTATTTCCTTACTGCGTGTTGCAATTGTATGATGATAAATTTATGTATAATAGTTGCCTATCATCCGAATACTTCGAACTGTTCAGTTGGGGGCACGATATGTTACAGTAGTTACGGCACTCCAGTACAGTTAGCATGCTCCAACGGGACACCTACTCGTAGGTTGAGAAGAGACAAGCGGGCAAATACCGGTATCGTGACAGATCCGCTTGGAATGGTTGGCCGGGTCAAAGTGGGCTTTCCCTAACTACCGTGTTATTGTTATTGTTAAACTTTGGTATTGAAAACTCCTTCCTTTGGGGTACCGGTATGTGTGTGAAGGCCGGGAGCAGACTACTGGAGTAAGGGGTGTGTATCCACTCGCACTCTGTAGAGCACTGGATGGTAGTTTACCCACTGCACGAGAACTCGCGATCCCAAGAGATATGCGGGGACACCTTGAGGCCAATGATCTGTGCTCTGGAGGGGCCTTGGCATCAAGGTGTCCGGATACTTATGAAATCCGAGAGGAAAGCATGCCCGGGTCCAAAGTAATTCAATTCGATGGAGTTCAATTTTAGATGATATCACTTGACTGATGCCGCGGCTCACGCGCACTGAAGGCATATCGGTACTCTTTGGTACTTGCACAAAACCACCAGAGCAGGCAAGAAGCTGGAGGAATCCGTGGAGGAGAGAAGGCTGTTGGTGTCTTGTTACTACCAGTGTGCTCGAGTACGGGAACTAGGTACTGCCCGCGGGCCTTCGCAGGGTTCGTTCACCTCTCTTTTTCTCGTCCAACTGTTTGAATGGTACCGGTACCGGTAGTTGGTTCGTTCATTGGTTCTCCTTCCGTCTATTATATAACGGTAACATACAATCACCGTGTGTACTGTACCTGTTTGTCCATCTAGCCGGAGCGGAGCAATGATTCTCGGTTGGCGGCAGCACAATTGGGCGAAGCTTCAACGCTTTCTTTTTCCTTTTTCCTTTCCCCCTCCCCTTGAATTCTGCAGTGCACTGCTAATACTTGTAATTTACTGGTATTGCTGTGTCATGCCTTTACCGTAGTAAGGTACCATAGTCCTGAATAGGTCTAGACACACATACCGCACACGCGCACTCACACTCACAAACTGATCTTTGTTGGATCGTGCAATCGTCGCCGCAACCCTTACAGTCCTCACCTACCCTCCTCCCCCCTCTCGCCCCTTGACGTTTCTACTTTGTGGGGATTGTTGTTTCGTGCCTGGCTTGAGCGGCTCCTTTTCTCCATCCCTCCCCATCCCCACCTCCCATTTACCTTGTGCGGCTCCGTCATCGTCAACGTCGTTCACATCTTGCTCACTCACATATAGTATCATACCCACCCCACGTCAAAAACGGTTGTGGTACGACATCCACAGATCCAACGATCCTTATACATCGTTGCTAGTAAGGTACTGGGGCAACACAATCACGCACGTACGATAGCTCAACGAAAGAGGGAAATAAGGGGGAAAGCAGGAGACGCAGGGACCCTGGAAATCTACGAGAGCAAAGGAAGGGAGGAAGAGAGGAGGGAGGCAACCGGTATTACATGCATACAGTGGCTTGGTGGACTACCGTGCTGAGAGGTTGTCAGGGGAAATTTGGTGAGGGAAAGGGAAGCCGAGGGGAAAAGGACAACACAAGAGTGGGAGAGAAGGGGTTAAGCCTCAGGGCGATCTCTCATTGAGAGCCTTTTCCTTTGTGGCCGAAAAGAAAGAGGAAAAAAGAGGTATAGGACAGGGAGAAGAAAAATTTCCTACAAAGGCAGCAGGAAGCGGGCCTTAGTTCGGGTCTACCGTACTACCGTGCTACTGACTGTGCTGGAAAATATAGAGGGAAGTGGCAGATCTTATACATTGCGGTCATACAGTCGATAGTGGAGGAGAAGGGTCTGTGAAAAGTCCCAGAAGAATAAGTGGAAGAAAGTTCTTTAACAGGAACGGAGGAAAAAAGAAAAGAGGAAGGGAGAGGGAGAGGAGAAAGGGGAAAAAGAAAAAAGGAAATTTTCAGCCCCAGGTTAACCCAGGCCACCAGAAGGAAAAGAAGTAATGACATGCATCCGTGCTTGACAAGACAGCTCGTCTATCGATTAATCCACTTGTGGCTTTCGTATTTCGCTTGATCCCTTCTACAATACCGGTACTTCCAGTTCCTGCAGCTTTCTCCTCACTCCCGCTCGCCGCCATCACCACCATACCTATAGCTCTCCTCCACCCAGAGCAGTAACAGGAGCAGCAGACAACCTCGGTATCTCCAGGAACCACCCGGGGCGAGGAAAAGTTTTTTTCGAAGCCCCCGCTATTACTACGAATTTGCTGTTGGTCTGGAGAGGCCGGTGTGGTCTGTTATTCTGGTTGGTCCCCTTGAAGGAGCTCCCCTTTGAGCTAGGACTTCTCCCGTGGTTTTAATTGTACTTGCTCTAGTGTCTTGAGTTCTTTGTGGGTTTTGGGCTATTTTTTTTCCGAATTGTTTGGGCCCAAGTTTTCGTCTGGCGGTTCTATTTTTTTTCTTTTTCTTTGTTTTTTCTTTTCTGCCCTTCTTCAATTCACCTGCCTCCCTACTTATCTATTACCCTTTCTCCTGCCTTTGCTTGATTTTTCCTTTTTTTCCCTGAGCTTCGTTCTAATTGTTATCAAACCTTTAGGCCTTCAAAGAACGGAGAAAGGAAGAATAAAGGAAAAAGAAGAGTGTAGTTAACAGTCGAGTGTTGACCGCCTTCCCTTTCGTCAGTCGTTTTTCGTCATTGAACGTGTATCATTTCCCGACTCAACATTTAATATAGACACGCCCAGGATCTACACGCGGGAGGGGGAGGGAAAGGAAAAAAGAGGATATTCACCCTCCACGTATTTATCCATTTTTAAGAATTATACTTGCGGATTAATCTCTTGTCTTAACTTATACCCCCCTTGCTTGATCTGTCACATTTGGACCCAGAGACTAGGCAACGCTCTCTCCCCAGTCACTGTACATCAGCTATACTATCCATAACTTAACCATCCAGCGTGCATACACCCCAGTGTGTCACGACCAACCGTTTGTCATTAACATTCGTATTCCACCTGGAGCTAAGAAGTCATATTATTCGGATATTGGGAGTGACTGGTTGTCACACCCACCCCGGATGACTGCCATGGAGTCTGAAAAGAGCCTTAAATCCTATGAGGCCATCGACATGAGCGATCCTTTCGATCGTTCATCTTTTTGTATCGGGACGACAGAAATGGAGGGTGTCATACAACTCGGGGATCCACGCTTTCGAGCCACTCTAAAGTCGGCCTTCGTCGGGGCTGATAGCAAGGGATTGGAGGAGACCTTCAATCTCAAGCAGAAGCTACGGAGTGCTACTACTCCCGACTTCTGGCAGATATTGATGGAGGACATGACCGAGATCACGGGGGCTCAGTATGCGTTCGTGGCAAAGAGGGTGCTAGAGGATGACGAGTACTCGGCTGTGGAGATGCCCGAATTCGGCGAGAGGGGTTCGTGTCTGATGGGGTTGGCTTTCTATTTTAATGATCATAAGGGTGCTTCGGGGTTATATCGGGATTTCAAGTACAAAGTCTACGGATGCCCTTGCCAATGGATGAAGCATGACAAGGTGCTACTGATTCCTGAAGGGTTGAAAGCACTCACACCGGAAAACCCGAACGCTGGGACCTTTCCCATTCTCCCGGATGGTTATCTTGCCGTGCCCTTGTTTCATAAGGGGAAATGCTTCGCTCATATGGGGGTTATGTGGACGGAGGAGGGCTTGAAGGAGAGGTCACCCATTAGCTGGGCTATGTTGGAAATGTTTCTACATACTTTGGAGGATCAGGTTACTGCGAGGATATTGGAAGGAGAAGGGTTTGGCCCTAAGATGGAGAATGAGGTTATTCCTAGTGATGCCGTTGCTTCACGGCAGTCATTGAAGCCCTATGCTCGAAGTTTATCACACGAATTACGGACGCCCATGCAGGGTGTTGTTGGGATGTTGGACGTTATGTATGCTTCAGTATTAGAAGCTACAGAATGGGAGGCAGGCGATATGAAGCAGATCAGGGATATGGTGGAGTCTCTCAAGGAGAGTATAGAGGTTGCTCAAGGTACTTTTTGTTTTTGGCTGTTTCTCTCCTCAATGTTGAAAGTCTGTGTGAACAATGTTGATTCTCCCATGCTTAGACAGTTCAAAACGGGCTGTTGACGCCGCCGACAACATGGTTCATGCTTACGATTTCGACATGGAGGTTCCCTCGACACCAAAGATGGCCAGCCAGGTGCTTCCGGATTTACCTGACGAGTCTGATACTGCCATGACGCCAATGCAGGACAGCGACTTTGACCCGGCAACACCAAGGGTGACGCCACGGCAATCGAGCAAACGGCGGCGAGAATCTGGGTCGCCGGAGGATATGATGCCTTATAAGGTGCGGCACCGCAGCGAGGGCGTAGACCATGATGACGATGGCGATGAGATACTAGGCCCACCGTTATTACCACGGTCCAGGAGTCACTCACCACCCAGCTACGTTGGGTCCCCCGCCCACCTGCTGATGCCCGACGACACACAGCGGCGGGGCAGTTCGGGTCCCAGCATGGCGTCAGCTGCTTCTCCATCACCGTCTGGTGCTTGGCTGTTTGATGCGGCCGGGAAAATACAGCTGAATTCTCGCCCCGTAAAGATTCGGGAGTTGCTGAGCCAGATTCTCCACGAGACCCTGAGGTCCGGCGGCCGGCCTGATTCCACACACTCTTCACTAACGCCGGAAGGGGAGAGGATTGTTGTTTCGACCATGGGCCCTGGGGAGGTGAATAGCACTGTTGAGATTGAGTTGAAGGTGGATGAGCGTGTTCCGGAAATGCTCGTTGGTATGTTCTTATTGGTTGGATTTTTGGGGATATTGCTAATTGGTGGTTTTAGTTGATGGGAATGCCCTGACAAAACTACTGTCGAGTGTGTTTCACAATGCTGTCAAGTTTACTGGGAATGGAGGCGTCTCTGTCGCTGTGCGGCTTCTGAATAGCAATGCTCCGCAGGTGTTGTTTGCTGTTACAGATACTGGAGAAGGTATCCCGGGTGAATTTTTGCCGCGCTTATTTAAAGCATTTTCCCGGGAAGACGATTCCATGACGAGGCAGCGGGATGGTTTGGGATTAGGGTTATTGGTTGCGAAGGGTATCGCCCGTAAGATGGGCGGAGACCTATGGTGCCATCGGACATCAAGGGACGGGCCGGACAGAGGCACGGAATTCCGTGTCCGGCTGCCACTGACACTTGCGGACGCCTCGAGCACGCCGGGAACTCCGGTGGTGGACCCGAATACTCCAGCACTAACCCCACCATTATCTATGCTACCCAACCCATTGGCAAACTGGTCATTAGACACCTCTCGCCAAAGCCCGTTCACTAACCCCTCCCCGCTACATGAGGAACGTTTCCCTTCACCGCCACCACCACTTCAGCCATTATTGCCCCCAACCTCCGACTACACTCCATTATCCACAACTCCGCCGCTCCCGCCAGACCCACAACCTATCAACCAAGTAACCTCCCCGGCAAGATCAATTGTAACCACAACAACGGTTACAACCACACCAACAGTCCCGCGCCGCCCACCACCAAAGCTGCCCTACGACAGAACCCTCGCGACGAAAATCCCCCTTTCGATCCTAGTTGCCGAGGACAACAAGATCAACCGAAAACTGCTGACTAGCATGCTACGGAAGCTCGGATACACCGACATCTCAGAAGCCTGCGACGGGCAGGAAGCTGTAGAGATTATGTCGAGTCCGCGGCATCCTCCGATAGATGTTGTACTTATGGACTTGTGGATGCCGCGGATGGACGGTTACGAGGCCACAAAGCGGATCTTGGAGTCACGGGGTAGGGGGTCGGGGAGAGGGAATGGGGTTACCGGGGTTACGGTACTGGCTGTGTCGGCGGACGCGACGCAGGCTGCTATGGTCAAAACTTCGAGCGTCGGCATGAAGGGGTTCATGTCGAAGCCGTACAAGATTGTTGACCTGGAGAGGTTGATTGTGGAATTTTGTGGGACGGGCGGGGAGTAATCTCTAATTGGGTGTTTTTAGCGCCGTATGGCGGGTAGTTTCTGCTCTGTCTTTTCTTCTTTGACTCCGGCTTTGGCTTTGACTTTGGTTGGCAAAGAGTTTCCTTGTCCGTCTTGTTTTGCCTCGTCTTTCATAGCGGAGCCGCTTGTCTGCTTGCCGCCGTGGTGGTGGTATATAGACGCATACAGCCTCCTTTTTTATTTTTTCAAGGAGTCATCAAACTAACCTCCGAACGACACGTTTTGCATTTATTTATTTTTATTTTCACCCTTTTCTTCCATCTCCTTAAGCAATCCGGTGGCGTTACGGTCTGTCTTTTTTTTCTTTCTCTTCCTTCTCTCCCTGTCGGAGGTTTCTCTTTTGCCTCCCTCTTATTCACACTCCCCCCGATTGAGTCTGGGGCAAGAGAAAAGCTGAGGGGTATGGATGGGTGAGTGGGTGAGCGTCTATTTGTCTATTTATTTGTCTATCCATTCATGTAACTATGCACGGGGGACTTACTGGTCGGCTAGTCTGGCTGGTTAACTGACTCGGAGGGGGGGGGGTGTATATATGTAATAAATGGAAGTAATACAGTACAACTTATCGTATAATATAACGTTGAGAACTATGGATGTGGATTGATCGGCTTGTAAGTTATGGATATTGGGAGGGAGGGAAGAGGTGAAGGAGTGGGAAGTTGCCTGTATACGGAATCACTCGGAGCGCGAGTGAGTATACATGACGGGGTGAGAGGTTGTGTTGCTGGCGTTTTTTCTTTCTTTTTCCGAAACGTGGTGCTATAAGTGGTACTGGAGAAGTCATTGCAAAAACTCGGTAATTTGGGCACTGGTGCGATAGTGTGAGGTGGGTTTGGTGGTTTCGCGGCGGTGTGTCCGATAGGCTGACCACGCATTCCAGGAAAAAAAGACTATTAAACTATGAAAAGGAGGGATGTAGAGAAGGAAGAAGGAGAAAAAGATGCTTATGTGGAGAAAATGGGTTTCCCTCGTTGAATTTAGATGCTTTTGGGTGTTCTCCTCTGGGGGTTATAATCTGTGCTATCACATCGCTCTCTAAAAGACATAAAGTTGAGAAAGGGGGGGGGGAATACCGGGTGCAGGTCGCGGGATTGCGGGGTGGCCCTAGCTGCGATTTTGGGATTGAGAAGGCTTGAGGTATGTTTGTCTGCCGGGGAGGCAGGGCGTGGAAGTGGTATAGGTATTTAGAATGGGGGGGGGGTGCTTGTATCGCTGGTGGAGTGGGCTGGGGGTTGGGTAAGCAGGAGGGAGAGTGTAATGTTAGGAGTATGTTGCGGGGGGTTCTGGTTGGAATGATGTGGGAGTAGTGTCTTATAATTTCGTGTACAAAATAATTAAAGGTTGCCCGAGATCCTTGTCATCGTAGCTGATTTAGGGTGGAGGGTGTGGATGATACTTGATCCCCAAGAGAAGTGCATTCTGGCGGGACGGTGGGCGAAGGGGGTTTGCTTCTCTTTTGCTTCAATTTTGTAGTGGGGGTGTCTTCGACTTCTGTTCCTGTAAAACTTTTGCAAAAAGGTACGGTACGGCAAGTGTGGTGAGGGTGGAAGGGAAAATATAAACAGAGGCGGCTGTGATGATAGAACTGAAAGTCTAGACTCTACTAGTAGACTCCTTCGGCTAAAGGAGAGAAAGCAGAGGTGGCAGCCAATTTCTGTATGCCGCTCTGAGCAGCTATAAATACTGGATAAGTTGGTGGATATTAAGGTGCAAAGTCAACCAGCAAGTTTTAAGCGCTATATACTCTTCTTCTTTAAGCCTATAGCCCAATTTTATTAAAAGAAGGCTCTGTTTCTCATCATTGTAATCTGGGGATTTCTCCCACCGGTACATCTTATTTAAAATATCAATCAAGTCGTTCCAAATTCTCATTTCAAGGAAAATGGTAATTGGATTATGGATAATCATTTTGTAATCTCGATAGAGAAGATGGTTTCATTCCACTGATTCTTTTCACCATGTTATATTATACCTAAATTAATAGCAATTATATTAAAAGTCAAGTAATGAGGGACAAAGTTTATGAAATTATGATACTTGTATTATTAATTATTATTTTTGAAACTATTGGAATAGGGACATATTATTAGTGATAGTTGGGCATGATATGTTAGAGGTTACTGGTTGTATGGTTGGGTGGGGTGGAAGGGGTGGTGCTGTGTGGTTTGCCTAAAGTAGCAGGTAATTGAATAGAGCGAGGGAGAGAAAGTGAATACAGGAGATATAGGTGATGGGAATCTATGGATCTCTGAATCGTATGAAACTGTGTCTAGAGGTGGAATAGTGGCGAAAATGGTGGTTTTCTAGGGCACCTCCCTCGCTCACTAAACCAGGTATGATATGAAAGAAGACTTGCCAAATAGGCGCTCCAAAATTCATAGCTGTTGTGGAAGAACATTTGCCGTTGGTGTGTAGGAATATTTCTGTAAGGTTCAGAGATATGGTGTCCGGAGGGGATGGCAAAACAAAACCGTTAAGCTTGATGCTAGAGTTTTCCATCACAGATATGCAGAATTGCAGGTCCCAATTTATCCTGTCCGGAGAGGTTGAGGTACAGGCTAGATAGACATACCCCAATCCCAACCAAAGTGGGCCTGTGTTCTAGATAGTCACGGTAAAGTTCTGTGGTCGAGCCCATATTTCTGAGCCCACATCCTCTTTGATGGCGGCGGTGCCCGACCCCGCCACACTTCAGCTTAAATGGCTTTGGGGGATAGTGGTAATCATATTCGAGTGGTGGTAGCGCTATTGTAAGTGGCATAGTTCTCTAGTAGTGTAATCCTAGACTCGCCTAGGAGCTCGGGAATACGCGGGCTCTCGAAGAGGGAATTGACCGGGAGAGCCTAAGGGCCCGCCGCAGCTTGTTTGCGCTCTCGGTTGGTGAAGCTGATATTCTGCTATACCATGCTAGTTAAGAGATAACCTCTTGGAGTATTGGTTTAGCATTATTAAAACCAATTGGTATTCTCTCGGTATGAGGAAGTTCTAAACTAGCCCTAGAGCAAGGGATACACTACTAAACGAACAAAAAAATGGGAACCCAACCTGTGTGAGAGGGAGTTACTGAACATTCTCCTACTTTACCTGAAGATGGGGACTTAGCGGGAGCGCATTTAATTCCTGGGTTGAGATAATTAGTTGCTAACGGGGGTGGTGGAACATCAGCTGCCGGAGAGGGAAAGCCCGTAGCCCTAATCCCGCCTTGATTTCCTGGTAATGGAATTTGAAGAGAATCTTCATAGGTGAGTCTACACGTGAGGAAAAGGCTCAAGCAGGTTATTGGGATATTTTCAAACTCCTCGAGAAGACGCAAGAGGCCTTGGGTAATCCTGCCCTCAGAGGAATGCTCTGAGGATAGTTTTCCCTGGGAGAAAACCGGACTGTTGGATTGCGGAACAGTTTGGGAGTATTTGCTATATTGGATTTACTTTTCCCGGGCTAGTTCTCTAATTATTTGTCCATTTTCATGGATTTCTGTGCTCTGTTTTTTGATAGATTTCTCTGGTAACAAGCGCTGGCCTACTAAAGCTAGGCTAGGTGTGCGTATCATGAGTTGGGTAACCTAACGCCATTGCAGAGGTATCAAATATGACCATGCCCATGCATATCCTGTTTGAAAAGCGGTGTGGTGGCTATTGATACCTAATCTTATAGCAACTGAGTTTACAAATACCGGACCGGGTAGCCATACGGTACCCTGTTTTCCCGGTTTTGTTACTATGATAGATTTAACTGTTAGAAATGATGCGTGGCAGGCAGGTTACTTTATGCGGTGGACGGAATAAATTGTTTGCAAGCCGCTTGATGGGAACAGGTAGCGCAGATGGAACTTTACGGAATGTGAGAACAAGAGAGAAATTAAAGGTCAAAATGACGGTAGGGTTAGAACCGTTTCATTGACTTGATTCGCTGTATAGAAGGAAGTTGTTAAGCTCAGAGAAAGAAGGAAACAGAAGCGAGACAGAACAGAGTGCAAAGAAGATAAGCGGCCCGCAACCGATGACTAAGCTTCCGTAAAACCCCATGATATCCAACATTAACCCTTTTAAGAATCATATAACATCACTCGCAACCATAATCTACCCCAAGTGAATCTACAGGAAACGTGATGAGAGCCACTCTAGTTGCCTACGCAAGCGAATAACCGTAGGAGGGAAGGGGATTACGTGGGAGACATGGCTAGATGTATGAATCAGGATGTAAACATGCTCATTCCGTCAACATACGACTGCCGCGAAAAAAACCTGGTTCTGCCTCCTAAGTAAAGCACTCGCTCCCCTCCTTCCACTTCCTTCTTTCTTTCCAATACATCGACACACCACCTCATTTTCATTACGAAAAAATGCTTTCGATTGTGATTCAAACAATTTACACCCCCGGGCAAGCCCTTGGGTGGTTACTTTATTTCTTCCTCTCTCTGGGCTTGTCAACGCTTACATTAGGACTCTTGGGTTTGGTAGTCATGCCGATAGCCCGCGGTGCGGGTGGGCTCCTTCGGGGGCTGTTCTTGTTGTCTAGTGGCCGGAGCGGTTTGTTCAATTTACGTCACTCCATCCAATATATGCTAACGTGAACTACAATAGATCCGGATAACGAGGCGACAGACTCTGGGGCGTTAGAGTCCATTAATTCAGTGACCGTCAGCACCTCTGCGCCCGGGACTCCACTAGAAAGCTGCCCAATCCTCTGCTCGCTAGCAGCATCCTGCTCTGACGAAGATTTCTCCTCTCTTCCTTCTTCCCTCCTCTCGTCTTCCTCCTCTTCTATCTTCGGCGCTTGTCCTCCCTCGCCCCTCACCGAACCGCACGGCACTTGTGGTGAGTTCACTACGGCCTACGATTCAGATGCCGAGTATTCGGCATCTGAGGAGTACTCGGATATGGAGGATCTCGATGACCATGCATCCGACGAATCATCAACTTATGGTGAGATCCTGAGGGATCTTTATTTCAACGGCGTTGCTGTAGCCCGTTGGAATCTGGATGTTTCACACTCCCCTTCTGCCATCTTGGTTGATTGGGAGATTTCCTGCGTGGAGCCGGATGGCGATTCAAATGCTTCCGACGCCTCGTCGGAATACGGGCTAGTCTCTCGGGACCGCTATTTTGACGGGTACGAGGCAGTTCATAGGATGGCTTGAAGGGTTATTTTTTCTCTGGGCACTCCTGGCGAGGAATCCGGTGGCTTTGGAAAATGGGTTCACGGGGGGGCTATGAAGGTAAGATCAGAGAGTATTAGATGTTCGATAATAATGTGTCCTAACCCCGAATCTAGACATACCTGGTGAAGAATCCGGTGCCTCAATGGGGGGGGGGGGATGGTGAGGTATTGTATATATGGTGGTGGCGAGGAAGAGGTTAACTTAGGTAAGATAAGAGGTTGCTCAACTCCAGGGTATAACATCCGCTAACCAACATACCAAATGCCGCCCAGTGGCTCGGAAGTGGTTCAGCCTTTAATCTTGAAGAACGCCAGTATCTGGGCTTGGGGCGAGCCACTGACATCAACATTTCACTCTAGGGTTGGTGAAAATTTGTGGAACTCGGCAACATTCTATTCCTTCTTTATTTTGTGATGTGATGCTAGCGTGTGGTTTCCCTAGGCACCCCAGCTTGGATTGACACCTTGACGCGGTGCTGAGGCTTCTCACTAAGATCGATCCGCCTGATAAATTAGGCTGGGAGAATTATGGGCTGTGTATATATTTTTCTATATATTATGACAACGGATGCCCCCAACACTCGTAATTGCCCGAGGGAGGCAGGTTAGGAAATATTGCACCTAGCACACAATATTATCACTCCAACCAATCCGTTGGGCTGTGGGAATCAGGGAGGAAGCCCCCCTCAAGCTTAACACTGATCGTATACAAGCCAAGCGAAGGAGTTTATAACTCGTTATTCTATCCGAATAGAGTAAAGCAACGAATTCCACCCCTCAAGCTTTCAAATTATCTCGTCGGGCTCCCTTATTAAGTTTCTTCCTCATATTTCAGTGGCTCTACTGTTGAGCCTATGTATACTGCCGCAGATTGGTAGAAGAAATGGAATGAAGAGATGGACCTAGGTGGAGGAGTTGGTGGAACAGTCGCGCCGGGAGAGCAGTACTATGAAAAAGGCGAGAAAAGATAGGCAGCAAATAGGATGAGGGAGATATTATAAGAATAGTAGGCATCGTAGTGTAGCCAAGTACAGACCATGATGACCCTTCGAGCTCCGGTCCCCAACAGGGGTATGAAGGATGCGCCCTACTCGCAAACGCATGACGTTTGTGAACACAACTGCTATTGCATACTATCATACCAAAATCATGAGGCTCCGGTCGATTTTTTGCTCGTATGCAATAGCAGTTGTGTTCACAAATGTCATGCGTTTGCGAGTAGTGACAAACAGGGGTGTTTAGCAAGCGGAGGGTTCGTTTACAAAATAGCTACTACAAATCCCTATTCGTCGCCCGCTAATTTTCATCAGACAGTTGAAGACTGTACCGTAGTACGAGTACTAGTACTATTGTCCGTAGACCAAAATAACCGGGATTAACCAAGAGGGAAAAACTTAAGCCATGACAACAACACCCCCCCCACCAACCCCACCATCACTAAAACCGAGAAGAAAAAACCATGGATATAAGTATAGGGTATAGAATACATAGTAGAAATTGGTATTTCAACTAGAGAAAGTTCTGTATGCGGAGCCGAAAGCGCGGGGTGATGGGGGAGGTGTGTTGCCATTGATCGTCGTTCCGCGGTTAGACTAATTTTGTCCAGAGACAATACTCAAGCCTCGCAGCAAAGCCTCGCAGCTAGTATTTGGGCAGTGTGGAAGGTTGGACGGTAGCCCCCGCTTTTTGTTCTGCTTTAAGGAATAGCATCGACACCCCCAACGAAAGAATCTGTGCCCTCAGCATCAGAAGCAACGAAAAGAACGAAAATGTCTATACAATTCACAGATAATATCAACTCTTGCAATGTGTTGAATGTATCGAATGTATCTAATCACTATACCCTTGCCGAAGATCGGTCCGAAATCCTAACCTGGCTCTCACCACTAGAGCCCCGCATCCGACACCAGGACCTTCGAACCCGCCGGGCAGATAACGTCGGGGAATGGCTGCTAGAAACAGACGAATTTAAGAGGTGGTGCGATGGTGCTCAACGGGAGGGACCTGACCATCCGGCATTATTTTGCTGCGGTGGTCCTGGTGTTGGTAAGACCTATTTGAGGTGAGAGATAATCTACAGTTAGGAAAACCAAGAGATGGTGGTACTGACGTGTAACGATACTACGGTAGCTCACTGGTGGTGGACAAGTTGTGCGATATGGCTGGGGAGCGAAATATTGCTATTTCATGCTTCTACGTTGATTTTGCGGCGCGGGAAGAGCAGACCCCGACAAACATACTCGGTTCACTACTGAAACAGATTGTCGGTGGATTGGAGAAGGTCCCGGATGAGATAAGTCGGACCTTTCAAGACAACAAAAAGGTAATTGGTGGAAGGGGGCTACGAGTGGCGGAAATTGTCAAGATGCTGCAGACTGTCACATCTTTACAGCCGACATTTATATGTGTTGATGCTCTAGATGAATGTGTGGAAAGGCATCGACCGGAGGTTCTGGATTCGCTGAGACGAATACTCGAGAAGTCCCCAAATACCGGTACGCGAATATTCCTAACCGGGAGGCGGCACATCCAGGGCGAGATTGAGACACGCCTTGACGGAAAGGCGGCAGTTTTGTCCATAATACCCAACGGTGATGATATCGTGGAATATGTCCAGATGAGATTGAGTAAGGACACATCTTTACGAGCGAACGATAGTGGTTTGGAGGACGAAATCATCAAAAGCGTTACCGAGAATATTCCCGAAACGTAAGTGAGCGGTATGATGGAAAAATACACCTCACATTCACCACTAATAGATACATCTAGGTTTCTGCTGACCTCCCTAACCATGGATGCAATCCTTGGGGAGACTACGGCTGGTAACAGGCGACAAAGGTTGAGGTCAATGACCGAGGGCCTGGGTTTGAAGGGTATTTATGGTGCAACCATTGAACGGATAAAGGAGCAAGGTGGGGAGAAAGCGAGGCTGGGGATGGGAGCACTGATGTGGATCTCGCATTCGGAGCGGCTATTACAACTCGATGAGCTTCTCCACGCTTTAGCGGTCGAGATAGGATCTACGGACCTCAATGCTGAAAAGATTCCTTCGGTGGAGACATTGTTAAGCTGTTGTTTGGGGCTTGTCGTCGTCGATAGAGAGGCTTCCATTATTCGCTTGATCCATTTCACTCTCCAGGACTATCTTTACACTTGCCCCGACCTCTTTGGCGCAACTCACTCCATGATGGCTAAAACCTGCCTGACTTACCTCAATTCTCAGACCATTAAGAGCATTTCGTCTACACTCCTTCCCCTGCCTCCATCAACACCCTTCCTCAAATATTCTTCCTTATTTTGGGGCGCTCATGCCAAGAGAGAGGCTACAAGGGATGTGGCATCACTTGCGCTTCAGCTTTTCAGTCAAATTGAAAGCCATATATCAACTAGGATACTTCTAGTGGATCTCATATCGAAGACCGGCCGATATAGCAGTGATATCCCGACAAACGGCCCCCTAGCCGGGTTCACCGGACTACATTCTGCATCAGTTTTCGGCATTTCTGAAATCACAACTGCTCTCATAGACCAACCAAATTATGATCTCAATGGAAGGGATTTTCTAGGGATTACACCACTCATATGGGCTGCCATATGTGGGCAAGAGGGGGTAGCAAGGTTGCTGTTAGAGCGGCAGACCGTCAACCTCGACAAGCTTGATGGATACTTTCGTCGAGCAGCGCTATCATGGGCTGCTGGGAAGGGTCATGAGGGAATTGTGGAGCTACTTCTTGGGTGGGCTACCGCCAAGCCTGATGGCACAGATGGTTGGTGGGGTAAGACGCCTCGAGTGGTGAATATGGTCCGGGGAAGGAGATATGTCAACCCCAACAGGCTAGATAGATACGGCCAAACGGCAATCTTGCTCGCCGCTGAAGAAGGGCACGAAGGGGTGGTGAAATTGCTATTGGGAAGGAAGGACGTCAAACCCGATATGGTGGACGGGTACGGGCGGACACCTCTCTTGTGTGCTACCCGCACAGGGCATGAGGGAGTAGTGAATCTGCTAGTGGAACGGGAAAATGTCAACATCAATAGACAAAATGGCCAGGCGCTACTCCTGTCAGCTGCTGAACATGGGTCTAAGGCGTTGATGAGGCTGCTATTGAGGCAGAGAGATATCAACCCTGACACGCGCAATGAAACCGGCCAGACGCCACTCTCATTGGCTTCCGAGAAGGGGCATGGTGAGGTAGTGAAGCTACTGTTGGAGCGGAGAGATGTCAACCCCAATATGCCAGACAATGGTGGCCGAACACCGTTCTGGTGGGCTGCCAGATATGGCCATGAGGGAGTGGTGAGGTTACTGTTGGGGCGGGAGGATGTCAGCCCGGATATGCGAGACAATGATGGCGGAACACCGTTCTCGTGGGCTGTCCAATATAGCCATGAGGGAGTGGTGAGGCTACTGTTAGAGCGGGAAGATGTTAACCCCGATATTCCAGACAATGGTGGCCGAACACCGTTCTCGTGGGCTGCCAGATATGGCCAGGAGGGAGGGGTGGGGCTACTGTTGGGGCGGGAAAATGTCAACCCCGATATTCCAGACAATGATGGCCGAACACCGCTCTTGTGGGCTGCTAGATATGGCCATGGGGGAGTGGTGAAGCTACTGTTGGAGCGGGGAAATGTTAACCCCGATATTCTAGACAATGACGGCGGAACACCGTTCTTGTGGGCTGCTAGGTATGGCCATGAGGGAGTGGTGAAGTTACTGTTAGGGCGGGGGGATGTCAGCCCTGATATTCCAGACAATGATGGCCGAACACCGCTCTGGTGGGCTGCCAGATATGGCCATGAGGGAATGGTGAAACTACTGTTGGGGCGGGAAAATGTTAACCCCGATATGCCAGACAATGATGGCCGAACACCGCTCTTGTGGGCTGCCAGACATGGCCAGGAGGGAGTGGTGAAGCTACTATTGGAGCGGGAAAATTTTAACCCCGATATTCCAGACATTGATGGCGGAACACCGTTCTCGTGGGCTACCAGATATGGCCATGAGGGAGTAGTGAAGCTACTGTTGGAGCGGGGAAATATTAACCCCGATATGCCAGACAATGATGGCCGAACACCGCTCTCGTGGGCTGCTGAATATGGCTGTGAGGGAGCGGTGAAGCTACTGTTAGAGCGGGAAGATGCTAACCCCGATATACCAGACAATGACGGCCGAACACCACTCCGGTGGGCTGCCAGATATGGCCATGAGGGAGTGGTGAAGCTATTGTTGGAGCGGGCAAATGTTAATCCCGATATGCCAGACAATGATGGCCGAACACCGCTCTTGTGGGCTGCCAAGAATGGCCATGGGGGAGTGGCGAAGCTACTGTTGGAACGGGAAGATGTCAACCCCGATATACCAGACAATGGCGGCCAAACACCATTCTCATGGGCTGTCAAGAATAGCCATAAGAGAGTGGTGAAGCTACTGCAAGCCCGCAGATCCGCAAACCCCAACACTGCTTAACCTCAATAGTACAGAACCCTTACCACCGTCCTTAAAAATCACCAGGCACCACTTTCCTCAAATGCCACTGACATGCTTCTATGCTCCCCCGCCCGCTTTCCCTTCCTCAACACCACTTTCGCCTCCCTCCCCAGAGTTCACGACAAGTTCATGGCACCGCTACCTCCTCCCCACCCCCCAAGGCTCTGGCTCTATCCCAGCACGGCTCGGCATTGGGTGTGAATGTGTCATCCTTGCAGCTTCAACGGGAATGACCGGTCTACGTTTTGGTTTCAGTTTCCTTCCTTCCGTGTAACAACACTGGGTTTAGGTTGAGTTTGGTCTCTGCTTCCTGCTTATAGACTCCAAATTTTGTCCATTTTTCATAGTTCTTAGTATAGTTAGAAATCTTCATTCAAAGACGGGGGGTGAGAAGTTTGCGGAAAGAGTTACATTAATGGTGTGAGGATAGGGCCTCAGTTGTAGGAGGATTCTGTGGAGGAAAAAAAAAACCCTAATATAGAGGAGAAGAACATATAACAAGTTGAGAAGCAAAGTGAGGAATGGGTGAGAGGGGATGGTGCAAGAAGAGCAATAGTTACTGTACTGTACACCTTGTGCAAAGAAAATAACGGGAGGAGAATAATTTAAATTTCATAATACCCCATAGCATTATACTCGCGAACAAGTTAACCCCTGATGCATCCTGTCTCAGATTTCGGTGTCTTCGTTTTTGTTTATCTGCACTATAGCTCAATTCACGCCCAGGTATAATATAAGATTATCATGCCATAGGGAAAAAACTATTCTAAACCCCCGGGCCCTAACCCTGGGGATTTACTGGTGTGACACCGTTTTTCCGTTTTTCAAGATAGAATGGACTATGTGATGTCCCCAGTATGGTGATGCTAGTGGGATGGTCAAGATTCGTATAGCCAACCCTACTATACTACATTCGTAACCTACTCGTTCCACTTCGTCCCTATCACCCCACCCAGTACCCTGTAGACTTCTTAGTTGTGATCACCATCGATCACTCGGAAGACTTCTTCAGCTCACTGTGAGATGATATAGCTTCAGGCAGTCGGAAACGTCAGCTGATTGGCTTTTCTATGGAAGCAACGACGAACACAACCATTATATAACCTCTTAGCGCCGTCGAAAGTGAAGAGTTTTCACCTCAGTGCCTAGGCCATCTGTGAACTACCGCATCGCAACACCTCCACACCCAAGGTACCAATTGGTGATATGCGTACAATTGCCCATCGCAGCACTAGCAAAATCGACCCCGGTTAGTGTTCGCTATGGATGGTTTACTTATCCTGAGAGTAGACTAGGGTTTTTGCCCCCAGTGTTTCAACTTAAAGATCGGGCAACATCGACTAGTGCCGCCAGATAGACCCGGCTAAGCTTCTAGCGTGTGTCCGACAGTTTAGCCCCTCTGAGATTCATCAGTAATTGCGACTAAGAAAGCGTTGCTATCTACAATATAAGTATGAACGCCAGCAGAGGATCTCTCTTGTGATATTGAAGCCCATTAACCAAATCTCGATCCTAAGTAAATGGAGTACAATAGAAAGGTGCAGAACGGTGCCCCTTGTTCAGTGTAAACTAGCACACACACATGCCCGCGTAGCTTAAGCATGGAAAAGAAACGATCTGAAGGGAAGATGAGAAGGGCAAGATAGAAAAACAAATTCCAAGTGCCTTAAGTTCCCTTTCTCGTGAGAAGGGACTGGATACCCGACTCTCCCACACAGCACTACTGCTATAAGGACTTCAAAGTGATGCCTCGCCTCGCCTCGCCTCGCAAGGTACCAGCGCGGTCCCCCGAAACCCATTGTCCTATCTTACCAACCCGTGGGGCCGAACCGAGAGTGTAAAACCTTGTTCCAGTCAGGTCCCTCTCCTTCTTGACGGTTTTCCACCCACCCCCTCTAGCCGCCAGAAATAACCCTAACCATTAAGAACACCAGCCCCGAGCATCCCCATCCCAAGCCCCAACGTAGGAATTGCTCCTTGGAGAGCAGGGTGCAGATTGCCACTCACCCAATTTCCGCTGCTCGAGATTTTCCACTTCAAGGAGCGAGAGAAGTTTGTGCGCTAACAGGTAACTTGATGCAAACTTTATTTCCTCCACTCCCATAGGTTTGATGCGTCTTTTCTCCCTTTCTTTCTCAAAAGTTTCTCGCAGATTAATGCTCAGCTAGCTAACTGGTATTAGATTGAGCAGCGAAGGAGTAAAGGAGGATATTGAGTTCTTAGGCTTTCCCCCAAAGTGAATGTATCCCCGAAGCAAGCAAGTCAAGAGAAAACGAGCAAGTCACGTCCTAGTAAACTTGCAATGCCCTCTCCCCGGGTTACCGATGGGCCTAATCCGCCACAATTGCCCCAGGTGTGACTTAACGAAACCTGGTTATAATAAATTCCCTCAGGCGAAAACTGGCCTCTCCGAAATTTTCCAATTAGTCATGTCACTGTCCTAGAGCATGGAAGCCCCAAAGAAGCAGACGGGACAAGGCGGGCTATATCACACCACTATATCTCTACAGGAGCTTATCCAAGATGGAAACGGAAACTATGATCTTCATTTTCAGAGCAGTGGATCCCGCCAGCACACGTCCCGTGTGGGGATTCGACCGATTTGATATTGCCGGAAGAGCTAACTTACCCGAATTGAACCTATGTCGATTAATACCTACATCCCGACGTAGCGTCCCAGAGAATGAGTAGCGCCAGGTATGGATGGCCGCAAGACTCCCACATAATTCCATACATAGACTTCACTCCCGTCTCGAAACCATACTCTGGTTTACAGTGCGTATCTATTTGTTGGATCCCTACAAGCACCAAACACATGAGCAAGGTGCCCACCCACCCACCTCTCGAACATCCAGCCCAACCATAGTCATTAATTGTGAGAAGCCAAATACCAATCCGAACATTCACCAACTCTCACTCACAGCAAATCGAACATATCTTAGAAATGCAATTCCTACTCCATCGATAGACGCCAAAAAAGGTTCACCTCAGCAAGTAGCCGCCAGCGATTGAAGTATATATGATAGCAAAGTGATACGCAATCTAGAAACCCAATTGACAATTCGCACAATAACCGACTATACATGCATCCAACAACCCAGTCAATCAATCAACTCCCCAATGGGCTCCTCAAATAGGTCCAAAAAAAAAAAGCGAGCCCACTACAAGAGTTCCACCGACAAACTCCCAACTTTAACATCCAGGCAGCTCCCCATCAGATGATACAACCATAACAGACATGAGGAGGTAAGCCCCTTATAGATATGTCGGACGAAAGAACAAAGCCTGGAAGCCTCCCCCATACACACACACCCACCTCGAAATACATCATTATGATACTTCCTTATTATTATTCTTGGTATCCTAGCAATTCAAAACACTTACCACCATCATCAAGTCTCACTCGCTCACTGTTTTCTGTTTCTCCATCCTTATCTTCTCTTCCCTACGGAGCTCCTACAGGCACGAGCTTTCATTCTTATTACTATTACTATTATTATATTCCTCCCTTACTAATCCCTCTCCAATTAAATTTTGCTTCTAGATAGTTGTTGGGGTATTACAGCAGACTCCTTGGATCGGAAAGTGTTATAACGTGCATAGATACATAATACTATAATACACAACCTCGTATTGCGTGAGTAGGTAAAGAAGGGAATAGTTGCGGTACAGTACAGCCCTAGTATGCTCACCCTCCGCTATCTCACCACCAAACAGTACGGACAGGACAGGATAGGACAACCAACCAACCAAACCCAATTAATATTTTCGCGATCATTTCCACTCTCTCCCCCTCTCCTCCTTCCGGCCTACTCCGTGCCCCAACTTGAGCACAACTTAGATGCAGATTACCATGTAAACACTTACAACCCAACTTCGATATATATAAAAACCAATGAGGTAGTAATAGAAAAAAAAGAAGTTTATTCAATAATAACAACCAGAAAAGATGCCACTTCTATATCACGCCCCCACCCACAACACACCAGGAGATGGGTATATGAACTTGCTGGCAAAAACCAAAAGGGCTAGTGCTACGCTAGCCACGAATAGATAATGAGAACGAGAGAATAGATAGAAAGAAAGGGATATATAATAAGCCATCGTAAGATGCGCGAACCCAAACCTTACTTTCTGCAGAGCAGGAAAGGAAAGGAAAGGAAAACTCGCAGGTGGTTAGTTAGTCAAATAAAATTAGACCTTAGTTAGCCCCCAGCACACAGTGTGATATAACCCAACTTACCCAACAAAATAAGCAAAACAAGAGAAAAGCACAAAAACAAAAACAAGACGATCGGGAGGGGAAAGAAAGGAGGAAAGAAAGAGGAAAAAACCCGCACAACCACCAGCTAATGTGACCCGATCTGGCAATTAAAAAGCAAAAATATGAAATAGTGAAAAAAAAGATAAAGTCTAATTATGTCTACCCCTCAGTGTATCTTCATCCTCACTCTCCTCCGGCCCTATAAACTCAAGCACTTCTTCAATATCCTCATCCTCTTCCTCAATGATATTCCCCCTACTCCGCTTCTGGGCGACCCTCGCGCCTGCATTCTCACGTTTTGCATGCAGGGCTGCTTGATTCAGCATGGGTCCCTTGAATGGGCTCTTCTTCCGCTTGGCAAAGGCTACACCCGATGTTAACACCGCTGCCTCGTTATATCCCTGACCATTGGGCGAGGAGCGCACCACACGGACATGTGACGGGAATGTGGAGGAAGTGGGCGTTGCAGGCAAGACTTTAATCGAGCCGCGCGGGGAGCGCGGAGACTTTAACGTTATGCTTGATATGGACGCAGATGATGTGGAGGAGGCTTTCGAGTGTGTTTTATTGTGGAAGGAACGAATGGAAGACACTGACGACGAAGTTGAGTTTCGCCCCCCAAGACCTCGACCGGATGGCCGACGATACGAAGATGCGTGTGGTGTTAACGGACCCGGGGAGAGGGAATTTCGTTTCGGTGGTGGGGTCCCGCGGTAGCTAGAATTATACGCTGCGTTTCCCCTCGAATTCCTTCGCGTACCGTTTCCGGAACGTGAACCCAATCCATTTTGAAAATGCTGATAAAGGTGGTTGCCATTGTGGCTCGCCGAATTCTGATTCGAGTTGTTTTTGGAATTCGGAGAAGTCGCCCTTTTGGCCGAATCCAGAAACCAATGTTTGATAGACGCAAGCTGCGTCATTAGGGCATGCTTCCTATTCTGCCTCCCTTTCCCACCATTCGCCTCCGAGTGAAGATCCGGGGACGACATAACTTGCCTATCCTGCTGCGGCGGTTTCAAGTACGGTCCATAATCCCTATCCTTATCGACTGGCGGAGGCGGGGTAGGGGACGGGGGAGTCTGTCCCCTGGGGGTCCTTCCGAGATTTCGCTCAGGTAAGATGATCACAGCTGGCGAAGCAGTAAGCATCTCGTGCATTGAAGACACAAAAGCAATATACTTACGGTTTTGTCGCCTCATCTGGTCCTCCGACTCCTCATTCAGAGGTAACAATGTCGGATCCAGATTAGAAGCCGCGCTCATTCTCCTGCTCTCAATCTTCCGCTTTTGCCGTCTCCTCTCCTTCCTCTCCTCCTTCTCTATTAATAGTGCCCACCATCCAGCAAGAACATCGCACTTCTTGGCGAGCACATTCTCTATCACTTGGTCTATGTCAACCCCTGCAGCCTTCATCCTGCTTAATGTGTCCTTCTCCAACCGGGTTGAAAACGCCGGTGATGGCTGTACAACAAGAATGGCCTTCTGTGCTGGAGCATATTCTGCAAGAAAGGGATGTGACAGGACTTCGTCGAGTGTGGGCCGCAACCCTGGCTTCTTCATAAGACAAGCTTTTAATAACGAGACGGCATCTGTAATGGGGCAGTGGTTGTCAGCCATGAAAAAAGCAACACACGAGATGGGGGGGTCGCGGCTCGGTTCCCCACTTCAGCAAAACACACCTTCGGCCAGATCGTCGGGATATCTAGGCTCGTCGTTGAGAATCTTAAGTTTGGTGTCGTCCTCAATATCCTCATCAAACGGCAATTCCCCACAGAGCAATGCGTACAGAATAACGCCCAGTGACCAGACATCCACAGCTGCCGAATTCAAATAAGCATTAATATTGCGTCGCACCGCCAAGGGAAAACAGCAATAGAAAGTATCAGATAGAAAGGAAGAAAAATAGATTGGTCTCGTACCATGCGCCATATATTTCTCGCCCTTGACCATCTCCGGAGCCGAGTAACAGACTGTTCCACAAAAGGTTTGAAGCAATTTCTGACGTTCGTACTCTCTTGTAAAACCAAAATCGCACAATTTGACCTATCCAGAGCAGTGTATCAGCAACCGAGTCCCCCTACGCACAACCCGACGATCCCAGCATCGCCACCACTGTCGCCACCATCACCAATTCCCGTAGCCGTAGTAGGTGTTCGTACATTCTCGTGTTTATCCAGCAGAATGTTCTCCAATTTCAAATCCCTATGCACACAATTGTTCATATGCACATACGAGACCGCACCAACCAGCTGAGCAAATATCCTCTTCGTCCGGTCTACCGTCAACCTCCCGTTCTTGATGAGGTAGTTATAAAGCTCGTCCCCTACTCCAACATTAGCAATCCCGTAGCCTCCAAACTCCGACCTACAACTTCGAATGAACACGGGAGCTCACCGGAACAGTACTCCAAGACTAGCCAAACCAAGCTCTCTGTAACAATAACCTCATAGAGCCTCGCAATATGTGGGTGTACTAGTTGTCGGTGGTGATGAATCTCCCGGGCCAAATTCGCGTCGTCCTTCTGGGCAGACTTCAACACAACCTACACACATACCGAGACACCATCTTAAAATTAATTCGCCATACCCTTCCTCTCTGGGAGGCTCAAGGGTGAAGAAAGAAAGATTACCTTAGATCCATTGGTAAGCTTGTGAGTAGCAAGATAAACCTTACCAAAACTCCCCTTCCCAATCAATCTCCCCAGATTATAATTCCCCACCGTCCTCAAGTCTTTTGAAGAAAATTCGCTGCCCACAACCACCGTTCCATCATTAGCTTACATCTCCAAGTTTCGCTCATTCATAATAGTACATACCTCAAGAGCTCATGGTAAGAATTCGCTAGCTACAGGCTCCCCACAAAATCAGCTTTCCGCACATACACACACACACTCACACACACTCTCTCCCTCTCCCCCTCGCCCTCCACCTCCTCTAGGGTAAAAGAGACCCTACCTTGGCCCGTTGCTTCTGTACCTCAGCCTTAGATTTCGGGGGCATCGCCCAAAAAGAGCGAAAGAAGTGAATTTTGGGATTTCAGAAAAAGGGAAAAACAGAAAGAGAAACGAAACGAAAATCGCTGATGGATATGTTTTTCCCAAAGAGGGAAGCCCGAATTTGTTTTGCAAACGGCAGATCGGAGAATAGCGCCGCGAGAGAGGAGAAGGAGGGAAGATAGGTTTCGAACGTGGGTATGGTATCGGTAGATATGGGAAAAAAGCGGGTTCAATTTTTACGATCCGAGGGGCAGCGACAATCTTAAAGCTCCAGAATAATTATGCAAAACAATCAAGTTCAGAAAGAGAGAAGAAGATAGGAAAGGGGAGTTAGAGAGGTGGCGGGAGGGGGAGGAGAGTGATGGAAGACGGTAAGTTAGTTAGTAGTGGAAGGTTGCTTGCTTGCTTGCTAGCTGTCTGTCCGTCTGTCGACGTATGATGCGTAACCTGTTTGTTGGCTGGCGGACCGACTGGTGGCTGTGAAATGGAGACGAAGGAGAGGAAGAAAAGAAAAGAATACTGTAAATAGGAATAAAGGATAAAAGAGTGGCACTTGGGTATGGTAAAGTATGGCAAGGATGGGAGCTTGGGGAGAGAGAAGGAAAAGAAAAGAATGAAAAAGAAAAAAAAGAGAGAGAGAGAGTAGGGAGTTTTCTTGTACGATCATACTGTACTGTACCACACTGTACTTTCCAGTCCAATCCAGTCCATCCAGTGCAGTGCAGTGCAGTACCGTACCGTACAGTGCAGTATACGGTATCCTGCCAGCATAGGTGAAGGGAAAGACCGTTCGAATTGTCTATCCCACGACTCCAAGGAAAAATTAAGGCAAAAAAACAAAGAAAATCCCCAGAAATCAGGCTACCATACGATACTGTGCCGGTTCTAGAGTGATGCGAACGAAGTAGCATCACATGATCGCCCAAATTCGAGCGAGTTCAGTTATACTCGTAGATTTCATATCATACAACACCATCAAAACAGGGCAGAAAACAGGAACAATGCAATCGCTCTCCTCCCCCCATGATACCAAAGTGCTTGTAGGGGTAAGTTAAGGGAACCAACTTCCATCCTTCCTTCCATCATTCCTTCCATCATTCCCTCACCCCTTTTCCCCCAAACTCGATTAGCCGGCCAAGAGGGAAAAAGGGGATACTTTTTTTCCCTCCCGCTGACCCGCATGAAGTAATGAACCCCCTAACCCTTTTCCGACTGGCCAATGTACGAGTATAAGCAACTACAGCAGGGAAGAAGACTCGACTTTCGTAAACGAGATGCGGTGATCGGACGAACTCTACACCTGGAGCTCGTCTAGGGTATAATTCATAAGCTCTTCATGGCATGACTTACCGGTAGTTCAGGAGAGCCTCTCCGATGAACTCCCTCGAGTGACATGGAGTGAAGTTTTCGAGTACTATCAATACCATACTGCAAAATGACTTACCCTTTTGATTATGACACTGTACGGTACTCGAGTTCGAGTGCTGTACCTCCGGCATCCTTCCTTCTTTCCCTCTCCTTCCAGCTTCCCTCCTACGATAACATAAAATTCACACCAAGGCACCAATTGGATATGCATGCGTAATAATCATATTCAGTAGATACGGTACCAGTGCTGCAGTACCAGTAGTAGAGACCTCTCATCTTCCCTCTCTTCACCCCTATGAGTAATTCAACACACACCCTCATCATACCACCGCCACCTTCACCCTCTCACTTTTTTCTACATTACGATTAATTCCCCCCACCGCCCTGGCCTTTATCATATCCAGTCCCTGCATTATATATATAAAAATAAAAAATAAAAAATTCATACAGAAGGAGAAAATACTAAAGGGTCAATGCTTTATAACAAGCAGTACTCCAAATTCTCATCTCTTTCACGTAAAAATTGTCCTAAACTTTTTATCCGGCGAACATTAGGGATAAAAAAGAAAAGAAAAATCTGAACTGGTATAAAGCAGGAGAAAACGTTGGTAGCGAATGACGGGAGGGGAGAGATAATTCGGATCAAACCACGGGTGTAGAGAACGAGCGGAGAAGAGCCAGGGAAGACAGCAAGAAGGGATGCGAAAAAAACGTACCCGTCAATGACCCCTCATCTCTCCCAGCCGGTCAAGCACCCGAACCTATGGTCATTATTTCACTGGCCCACTAAAATTTCGATCAAGTGCTCATCGCCACAGAAAACTGGTGAGGACTTGAGGAACCCATTTACATAAAAAAAGAAAAGAAAAGAAAAAGCAAGAAAAGAGAAAAGGAAGATAAAAAAGAGATAATAACATCAACATCGACGCTGAAGATCAAAGGTTGAAAACAAACACTCGAAGGGCCCCACCCCTCGCCCAAGGCAAATAAGGGCACATCAAGGAACTAGAGTGGTTCTTCCAATCGCCCGTGCCTTCCTCTTCACCGATCATACAGTTTCTCACATCGAACTCGGATAGGTAGTGGAAGATGGACCCACGAAGTTAAGGGGGTTGCCAAGTACATAAATGGTGAGAGTGAGGCCAATCGAAACCCGCCACCGGCATCTCTGTGTTCCTGCCTATGCTTCCGCACCCGTGAATGCAATTGTTCATGCGAACTCCAGCCATCAACACCCCCCCCCCCCGAAATATTTGTTCTAAGAATAAAGAAAAATGCAGAAAATCCTGCGGGGAACGTCATAAAACGAGAGAAAGGCGAGAAAGGTGTTAACGTCTCCATAACCACCTCCTTCGTGGCGAGTCGTGCTCATTAGGTGGATGTTGGTCCGAAATTCAGCATCCCCTTGAATCCGGTATCCTTCTTCTTCCGCCATCCTTCCTTCTTCTCTTTCCGTTTCTTCTCAAGTTCCTCCCATCCTTCGTCGTCATCATCCGACTCTCCACCCGAGTTCTTGAGATGTGATGGTCCATGCGGTTTCTTGTTCCAATCCTGGCCAGCGCCTGAGACCGGGGTTGCCGTTCTGGCACTGACGGGGCTAGAAGTGGTAGCAGGGTTGTACGATACAGGTCTGTATCTTGACGGCAGTCCAACAGTGCTTCGTTCTGACGGGGCAATAGAAGGGGTATAGCCCTGAGGTGGCTGTAAAGATCCCATCACTGGCCCTCGCTGACTAGGAGCTATTGAGGGGGTGTAGGATGGTCGTCCCGGTTGCTGAAATGGCATGTTTGGGGGCTCCATCATGCTCATGGTGCGCTGGTGCTGCCCGCCCAGCGAAAATGGGCCAGTCGGGGCAGGCCCAGCCATACTCATTGGGCGCTGGCCCATCATTGGAGGTAATAGCATTTGCTGCTGCTGTTGCTGCTGCTGTTGACCTTGCATCTGCATCTGCATCCACTGCATCTGCATGTTCATCATTTGTTGCATCTGGTTAGCCATCTGCATTTGCATAGCATCGCCTTGGCCAGCCGGAGCAGCTCCCGGGGCAATCATCCCCACGTTAGGCATCCCGCTCATACCCATATTTGGACCACCGCCCATACCCATCTGACCCATAAGGCCCGGGCTTCCACCCATACCCATAATCCCAGCATTGCCATGCTGTGAGCCGCCGCCCAAACCCAATAATCCACCACCAGGCGATACAGGTCTGAAGGGGTCTGGTTGAAAAGAGTTTCTCTGCGTGGGGAATGCCATTGAAGTGGCACCGCCTTTTCTCGCAGCTTTTGCCTCCTCAGTTCTCACAATTTCACCTATTAACCCACCGGGACGTCGAGGGCCGGGCATCTCCGCAGGGCCTCCATAGACTGATCCAGCCACAGATCCAGACAAGCCACCCACACCATATGCCATTGACATCCTGGTTGCAGGGTGCAATATGCTTGCTCCAAGATTGTAAGGATCTTGGGGCAGGCCTCGAGCAAATGGCGGTAATCTGGGATCTTGCTGATTCTGAGCCGCTTGTCGGAGATTAGGCTGTGAACTGGAATTCGAGAGTCTGGTTGGTGGCCTGTTCTTGTTCGGGAAACCATGGGCCATCAAAATTCCCAAAGGAATCTCCTCGTCCCCTTCCTCCGAGTCTTTTTCGCTAGAACCAGGCCCGGAAAGGCTCAGTTGTGGCATCGATGTATTCAACGGTAGAGCCGATGTGCTCATTGAAGCACCCCTTGAGTTCATACCAAGCGGCTGCTCCGCGGGCTGTGATCCTGTAATTTTCATCATTTGCTGTCGATAGACAGCAAGATGTGCTTCCTGCTTCTGTCGCTGTTTTACGGCCTCACGATTTCTTTCTGCCTCCGACTCCTCTTCGGATTCCGAGCTATCACTTTCATCAGAGTCATCAGGGTCAGCCTGATTCCCAGACAACCTACGCTGCTCATCCTGCTGTTGGCGATAGCGTTCGAATTGCGCTGGTGTCATAACCTTGTTTTGTTGGGGTTTGGTGGCCTCGTGTTCCTGGTACTTTGCGGCCAGGGCAGCTGAAGCGGAGATGGACGAATCAAAATCGATATCATTGCCATCGCTCAATTGAACCGAAAATCCAGTTGTCGATTTTTCAACCCGAGGGGTGGCATAGGCTTCCGCATGGCCGGCATTAGTGTTCCCTCCTGAAGCGGCAGGGCTGGTTCCCCGATTGTCATGCAATGCAACGGACGAGCCTTCTCCGGGGTAGCTATCAAGTGACGATGACCCAGAAGCTACACCTTCATCCCAGCCACTGTCTCTGTCCTTGACCCCGCCCGCTAAACCCTTGGTTGAGCCAACTAATAGGGGAGTTGAACTAGACTTTTGGGGCCGAGGGCGTCCATGAAGCTGAGATTGCTGGTGCTTGTGAGAGGCAACAGCTTGCGCGACAAGTGCAGCATCCTCATCTTCTGGGAAAGATTGTCGGCGCATGACGGCACTGGTCCGCTTCAACCCGAAAGAATCACCACTTCCGCCTCTTGGAGGATGCTGCTTAGGTCCCCTACCTTGCCGTGCAGATGGCGTGGTCAATGAGTCTGTGTGCAAATGACTAGGTGTCGGTAGACTCTGGCCAGGGGTGAGGTTCCGTGAATTACGCGGAGAGTTGTTACTCGCGGCCTGCATCGCCGGAGTAATCAGTTCGTCCGAATCTTTGGCATCCCAGCCGTAGGGCGAGTATTCATTAGCCCCGGGTCGATCGCCATCCATATGGGAGGGGTTAGCGTAGATATTGCTGTATGCCGCGTAGGGAAATCGTGATGCAGTCGGCGAAGTGGCTGGATTGTACGACTTTGGGGGTGGTACTGGGGGAATATCGTTGTGGTTGTCACTCTATTACTCAATGTTAGCCTTCTGGATGAAAAAATAGTTTACACGGATGTTATTACGGTATTGATGATGATGCTGTTGGATGCCAATTTTGGTGCTGTGTGACCCATTCCACCGCTGCTTTCTGGACGAGCCGTAGTTTTAGATGCCGTGAAGGAGAACATCTCTTCTCCAAACAGAGAAGATGTATCGAGGGTTGTATCTAATCTCGGGGGTGTCGTTGTTGACATGCTGTCTTTTCGTCCGGGTGAGGGAGGCCCGTAATTGCCGCCAAAGGAGCGTTTCCCAGACGATGCACCAATGGATTTTGGTGACTTTGCCATATTGTGGACCACCCCTGGCTGACTACGATGATTGTCGACCGATGCTGGCGTACGCGGGGTGTCTGAAGATGGGAGAGTTGAACTTGAGCTTAGCCTATTCACCGACCCAGTAGAAGCATAATCTTCCGAACCTGAATACCCTGAGCCGTTTGTGTATCCGCTTCCTCTGTTATATAAGCTTGCCTTTAGTAAGGTTTTCGCTTTCCCTAGCCAGGGGAGCGGAGGAGTTTGTTCATACCGGTTCTGATGCTGAGCACCAGTGTACCCACCGCCGTACGTGGTGGACCTACCTTCGTCAGGCTCGTGGGAAGGAGTGAACCGATTGTCCGGATTGGCGGGCTCGTAACCAGCCTCTAACGCGTTCCCAGCGGATTTTCTTCTTGAGAATTTGGGGAATTTGATAGGCATATGAGATACCTTTCGTGCCGATCAATAAAAAAAAGAAGGAATGCAGGAGGGGAGGGGTTTATAGGTGGTAGCCACCAGGCAGACTCTAGTAAGAAAAAAAAACAAAAAAAAACAAAAAAGAAGGTGCTGGGAGAGTGAGCCGATGTCCTTCGGGTGGCTGACTGATGATGAAATATTTATTTGTGAACGATAGTGGCGTATTAATATGAGGTTAATGCGAGCAGCAGAAGGAGCCGAGATGTCGGCGAACTGCTCTCGGATGCAGTGTCGATAGAAAGGTACCAAACCAAGGGTATGGAACCCTTAAGAGTGATGCTAGCTGCCGGGTTACTCGAGGGAAAGGGCCTATTGAGTGGTGGCTGAAAACGAGGGCAACCGAATTGAATGTGCACAAAAAAGCATCCGCGAGCTCTGTGATTGTGGTCAGGAGAACGAAGGTTCAGATAGGTGTCAGCAGCCAAGAGGTTGTTACACAGCTGAGGGAGTGTGGAGCGAGCCGGAAGACAAGGAATAACTCAATGGACAGGGAGGGAAGCGGGTTCTTGAATCTCTTTTTCTTGCCGATTCTATTCTCCACAGCGACCCTCCAACTGCCTGCGGTTGTGAAGGGGAAAGAGGTAGAAGGAGCAGTAGTTGAATGAGTGAAATAGTAATCGAGGGACGAAGTTGATTGTTGTTGTGAAGGGGAATGTAATTGGACTAGTTCCAGGGCGTAGAGGAGTAACTCACAGGCAGGTGCTGTTCGCCCAACCAAAAATAACACGATCCACCAACTGCTAAAGCTTTCCCTCGTTGTCTCTTTCCCTTCTGCTTCTCTGACTGCGCCTGTGAAAAAAATGAAAAATGAAAAAGAAAAGTGAAAAAAAGAGACTCAGGCCCCAGCACGCAGACAGCGGGGATGCTCTCAGACCCGAATTGCTCCAACCAAGAGAAATTCGTGAACGAAAAAAAAAAACCTTGCTAGCTTTTGTAATGCCCCCTTTTCTATGAAAGATAGTGGGAGTAGCAGGTGGTGGAGGTGACGTGAGGAGGCGGACCTGTGCAGGGGAGGACGTGCGTGAGGGTACCAACAGGCAAGAATTGGAGAGGTCAAAAGAGTGCCCAATTAACGAGTGGAGATGATCAGAGTGAGCGGAGGGAATAAGAGAAGCTCTGAGATAGTAATCTGAAGGCTCAAGATGAAAGGTTTCTTCAGGCGGCGTAAAAGAAGAAGCACTCGATACCAGGACCTCAGGTTTTGTGTTGAGCGAGAGGAAGTTCAAGAACAGTAAGGTCTGGAAAGGAAGGCAGGACGGGAATTTCTTGGGCAATCCGGTGGAGTACGCCAAGGGGAATTGAAGTGCTGAACCCATCCGGGTAAGTGTAAATCCAGCCCTGGGTATACTCGAGTACAGGGGAGAGGGAGGTCTGAGTTCTTCACTCGGAAGGGAAAGACGGATACCTTACCAGATCGTCGAGCCGCTCGGAAATTCGTCAGGGGTGCACTGGCAAGCACGACATATTCACAGTGTTTGTTTTTGACGCCACTATTGATAGTAGGATCAGCGCTTCTGGAGATGAAGTCCTCAAACAGACCCCATGTCCGGCTACTCGCAAGTGTCCTGGCGAAGAGGCCTTATTGGGGGGGGAGGTTTGTGGTGGGGTTGAAGTGGAGGGTGTCAGTTGCGGAATCCTAACTGGTACGCTATTAATGCTGGATTAAGCCTACCCGAAGTCTTGAAATGCCCTCGTTGAAGCATAATATTCCATCCCTAAGGGCCTCAGAGGACAGTTTTGTCATTGCCTCGTACTGTACTAGTACAATACTGAGGGGGCAGAAGAGTATGAGATGTCCCTACGAGCACAGTACCATAACCAGACAATTCGCTCCCGCACAAGTTATTCAAGGTGCAGCTAATTAGGTAATTATGAAAACTATCGACTGGATGGTGCGAATATAGTACTCTCAGTATCAGTTGTGTATAAGACCGACACTGATTTGCCAAACACTTTTTCCACATATCCGCTTCCATCCGGATTCAAACAGGCAATGGTTCGCGTGAATACTGGGCTGACCACTTCCCCTCAGCCTCGGTAAGTTCTAGGCCCAAAACGAACTAAAATTTCCGGCCGTTTTAATTTTCTCTTTTAGGATTATTGGTATTCGAGAACATAATAATATATTATTATGGTGAACCTTTTAAAAGGTTGAATCATTCTAACCCTAAATTCCTAGGTGTCCCACTCCCACGAAAGCGCGGTTAAAGTTCACCGCGCTTGGTGCCGTTCCTCCAGGAAGCCAAGAAAACCTCTTGTGCCACCCTTATCTACCCCAGAACCTCAGTCCCAGCCACAGTGGTGATGAAGGACCCAACATCCTACTTACCCCCTCCGCCCCCCTCCCGAATAATGCCTTGCTCTAGCACCGTTGAACCTACTATCCGGGTCCATAGATCTCTTTATCGGCAACTCGGGTCAGGTGCGGGCTCGAGATCCGAGCTGTGGAACAGGCTAAATCTAATAGTGCATTTTCAGTTCCGCTTCGGAAGCTGTATGAAACGGGACGATAAAAGTCGGACTGTGTGAACGGATGAAATGTCAGCCGTAGTGCGAGGATGTTCACTTATACGTATCGTTTGCCCTTTTGCATGTGTTGTAGAGTCTGCGTGAACGGCAGAGGCATCTCTTGCAAATGCTAACGAGGACTAACACTCGGCATGGTTATTAGCATAGGGAAGATTCAGGAGTATCGCCTGATTATTCTTGCCACGTCTCAATAGCAATTGAGAAGAACGAACCTCGGTAAACTCTCGAAACCCCCCGGGCCGGCTTCGGGATCCCTAGTCTGCTACTACCACAATTGCCTGCGCGGGCGTATGATATCTCTTGATCTTTCGGCTGCAATTGCGAGTCTAGGAGGCATCACTCCGGTAATCATTTTGATCACACGTTTGAGTCACCCGATACCATACAAGGTGTAGTGCACACGTTGATGTGCACTTTGTGTCTACAAAGCATCTGATTTACTACTACTAAAGACTCGAGGCATAACTACCTCGATAGCGAGAAATGTTCTAGGTCGGTATTGGACACATGCAACCTCATGACATCCGCCTGACTACAAGATAGATGCCTACTCGAGTAGAGGCTAAGTGAACCTCACCAGCCGTCACTCGAGGAACTGTAGCTACTGTGCTACCGCACTCTACTACTACCATGCTCCGACTACTGGTAGTCGCATCACGGGCCTCCAGAACCACCACCCATGGTATTGCACTCCCTCTTGGCGCTTTAACCCAGTATGAAAGTGCACCTCACCTAACCGGGGTTAATTACTTTAGCAAGAACAGCTCTCTTGGCTTCTTGCGATGGCTAGAAGGAAAGTTAGACAGTTAGACCACCAAAAGCAATTGATCACCTTGAGTTCCAAATAAATCAATAGATAAATAAAAAATCCTCCTGATACAATTGCCCAGTACCATAAGTATAACCCCACGTTAGGATCTCACCATCACTGAGATGTCTCAATAAAAATAAAAAAGCTCCTGGCCAAGGAAAACAAAATAAAGCAAGAAACTCACAATCGATTCACCCCACCCCAAGCTTGCTGGTATGCCCACCAACCCTGCATATCACCATCTTCTGCGCCACGAATTGTCGCATGGTTTTGACTCCCTCCTATCATATCCTATCGGTCTTATCGTAACACAGCACAAGGATTAGAGGAGGGGAGGCCGCGGGGCGCAAGATCTTCGTCAAGGATGATTGCACTTGAAGGATACAGGCACCCGCAGGCGCTGAATGCCTTGGTATGCACCGAAAAGGCGCAGTATATATTTTTATTTTTTATTTCATGAAATTTTTTCTTCCAGAATACCGTACGGTAGCGTGGAGCACTCTCCAGGGCTTCGCGCCACAGTGGCTGGGCACCCGAGCACCTATCATAATTTACTCTACATACCTATCCTAAAATCATTGGGGAATCTTGGCGTGCTAAGATTTCCCCGTACCGTACCACCGTACCGTATCTTGAATAAGAGATAATGTCTCAAGTCGTCGTCTAAATATCCCTTCAAAGCAAGGCGGCGTTTTGTTTTGCCGACATCTCCTCTCTCCATCAAAATAGGAAACTGAGACTTCCTGAGACAATTCTCTCTTATTCAAGATAAGCCGCAGGTCGGTACGCGGGCACGGTACTACTCGTGGTACATTTGGAAAGGGAAGGTACCGTACTCGAGCAGTTCACCGCCCTGTCTCTCCATTATGGTTAACTTAAGAGATAGTACCTTACCGCGCACTTTGGGTAAGTCCCGCTGACGTATTACACGGCATCGCTCGCCCGTATGTACCGTACTCGAGTAGGTTTGAGGAATACAATTGGTTGCGCCTTAGGCGAAATAGTAATCGTGTCTCGTATCTGGATGGATTGCCCACTACGAAGGGCATCCGCTAAGTGCACTTAGTGGTTGAAGTTGCCCCCGTAGGGAGAAGCTAGGGCCAAGAAATCATCCCAAACTCAGCCTTCAGCTGAGAAAAGAAAATTCACCGCGCCCTACTGCGGGAGCAATTATACTCGAGTAGCTTCCTATCCCCTGTCTCTTGCACCGGCACTCGAGCGTCATGCTCAGAGGGAACCATTAAATGCGATCGAGGACAGGGGTTAACTTGTAGAGTGCCGAGGTGAAGCCCCCGCCATGAGTTTTAACCTCCACAGCGAGTGTGTTCGCGAAACTACTTTGAGCAATTGAGCACCGGGGATTATGAGAAACGCAGTCTAACCCCCCCTGATTGGCGATAGGTGTTTCACCCAATGACGAATGAGCTGTTGCCACTTGTAGCGATGAGTAAATCTGAGTTGATATGCGCAAACTCTGCTGTCCACCAATGCAACAAATTCCATTCAATGTATATGACTATTGATAGTACTGCAGAGAGTTATCTGATGGTCTTGAAAACTATTTTAAGAGAGCTTTGAAGCTACGGTAATATATCTAATGTGGCATTTTTATTAATAATGATTAATGGTATAGATTGAGAGCAGAGCTTTGTGGTGGGTGGGTTGAAATATTTATGGGTACTTTTAAGAAGTATTATAAAGGACTTTTACGGTGGGCCAACTGTAGTAGTACTGTACTGTACTGTATAGTACTCATATCATACCGTACACAACAAGGAGCCACCCCAGACGCACCAAAAGTGCTATCTCGACAGACACAGGACAGCATGGATCTCGGTGAAGACCAGGCTGGCCCTTCGACGGTCCTTCGTTCAGCATCAAGTGCCCCTCCTCACACCCCGAGTGCCCCTGTACTCCCCCGCGATGCTCCTCCACCTAGGCAGAGGGCCCACCGCACCATCACCGACCTCAGCCGAAGAGAGAGCGGTGATGAATCCCTTGATTCCGACTCCTCTGAGGGCTCTGCCCAATAATGGAGAGTTTTTTCACCCGATACACGGACAGCAGGGCTGTCTTCGCGTCCTTTCCAATCGTTCAACATAACTGCCTTGGGAGCTGGGATGTTTTTCTCTCACTTTTTCACAGCTTTACCATGCTGCCTCACCCTCCTTTGCTTGTTGCTATTCAAGACCCCCCCTCCAGACGGTCAGTTCTCCCAACGTTTCCAGGATTTCTGTCCTTCGCCCCCCCCCCTCCTGGCCGACTATGGGTAGCCATTTATGTTTCTTGAACTTTGAACCAACACTTGTCCTGCTCAACTGTTGTTCACAACTCCTCAGAGATGCTCTCAGTGGATGGTTTTTCTTCGGAAGGTCTTTTTGGATCCCCCAACCACTCCCTTAGGGTCACCTCAGTATACCTTCTTCATACAAACTGTCCTCCTTACCGCTCCATACCACCTGAACGGCTTTTTTCTTTTCCTTCCTACCCTCATTTTGGTTTAGGCGACTTTAACTTCCACTATCCCATAGAAGATCCCTGCTGCTCCCTATCTGAAAGGGAATTTACCATTTCTGCATGTTACCTTGATGCCACTTGCGACGTCCCGTGCCATCTTCTCAACACACCCGGGGTTTATACTCGGTTCCCGTTTGACACCATTTGGCGACCCTCTGTTTTGGATCTGGCTTTCGCGAAAATACCGCTCTCTCCCCCCTCGTCTCCTCATGGGACACCCCCCTCCCCTCCACCGGTTCAGACCACGTTGCATGTGTGATAACACTAAAACCGCCCGCGATTATGCAACCACCCCCTACTCCACACTGGGCCCTCCTTGACCTAGATGCGGTAGGAGAGGCGCTGAATGCCTTCACCACATTACCCTGCCCAGCAAGGCCCACGCCCAACTCCCTGAGTAGGTGGTTCGACATCTCCTCTGCCTGCCTTACCTCCCTCCTGACCTCCCATGACCTGAGCAAACGCCCATGCCCCTGCTGGAAACCATGGTGGTCCCCTCGCCTGTCGTCTCTGAGAAGGGAATACCACAAGTTTGCAAGGATATCCCGCCTCGACCCGTCCCCCGTCAACTGGAGCAATGTGAAGAGCTAGAGGAGAACATACTTTAAGGCCATCGCCTCGGCCAAGAAAGCACACTGGTCGGACTTCTTGTCCTCGGCCACTCCACACTCCCTCTGGACGGCCAAGAGGTTCGCATTTCGTCGCCCACCGCAAAGGTTCCCAGACTTGCCAGGGGCCTCCGATCTGGCCGAGGTAGCAGAGATGCTCCTCCACCACTTTTTTCCCCCCAAACCCCCACCTCCCCCGGTCCTCCGCCTCACGCACTATGAGGACTATACCCCCCTCACCTCCGGAGAGATATCCAGGGCCCACTCCGAATCCTCGAACATCTCTGCCCCTGGCCCCGACCACATCCCGTACTCTGTGTGGAAATCTGTACACCGGGTCAAGACCTTCCTTCTCCCTTCCCTCCAGGACCCCCTGCTAGCCCACGGTTTTCACCCTCCCTCCCTCAAGAAAGCACTTGGTATTGTCCTCAACAAGCCAGGTAAACTCTCATACAACTCACCCTCCTCCTTCAGGGTTATGGTCCTTCTTCGAATGCTCTCTAAGATCCTTGAAAGAGTGGGGGCCTCTCGCCTCTCAGCCCCAGCAACGATTTGCTCCCTCATCCACCCCCTGCAATGCGGGTCCCTCCTGGGGAGATCCACCGCCGATGCTGCCCTCGTCCTACAACACAATGTTGAGTCCCTCCATCGCCTTCGCGACAAAGTCTCCACGCTCTTCCTCGATGTGAAGGGGGGTTTTGACAACGTGGTGTAACGGGGGCACCCTATTGAGAGGTGAACTCTAAGGTTGCGACCGCACCAAAACTCAAAGTAGAAGATAAAGATAGAGTAAATAATTCACGAAGAATCAAAACTGTTAAACTTAATATCGTTAAGCTGAAAGCTTCACTCAATAAGTTCTCTCGAGGAAAGTTGGTTATCGAAGTAG
>Ga0307509_10000165_pt1 | contig 104050 bp, 134 predicted proteins | sample 10_EM_MG_FD_202245 | JGI IMG/M metagenome (GOLD analysis project Ga0307509, IMG submission 202245) | Populus trichocarpa ectomycorrhiza microbial communities from riparian zone in the Pacific Northwest, United States - 10_EM | ecosystem: Host-associated > Plants > Roots > Unclassified... | reverse complement strand
CCCCCCCCCCTCTTCGCCCTACTTTTATTATTATTGTGCTGTGCAGCGTTAAGGTTAGGATTTCTATGGAAAAAGTGTATGGTGGGTAGGTAGGTTGGGTTGGGTGGCCAATTGTGTAGTGCAATGCAAGTTAGTGCAGTAGAAGTGAAGTGTGCGCAAGGCTGCCCGAGGTGGTGGTGGCGGTATTGTTCATCGTTGTGCTTAGTAGTTCTACCGTTATGGATATGGATGTGGGAGCCTGGGTTGAAGCTTGGAACTTGCGGTACTAGTACGATACTCGTACTCGAGTAGAGTAGAGAGGGGTTCTTGTATGGATGGTTATGGTATGGTATGATAGCGGTGTGTGGAAGTGCACGCTTTTTTCCCCCTCTGATGATATGGATTGCATGGATTATTATGTATGGTATGGTATGGTATGGTATGCACAGAACTGCATGAATTTTGAAAGTGGTGGGGGTTTTTTTCTTTGGGGGGGGAGGTTGCTGTATTGCTGGTTGCTTGGACCTTTCTTTACATCCGGTACTGCACTGTGCAGTACGGTACCCCTTGAGCGCGGTACAGTGCTAGTAGGTACTTCCCATTGTCGAAGCTTTTTTAGAAAGGGATCGTTATTGCATTTGACCCTTTTGCTTGGATCTGGGTAGTATGCAATAGCAGCTCTTGCTAAGAAACTACCGGTAGGAGTTACAAGTGACTGGGGAGGAGGAGGAGGAGGAGGAGGAGGAGGAGGTACCGCTGGGGAGGGAAGGAAGGATGCGAATGCTGGGGTGTTTATGCTCTTGAATGGGATGGATGGACGGATGGGATGGGATGGGATGGGATGTACCATACCTCCAAATATTAAAGCTAGACTTAACCAGCGGTATGCTACTGATGATACTACCGGCCACCATGAACTCCCCTGTCCGCCGTCTCGTGAGTAACTGTAGAGCAGTGGGCAAAGGCCCGCACTTATGAATGGTCAGAACCTTATGCCACCCTCCTCTCACTCACTCACAAATAGGGGGATGTTGGCCCCGGACCCGCCGCCATTGTTTCTGGGGGAAGATAGTCTATTTTTGGATTTGGATTTTGTTTGCTTGCTTGCTTTGCTTTGCTTGCTGCTAGGATGGGGATGGGATGGTTGGGGAAGGGGGTTTTTTTTTTCTCTTCGTTCTTTTGTTGGTTGGTTTATTGGGGTAAGTTAGATGGGTTTGGTTTATGGAGATTGTTTTTCTTTGGTGGTGCGGTAGGTACGGTCGATATCGGGAGGGGGGTTATCTAGGGGGATAAGTGGTGCGCCGGATTATATGCTACAGTATTACAACGGGGGGGGGGGGGGTTTGGTCTACTGGTTCTTTGGTTGAGCTGTTTGTCCGTTTTTTCTTGGGCAGGGTATCATAGGTGTTTATGGTACGGTGGCGGGGGGGTTACGTACGGTACTGTAGCGCATAATGAAGGATTAGATTGGGGAGCTTCTCTTTTCCCTGATAAGTCAGTTGCCAGGGGGAGGGATAGAGAATGGGGAAAGAGGGAGAAGGGACGGTGGTATCATAGCCAAAGTGAGTTTAAGTTAGGTTGTACTCGAGCATGTAACGGTTTTTCTCGGTTTTTGGTTGGATGGGTTTTCTTGGACAGTGCGGTGCAGCGTGCGGCGTGCGGTCCTCGTACTAGTACAGTACGGTTACTGTAGAGAAGTGATGGGATGGGAGGAATTGGTGGGTGGATGATGATGATGTGCGTTTATTGATTGCGTTCCCCAAGCGTTATGGCTTGCTTGCGAATTTAAAGTTTCTACAGTAGGGATATCCCTTTTTTCTTTTTCATTTCCTTCTCATGGGTGATGGGTGTTTAGAAAAGGGGTGTGCGGTATGGTGATATCTTGACTTCCTTATTATTATCGTACAGACGGTGGTTCTCGCCTTTGGCCTTTCCCCCCTTCCTTCATTTCTTGCTTCTTGCCTTGTTTGAGTGGATGGGTGGATGGTTCACTAGGTGTGTGATGGTGGTGCCTGGGCAAAGGGGTGGTGGTGGTGGCTTTGGGAGAGATCGATTGGAGATGGAAATTTTCCCGGAATCGGTCGGTCGGTGGGTGTGGGTGCGGGATTGTTCAGTTTAGGTTACTGGGTGGATGGATGGATATCATAATATCTACGGCGCTATACGATGCTGTGCTGTGATTTCTGATGGAAGGAATGAAGGGAGGAAGAAGAGATGGGATCGATGCATCGTAGAGTTGTAATTTATCGTCGTACGGCAGTATCGGAGTAGTTGTTTATTGAAGTTTGGCTGTAATGGGGGATACATGCCCACTCTAGCTGCCAAAAGTACTCATACGCATAGCTTGGTGGAGGAGTGTTCGTTGGAACTATTTACCAGTCTGGCGGTCACCCTGACACCCCCGCCCTCCAATCCTATGGCAGGTGCGGTATCCCATCTTACTGTTTAAGGATGTCATGTCGTTCTGTGCCCCTTCATTCATTCTTCTCACTCGAACCCGTTTCGTTCTTTCTCACCATTCATGTCTGTTCGAGACGAGGTTCGTTATCATCAACCTATTATAATGTCAAGCGTTGATCCTCAATGGTATCCATCATACTATTTGTAAAGCGCCGAGATAATGGAGATCCTCCAGTCCAGCAGGATGCAGTTGCAGAGCAGAGTAGAGCAATTTTAGGATATACCGGTATTGTGCACGGTGGCTATAAATGTGTGCTGCGTGGTGTCGCCTGCTGGGTTGAGAATAGGGAAGCCCCAGACTGAGAAGTGAGAAAATGAAAGTGCGCCTTACGGCCATTGGCGCTAAGACTTGACTGACTCGACTCGACTGGACTTGACTTGGCTTGGGTTTGGGTTTAGTTGGGTTGGGGGAAAGGTGTGCATGTCATTTTTTTTTGGGTGTGCTGTTTTGGGGGGGAGAGGGAAAAAAATTGGCAGAATTGGGCTTACCGAGCAAACAGGTCCCCGTCCAATCGCCTCGAGCACTTCCCCATTCTGGTCAGGTTCGCCCGCGAATCCGAAATAGCCAAGGGCAGGGTTTTGAATTCCCCTCTCCATGATATCTCTCCTTCTCTCTCTCTCGTTGCATTTTTTGCTGCTCCAAGCTCTAGCTAAACCATTTTCAGCTGTATGCGGGAATGCAACCCCGTGAAGGGAGGGAGTCTTCCAGCCAGTGGGGATGGGCGGGCAGGCGGACAGAGAGAGACAGGCAGGAATGAACGACAAGACGGAGAGGCGTGACAGGCAGCCCTCTCTCTTTTTCCGTTTTTTCTTTTTTTTCCCTTCTTTCCTCCTCTTCCCCTTTCCTTTCTCTTGTGGTTGCCGCGGTGCTTCCTTGCTCCCTATGGTTCCAACCTATGGGGAAGTAGAATATGTATGAATACTCAACTCGTACGGTTTTGTGTCAAGGTGCATAGGCAGTACTAGTCTAATGTGTGTGATTTGGAAATGAAGAAGGATAGTGCACGCAAGAGGAGATTGCTTGCACTCCGCTGGGAATGGGGAAGAAAGGTGCACGGTACTGTACGGAGGGGGGAAATTTGGAGAGGGATGGAATGAATGAAGCTGAGCTCCTCGATGGAGGCTTTGTGCCATAAGGTACGGTAGGGGAAGCCGTTGACTTTCGGAACAGGAAGGGAGTCCTGGAATATCCAGTACTCGAGCAGTAGTGGTATACTAGCAACAGTAAGCACCGGAGTAGAGAATACTTGAGTACGAGTGCGGTACGGTACGGTACTAGTTACGAGTAGATAGATGGACTAGCTGTGTTTTGGTTAGTGAGGTTAGGCGTTTTCCTCCGATATACTCGAGTACCGGTACAAGTACAGTAGCTTGTAGCGGAAGTACTAATACTTTAACGCCCTCACCACGATATTTATATTTGCCCTTCTGACCCTGAAATGACTGAGAGCTCTTTTTGCCCTGAAGTGACTGCGAGTATTACTCTACTGCTCTACGAGTCCGCTTCCGTCGTCGAGAGGAGCTTTTTTTTTTTTTTGTTGAACTGTGTTATCCGTATCGGTGCGGTACCGTATTGCCCTTCTACCCCATTTGTTGCTCCTCATTGCTATTAACTGCGGCACCATCATCATCATCATCATCATCCATCAATTATTCTATCATTGGTGGTGTTGCCCAGGTCTCTGGGGACAGCTTTCATTGAACGGGACCCCCTCACCCCCCCCTCGTTGTCCCGGAGTCGTCTGCGTTGCTGCGTGAAGCGTTTCAACTAGCCCTGACAGACTGGCCGCCGGTTCTGAGGTACAGCAAACGCCTTCTTCATGAATTTTATTCTCCTACGATAAAAATCGCTATAATATTCGAGGTTCGCCCTCAGTCCGCTCGAGAGCTGATCTACTTACTAGTACACTATTTTCTTCTCCCCAACCCTCGAGCGGCAAAAAAGGTAACCAAGGGAAAAAAGGGAAGGGGGAAGGAAAAAAAAGATAAAAACAAAAACACTCTTTTCCGTCGTGCGCATCATCAGCCCAGGCTTGCTTTTTCCTTCTTGCTTGTAACTCACCTTGCACCCACCCACTTACATACCCACACACCACCACCACCAGGGCCTCAAGACGACAACCACCCACCCTTCCCTCTTCCTCTCTTCCCACCCACCTTGCCCCCGGCCCCTCCCATAATAAACTTACTCGACTACCCTAGCCTCCGATCCCTCCGTTTTGGAGTGAGCGTCAAACGGCAACCACCAGCAAGTAGCTGCTTCCTTATTCTTTCCCTCGCTCCCTCCACTTACAACTACCCTTCCTCAACCCGCCCACCATCGAGCCCTTTCCTTTTCACCATCCTACCCCATCCCTCCACTCATTTCCTCCACGCCTGACGCATCGTAGCTTTCCCCATTCCTTTTTTATCTTCTCTCGCTCAGAAATAAGAAAGGGTGCTGGTCGTCCCGTCCGACTGCTACAACGACCCAGGGAGTCTCTTGAACGGGGGAGAGAGAGAGAGAGAGAGAGAGCGAGAGCGAGAGGGGGTCAATAATCAATAGTAAGGGACTGGCATGTTCGTTTGCGCCGATCAAACTTGCCGCATTCGATCCAGAGAGAAGGGCTGTTTGGGGACTGACGTGGTTGGATTATTTGCCCGCACTGCAGAACACCTCACAGCACACGAGACATATAGAAACGACCCCTATTCTACTCGCCGCCCTTGAGTATTGAACGAACCGATAGCACTCCAAATCTATTGTCGAGAACCTACACACGAACTCGCACCCACATCTACACACATACATAAAAAAGCAACAGCAATATTTCATTTCAACATCGCTGCGACCTATTTTTTGATCACGTCAGACGAGAAGTATCTCCAGCATGAACGCGCCAGCGCCTGCTGGTAGCTTTGGTGGAGCAGGAAATGGGTTACAGCAGGAGGACCAGAGGCTATTCCAGATTGTACTTCATGACTTGAAGCAGAACTGGAATCCGCAAGGATGGCAGCAGGAGTTGCAACCAACGAATCGAGCTAGGGTAATCATTCAGATGTATGTTACCACACGTTTCCTATCTTTTTTTAAAACCAAAACGTCCGGTTCGGGTTTCGCGGGTCTTCACGCGTCGCCTTGGGATGCCCTTTGTTGTCGATCCTTAGACGCTAAAAAAAAAAAAGCTCTAACGTTGTTGCTTGGTACTAATTCTTTGATAAATAGCGCGAGTTCGCTCCGCCTTTTGCGGGCGGATGTAGGGCAGAGTCAAGCCATTCAGATTGCGACGGATTTCGAACGAACAACTTATGAAAAGTCACGAAACAAGGTGGGTTGGATCTCCCGGCTTGTCTTTTTTCCTACCTTCTTCACCGATCCCTATGTGCTCACTGCCCTTGTGCCCGCTTTAGGAGGAATACCAAGTTGCGTGTCGTGGAAAATTACTGAGGATATGCGAAACGAGAAAAAAACAAATGGCCGAGGCTGAGATGCGGATGAGGAATAATCCACAAGGTGGAGCGATGTTTGGTATCGGCGCACATGGGAGCATGAACATGGGTGTGGACCAAATGACGTTACAGCAGCATCAGGCACATGCGATAGCTCAACAGCAGCAGCAGGCATTGCAGCAACATGCTCAGCAGCAGCAGCAGCAGCAACAACAACAGCAACAGCAACAGCAACAGCAACAGCAGCAGCAGCAGCAGCAACAACAACAACAGCAACAGCAGCAACAACAGGTGCTGCAACAGCTTCAACAGCAACAGCGGCTTCAGCAACAGCAACAGCAGCAACAGCAGTATCAGATGGCTGTGTCTGCTGGCGCTTCCGCACCGGTTATGGCTCCACCAGGCCAGCCGCAACAAGTGCTTGACCCTAATAAAATCATTGCTGCGTACATGAGTACAATCGCTCACAGAGTCGGACCGGCCCGGCTTCAGGATATCAATAACAACCCTCCGCCGCATATTCGCGAACTTGCTCGGAAAATGCAATTGCCTCCAGCACAGGCATACCTACGGCAACAAGCGCTCCTAATGTATAGGCAGAAGGTGAGCCAACAGCAACAAGCAGCAGCGCTTCAGACACCTGGAGGTCAACCGGGGGCGCCAGGCCCAGCACCCGGGCAACAATTCGCTCGGCCTATGCCCTCGGCCTCAGGAGTTGGGGGACAGCAGATGGTTCTCCCAGATATTTTAAGGACCGCGCAGGAGTATTCGGCCCAACAAGCGGAGGCCGAAAAGCGTGCAAGCACAGGAGCGGAGGTGGTCCCGGTGTCTAAGAATCTGGTACCGCAATTCCCGTCAAATTCTATGGCACAAAACTCCATGGCGCCAAATTCTGTGGCACCAGTGAACATGGGAAATCCGGGCCCGCAAGCACAGACTGAGCAATTCCGTAGAAATGCAGCATTAGCCCAGGATGCCATCCGTGAAAAGGCTCGTATTCACGCCGCTCAATTCCAGAGGCCACCACCAGGACAGCCGTTGCACAACCTCAACCAGCCGTTAAACCCGCCACCCAACTCCTCTCCGAACCAAGGAAACCCGGCGGTAAATATGCAGCAGCACTCACGATACCCACAACAGCTCGCGCTACAACGGGCCGCTACGAATCCGGCGAGTCAGCAGCAGCAGCAGCAGCAGTCGAGGCCGCCTATCCCCCAAGTCTTTGAGGGTCTTCCACCGGGTCAATCGGCCCTCTATGAGCAGCGGGTTCAGGAACATTTAAAACAACGACAGGCCGCGCAAGGAGCTGCTCCACAACCACAGCCGCAACAGCAGCAGCCGCAACCCCCGCAACGGCCCGCCCCTAATATGAGTAGACCCCAATCGGCACAGCCGGTGCCCACACCGCCCCAACCTCCTGCTCAGAATCCAGCGGGTCGGGATTTCCCGCAGCAACAGCAGCAACAGTCGCAAAATCTCCAGCAAGTAAATGCCGCCCAGGCCCCGCAGCCACCTCAGCCGGGACAGGCTCCAACGTTACCACCGCTATCTCCCGAAAATCTTGCTATGATGGACGCACAAGAGATGCCCAGGCAGGTGTTGGGTTCACTAGGTCGAACGGTACCGGCGCAATATAAGACATGGGGTGAGATAAAGCATTTTCTGAAGGATGCGCCCCCTCACTATCACGACGCTCTTCGAACTCGACAAGCCCAGCATTATGCATTCCTTACCCAGCAGCATTTGCGGAATATGCAGAACAGAAATGCTTCCGGAGGTCCCGGTGGCCCAGCTGCACCTGGCCAACAGATGCAACAACAGCAACAACCTCCACCCCAAGCCCCTCAAGCACCTTCGCAATCAGCTCAACAGCCACCCCAGCAGCAAGTGCCTGCTGGTGTAAACGCCCAGCAGAGAGCGCCAGGGGATCCATTATTCACTATTCCTGGGGATATCACGCGGATGAACAGTACTCAACTGTTTCAATTACAGAAGCTTGCTTCCCAAGGTCGGTTAAAACCAGAGGATCAGCAGCAGTTGCAACAACACATTTTCCAACTGAAGAAATTGCATCAGATGCAGCAGATGCGCCAGCGGGCAGCCCATCCACAGAATGTTGGACCTCATCAGCCAGCTCAGCAGCCTCCGCGACCTCCTGCCCCACCTCAGGCACCCGTTGCCCGCCCTCAACCACAACAGCCACCACCGCAGCAGCCCCAACACACGCAGCAACAACTTGGATCGGGTGATTCCCCCTCTGCGTTGAAAAAGTTGAAGCGTGAGAGGGACCAGAACGAGGATGACTTGGTTGTAATAGATCAGAAGCAGGCCATGCAGCAACCCCAGCGACCTGGGTCGGATGGACTGCAGGGACAACAACCCACTGGCTTGCCTCAGTTCTCGAGCCGGGCTCAGCTACAAGCCCAGAAACCAAATGTTCCTCAACAAGCCCCCCCCGCCTTGCAGGGAAATACCGCCCAAGCCGCCCAGGCAGCTTCGGAAGCGACGGCGAAGCAAGCAGTCACGGAGAAGGAGCAGCAACAAGGGCGAGAGGAGCAGCTACGAATGCAGATTAATAGGTTGATGAAATTGCTTGAGGAGGAGAAGAGCAGCCATGAGAGTCGATCGCCACTTCAACTCGACACCAATGAGCGAGTGCTTCTTCGGCAGCAGTTGGGTGATGAGAGCACGAAGAATATGATTCGCCGTACGGATCAATTATTGCCCATTTTTATCATGCTCGGTGGGACTGACAAGCTTACTCGGGAGCTTGTTCGAACGGTAACCAACACATTTGTCCTAACAATTCTGACACTGCTGATTTGCTCTTAGAAAAACTTGCTTGCGTCGCAGTACCATCCCAACGGAGATCCTAAGGATGTCTTCACCCTAACGTTCAAGGAGTTTACCGAGTCCCGTGGAAATCTCACCAAATACTTTAGCTACGTCAAGGCGAATATGCAAAGTGTCTTCAATAGGGATCAGGAAAAGGGTAGGGATATACAAACCCGGGCACAAGCTTTCGCCGGCCCGTTCCCTGGGCCTCGTGCTCCTCCTGCAAGCACGCCACAGCAACCGCAACGGGTCCCGCCCCCTCAGGCTCAGGCCCAACAGTCTCAACAGCTGCGAGTGCCTGTTCCGCCATCAAGTGAGAACGTGTTGAGCGCTAGAAATCTTGAGAAGCAGACAAATCAGTTGGCACTCGAGAGATCCCAGTCGCTGCAATCACGGGGTGCTCAACTCAACGGGCGTGTTCAACCCGTCGGCTCAATGTCCCCGGATGGCTGCGCGCCCATTGATATCAAGCCTAGAATCAGTGTTGACGACCTGAAGTTTCCCCAAGCCCGCAAGAAGAGATCGCGTGAGTCCGATACTGTGGATCCTCCTAAGACGAAGCCTCTCGTGGAGCAAAAGACGTTCAAGTGCGCTCAACCCGGCTGTGAAACTGGAGGTAAGGGATTCGTGTCCAACCAGGAGCTTTTGGAACATCAGCGGTGGCACGAAAAGGAGAGACTAAGAGCTATCGAGGAAGCGGAGAAGCACAAGAGGAAGCTCAAGAACCCTCTCGAGTACCTTAAGAGCTCTGTGCGGGATGCGTACAATCTCGATGAGGAGGGAAACCCGAAAGAGAAGAAGGACGAAGGCGCCGTTGCAATGAAGGATGATACCCCCTCAAGAACCGCTGGTGCAACCCCCCAGGTCAAAGCTGGGTCCCCGTCCCTTCTCGCTGCCCCCTCCAATGCGAAGTCTGTGCTCACTCCCCTCCCATCGGGAAAATCGCCTGCCCTTCCAACATTTCGTACCCCACATCCTGCGAATGCTAAGACGCCTGGCAGTGCTGGAAGGTCTACCTCTGGAATCAAAACTATGACGAAAGAGGATCACCAGTTCCAACACTACAACGATCAAATTCCGACGCCACCGGGTAGTAATGCTTGGGAAGGCGCTTCCATGTCCCCCGATGTTCTCCGCCAATGTTTTGACGGGCTTCCCGAGCAAACATCCGGCTTATCGGCCTTGCATCCTCTAATCTTTACTCCTGCCTACACACCTAGCCCATCCGATGCCGAGGGTGGCGATTCGATCCCGGAGAATGTCGGCGGGGGTTATGAGGACTGGAATCCGTTTGGCTACAAAGGGAGCCTAGGCGACGAAGTACTTCAGGAGGTTGTTGAATGGGATAATCAGCCGACTTCTACAAACATGAGCAAGGATTGGGCTTTTGAGAGCGGATACCGCATGAATGCTAGTGTTCCTGCGTAATTAATTTGTTTTTTTCTCACCTCTTCTTCCTTCCCTTTACACGTGCGTTCATGGGAAATGTTGTCGTGATTCGCACAAGCGTTTGTATTTTTTCTTATTACATTTCATGTAATCACCATATCCGCGCCCTTAATCAGCATGGAATGCGTTTTTATTCACTGGGGTTTCTCTTTTCGGCCGGGCTGGGCTCTGTAAAGCTATATTTTGTTATTTTTTCTTTTTCTTCTCTTCTGCTCCATAGCAAAAAGGAAGGGTTTTTTTCTCTCTACTTTTTTATTTTTTTTATTTTTTTGATTGTGGGTTACTCCTATGGCGCTTGTTTTCCTTTTTATTTCATTTCATTAGGGTTCCGTCTAGCTATCGCATCCTACCTTAAAGATCTGGAGCTCCTTCACTCCGTCAATTTTCTTCTTTCTTTCATTTCCTACTTGCTCGTATGACCTTTACTTATGGGAACTGGTGGGATGGCGTTTTTTCTTCTTTTTACAATTGCGTTTGTGATAAATTTCGGCTTATTTATCCATCATATTATCATACTATTAGTTTTATACTTTATTTCCTTTATTTCTTAGCTTAAAAGTTCTCTTTTACTCTCCCCCCTCGGCCTCTGCCATTCTCCATTCATAGTGGTGGGGGGGGGGACGAGGGGTTACTTCGATTGTACATTTTTCCTCTTTCTCCCTTCTCTTTTTACCCTCTTTTCCACTTTTTATAGTTACAAAGTGAGCCTAGGTGTAGCATCCGAGAGAGATGGGGGGGGTGCGGAGAAGAGAAGAAAATTAACTATTATCATTTACTACGTAGTCTACCGTGGTGTGACATGTTGGGGGGGGGGGGGGGAGTGGTGGGGCAGTGACGAGTGAGGGGTTGTGTCAGTCCATTGAACTTGGCGGGGTCTCTGTGGGGAAAGAAGGGGGGGGGGCGGGGTTTCAGAGAGTGTTTGGGACAAGGTATGGTCAGGTTTGGAGGTATATACAGTTAAGGCTATCGTACCGTAGTTAGGGTGATGTGGAGGAGGGGGCTTGTCCCTCTGTATTGTATTGTATGATACTTAGTACTCGTACTGTATTATATTGATTGTAGAGAAGAAGGGATGCTTCTTCGTGTGATATTATCAGTTGCTACACACACCACACCACACCCCTTCAAGGGTAATTTTTTTTAATAAATCTGGTGGGGTGGGGCAAAAAGTGGATCCGGTGCTATTCTATAAAAAAAACACTTGGAATGCAACTGTCTCTCTCTCTCTTCTTCTAGCTAGCTACGGTTTGCTTGATTGGTAGCCTTGTAACGTGTAGGACTAACTTTTAGAACTCGGAGGATGAGATGGGACTTCTCGGAATGGTATGATATAATAGTTTGGATTAGCAACTTGCTAATTAGATGGATGGGTGGATGGGTTGGATCTTATTCGTGGTTAGTAGGCTAGGTTGGGTATTTGCAATCCTATTCGAGAATCATACGATGGTATGGGAATATTAATACGGCCCAGATTACTGCACTGTACCCGAGAGCTCAAGGTCGGATTTTTCCCTTTCGCATTGTCCATAAAAAAAAAGGTACCCAGCTCCCCCTCCCCCTCCCCCTCCCCCTCCCCTATCGCATTTTACATAATCCTTGTATCGATAGGAGGAAAGGGAGGAAGGAAGCTTTGCACGGTCATTAGAGTAATTTGAATCACAAAACTAATTTATGTGAAGCTTAGAGTACCGGTATGCGTGCTATCGTCATTCGTTCATTCATCCTTATCATCCGTATCGTCGTGCCCCTCCCCCTCCCCATCGTGCGACCGAGCTTATGAGACCAGTAAACTTCCGAAACAAGAGAGACGGAAAAAAAGGAAAAAGGCATCACAAATAATAATGATTACAAAGATGTAACGAAAAAGAAAAAATCTAAGAAAGGAAAAGGTCAACCACGACGGGTCTATGATCGGAGGAGTAGATTTCGTCGTCAAACTTATTTTCTAGTACGGAGTAGTTGGTTATCGCCCAGCTTGCCTCCTTCCCACCCCCCTCCCCCATCTCGGCAGCGAACACAAAGTCAATTCTTTGTGGAACCTCGTCCCTGTTCCCGAACCCGGAAAACGTGTTCTGATGCCCGTATCGCTTCTCGGGCGGTACGTCGGCGCGCGCGTCCCGGAGTAGGCTTCCCGGCGCAGTTAAAATCTTGTGTGCGTCGTCTCCTTCCGGGGAATTCATATCTCCGGCGAGGACCACCCCTCTCCCTTGCCCTTCCCCCAATATCCCTCCAACCTCTTTGACAATCATTTTAGCGCTCTCCCGTCGTGCAATGGGCCCATAATGATCCAGGTGCGTATTCAAGACCACGACCTGTCGTCCGCTCTCCCGATGCGTGAAGTACCCGATGGTCAAGATGCGAATACAGGCCGCATCCCATCCTCTTGAGGGCCGCTCCGGCGTTTGCGAGAGCCACTTACTCCGCCACTGGTCCAGGTGCCAGACTGCCGTGTCGTAGATCACAGGCGAGTACTCTCCCGCTTCGTGCCCGTCGTCACGCGCGTGCCCTATGTAGCTGTAGCTGCGGGGGAGCAGCGAGAGAATGGAGAGGAGCTGCGTGTGCAGGACTTCCTGTAGGCAGATGAGAGTGGAGGGGTGCTGGTGCTGGGTGTAGATTATACTCGAGACTATGCGTGGCAGGCGAGTAGGCCAGGGGGACTCGTGCGGGGAGCGATTGGTGGTTGCGTAGCGGATGTTGTGGGTGTATAAGCGGAGGGGGAGCGGGGTGTTGGTTTGTCGCATTTTGGGTGGCTGTTGTTGTTGCGGGAAGGAAGGAAGGAAGAGAGGGCTATCGGAACCCACCAACCCGGTAATGTGCGAACTGTTGTTCTCGAATTTCTTGTTGTCGGCGCATGCGAGCTTGGGTCTTGCGGAATGCCTTCGCCTCAAGTTTTTTGTCGGAGGAGAGGGCAAAAAGAAGAAGTTGGATCAGCGACATCTCTCTCTTTCTCTCTCTTTCTCTTTCTCTACCCCTCCCTCTCAAGCAGTATGAGATGTAGCAATAATGATGGTGATAATAATAAGGTCAGAGGAAGGAAGGAAGCGAAGGAGTGGAAAGCTTGTTATTATAACAACGCCTTGCTTGCGTGCTTACCTCCTGGAATTCTTCCGGAGGCCACGCTGGTATGTACGGTACGGTATGCAAACCCAGTGCAATACAACAGAGCAAAACGCCTACCCGCCGCCTGCCCGCCTTTTTACTCAACAGATTCTTGAGGGCGAGAAAATAAAATAAACAAGGCTTTAGATTGAGCTGCCCGGATAGTTTCTGGGGAGGTGGTGGGTTTTTAACTTAATTGCTAATATACCGAATAGTATCCTTTACCATTCTCATAAAATTGCACCTCCAATAAAAATACTTCCTTCCTTCCTTCCTTCCCTCTTCTTTACCACAGGCGTGATCCGGAATGTCAGTGAGTGAACGGATACCAAACAAGTAAGTGAGAAAGAGAAAAATGTGTGGAAAGAAAACCCCGTTTGCGGGGGGGGACAAATTAAAAAATTTACTTGGCCTAGACCACCGATGGTATAGTGCTATACCGTACTTACGGTAGGTGGAAAGCGTTTGAAGTAGCTTTGTGGTACTCGTAGAGTACAATGCCAGTCCCAAGCCAATCACGTCACAAAGCACAACACTTTTACTTGTACACAACTTCGCTTTCCACCCTTCTCCCCCGAGCGCGCGGGCACCGGTAGGTCGTAAACGGTGTATATCCACACCGGACGGATGCGTATTCATGATTTACACCCACTACTGTTACTATTATTTCAGTGCGAACGGCGGGTCCTTTCTCTCTCTATTTCTCTCTTTTTTTCCGGTTTGGTAAGTGCGGTAGAATATTGCGGAGGCGGGGAGTAGTGGGGGGAGAAGGTTAGGGAGCGGGTGAAGGAACGCTTGCGTACTGCTGTAGGTGCGAAATTGAATGCGGGAACAGAGTTAGAGTATGCTCAAGTACTGTGCTTATCGTAATACTGTCATACTTACAGCTACTTGCTGCATTGTGGAGGTATCCGGGAAGTCTAGGGAATCGTCGGAGTCGTCGGAGTGTGCTTGGGGCGGGGTGGTGGGGATAAAGTTAGCCTAACTCCGGAGGATCATTGGTTGAGGTGGGTTTTGGAGGGTTCGGCTTGGGAGGATTGAAGTAGGGTCTAGAATATAGTATCATACCTATCATATATCATAGCTGTACGGTGCCGGTATTTGTATGATACTGGGGATACTTGCGCGAGCGAGTGCAAGAGAGGTTTAAACATAACTCGTAGCACTGCTTCACCAGATTTCCAAACCAGTACTGTGCGTGCCGGTATTCCGGGGCGTCTCATGCTCGGTACCATCTGTCAAAAGATTGACTTAAACTTAAATATAGTACCCCATTTTTACTTTATTGCTATCATACAAGGGTCGGGCATAAGAAGAGGTGGTACTGTGCTGCACAAACCAGGGGAGTTGATAGAGGCAGGGGGAGATAAAGGCCCTCATAGGGTCATATCCCTCAGGTCCCTCACTGCTATGATACTAAAGTTTTGGCTGTGCACACTACCGCCATTATTTTACCCCAGTTTTGTATCTACAGTACAAGCTTAACCTGGCTGACTGCACTGTAATTTTTTATCGAACCTCGGCGAATTATCATAGCCAACAATTAGACTTTCCTATCGTCTTTGTCATTCCAACCCCTCATCCCTACCTTCCATAGTCATCGATGCTGACCACGTCGATCGGATCAGGAACTTGAACTTACTAACTATTCGAGTAGGGAGGTTGGGAATTTCCCGCACTAGGGGTTTTTTTTTGTTATGGGTGCTGTCATGCTAGATTTTATTTTGTCTCCAAGCGTGATGGCTGGGTGCAGTGTGAATATGATAGTTTATGTATCTATCGTAGTCACGTTGTCCACAGTAAGGTTACACGAGGGCTTTCGTGGATGGGTACTTGATGTTGGTTGGTTGCGCATATCATGTGCATAGTGCCGTAGGCGGGCAGGGGAGAGAGGGAGGAGGCTCGGGGGTGAGTGAGTAAGGGGAAGGAAGACACCATAAAGGTAGGCGTGAGGGGATGGGCTGGATGGCAGGTATTGATTGTGGTCAGTGGCTTTCGGTCGGGAGGGGGAAGGCTAGGATGGGAAGTTGCATTTGGGAATTGGGGAATTTGAGACTGGAGATTGGAATGGGGGGATATGGGAGCATTGGGAGGGGGTCTGCGGTGCTTATCGGAGATGATGGTGGTGTCTCTCTGCAAATGGGTTACTGGGGGACAAGCAGTACGGTATGATACGTGTATCCCTATGGTCGCGGACACCAGATAATTATTGCGGTATGCCTCGGAAATAAATGTTTCCCAGAAGTGCTATGCCTTTGGCGTGACCCGGGCTGTGAATTACTCGCAATAGCTGCGGACTTCCATGATTAGGTGAATGGTCAATGAAGCGACCGCGCTGCACCGAGCATGCCTGGTTCGAAGAGGGGAAGTCATGCTGAAGTGTTCCCACCAAGACAGAGAGTAAGCCAGGAGCCGATATTTACCGGAATTAATGCCCTCCGGCAACCCAATATCCGCTATTGCTATCCTAATCACGACCATGAATTACAAAGCAGCCATCTCCGGGGGACAATTATTAGAGAGTTTGCGCAAGGAGACCTAGGTGGCAGGAAAACAGGTTATTTTCTGTTAACCTAAAAGTCTTGGACACCCAGGTGGGTAGCGAGACCTGGAAGAGGTGTAAAATGGGGCTTTTCAGACCTGAAGAGATCCGATCGCTGCAGAACAATAAATCAGCAGCAACACGGCACTCTTTTCGCATTTTATTGGATGGTTTTACTGATGATAATATTGGGCATTCAGTAGTAGATTATCACCTGTTCTATGGCAGTCAGTATGGTTAGTACCCAACTTGTGTACAAGTATCCGGGAATCCTAATTTGAGCAGGTAACAAATTTGAGTGCAATGCGGTATTACCCTACTCAATTCTCATCTTCCAGCTACCAAGCCACCTAGACCGTGCGCAAACTCATTCAGAGACTTGGGTCTCTTTTCTGTTAACTGCCACCCAGGTCCTCTTGCGCAAACTCTCTAATACGTACTCGGGGGTAGGTAAAAGTCGGGCGCGCCCCATATACGGTAACTATGGTTCTCCACCATACAAACCCGTTTTCTTGGCACATTTTGTAAGGGCAGCAAAAGTCGGGCGCACCCCCAGAATAGGAAATAAACCCAGAGATTTCGTGCTACCGCGCCATACTTACCCCTAATACCAAGTACAGTACAGCAATGCCGTACTCCCGACGGAACGCAAGAGCAGTCTACTGTGCTCGAGTGCAAGCCGATTCTCTGACGTTAACGTTATCTAGCGCACCTTGATGCGGAAATCTTTTGGTCTTTTTCCCGGCTATCCCAACCACGGATATCCAAATTGTGACATCGTTCCGAAACCCGCATGGGACATGGTGGATAACAGAATAGCACTCAAGTAGAGTGTACCACTTTAGAGCGAACATCCTGAGTCTCTACGAGTAGAGTTAAAGGATCAAGCTGCTACTATGCCGAAACCTTGGGGATCTCGTGAATTCCTCGTAATGCGGATTGCAATGGATTAAAACCCTTCATAAGCGTCCGCTGGGAAACCGGGGGGCAAAAAAAAACCAGCGAGTGACGTCCCATGCAATGAATGACCTTGGAAAACTGGCCTCCGTCGGACTCACCTCGCGATGGTTCAGGGGGGACAAGCCCACACTAATGATACGATACACAAAAGATAACCGACCAACCGTGTGGTGCTGACTTATCGATCTGGGGATGGCAGATGTTGCTGACTAAACCAATAAGATTAGGTCTAACCCTGGGGGCGAGGACTGCCATACCACATCTATTGAGGAACCGCCACACGCACAACGCGACTCAATATCGTCAAACGCTCAAGCCCAGAGATCCCCCCCTCCAACGACAAACTAACACCCAAAGACACGACGACGACGCCAACAACGTCTTCGCCGACCTTCCCCTCTAATTCTCTCGTTGAACGCCATCCAATACAACAGCTAGAATGTCCCAATTCGAGCCTGTGGTGAGTTCTACCCCCGCTGAAGCCTGCTATATCGGAGGAGAAAAGATATTGAAGCTGGATTGGAATGTCCAAATAAGAGCGAGAAGCTAATCGGTGCCCTTTGATATAGGTCGTCATCGATGGCAAGGGACATCTCCTTGGTCGCCTGGCCTCCACGGTTGCTAAGCAACTTTTAAACGGTCAGAAGATTGTGGTTGTTAGATGCGAAGACTTGAATATCTCCGGCGAGTTCTTCAGAAGCAAGCGTGCGTCACTCTCCCATCCGGCAATGGACTTTGTTTGCTATTCTAGCTAACGCCTCGTTTCGGGGAATCTAGTCAAGTACCATGCCTACCTTCGCAAAGCTACCCGTTATAATAAAACTCGCGGTCCCTTCCATTTCCGTGCCCCATCGCGCATCTTCTACAAGACTGTCCGCGGTATGGTCTCTCACAAGACCGCCCGCGGTCAGGCTGCTCTTGAGCGCCTCAAAGTTTTTGAGGGTATCCCTCCCCCATATGACACCAAAAAGCGCATGGTCGTCCCCCAGGCCCTGAGGGTCTTGAGATTGAAGCCTGGAAGGAAGTACTGCACTGTCGGAAGGCTGAGCCACGAGGTCGGATGGAAGTACCAGGACGTTGTCGAGAGGTTCGTCACCTACAGCTTAGGAGCATACATTTGAACGGTTTTTGGGAGAGAAACTAATTTTGTGTGTTCAGGCTTGAGGAAAAGAGGAAGGCCAAATCGACAGCTTTCTATGCTAGGAAGAAGGCCCTTGTGAAGAAGTTGGCTATTGCGGCTGACAAGACTTCCAAAAACAAGGAGGAATTGGCGAAACTCGGGTATTAGACGTGTCGCATAGCAGAAAAATCGACACGAAAAAATAATCTCAAGCTTACTTCTCTTTTTCCAACAAACCTTTTAAAAAAAACTTGTTTCCATTTTCCCAATCCGATCGGTGTGCGAAAATTCCAATCCTCTTCTGGCCTTTCCTTTCAACAGGTAGCTTCTGGGTAGGCTGGGGGTTACAAAATAAAAGTAGTAGAGGGGCGAAGAGGGGAGAGTGGGCTGGGGGAGGAGGGAAAAGGACCCGTGCTGTTACCTTGTTTCGGGAGTATTATCATGGAAATTAAGGTTTTTTTTGTGAAAGGGTTGAAATCGGAATGGGAGCAGAAGCTGGGGTGATTGATATCGATTTAGCTTGCTGGGTTACACTTTTTTCTATTCTCTCTTTCGCCTTTGGCTTTTTTAATTCCTCTCCTCTTTTTAAAAAAATATTTTACACTCTGGGGGCCCTTTTTTAAAAAATCACCTGGACGACTTTTTCTTTTTCTTCCATCTCACCACCTATTCTCTTTTTTCTCTTTTTTCTTTTTTTTTTCCACTTCCCGACACCAAGTGGCGCAAGTTGAGATGGGATTTGTGGGGAGTGAATATCATCAACTTCCAAGCAAATTAAAGCCTCTGGCCCGGCCGATTTGAACTGCTTCTAGAAGCCCTTGCTTTTTTGAAGGCCGGAGTAGGATGGTCTACTCGAGTACCCGTAGTTGGTAGAATTGGCTGTGCTGCGTTGTTGGTACGATAGATTAGATAATTGCTTGGTTTGCCTTGGCTTTCACCCGTGATCTGAGGGACACCTTGGGAGGCAAGGGAGAGGTTGCACAAACTGGATTAGGTTTTCGTTTCACTGTCTCGAGTCGCGAGAATAACCCCTGTCTTTGTAGTCTGATTGTCCGAGGCTTGTTTGTGATGCCTATTTTCTGTGCGGGTACTCGCAGTGCGAGAATCTCGCCATGGTGGAAGAGACGGTAATTATTCTCATCCATTCATACCATGGGGATCATGGCTACCAAGTATATGGCGGCACGCTCCCCATCCCACCGCTCAAATCTTCCCAATTACCTTTTCCAAGGGCACAAAACAAACAAACGCCGAGTCTATATGAGTCAGGAATCCCCATGCAAACCCTTTACACAAACAATGGCCGTAGTATAGCATGGACTGGTGCAGCGACACGATAGCTCAGTTTTCCCTCCACTTGTGGGCGCAAGAAACACACTGCCCCATCCCGCCTGTCAATGCCATCCCCCCGATCACAAACCTACGAGCAAGAAAGAGAGAGGGGGGGGGAGAGAGAAAGCAAACCTTATAAAACGTTGTCATAGGCTCATCCGCGCTCCTAATCTGCACCATATAAAAGTACGCCCTAGTACCCCAGCACTCATCCACAAGACATTGAGCTATGCCCCCCCCGGCTTCGTCAGCCACCATCGCACCTTACTCTCTTCCTTCAATCCTCCGTCTGATCAACATTATCCCAAGCCCCCTCCCCACCAAGTACGTCCTCAACTTCTTTCCGCTTCATCAACTTGCGCTCGCAGAATGCTTGGTCGAGAAGGAATTGGTATGGACATGTGCGACATTCGAGACGGTTGGTGCCGGTTTCGGGCGCGCGGGAGACGGTTAGTGTGTTTGAGAACTGGGGGGCAGAAGAGGAGCTTTTTTTTTGGTGTTGCTGCTGTTGGGTTGGGTTGGGCGGTGGTGGGCGGTGGAGTTAGAGGAGAGGAGTAGAGTGGTAGGGCAGAGACAATACAATATCCTTGCACCGGCGATCACTACTCTTTCCAGGCTTCCCGCACCACGTCCGCCACGCGAATACTCTGCCCTACCACTCTACTCGTACTTGTCCCAGGCAACAAGTACCCGCAAACAAGGATTAAAAAAATATATGGCAAAACATCTGTGCGCGTCTGAGCGCTCATACAAAATAGACCCCCCCTGTTTGCGGGTACTTCTTGCCTGGGACAAGTACAGGTATCATACTCATCCTCTCCTCTACGAGTGCGGCTGATAGATATATCCGTCTGCAACAACAAAGTTCAAAGTTTTTATCAGACCCACGTGACGGATATATCTATCTGCCGCACTCGTACTTGGCCATTTATAAAGTATTCGGATGGCTTGGCGCCAAATCCATCCAAATACTTTATGGATGGCCAAGTAACTCCACCTCCCACCACCGACCCAACCCAACAGCAGCAACACCAACAAAAAAAAATGCTCCTCTTCTGCCCCCAGTGCTCGAACACACTAACCGTCTCCCGCGCGCCCGAAACCGGCACTAACCGTCTCGAGTGTCGCACGTGTCCGTACCAATTCCTCCTCGACCAAGCGTACTACGAGCGCAAGTCGATGAAGCGGAAGGAAGTTGAGGACGTACTTGGTGGGGAGGGGGCTTGGGATAATGTTGATCAGACGGATGGTAAGTTTTCCCTTCCCTCCCGAAGGGAGGATTGAAGGAAGGAAGGTGCGATGGTGGCTGACGAAGCTGGTGGGGGGTATAGCGCAGTGTCCTATTGATGAGTGCGGGGGCACTAGAGCGTACTTTTATATGGTGCAGATTAGGAGCGCGGATGAGCCTATGACTACTTTTTATAAGGTTTGCTTCCTCTCCCCCCCCCCTCTCTTTCTTGGATGGCATTGACAGGTGGGATGGGGCAGTGTGTTTCTTGCGCCCACAAGTGGAGGGAAAACTGAGCTATCGTGTCGCTGCACCAGTCCATGCTATACTACGACCATTGTTTGTGTAAAAGGTTTGCATGGGGATTCCTGACTCATATGGATTCGGCGTTTGTTTGTTTTGTGCCCTTGGAAAAGGTAATTGGGAAGATAGCGTGCTTTGATATTCTTAAACTTGTGCGGTTGTTTTGTCACGGCTAGTAGTAATGTTTGTTAGATAAATGGGCGGCTCTGGGGACATGCACAAGCGAGGACGACGAGATCCGGAATTGTTCTGTGAATAAGACTTTGATCGGATGCTTCTTTTTATTTATTTTCACTTCCTCTTGATCTTTGGTCTATTGTGACATCGATAGACCTTTCTGCCAAATACCCACCAAAGAACGCCCGTATCCGGAGGTGATCCATCAATACCGAGACGATAGGCTCATGGGGGTATCGATGGAATAAATAATTGCATAGAAGGCAAAAGGGAACGAAAGGTCTACATAATTGAATTTTGGTTTCAGATATGACCTAGTAGGCTATTGCATGTGTATATGACCTAGTATCTAGTTACTAAAAGTACTTCCGGTTTGCAGTGCTATCTTTTAACACTAGTTATGAAAATATTTGACACTCATGGTTAGTGGGGGCCCGAGGATTAGCTCCCCAGGGATAATATGTCTAGCTTGAATTGGTCCTTATCCTTTCTGGACCTCCATCCCACTAACAAGTCCAAAACATTCGCGATTATATGCTGTAAGCCTGGGAGGCTTACTGTTGGAGAAAGATTGAGATAAAAAGAAGCCATCTGAGAGGAATAGGACCACATGTGTAATAGGCTGGAAATTCTCCCTTTTATTGGTACGGTGGCTGCATGCATTGAAGTGGTCATAGCTGCGAATAGAAGACATACTCAGTGTGGTAGGCTGGCTTCTCTTTTTGTTTTTAATGTTCGATTTTTAATATTTCTAATATTTCTAGTTTTTTATCCACACCTATTATAACGGGTTCTATTTGTTTATTGCTTGTGTGCTTTATTTTTCTCAATTTCTGTGGTTATTTGTTCTCTGGGCCGGCAAGGGCCATCCCATGCCGTACTGCAACAGCTGCTCGAGTATGTAATTGCCTGACGTTTGCAAAAACGACTGCTATTGCATATGGGCAAAAAATTGCCCAGAACCTCAAGATTTTGCTCATATGCAACAGCAGTCGTTTTTACAAATGCCAGGCAATTACGAGTAGTTAGCTGGACAGTCCGAAGGTCGAAAATTAGCTACCCGTACCTGGCTATAATGGACCTCCTTGTAGCGAATCCCTGGCTACCAGGAACAGTACCTCTCAGCCATTCTGGCTTATTTCCTGCAGAGGACAGTTTGCTATCTCTCTGATTGGCGAGAGAGTGGAAAATGTTAATTCTGCTGCCGCCCCTGTCATGTCTGAGACAGAGATGACTAAGGTGCGCGCTTCAGTATTCTCCGGCGATAATGCGCGTAGTCTATGTATGAGAACTAATATCAGCCATGGTCTGAAGTTTGCGCATCTGCGAATACTAGTAATATTATAGCAATTAACGAATGTTGCTTATTAACCTGTGCCTCGGTCAATGACAAGGGGGGCCTAACATTTTCTACCCTCTCACCAGTCAAGAAGAGAGTAAACTCCATAGTGGAAATTAGTGGGCGACGCTTTAGGGTCTTCGTTCTTTGCCTGGGGCGGGTGTGATAATAATTACCATAATAATAATATTATCATAGAACTATTTGAAGCTTCTGGGCCCTTAACGGAGCTTAGTCGATAGGGGTCGGGGAAATGCAGGAGTTATTTATGTATCACACAGTTTGGCTTAGCTTGGGATCACAGGAAGGGGAATGTACTCGTAATGTCCCACAGATATCCTATCAACCTATAATATTGTACGTACACCAACTCGAGTACCACCACACAAGTTTGCACCAAACCAAACAAATCTAATCCAACCGATTCTCTTCCCTTTCTTGTGCCTTTTTTCTTCTCCCGTGTTTTCGAAAGAAATAAAAACTTGGAGGGTTGGGTCTTTTCTTTTCTATTCTATTCATCCTGAGTGCTTCTGATCTTCTCTTGAACTGAGCCGAGTCGAGTATACGACACTTTTTTTCGGGTTTGTCTCTTCTATCGACGGGGCATCTCAGTAATCGTGGAATACATTCACACGCTTGCAAACAACAACAGCGATAACAGCAAGAGGAAGAGGAAGGATAATCATGGTTGTGACTGCTCGGGGGCCTGAAGAGGAGGTTTGTTTTTCATCTCTCGCTTTGTTTGCCACTTGCTTGTCTACGGTGGAATCGGCGAGCACTAACTCGACAATGCTACAGGGTGCATCTCCAAGGGAACTCCTGCTTGAATCCGCCCGGCGAAACAATACCGACCTCCTCCTCGAGGAAGTCATTAAGGATGCCTCCGATCTCGCTGGTCTGTTAAATAGCACTCGGGACGGGGTTGGTAACACTGCTATTCATCTTGCGGCCAAAAACGGCTCTCGTGCGTCCCCCCTCCACCCTCTTCCCCCCATCGCGCCCCCCGGAGGTTAATGATTTGCTTATGAATTGTGGGTGAGCAGTGGAAGTACTAGACATACTCCTCGACCAAGAAGGCCTAGAAGTTGACCCGCTGGACAGAATGGAGAGGGAAACTCCCCTCCATAAAGCTGTTTTCTACGCGAAAGCTGAGAAGGAACATGGATTGGAGGTGGTGGAAATGTTGATTGATGCTGGGGCTGATCCTAGGTTTTTATCCCCTTCCTCTCCCCAGGCTGTAGACTGTTTGGCGGGAGCTGATAGGGTGACAGGATACGGAATAAAGCCAAGCAAAGACCTATAGATATTGTCGACCCAAGAGATACCGAGCTACGCTTTGTGCTGCAGAAAGCCGAGTACGCCATGACAGCTGGGGATGATATTGTGCAGGATTCAGGTGACGAGGGGGGTGATGGAGGGAGTGCTTCTGATTCGGAATGAGGTGCTATGGGGGGGCTGTGGCTTTGAACGCTTAGATATTATATTGGGGATTGGCTTAGAGTGCCCTTTTTCTATCTTGTTGGCTGGGTGGGATAGGAGTGCACGAGAGGGAAAGGGGGTGAAGTAAATGATATCTGAATATATGAAATGCGGGTTGCCTGGTGTTGTTTTGTGACTTTGGGTATATAGGTGCTTTGGGGCTCCCTTGATGGGTTGAGGCCTCCCGGAAGAAAGAGGGAGGGACTAGAGGTTGGTCCGTTGGCTGCGGGGTATCGCCCGGGATTCCTCTTCCTTGGTGGGATAGGAGTGGTTTAGAATTGAATTCATGATACCTCGATATACAGTTCTTGCTCACAATGGGAGTTTATGCTGACGTTTGTGAGTGCCACTGGCATAGCTACGACACCGGATTACTGTTTGATACCCTGCAGATATTTGACAAGAAATGCGCTTTTTGCTTTCTTCTCTCGGATCACAAATTGTTGGTTTGGAACACCGCGCTTGCAGCATTGGCGTCAGCCAGGTAGGCTGCTGGGAAGGCTCGTTGTTTCTTCCTTTCGTCTGATCGAACCATGCCATGGAAGGTGGTGTATTGTATGTGAAGGCTTACGGCGGCAGTAGATATCCTACGGAATGGTTTGGACACGGGGGGCAAGCTGGGATCTTCGAGAGCGCGCTGGGGAGCTACCAGTATTAGAGAATATACAAGGGAGGATAAGATCATGATACAATAAGCTAGACCACCATACGAGAGCAGGAAATCACATCGCATCCTTCAAATATTATCGCAACAGCTACTCCTCCCCATCCGTGCTGGAGACACAAAAACCTGATTCCATCCCGTCCCGTCCCTCTCCTCCCACCCCATGAATTGCTAAAAGCAAAATAATAACAATAAATAACTCCAAAAAAGCCACGCGCAATAAATATGATTAACCTCCATCTCTCTCTACCCCCCCCCCCCTCCAGCCCTAAACTTTCCCATCCTCTCCCCTCTTTTTCAGACTGTCATGCACAGCCTGTAAAGTCGCCTTCTCCGCCAGCTTGCTAGCGATCCTCTCCCGTAGCGCGCTCTGCTGCACCTCGATGTCCGCAAGCGCTTTCTGGTGAATTTCTTTGGCGCTTGTTGGGAGCGGTTGGTCTTTTTGTGCTGTTGGCGGACTTGTCATGGCGGTTGTGGTTGCCATTGTTGTTGTTGCCGCTGTTGAGGTGGAGGTATGGGCGGAGTGAGCGAGTGAGTGAATACGGTGCTGCGAGGAAGGGGAAATAATTGCACCTCGCGCTGGGATGTTGAGGTTGCTGCTTCTGGTAAGGCCGGTTCGTGGTGCTGCTATACGTTTTACGTTTTGTCCACGGCGGGGGGATTTAGAAGGGGCTTCTTTTCTTCTTCTTCAGATTTGGTGTGAAGGGGGGAAGGCTCGGACGATAAGGCTGTGGTTGTGTGATACTTGCGCATTTGCAAAAGTTTCCTGAAATGTGGAGACATTGCTTGGCGTATTTTATTAGGGGGGGCCACAACCTAAATCAGCACCAAGCCCAAGTCCCACATTTCCGGAAACTTTTGCGATAGGCGAGTATTTCTGGTTGTGATATCGGGCTAGAAGGAAGAGGGGAAAAATTAAGAAATTGGAATTTCTACTTTGTATTCTAGTGGCCATTTCCCTTTCCTTGGTATGATATATATGATAAGGTTTTTTGTCTTTATCACAGAGTTTTACTGGCGTGTAATAAACTTCTTCATTTACCGATATCAACCAGCTTGAGTTTCATCCTTCGGGGTGGAAAAATATATTTCAAAGTTTCTATCATACTCGATGACTTTGTCGTTTTCCTCTTTTACTCGAAAACTCTGTGTGTAGCCCGGGCTGTCAGTCTAAATGTGGAGGTTTCTGATTCAAATTTTGAAGAGCCAGAGACTGATGTAGGACCGGCTCCCGTGATCCATACTCTTCCGGTGTCGTTAACTGCGTATAGCCAGACAACTGTTGGAGATTGAAATAGGTGTCTGCTCAATCTTTTAACTTTTTATATAATATATATTATGTGAACTGTCTACTAAGGCTTTGAAGCACGAATCCGTAGGCTTATTTCCTTGCCTTAACAACTCAGTTAGAGATCTGCTTAGACCAATTTTCACTAGAGGCCGATCCTCTTTTTATTACTGCACGTTCCCTGCTGCTGCTCTCTTTTCTTACTGGCGATACGGTAACAAAACGGGTAAATGGGAAAAAACAACACCTCCTTGCCCCTGAGCCTTGGCACCAAGTGACGCCAAGCCAAACCTGAACATTTCCAAATCAATTTTTGGATGGCGCAAGCAGAGTGCTACATGTAGTACCGGTACGGTACGGATGGGGGAGGGGTTTTGAGCTGGTTGTTTGGGGGTACAGTAAGTTGGGCACCGGCGTGGTAGGTGCCAGCGCCCCACTGTCCGTCACCTATTCAAAATTTGCCTTGACTTTGCTCCGGGAAGTGATCACTTCTTCTCTTTGATGAGATTTCTGTTCTGCGAACGCATTCTCCGTAGAAAGGGATACTTTGTATGAAGGGCGGAATAAGAATACGATATTGCTCTTTATCGAAAGTCTGAGGAGAGCGGGTGGTGGCGAATTATTGATCTTAGCGTTGACGCTGTGCTGGTGTTTTACGGTATGATAAGTTATAGTAAGTGATTGCAAGTATCAGTGATCTGGAATAAGGTATCATACTCTTGGAAAGAGCCATGTGATTGTGATATGTGAGTTCGATTTCGATAGGTATCAGCACTCGAGGACTGTATATAAACACTTGACCACCCCCGTTCAGGGACTTGTTTACTCTCCCCCCCCCCTTTCTCCCATACTACCTGCCTCTCCAGTTCTCCATCTACCGGTACCACCCACTCTGCACTGATCGAATCAAAATGCTTTTCTCCTTCTTCCACAAGAGGTCCTCCCGGGAGGGAGAAATAAAACCCGAGTCGAAGGTTGCTGGCACATCGGCCAAACCTATGCGTCAACATAAACATAATAAGCAAGTATGGGGTGGTTGTAGTGGCGATGGGTGGGAAGGAAGTAGTGGGTACGTATTTTTTTTCGTTCTTTTCCTTTTTTTTTGAGAAGGGGAGTTTTGCTGACGTTTTTGTATGGTAGTGCTTGCGGGGGTGGATGCGGTGGATGCGGTGGTGATGGTGGGTGTGGTGGCGGGTGAGTAGTCTTTTGCTTGCTTATTGACGCTTGTTTTTGCTATTGAGGGTGCTGAGCGGAGGGATTTACGTTAGGTGCGGGGCGAGATAATGGGAGGTTTGAGATGGTAGGTGAAGTATGTACGGTATCGTGTCGGAGGGTCGGAGTGGGCGGTCTGCCGGGGTAGAAGTTCTGGGGAGTTTTTGTGTTTGGTTTCAGGAGGTGCGAGTGAGTTCGTTAGGATGCTGATATATATCATGGTTGTTTTGCTTGATTTTTGCTTGATTTTTTTCCCTTTTGCGTCGCTGTAGTGCTCGATAGCTGTGGATTCCTTGAGTTGTGGGCGTGCTTGGACTTTGGGGCTGTGGTTTGGCCGGCTTGCCTTTCCATACTGTATGAATGGTGTGGGGCTGGTTAATGTGTTACGATATTCTCTATCATTCTTCACCCATCTGCCGCCTAATATGTTATCCTCTATCTCTTGAGATTTAAGTTTATACTGCAGTTGAATTACCGGTAGGTTCAGGCTCATATATTGCACGGCCTGCTTGACTACTTGAAAATTTAATGTCTTTATTCTGCTGCCTCACCTGTCTCCCTACCCTTCCTTCCATTTCCACGCTGATACCGTACTTACTAGTATCGGCCGGGGCCTTATCGCCATTCTGGGTTCGGAGCACTCGGAAGAGTAGAGTACTATCGCGGATGTCTTGATTTCTAAGTGAATATTTGCGCCTATTACCACTTTCACCCAACCAGAGTTCTGTATGCTCCCGGGGTTGGCGCTCCTTCTCTGTTGGCTCGGGATCGACTAGCGCACTCGACTGCATCCGCAAATGAGACCGGGGGACGCCTCCAGGCCACTCCGCCCCAAATCGTGGCGCGCCCTTCTGTCTCTCCTGTGCTAGGCAAGGCTTCAGCCCGGTATCAATGCTGGGGTGAGTCCACCGAAAGTACAAGTATCGGGGGGACATTTTCGTGCAGGGCGGAGATTGTTTTGCTACTTAACTACCCCAGCCATGTACTATACAGTATAGAAACATCTGCTCGGGTGCTTGTACCGTAGGGGGTCGAGGTAGATCAACGGACCACTGAACGAGAGCCTAACCTCCCAAGGGCTTTGCAGCCTCCACCCCCAAATACCGTATCATACCCTGCACGAATTATTATTTTACTCCCACTTAGCCCATCATTTTCAAGCCTCGGTGTTCGAAAACTAGTGTGTGGTAGGCTGGTTATACGTGTCATGGAAAACTTGTCCCAGAGCCCCAGCCTTCCCCAACAGATTGTGGTAGTCTGAGGGCGCATAACGCCCTGTGGGAGTCATGGGTTGTTGGGTTAGGGCAGCCTGCAGCCTTGTGGATATGGTGATCGTGACCGATGGATAGTTGCTGGGGTAGGAAGGTGGGGCACAACTGGGTTGTGGGTTGAATTGTTGTAGGGGTTGCGCTTTATCTTACTGGTGTTGTACTGTACTGAGCCTACCCTTGGAGGGCCTGATGGTGTATAATATGGGCTGGTAGTACGTAGGTGCGTTGCTCTTATGCGTGTGTGCATTTCCTGTGTGAAATTGCGGTTATGGTCACTCTGGTGGTTGGATAGGCTTCTGGCTAGCCTGGGGCATTAATACTAGTACCGCAAATTGTGGGCAGACTTGACGTTACCGACGTCTATATGGCACTAGTTAATTGCTATCCCTAGGAAAGGGCATTTTCCATAGGATTAGACATTACGAGAAATAATTGTTACCTTAAAATGTATAGCTGTGGGTCGAGTTGCCCGGAATCCATGGTATTTTTCACTACTGGCTTATCCTGGGATAGCTTGGTTCTTTTGGATGCGGGGTGGGGCGCGGAAGGGCGATGCAGGTGGGATATCTGCATCTGGAAGAGTTTCCAGAGAGGAATAGAGAGTTTGGAAGATTTTTCACTTGAATGCTATCCGGGTCCTAGGGGACACTACTATCAGTAGGGTTTGGCGTTTTCCAAGGGCTTCGTTCTATTGTTCGTGTGGTATTTCAAAATCCGGCAGGAAATGCAGGAGCTCCAGTGAGGAGGTAATGACACAGGGAGAGAGGGACTTAGATTCTCTGACTTTTGGTGAAGCGGAGAGTACTATATATCCGTAGGACGCTAGCCCCTAAGCCTGTAGCTCTGTGGAGTTATAAAGGGTGCGGCTTTCTCCTGTCTGAGCAGTGACGCCTAGTGCTGGAGCAGCCGTTAATCCATATGCGTAGGTGGCCAAGGCTTCGAAATGAATTACTAGTCTCAATTTAGCTATCTTCACCTTGGCTCTGATTCCGTGCCCGTGCGAGGAAGTTTGTCAATTGCTCTTCCTGACGGTTGTCAGGACTCCCTTTCTTTCCTTTGGTGCCATTGGCGTTGGGCCATTGCCTACCTTCGCTCTGGGCGAGTGATACTAGGTGCACTGTGTTGTGATCGTGCTTGGGTGGGAGCCCGTAGATTAAGCAATGCATGGGGTTATTCGTCAAGGAACACCACGAATTCAGTCGTGACGAGCACGTAACTTCCCGGTGGCGTTAGATATGTATTACATTACAGGCCCCCTCTTCAATCCCTCCACCTTCTTTCCTGATGGATCGCTCCTCTTATCACACAAGCTCAGCACTCTGCATTGACTATGGCTGCAACCACATATACACGCATCCGATTCTTGTGTTTCATATCAATTCGTCTCCTATTCTTTCGGCTATTGGCTTCCTAGAGGCCACACCTCTGTGGTAGCCGGGCTCTATGGCTTCTTCTGTCCAGTTATAGGGACACCGAAATTTCCTGCATGAAATCCATAGTCTCATGGGCGAGTGATAGGTAATGACGAATGTTAAGAACTTCAACTAGATTACCCTTCGCTCTGAAAATAGTTCCGCCACTCGTCAGAGCTTCATGGGCTCTTACTAAAAGCAGTATTAAATATGGAAGATCAAGAAGAGGTTTTAACGCCCCCACCGGACACGCCCCCACCCGCTGTCGAGGAAAACAAAACAAAAACAAAATCCACACATCGACTCACTCAGTCGCACCTGCCTCAATGAGCACCTTCTCAACTTCCCCAAAACCACCCTCCTTCGCTGCCCGCAGTGCGCTCCCATAATGTCCGGCGGCAACGTTAATATCCGCTCCAGCCCCTATCAACATGTTCACAACCTGCAGCTCTCCTTTTGCCGCAGCTGCCTGTAGCGCCGTTCCAAAGAAGCCCCCGATAGAATTGACCTCGGAACCGCGCTCCAGCAACATCTCCACCATGTAGCCGTCCCCGCCGCAGGCTGCGACGGAGAGTACGTTTCCGAATGCCCCGCATTGGGCATGGATGTCTGACCCCCGGGAGAGTAAGAGCTCTGCGATTGGGTTCTTGCGCATTGCTACCGCCAAAACAAGTGCATTGCCGTATCTCGTTGGCGCTTCGCTCGGGTCGGCGCCGGCATCTAAGAGGACTTCGACTATCTGTTCGTTACCGCTTGCAACGGCGGTATTCAGGATAGTCCCGTACTCCCCTACTCGAGCATTCACTTTTGCACCGTGGGAAATCAGTATCCGTGTTATGCTCGTGAAATTTAACCTCACGGCGATATGCAGTGCACTTCCGAACTTCACCGCTGAGCCGAGATTCCCCGTGGCGTTTACGTCTGCGCCTTTTTCGAGGAGAAAGGTGACAAGTGATGGGTGGTGATAGTATACTGCCATCCATAAAGCACGAACATATGCTTCTGGGTGTGACGCTGGGGTGATGTTACGGAGGAGGAGCTTCACGCCGTGGAGGATGCCGAAGCGGACGCAGGTATCTAGCGGTGAGATGGGCTCGGCAAGTGCGGGTGCATGCTCGTGAAAGAAGAGGACCCGGTGCCACTCTGGACTGTGGTACGCTGGCCTGGAGATACCATGTCTGCGGGCTTTCCGAGGGTGAGTTAGCACGGCAGAGATGCGGGGATACAGTGCGGCGTCGTAGTCAACGTTTTGCTGCGCGTGGAGGGCCCAATTGCTTGTCGCATATTGGAGAAAGGAGTAGGGTTCTAGTGCTTTGGAAAGAGAGGGCGAGGTTCTTGGTAGTGGCGGCGGCCATTCCGAAGAGGGGTCGTAGTCTATCATGGTCGCAGCCATATGAATATCCTCCAGCATGGAGTAGCTAAGACAGGTATTCGCTAGGATACCGTGCGAAAGGTGGTAGTCCGAGAATATGAATTCTGAGAGCCTGCCGAGACCTTCACGCTCTTTCTTGCGGTAGTGCTTAGTTAGGAAGTCTTTGATGGAGGAGTGGGCGATGTGGATTGTCCAGGCTTCCGGGGAGGCGCCCTGACGGCGGGCCTCCACGAGCCCGGCGCAGAGACCGAGGATTTGGCTGTTGATGTAGCCTTCGTCTATGCAGGGTGGAAGGCGCTCTTTGGGAAATGTGGCATCACCGTCTCTCATCGTGAGTGCTTCCGTGAGCTCCTTGATGCTCAAGGGTCGTTCGGCAAATAGCGCCCACCGGAGAATTTCCTTTGCCCGATCTCGCTCTTCTTTGCCCAATTCAACAATCTTTCCCAAGAGGTTCTTGTAAAGCTGTGGCAAGCCAGTCGGCAGTGATGACATGGTTTCTTTGAGTTGATCTTCTGACATCCAGGGTTTCAGAAGATTCACCCCTCGCTGCACCCACAGCATCGACCCACCGCTCCTGAGAGAAATGCCCTCGATCAGCTCTCTCCTCAACTCAGACGTTTGCTCACCAAATTTCCCTTCCACAATTTCGCTGGCTAAAAGCTTTGAGTCCGCCGCAAACTCGTCAGGGCCAGCCTGGATCTCAACAACCGAGTGGGGGTCGAGTGACCTGTCATGCTCCTTCTTTATCGCACTCCTAATATCACTAACGTCTCGGCTAAGGATACAAAGCCGCACTCCAGTAGTATGAATCATATCAAGCAATCTATCCAGAAAGACTCCGCGAACACCAGCTGTTCTAGACCGTGCTGCCTCGTCATAATCCAAGCACTCATCCAACCCGTCCAGAACGAGATAAGATTTCCTTATACCCCGTAGGGCAATGCCGAGAATCTGCCACAGATCCTCTTCTTTACCAACTTTGTCTTTGGGCAATCCTTGGGCAGCCTCTCCTCCTTCCTCGCTGAGGGCAGATAACTGATCTATCCACGATCGCAATATGCTTGTCGTGACTCTCCGGATCGAATCCTCATGCGAGGAGAAAAAGTAGGCTACAGGTGCTTCGGCACTGAGAGATAACTCCTGCACGATTCTAGCTGCGAGAACTGTCTTTCCGAGCCCATCTGGTGCATTAATCCAGAGGATTTTTGATCCCTCGGAAGGCACAGATGTCCAGTTTGTGTACCCAGGCATCGCGAATATCCACTCTGCGCTACCCGGGGTTCTCATTTCTAGCGCACGGGCATACTCGAGGGTGTTGGGGGCGAATGAAGAGCTCTCCCTCTGGACGCCTTCTTCCCTCATGGACTCTATACCATGTTAGTCCGGGTTCCTAAGAGGGGGGGTCGTATAGCTAGTGGACAAACTGTTGGGAACCCTCAACCCTCTTAACATATAATTGAGTTCGTCATCGCCGAAACCCTTCTGCACGAGCTCTTCTAGTTTCCCGATTGCAATTTTTAATTCGCTGACTATGGAATTAACTTCGCTGTCGGCCAATGACTTCTCTGTATTCCGCAGGATGGCGACCGCTTGCCGAGTGTACGCCTGGGGAATTGTCGATATTCTCTGATCCCACTGAGAGAAGCTTTCTCGGGCATCTTGGAGGCCCTCGATATTATGCAGCGCAGGATTGCTGTTGACTGCAGATACACAGGTATCGTAGGCGGTTCGTAGGTCAATCTCAACTTCTATCACCATCGCTACTGATTTCTACAGTTGCAGTGTTGTTGCTTCAGCAGTGGTGGTGGTGTGAGACGATTCGAAGAGGGTGCGCTCCAAAGTCAGGGTGGAAAGCAAGGTGCGAAAGACTGTCCTTCAGAAGATATGCACCCTCTAGACCTATATCACTTTTTACGCACACAGAAGATATCAAGCCGTTTCTTTACCACTGCGATTCAAGGAATTTTGGGACCAGACTGATGGTATCCCCCCTCCCTCTCCCGCGCCCCGCCCCCAAACCCAACAACGCCATATCATAATATCGCAGTATCACAAGCAGCCACTTCAGAATTGGCAACATCTCCTCATCATAAAAGCCCATGGTGAGCTGAGAGTATCGGTATATTATGCAAGCAATTGACATCCAATGACATGACATGACACTGCAAACTTGCAATGACACTAGTTACAAAAAAAAGCATAAACGGTTGGCTCCGGACAGAGCTTCCGATCTTATCGAGCCCCGCACACAGAGGTATGGTTGCGGCGGGATCCATTTGTCCTTTTTGTTGCGTTGTATATGAGGTGGTTGTAGAGGGGCTGAACTGGGTGATGAGAGTCGCTCGAGTAGGAAAGATGGGTGGTTGGTTGTAACTCGCATCTAGTGAATGAGTGCTGGAGTGAGGGATGTGGAGTGAGGAATGTGGAGGGGATGTTAAACTGAATGTGCCAAGGGATCGATCTGATGTATGGCGGCCTTTCTGTCACTCTGTCACCACCTTACCTTACCGGTGGTCTCTTGGGGGAGTATCCAGGAAGGGGCTTTACCATGGCCTCATGATCAGTTCTGGGGTGTTGCAAGAGAGGCCAACGGGCAGACGGAAGATCCTTCGATGACGTACAATACATGTACCGTACATTGCAGTGCCGCTACTTGTGTTTGAGGATGCTAAGCGAGTACCGTCCACCACTCAGCTAGCCGCTGTGTATCATACCAAATAACCACGAGTATCATACCGGTACAACAGTTAGAAGGGGTACCTCTTCAGGATCGATTTTCGGCGGAGGAGTACGAGCATTCAATCCAGCGACATGAGTGCAATATTTGAATTACACGATGACTTATCATACTGAGCATCCCGACGACAACAGCGACCTCTCCGCTCTCATCCTCCGACAGTGTGCGCAATCACTCGAGCACGATACCTACCTATCTGCCTACCTTATGTATCGCTCTACATACTTACCTCGTAGTACAGTACAAGCACTACACTGTACTGTACAAGCACCCAGAGAGTCTAATCGACCATTTTCCAAACCTCTAACCCATTGACCCACCAAGCCGATTCAATCATCAACCGGAAATGCCCACAATCCCCCCCCCTCTGCTACTTTTCCACCACGCTTCAGATGTATAGCCTAATAATCTACTGCAAGTACAAGTACTCTAGGTGTTATAACTCGAGCGCGAGCACATATAGTCTTCAACAATGGCACACATGTATTATATATATTATATAAAAAGAACTGACCAATGAAGGATAGGTGTGATGTTTTTTTCCTCTTTCTATTTTCCGTCCCTGTCCTTGCTGAAGGGTGGATCATATCATATATCCACTAACGTGCCTGTTGTATAATGCGGTACTGTACGAGTACAGAAACATCACTCACTGTCACTTCCTCCCTTTATTTCCTTTGGACGGCCCACACTGTACTGTACTGTACTGTACTTGTGCAAACAGCTAACCACCAGGCCGGTTACTGGTGAGTTGGGTTAATATCATAACTGGCAAATAAATAGATAAACATACTCCATTCACGACCATAAGTAAAATTAACCTAATTTACTAACAAAACAGATAAAAACAAGCAAAAACAGCGTTACCCAGGCCCAGAATATCAAAGTATCAGTGATGGTAATAGAAATGGAATAAGCCATAAACAGGTCATGCCATGTGATATCGTATCATGCACATGGTGGGATGAGCTCAATACCAGACTTTGTGAAGGAACATGGACAAAGAAAGGGAGGAAAGGAAAGAGAAGAATAGATAAGAGATGGGAAGAAGTATGTGAGGCAAGGCAAGGTAATTCCAGATATGATATTTGAGGGGGGGAAATCCACTTTTTTGTTTGTACGTGGGACCGAACCCTTAATTTCACACACACACAGTAATTCAGCATCATCAAAGTAATAAACAAAAAAACTAACTCAACTCAAGACAACCAAGGCCCCGTCTCCACCACTCCTTCCCTAGAATCCCTAATGCTCCTCTTCTTCTGCCGGTCCTTAATCTTGCGCTCTTCATGCTTGAGCTGGACGAGGCGCTCGCTGACAAGACGGCCCTGCAACTGGGATTCGTCCGCGAAAATGGATCGCCAATTGGCATGGCGCTCGCACTTCTTCCGGATGCACACGTCGCGGCCGTCGATACGGCGGTTGTCGAATACTGCGTTGCCCTCGGCACTAGCGCGCCAGATTTCCCATTCACCCTCGTCGAGCGCGAGGCGCTCGTCGAACCCGCAGATCTCCTTGCCCGTGTGCTTGATGTCTGGGTCCGCCTTCATTTCTTCGTGCACGCGCTTCGCCCGGTCTTTGGCCCAATCGATGTACAGGGCACGGTCCGCGTTCGCCTCTGCGCGGTTCTTGAGGGCTTTTTTCTCTTGGGCTATTTTTTCCAGGCGTTCAATTTCTTCGGGGTAGTCTTTCCAGTTCTCGTCTGAGAGTGGTGGCGTTGGCATACGGTCGCCTAGGCGGCGGAAGCCGGATGGGTTGGTGACAGCGGAGGTTAGCGATTTAATCTCCGAGCGGGTGTAGCGGGTTCGGTCCGAGTCGAGTTGGAGCTCGAAGAACTCGACGCCGTGGGCGTCACTGCAATACTTTGAGGGAGGGCGCTTGGCTACGTCTGCTGGTCGGCGGCAGGTTGTTAGGCGGCATTTGCGCTTCCAGGTTGTGCGGCCGTAACCCTTGTGGGTGCATCTCGGGCCTGAGAGTTTTTAGTTAGTTATGAGTGTAAAGGTAGCAGCAGCAGTAGTCGGTGGGGAGGGGCCGTGCAGTAATATTTATCAATTAGCTCGCCATCCTGTTCTGCAACCTTAACACATTCACCATGATACCAGTCCTCGCATCCACCGTCGCAGGCAATCATCCACTTTCCGGAATCAGGCTCGCGACAGATGCAGTAAAGCTCCAAGCCAAGAGAATTGTGTCTCCTCGATGGCGAAGGAGGAATAACGGGAGAAGGAGGACGTGGAGGGGTAGTATCCCTCTTGACAGATGTAGCCCGGGTAGCAGGACCTTGGTCATCCGTCTCCGTGTTATATCCAGAGGGAGCCTCGCTCTCCCTCTTTTTCCCGACCTTTTTCGCGATCTGTCTCTTCTTCGTAGTGGTCTCGTCCTCGAGGTCGTCATCTCCATCAGCTGCTGCCTTTCTCTTTTTTTTTTGTAGCTTCGCAACACCCTTCTTTCTGGGAGCGGCCGCTTTAACTGCCTTGCTCTTCTTAGATTTTGGTGGCATTGTCGTCGTCGCAATTGGAGTCCCCACTACAGGTGTGTGGACGGTTGTTGTATCGGCAGGTGTGGGAGCGGTCGTCGACGGGGGAGAAGCAGAGGTAGCTGGTGGTGAAGACCGTAGAATTTCCATGTTTGCCGGGGAAGCTCTATCCGATTCTGCTCTCAAGGTTCCACTGCCACCGACACCAACACCACTCTCCATATCCATCTCGTGGTCCTCATCCTGTTCCCCAATCGCATCTCTGTCATTCGGGCTACTATGACCGTAGCCATTTGTTGTAGTGGTCGTCGTCACGTTTTGTTGCGGGGACCCAGCAGGTATCCTTCTCGGAGACACTGGGGGAACTGGGGACGACGATTCTACAGTATCTGTATCTGAGGATTCATGGGGTGCCGCTTCTGCATTTGACTGCGGACTGAGTTGCCTATGCTCGCGAATATTCGCAAAGTACGTCAAGGTGTTCGCTGCTTCCTGGGTATTCGTCTGCGAGAGCTGGCTCGGAGGAGGAGTTGCATTGCGGGCATGGACCGGCGAGGACGGGCCAGAAGATGCCGGATTCAGTAGATCCTGAAGCGAGGACATCGCAGAAGCTCACTCACTCACTCACTTACTCATTCAATCAAGTTCTGTATGGCAAAAAAAGTGTAGGGGATGGAAGAGGCGATGAATAGTGAAGGAAACGGGGTGGGCAGACCTATGAGATTCGAGGAATGGGAAGAAACACGTTCGGTCAGCAGAAAGCTGTACGCTAAGCATGCAAGGCGAGGATGGCACCCAGTAATTTTAGCTCAGGATCCAAGAAGCCACATAGGAGATGGAGATCGAGGCCACAGGGTGGCGCTCTTTCTTGGCAGACTTGCTCTGACACCTCCAAGTTAGTATCGCTGTGGTAGGCTCCTTATTGCAGCACAGACAAAACCAACAGTATACCAATTGAAACAACCTTCATAACGACAATGATATCCATAAGCTATTTCACTCTTCAAAATGGCGTAAACAAACCCCTTTTATTCAAACTACTGATGAGAAAGAAATGTATAAATACATCAAAAGAAAAACGAGCTCAAAAAAAAAAGAAGACGCCCCAGACAAGAGTGAATAAGTTTGACATAATATACTCGTTTTTAAGCCTTACTCTTCTTCTCCTTCTTCTCCTTCTTCTCCTTCTTCTCCCTTTTCTCCTTCTTTGACCTCTTTTTCTCCGGCAAATCCCCCTCCTCGTCCGGGCGTCGCCTCTTATTAGTCTCCTTATCCCTTTTATCCCTTTTATCCTTCTTGTCCTTCTTGTCCTTCCTGTCCTTCTTGTCCGACTTTTCTTCCTTATCCCCCTTGGATTTCTCCTTCTTCTTCTTCTTCTTGCCCTTGGACTTCTTGGGCTTGACAATGTCTGCCATTTCTGGGTCGACTTCTTCGCCCTCTTCGTCGACGTCAACAGTGATGTCCGCGAGAACAGCGTCCATGGCATCTTTCTGCTATAAGTTAGTAAAATACCAACGTAACCAGGGACAAAATAAGCATACCATAGCATCCTGGTTCTTTTGAGGAGCAGTTCCATTCGCGTAAAAATCCAGTCTCTCCTCCACCTGTTTCCTCAAGGCCTCGCCAAATTTAGTAGTAGGCGAATCAGAGAAGGAGTCAATTCTACTGGCAATGGAACACTTGTTTGCCAAGAATCTGGAAATCCTTCCCTTGTTTTTGGCTCCGGCCCTGCCAATGAAGGAGGAGTGGTAGATGAGACCGTACTTGGGGGTGTTTCCTTTAGTCTTGAGCGCTCTGAACAGTGCTTTCTCGGCACCCAAGATCTGTACGGTAGAAGCAGGATACTTAGAAAGATTGGTCAAACTTCCAGCGTGAGAGATGAGCCTGGCCCCAACAATCTCACCGATAAGCTGGGTGAGGTTGGGGGCAACAATGCTCATCTTGTCAACGAGGTATCCGTGAAGAGTCTTGCGGTAGTTGGCGAGGGAAACGACTCTCTCAGCAAAGTTGCAAATGTTCTCCATATCCATGTCAGAGATATCCTGGCCCATAGAAACCTTAGCAGCATCGATAATAGACTGAGAAACTCCAGCATCATCGTTGGCAACGGCAGCAAGTTCGTGGAGGCGGTCGTTTGAGAGTGTCCTCTTGTCACGAATGAAGAGAATTAGGCGGGCGTAAAGGTAATTTTCGTTGACAATCTTGACGAGTTCCGGGAAATGCCACGAGTACCACTCCCTACTCCCCATCAGCACGTGGCCGGACGAACTCCCCGTGGAATAAAACCCACCTGACACGCATAGCAAAATTATTGATATCCCTATCCAAAGTATCCAACAACGCAATCGACTGAATAATATGATTATCATTCTTCTGAACTGAGAACTTAACCTTCGCTCTCGAGTAAGCGTGACCAAGACCCAACCGCGCACGGTCCATATCCCCATCCTGCAACTGCTTCAATAATTTCGGGCCCCACAATCTCAGCCCACGCAAGAGGTCCTGCACAACTTCATTCGTCTCGCAATCGACGCCAGAGAAAGCAGCCTTGATGGAACCAGCAAGATTCTTATCAGAGATACCGAGAACGACCTTCTTCTTCTTCCTACCCTTGGGGAGATTAAGTTCCAGCAGCCTCTTCAAATGATCGCTTGCAAGACCCTCGGAAATATCGTTCGCGTTTTCAAGCGCTTGAGCTGCACCTCTACACACATCAGCGGAAAACAAGCCCCAATTAGCAAAAATTATAGAAAGAAAATAAAGGGCAAGAACGAGGTAAACCGAACTTAAAAGGCCTAAAAGAAACTAGCTTGATCATTTTTCCGAATCGTGAGAGGTCCTGAGCGGCTTCTTGAACTTCCTTGAGACGATTGCCAATTGTGTCCGGCTGTAGAACAACCTGGTAAAGGCCGTAGCCCACCGAGGTCTCCTGGAGGAGATAATCAACTGTCGCCATTGTTTCCTTATTCGCTGAGATGGAGCAATTGGCAGAGTGCTTTCGGTTGGTGAACGGTCGTAGGTCGGTTGGCTGATGGGTTGTTGCTACCGAAGGCGGGAATCTTTGGGGAGTCTCGAAATTTTCGCCGCGTCGTTCCTAGCCGTGTTCGGGAGTGGATGATGGGATTAGGGCTTGGGGCTCTATCTTACCAATGATTAGGGTGGTATGAATCATAGAGCACTATGAGACAACCACTAACAGCGCCCAAAGGTAGCTGGGCTGAGCATTTGTCAGAGGACGAATAATCTAGATTTGGGAGATATTTCAAGGTATTTTTTTTTTCCCCTGAACACTACGTCTCAGAATTTGTAGGGAAAAAACATCGACAACGCCAGTAAAGAAAACTACGAGCGCCTGAACTTCTTTGTCAACCTCTGCTACACTAACCCCCCCCCCCCCTAGCCGAAACTTGAACGTTCCAGATTCTCCCATCCCTTCAGGCGGTGGATTATCTGGTTTGGTGGATAACGGGTGCTTCTCGGGAATCTTAAGAGTGAAGGTATCATAGTGTATGACATTTTTCATCTACCCTGAGGATACGTTCCCCAAACTAAACTCATGAGCATAAATCCACAATGCTGTCATTTTTCTAAGAGGGGATTCCCTTGAAGGCCTATTCTAGCAACAAATACCTGTTAGGTTTTATCTCCGATATTATCATAGGGCGCCCGTCCTGACAACCGTGGTCAAGACCAACGGTACCACCAAAAACGCGAGCTCCGGGGCGGACTGCTGGGACATACCAACTATATAGCAGTACGAGATGAAGAATGGCAGCGAGCAGATAGAGCTCGAGGATATCTACCCGGATAGCAATGTCGTGAATAAGGAGATATAAATATAAACCAGCAACCATGAACATGTCAACATGAGCAAGCCCCCCCAGTTCACCGTGCAAAATGGACCGACCCATATGGAGCATCAAACAGACATTAAAGAAACAACCACATAACCTGGGAGAATATAGAGCGTAACAGCATGGCTAGCACTGAGACTCGAACCGGGACGTAACAAAGGACATTAGCAGAACGCTCGATAGCATAATTGTCTTTTTTTATAAAAACTAGCTAAAATCTCTTCAACGTAGATGGCGGCAAGTGGTGAAAGGCACCTATAGGAGAACCCGGATGGCTGGTGAGCCATGCAGGTCCTATAGGTAATTGCAAGGTTCGCCCGAAAGAGTGGATAGCATCCAACTGCCTGCCAGGGGCTGTGATATTATACAAGTACCCGGGGATATGTTTTCGTACACTACAGGATAGTTAACCAGCAAAATAACCCCTGTCTTGTATGAAAACATATTCGTGGGTACTTGTACCTCTGATATCAAAAAAAAAACCCTTCAGCATAACAATTGAAGAAAGTTATGAAGCCTTAACCCTCTAAAATACCTTTGTCTACATCCTCAAAGCGGCGATATTCAAGTTTATACCGCTGCAGTACACACCGCATCAGTGTTAGAGTTTTGGAGCAGTAAGCAAAGAAACGTTCTACCCAATACTGACATGATATATACATGACGCCCCACGCAAGGACATATAAGCTCGTGTCCCTCCGCCCCACTAACTTACTCCCGCACTCTCCCAAAGTCGTCCCCGCCATTCCTAACCCACCCCCCAAGCACTTTTCTCGCCACCTCTTTAGCCTCATTCCTCGCAGTCATTTTCACACCCAACTTAACCAACCCATACCGCTCTCCACCGGCCCCCTCAACGCCCTCAGTCTCTGCGACCTTCTGCGCCAGCCTCCAAATCAACATCTTACAAAGCATACTAGCGCCCTTAATCCCTGAAGCAAACTTCTTCCTCCCCTGCAGCACGCCCCCAATCAACGTCTCAACTCCCCTCCCCCTCACCCACACAGCGGAAATATTACTCCCAATAGCATCCGCCCCAGCAGCCCTCTTCGAAAACCTAAATGCAAGATTCGTGGTTCTAACAGCGAAAGGGGAGAATTTGTATCCGCTATCGAATTTCCTGCCCACCAACGGCGCCATACGCCCCGCCGCACTGAAGGCGCGCGCACAGGCTGTGGGGGAGTAGGACGTCGTTGGGAGAACTACGGTTGAGATGTACGCGTTTTCGGGGGATATTAAGAGGGTTGTTGGGGATAGGAGAGTGGATGTCACTTGCCGGATCGAGAGCTTGTCGCTGCAGGATTTTGAGAAGGTTGGTGGGGAGTCTGCGCGGCCGGGCTTTGTCCGGACCACGCCGAGTTCTGAGAAGTATTGCCGCCCTTGGAGGAGGCTTGTTGGTGAGGCCGAGGTGAGCGGTAAGGTAGCGGAGGAAGGTGTGAGTGGGAGGGTGGTCCAGGGGGTTGGGTCATCCTGGGCGGCCATGATTAGTTCCATGCTGGCGTCCCCGCCTTTCATCTTGTTAGCTGTGAAGGCTGGTAAGTTGAAAGAAAGGGGATCGCACAAGGAGCTTCGGAGGAATAAAAATGAATCAGTACGCCCTCCCGTAGGGTGAATGGCTGAGGGGACTGCTGGGAAATCTCCCGCTGATCTCTTCGGCGGATGAACTTTGATGCGGACGACCCACCCGTCGACAGCGCCTTGCATTCCTCAAGTAAGAAACTAGAGTTATTCGTCAGTTTTTTTCTCTTTTCCTCCCATCCTAGTCAGATGAAGTTGACAATTAGATTTCGTGAATATACCAATTAAGCCCTCTAATAGCAAGTACTATCCGATCGATCAGCCACGAAAAGGTCCTCGCTTTGTGAGAGACGAACCCTCAGCATGGCTATCATGCAAAACCATTCCACCGGCTAAAGGAATCTTATCCTTGGGAAGACACTTCATACCAGTCCTACACAGGTATCAGCCTCAATTTATACAAGATTCACTGAAAGATATATCGGAACTCACCCAAGTGCGACAGAAGTAAGCTCCGCTTCACCGCACTCAAGCACAACCCCAGCCAATGGAACCCACTCAGTAGCATCGCTCCTTTCTAGTGGCTTACATTTATTTGGAAGATCAGCATATGTTGAATGAACTGCGGAGGCAATTCTGTCCTCTAGAGAATCCATTCTGGTTTTGTCCGTTAGCAGCAGCGGTTGTATTTCAGTGGAGCAAGAATTACAAATCAGACTAGTTTGGGTTAGTCACAGGGACATTTATTGTGGATCAGGATCACCAGGCATCACTCGTAAAATCTCAAGAGGATAGAGGTTTTATATGTATCAACCCTCTAAAAAAGGACCTGACGGTCTGATCGCAATACGGTCTGATGACAATTTGATAAGATATACCGAATACAGTAATGATATGCATCCTTTATTTTCCTTAATTCTAACTTTCAGATGTCTCGCTTCTCGGGGGTTCTCCTTTTCTTCTTTCTTTTGGATGCATATCTTTACTGTATTTGGTATATCTTATCAAATTGTCATCAGACCGTCAGGCCCTTTACAGACCCTTTTTTACCCCTGCCTCCCCTATCTCCATTTTTGTTTGTTTTTTTAAATTGCCATAAAAAATCATACCACCACCAAACAATCTTATACCCCCATTTCAGTCCATGAGCTATTTTAACGAAATCCTATACTACCGGTATTCCTGCACCGGTGCGTGCCGAACAACAGCCTAAATAAGGTGGAATGACATAAAATATCCCACTGCCGGGGCGTTCTTGTTCGTTTTTTCTCTTTCCCTCTCTTTTCTCCCTCCCTTCCCTTTTCGAAATCTCCAGGACGCTATCCGGGTGTTTTGCCACGGCGCCTCTTTGCTAAATTTTTTCCTCCCCCCCAGGTGTGGTGCGATCCGGGTGCCTTGTCAGTTGACGGCTGGTATCGAGAAGTGTTCAGGATCATCGCTTCTCACTCGGGGGTTGAGAGGGCTTGGTGAGGATGCAACTGGCTGCCAGTATCGAACGTTTTACTCCTACGGGGACTTGGAGATTCCACACCTCCAGTAACGGTAATGTTATGAAAGAAAAAAGCCTACCATCCCACCATCGAATTTTCAATCTGGTATTCTGTGAAAAAATAAAAATCAATGCAATATAGATAAAGAACGCCCATGACACATACACAGCAAGTACCGCATCACTATACTAGCCCTTCTAAACGACAAACACTACGGACAGCGTGGGTTTGGTACCTCAATGGGCAGACCTATTCCCCTTACTCCACTCCCTGAGCACGTTCTTCTTAACCTTACCCGTCTCGGTCTTCGGCAATTCCTTGACGATTTCGACTTCTCTAGGCACCTGCCCTAGCATTAACGTACACCCCGGCAACATAGAAGAGAAGGACAAACCATAAATCCCGAAATCTGACTATCTCTCTTTGCCCAAGCAATCACGTCAGCGCCCTTCAGCGCCGGATTCCTACTCGTCACGAAGGCCATAGGCCTCTCGCCGTACTGCGCGTCGGGCACGGCAACAACTCCGCACTCAAGGATGTCAGGATGGTGCGCGAGCATGCTCTCGAGGCTCAGACTGCTGATGTTCTCGCCGCCGGAGATGATTATGTCCTTGCTCCGATCGAGAATCTGGATGGCGCCGTCGGGATGCCAGACGGCCAGGTCGCCAGAGTGGAGGACGCCGCCCTCGAAGAGTTTTGCCGTGGCTTCCGGGTCTTTGTAGTACCCCCGGCAGCAGATGTTCCCGATGAAGGCAATCTCACCGATTTCTTGGCCGTTCTTAGCTACGTCTTGGACGCCAGTTTTGGAGATGTCGTTGGTGGTTTTTATTACGCGGATCATTTTGCTGGTAATGAAGCCGTGGCCTGTGACAGTGAGTTAGGAAGAGGGGAGGGGAGAAGGCAGGTTACCTTGGCGAGCCATCATCTTGTACATCTCTGCTGCGGGAAGGTTGTGCCATTCTGGGAGGAAGTAGCCCTTTGTGATAGGGCCGTAACTGCAGGTTGCCGTTAACACTCGGTACAACACTACAGCTTAGTAGCCTTATATCACTTACGTCTCAGTCTAATCCCCAAAAAACACATTAGCATGTTCACACCACAACTCCAGCCGACGAAGACACTCTTACCAAACCATAAACATGCACGGGCACCAAGTTGAGCTTTATCATATCCTCAAATAGCTTAGCCGTTGGTGGTGAAGCAGCAACCGTAACCCGCACCTCATGTGGCAGGCGAACTGCCTTCGGGGATGCACACAAAAGGGTATTAACAGTAGGAGCTGCATTAAAATGCGTGATTCCTTCATCTCTCAGGAGACGCCACATGTCGTCGTAGTCGATTTTACCTATAATTGTAAGCCTCACTTGAATAATAGCCCGTTGAGACGCAGCGCAGCTTACGAAGGCAGTAATGTGTCGCTCGGGCACTAACAACGGCCCACGGGAAGGTCCATCCACACGCATGGAAAAGCGGGAGGATTGTCAGGTATCTACCACTATTATCAGTTTCTCGGCCGAGGAAAGGAGGGGTGAGAGGCAAACTTGGCCCTCCCCTTAGGCATCACAGATCCGCCATTAAGTCCCGACTCGACAACATTCCCCAAGGCGCCAAGGTATGCCCCACGATGGGTGTACTCTACACCCTTTGGTCGGGCAGTAGTACCAGAGGTATACGCCAAAGCAATCATATCATCCTCACTCCTAGCCTCCATTGCCAGCCCCTCCCACCCACGACCTCCTTCCCGACGGTCAATTTCCAGTCCCTCAATGACAGCCTTGTTAAAATCCCCTTCTAAATCATTATCGCTGTCCTCATCGATGATCCGAGGGATTTCAGGTTTGAATCCATTGAGTAAATGGATATACTCCCGATCAACAATTATGGAGTCGACCTCCGCGTGGTCGAAAATGTAGTGGATGTCATCCCTCTTGAGGCGGTAGTTGATAGCAACCTGCACCGCACCGGCACCTCCGATTCCGAAGATACTTTCGAGGAACGCTGGCGTATTGGGGGACAAAATCCCAACTAAATAAAACATTCTTAACCATGTTCCCCGTTGTTTCGTTCAAGGCAGCGCAGACATACCACGCTTATACCCCTTCGCGCGCAGATAGTATCCCAATCCCTTGGCACGATCCGCAAACTGCTGGTACGTCCTACGAATGGTCTTGCCATTGGCGGTAATGTGGACAATCGCCTCGACCTAGTAAAGAAACACAAGCTCTCACTTAGCGCTCAGCCACCAATTGATCCTCCAACTTCTCAACGACCAACTCACATTGGGCTCAATCGCCGCAGCTCTGGGCAAGAAATAAGTCGGGGACAACTCAGCTCTGTTTACGGGCCGGTCTGGGGAAAAGTGGCCCGCAATCTTCCTGAGACGGTTCTGAGGCGAAGACATGCCGAATTATCGTATGGTATCTTGAGCGGCCAACAGGCGAAGGTGAGAGGAGAAAGAAGGAAAGAAGGTTGTCAATAGCGTCGGCGAAACTCCAGGTGAATGGATGATGGGTATATCTTAGAAGAACAGGGTAAATTTTGTGGACCAGTTCACTGGATTAGAGGAGGAGGGAAGCCAAAACCCGGCTCTTAAATGGCCGGTTGGAGGTTTTGTTTTGACCCCGGAGTGGGTGCTTCACAGTCAAAAAATGGGGGAGGACCTGATATCCTCACCACCTGTAGCATAAGTGTCATGGGGAGAGAAGCTGCTGCATGAATCTCCTGCTTCTGGAGTCCGCATCGGAGGCAGGATCTTGCGGTCGGGGTTGGTGTCACTGGGATAAAATAAGAACATCGAATAACTGAAGGGTGCCACAGCGCCCCCAGTAAAGAGTTCCTATGTACTCGAGTAGTAAGGCAAACCTGCCACATAACCACCAGTAAAGTCCCAGAAGGAGGCTCTTTCATCTAATAGATTATCCTTTCAGTCTTTTGGCTCATCGGAAGACGGATACCAGTGTAGACTATCCTACATTATCTCACAGGCTTAAATCGGCGACATCCAGGGAGCCGAGAACTGCAGTTGAATCTCTGTCTCGTCTTCCCGCTTCCCTGGTCATCAGCCCTTCTCCTGCATAGAAAATCCCAGTGCGAATTCTAGGGAACGACCTTCGAAGCCTGAGGTCCGGCTCAGTTCCCCCACAATGCATTCCGACAACCTCTCCCGATCAACGACCCCCTCTCTTTCCTCCCTTCCACCGCCACCACCACCATCACCATTCTCACTCAGCCGCTACTATTTATACCAAGCTTACCTCTTCTACAGTAACTCACTCCACGGACAGATTCCTCCTCCCCAACAACAAAATTCTAACCTCACCCATAATTCCTACGACCAACCTACTAACTCCGTGCCCGGCTCATCCTCTCCCCCCTTCAGCCTCTTCACACTACTACTACTCACACAGCCCCTCTAAGTACAACACTATTTAATCCCTACCAATCCGCATCCTCCATCGTTCAAGCACCACAACAGACCGCTGCTCTCCCGGTACCGAAGCTCCAGTACCACGGATTTGTTTTCCCTTCCGGTGCACAAGCCCAACGGAGGATACACAATGGTAGGAGGGTTTTCAGATGAGATCCAAGTAATTGAGCGACCGGAGATCTTACCCGGGTCCGGAAGGTTATCCCAGGGCCGGGGACATCTGGCGAGGAAAAGAGGTGCTGCTTGTCGTTGGGATGAGTTCTTTTGTGTCCTAGGGGACGAGCATAGCGGAGAACGGTCTTTATTTATCATTGCACTAGGCAATGGGTACGGAAACCAGACATGATACCTCAGGTCCAGTAATAATCCCCAACATTCGGGAGAAAGACATCCATGTATACAAATCCAAGTCCCTTTAAAATAAAACCCAAACCAAACCAACATACCCAAAACCAAATCACACCCCTCCCCCCTCCCCAAAACCAGGGCCCCCCAGAAAGGCCCGCTCCGAGATCCCCCCAAAAAAACCCTAGCCCACCTGCAGGGACTGTCGCTAGTGCATTGTACCTACTCGGGCTTCGCCAAGACTTTTCACCCTCATCTGTCGCAAGACACAAAGTACTCGAGTACCCAGGTAAAGGCCCCTGGCCGGTATGATACTGAGGAAAATTACGAGCCCCAAGGGGTTTCTACTGAATTTTCCCCAGCTCTAGTCCTCTCCCGTCCCTTCGCTTACCCCCGAATTTCACAGCTCTCAAGCGTACCAATGCTACAAAGGCAGGATCACATAGACCGATACAAGTACTTGCAGTTGTGGGAGAGAAATAAATCTAAATAACACAAGCCACAAGCCACGAAAGGAGCTTAGCTTTTTCGCAACCTCCGAGAAGCATGGGGAGCAACCCGAAGACATTTCCTTCCCGAGTATAACAACCCCAAATTGCAAACGGACGGGGAAATCAAAGGAGGGTGTGGATCCCGAGAACAACACCTCATCGATCATAACAAAGTGAACAAGACTCCAAAAGTCTCCAAACATTCAATTCTAAGGGGGGAACTCATTCCAGATCATTTGCGTACTACCACAGTACAATGCACAATGCTTCCGCTGCGGAGGTTCTGAACATCTCCATTAGTAGAGGCAAGTACCCAACCCGAGCTATCACTATCCAGGCACACACATCGTCCCCACAATGCGGGCATTTCCGAAATTGCGAGCGGTCACATACCATCACTCGATAGGGGCCACCGGCCACCGGCCACCAATCCCTACTGTCCCAAAGCGTGAGGGGAAACATGAGAGGACATTCCCCTAAAAATGGGAGATGAGATGGTAGTCCGGGCACAACGTGAAATCAGCTTCCCCTCCGACTGCCATAGCTAACTAACCAAAACCACCCAAAGGAATTGAGGATGAGCATAATAATATTAATGTCCTGGGGGCAGAAAAAGGGTGATTTGGGGAAACTACAGTACTCTCTCGGTAGGAACTTTGGTGTCCGTGCGTTCTTTAAAAAAAGACCTTATGAATCGTCCGTTTCAGCGGGGGGACCGCACTTTGGTGAGCTCGGTTTGTATCTCGAGAATTGAGACTTGAATATCATACTTTAAATACATATGACGCAACTATTTCACCCCCCATGTTTGATCATCTCTAATTTCACCTCAACGATTCATGTATGTCCTTTACGGTAGCAGTCCATAACAGCGCAGCTCTAGGTGGCCGGATAGTTCCCCTCCAGGCCTCGCCGGGAGAGTAACATATTGCCAGGAACCAGGTCGATCCGAAAACCCCAATCGACGTCCAACAGCCAGAAGAGGAAATCCAAAAAAGAGCATAGTATGATGGAAAGGAGGCATTCCCGAGTGCAACACTCTGTCACGCTTTCCCTTTCTCTCTCGAGCCGAATTTGCACGAGTAATTTTAGAGAAAAACCATATGTATGATACAATGAGGATCTACCACGATGAGCAAAAAAAAATCGCACACTATACAAAGTGACTCACTTCTGTGTCCAGCCCCGAATACGCCATTTTGCAAAAAGGTCGAACGATAGGACCATTCTATGATAAAGATGTAGTGGGCTAATTATGGTTATTAAACTAAATTGACCACTGTCCTCGACAAATTTGTAAGAATTAATACCGGTAATAAGGCACCATAATAATATTATTATATATAAAAAATGCCATCTCCCCTAAAACCCAGGCTCTGCTACAACTCAAAACCCTTTGACTAATAGGTATAAAAGAGGTCGATATCCAGATGTAGCTGCCGTTTTGACTATTGTATGATATTGAAAAGAAAAAAAAATCCGGTAGGAGGCCTGTAAGTTGGGCTATAATCAAAAGGGTCTAATGTTGCAATATTTCATTTGCAACGAAAAGTCCAGTAGGAGTTAGAAAATGCTATTTTTCCCGCGTGCCGAACAGGGCCTAAGAGCAGAATCTCCCCGCAAAAATCCGAGGGTAAAAGAAAGTAGCAAGGAAGGAAGGAAGGAAACAGGAAGAGTCTCAATATATACATATATGAAGGTGGATTGGGAGGGGAATAATAATAAAAGACCGCCGCTCATCACCAGCGACTGCGCAACCTCGCCCCAGCGAGACCTGCATGACTACTATAACACCTCCCATCCTTTAGACGTCCATTAAAACCCCAATCACCCCAAATGAAAAGAGAAGAGAAATATCAAACCGATAGAGTGTAAAAATAAAAATAAAAGACCCAGATCTCAGCCAAACCGTTCATGATACAAGAAAAAAGTAACGCCGTGCTCCTATATCCCCTACCCCTATACCACCCCTCAAGGCATCCCCTTATATCATCCCCGCAAGGGTTCCCTCTTCCTATCCCAACTTAATCGGCGAAGGGCTCCCTTCCCCTCTTCTTCCCAACAACGGCGGTGAACTCGGTAAGCTAACCCCTGTTGTGCCCCCACCAGAGCCACCGCCAAAGCCTTCATCCTCAATCTCGTCATCCCCATAGCCATCCACAACAGGACTAATCCGGACCAGACTCGGTGGGAACACAGACAACGGCTGCGGGGACGACTGTGGGACTTGTAGGTGCGAGAGTGGGATTGATGTTTGGTTGGTCTGAACTTTGAAGAGGGCGACGCGGAGACGGAGTTTTAGGGTTGTTGCTGTGGAGGGGGCTGGTCTGTTGTGGTCATGACGGACGTGGTGACGATGGGGGTCGTGCGTTAACGGTGTGGAGAGAATTGTAGAGGTTGAAGTACGGTAGGGGGTCGATGGATATGGGTATGGGGGAAGGATGTGTGTGTCCTGCCATTAACCAGTCAGTCGGTCAGTTAATAAGTCAATTTACATAATGGCGGATAGGGGAGAAGAAAAAAAGCCTACCTCTTCAAGCTTCACCCCCCCACCACCCAATAACCCCCCCTCCCGCTCCTGCTCCTCGTCGAACCAGGCATACTCATCCTCCTCATCCTCATCCTCCCCAACCACAACCACTCCTCCTCCCCTCCTACCGCTCCCCCCTGCACTAGTACTGACATACCGCCTTGGTGTATCCCTCGTCTGGTCATCGTAGTAATCTCCGTCCTCGACCAATTCGCTAAACAGCCGCTTCTTTCGTATAGAGCTGCGCTTCCGTAGACTCTCTGGTGTTGTCGCGTCCACTGCAGACTTCACTCCTGTTCCTCCGGGTCGGGGTGTAGTGTAGACATTGCCATCCCGAGAAGTCAGGGCACGACGGTTTATATTCGGTGTTGTCATCGTTTTATTTTGATTGAGGCGAGAGTGGGATTGTCTTTGAAGTGGTTGTTTGGGGGGTAAGGTACGGTAACGTTACTCCTTTTTTCGGATGGCCGGGATTATTTAGGTTTGAGGGGTCAACAAAGGAGTGAGTGAATGAGCCAGTGAGCCAGCGATAGGCAGTAGAAGGTGGAAGCTGTAGCTTTGGCCCTGGCCGGGTGGTTCAGGAAGTGAAAAAGTAGTTATCTTAGAACAATCCGTGAACTCTACTATCCCTCTTTCCAAGGCTTGAGGCTTCCTCTTCACCGGAGGCTTTCTTTTCCAAAAAAAAGAAGGAAAAAAGGAAAAAAGGAAAAAAGGAAAAAAGGAAAAAAGGAAAGAAAGAACCCTTGTCCGCTCGATAAACCTAGCCGAGCCAAGCCTTGGGCTGGCCCGATTCGACCCAGTAGTAATCGTCCCGATTTTCCTGTCTATCCAGAGGGGGGCGTTGGTTGGTTGAAAAGGTTTCTAGCGATTGGAAGAATTATCGTTAGTTTGATGGGCGAGGAAACCTTGAGGTTTGGATGGAAAAAAGGGTGCACTTTTTTTTTGGTCTTAGTTCCTTTTATGAACTACAAGTACAGAAAGGGCACCCCGGCTGTTACACCAAGGCGAGGCTAGGATCATGGATTATCACTCCGCGGCCCAATTAGACCACGATGCTCAACTTTCCCCTCGAACCGTGACGACTGGGGGAGTAGGAGGACTCTGATATGAAGAATTCTGTATTTAAGTGCTGAGTAGCGGACGGATTAGCGATGGCGGCAGTTCGGCAGTCCTGGTCGATTCCTAACTAGATTTCCCCTCGAACCCGTCTCCGGCTGCGCGTTTCGAGTGTAAAACAAGGCGCCGCTGAGGAGCAGAAGAAAGAAGCACTCGAGCACTCGAGTACACGAGCGAACTGGTTGCGAAAATTTTCTGGCCATGTGCAGCTAAATCCTAGAGGTATCATACAGGAACTCAGACGGAAGCCTCTCACGAGCTCATCGCTGAACTAACCTTCAGAGACAGCCCTGTATTGTTTTTCAGTGCTTCGTCTCATCAACCTGCCCTGATCCCTACCGAGAGTATATATATGATACCTTCCTCAATTAGTGAACATCGAAACATCACGAGTTACACGAGCCAGGTTCGTTCTCAACGGCCCTCAGCACGAGTCAAACGTTTTCACGAGGATTCACAGGGATCACACGAATACGGATTGGTATATCGGTAGTAAATTAGGAACGCCCTGCTTCCCCATCGAAAATAGCTCCGCCAGATCTCCATATGATATCAACCCGCCTTAGTCGCCCTCGCCTGATAAATATAAGAAAAGAAAAAGCACGACCCCAAGGATGATATGATAAATTCAAAGGGATTTAAAGCAGAGCAAGCAAATAGGGAGGCGATTGTAACTCCACAACTTAAAATTTCTCAGCATTTGCTCTCCATGGGGATTTTATACTAACCCTTACAGCATGAACACAAACAATGGTATTTTAGGATGCAAATAGGGATGTGTTACGAGAGAAAAAGAAAAAAAGAGGAGAAAAAAGGTACTAGAGGGAGTAGAAGCGGGGGTGTAAAAAAGAGAATAATGTAAGTTTGAAGGGGAGAAGTAAACGAACGAATGCAATGATAAGCATTAAAAACAATGAAAAGGAGAAAAGGGACTATCCAACAGCTGTGCTACGCCGCTCGAAATGCCACCGGGAACCATCACATACATGATTCATTACCCTCCATCGACCGCGGTTCCAGATCTACTCCGACTTTCTAGTATAGCTAGCCTAAGCCAGAATCACTCATTACGCCTCTTCGGTTTCGACAAGCTTCTCACACGCTTCATGAGACCGCCATTCTCGCCCGGCTTTCCATCGCCAGTCTGAGTTCTCCCATGAGAAGGCTTTCTTGGAGACCCGGGCGCCCTCCTCCCCGACACAGTGATGTTTTCACCCTTTCTATCATAAGCGCCATCGTAATCACTAAAGAATGGATTGTTGTTGTTATGAGAGAAACTTCCCCCTGGAGTCGTGGGAGAGTACGGTCCATTAGTGGGGGACCTATTAGGAGGGGGAGGAGGTGGACGGCGATGCGATTGAATGGGACCATCCATAGTCCTGTTTTGGCTAATGGATCTAATCTTTTGGGCCAACGATTTCTTTCGTTGCAAGCCACCATCACTGTTCATCCCATTCGGCGACTTAGGTCGGTCATCTGTCGATTCTGACTTCTGTACGGCCGCCCTCGATGCCGGTGTGCCATCTAAGAAAGTAGATGTGCCCAAACCTGGCGTTTCATCTCCGTGGATAATATCTGCATTTTTCTTTGGATCAAAGGCGCCGACAGCTTTGGTAGACCCCAGTTCACTCGGAGCGGAAGGGCGTCGTCCAGAAGCCGTGAAATCATTGAAAGCTTCCGGGTCTCTATTTCCAAATAAGTGGGAGTGATCAGCCTTGACATTTACCGGGCCAAACCCGGAAAGAGCATTGTTGGCGGAATCAGCAGGGAATGCGTGAACAGGTGCGAGTCTTCTCGAGTTTTTCGCGTTGCGATGCGGATTACAGGCATCAAATGGACCGTCGTGGTGAAACACTGGAATATATGGTGAGACAGCGGTTACAAGCAAAGCTAGAATTGGGGGTACTTACGCCCGGAACCGTAAATGCCGGTAGCATCTAGCTTATCAATAAGGTCCAGAGGTTCTCCACCCTTCTTACGATCCTTCTCTCGCCGGGCACGATCATCCTTGTCTTTGCGACCCGGTCCGGACCCTGATCTATTATCACGAGAGCGTTGTTCGCGATGACGACGCTCGCGTCTCTCCCTATCTTTCTGCTCGGCTTCATGCACTTCCATTACTGACGAGTCCGAGTTCCTTCTGGGCCGTCTTCTGAGCTCACGATCCATATCTCGGGGCCTATCGGCAACAAAACGACCATTGGGGGGGGGGCGTTGTCTCGGAGGTGGATTCCTAGGTGTCGAGTCAATGGGAATTAATTGAGCACCTTTCTCATCCGACGATCTTGAGTGGTGGTGTCCATTTGACAACTGCCTGTGCCTCTGTTGTGGCCGGTAGGGCGGCGGTGGAATATTATCCCTGTCATTGGATCGACCGTACATATTATTCGTGTTGGTATCTCCGGAATGGTCGGTAATGGTCAAATTTTCCTAAGCGAGCAAGCACATCTGTTAGCATCGAATCTGTTTTGTGGGGTGCAGGTCAAGACGGGATATACAAAGAGCTCTGCTGCAGCACCCGATAATTGTGGCCGCAATGCAGAAGAGGAATCGAAAGAATTGGCCTTGTGAGCGGTGGAAGGGGGGTCGGTAGCGTAGAAATCGTCTTCGAAGACGTCAAGAAAAGGGTTGCGGGATTGCGGCCTGCCACTAGTAGATACGAAGGAGAACCGTTCGTTGGTGGCGGAAGCAGGAGAAGAGGGAGTATGTGAAAGCCTGCGACGGAAGGGATTATTTGTCCCAAGCTCGATAGAGGGGGGTGGCCGTTGCCCTGATATATTGAAATTGAGGGAGGGGACGCATACGTTAGCATTTCTAGGATCAAGAAACAAAAATCAAGGGCAAGGACAATAGTGGTGCGGCACAAAAGAGCAGGATTTGGGAGGACATAACGCACCTGGAACGAGGGGCTGCACGAGCGACATTGTGGGATTGCAAGCTTATGGATGCGGACTGGCTGAGAAGAGGCAGGCGACTTGCTGGGTAGTATATTCCTGAGTTAAAGGAAAGGAGGGAGAGGAGTAACGGGGGTTGAATGGATTGGTGTGAATTTCGGAGAGAGCGTATAAGCGGAAGAGGATAAGGTATGTTTCGAAACGACGGGAAGGAGCGGAGAAAAGTAGAGGACGAATGACGGTGTGTGTGTGTATGTGGTCGAGAAGTGCGGTATGTAGTCCGGATCCTTGAAGTTTTGTCTTGCTTCTGAGACTACTTTATCTCCCGTGCCTTTCTCCACGACAATAGAAATGAAAAGGGCTTGTCTGGGAATAAGTTCAGGCGAGAGTAATTATTCCACGAGATGCGGCAAGCCTGGTGGGAGGCAAGCAGCAGGGAGGAAAAGGGAGCCTGAGGTAGGGAAAAGTTATGGGGGGACAGGAGAAGGAAGCTTGGGAGTTTCAGAAACGCCAGGCGGCCCTGCCAAAATAAGAGCTCCAGTGGCCGCTTCCAGGGAAGATCCGCTCTGCCTTAGCCCGAGGTGGCTCTTTCGGTTGGTCAGTCGGGAACTCCCCCACCTACAAAGAAAATTGGGGAGAGGGTAGTGGTAAATTTGGTAGAGGCTCGATTGTAAAATAAACGAGCGGGAATAATGGAAAATATTACGGTGATTGATCGACTCGGCCTATAATCCCCACACTTTTGCGTTTATTGAGGGGGAATTGTGTGTAGCTGTTATGACGGTTTAGGTAATGCCCTGGCTCTCGTGGGCAGAAGGGGTGTACCGGTAGGGGCACGGGCATTAGGGGAGAGAGAACGAGAGAGCAATGGAGAGAATGGAGGGGAGGGAGAGAGGAACATGGGAGATAGAAAGTGAGTGAGAGAATGGGTGAAAAAAGGGTTCAAAGAGAAGTACCTGATGGGTCCAAACCTCATACATCGTGCCCATCCAGTACCGGCAAGTGGCCTTTGCTTTTTTGAATTTTGATCATTTCAGGGGTGCAAGTTGCAGTGGACGGGCACTTTTTTATTGCAGCACTCCCTCTTCCCCCCTCATAAAGGCATAAAACTATCATACATCAAGCTATTTTCTATTATGCGCTGTCTTGGCCTTCAAACCCACAGTGCGGTAATGCTTCCCCACAGTTGTCTCTGTGCAGTACCTACTTGGCGAGACCGAGTGATTATTCTGGTTTAGTTTTTAACTGCCGGTACTACGCTTGTGATTCAGCCCGAGACCCACTCTGGAGAATACTCGAGCACAGTAGCGGTGGGCAGCCTGAACGCGTTTGGTAGAGCAATTTATTGGGATAGTGCAGTGTACTAGTAAACCCTCTGTGGCAGGTCCCAGGATCCTTCCCAAGGTGCAAACACATATAGTACGTGTAACTGAATGGTGAATGGATGGCAGAATGCACTCGAGCTAGTTGCGCATATACCTAGATTTGCGGCCGCTCTTATAGTAGATGCGCAATGAAGTGTTTGAATCAGAGCAGTTCGAGGGGGTGGGAGAAGAGGGAATCATAGGCATCGCACGGTAAAGTATCTGTGGGGGATGGCCGACAAGTAGTGTATCATTGTGCGAGTAAAAAGTAGGGAATGCAGTTGTCCGGGTATGGTAGCACCATTACCTCCCGTAGAGTTCTCCTTCTGTAGCTGCGGTACTCCCTTCCCAGCAGCTCCGTACCGTGGTGCGGGCCGTATTCGAATATTAGTGGTGTTAGTCAGTACACTACCGCTACTCCATTACCCGTTTCAGTCGACAGTATCTGTCGGCTCATGGATCCAACAATTGGGTTGAACATATTGCAACTTTCGCAGCAGAGTTTTCACGCTCACTGGCGGTCTGCTCCAATAGGTGGTGGTCCTTCGAGAACAGAAGCTTGACCTTGATTACCGTACAGCATCTGCTTGAGCCCAATCTACTCATACTGCAGTCTACTGGTTCCGCTGGCAGATCTTATCTGGGAATGCTCCTGTCGTTATAGATCCTAGGTACAGTACTCGAGTACAAGCACAGTACAGGGGCCCTGTTGGGCCTGCTTAACCTTTGCGGAGGATGCCGATCAGATTTACTTATGCTGTGCTTCATTGCGGCACTGCTCTAACTAGATGAAGCTTAAACCATGACAGGTGCGCGATTGGCAGACGAGACTAGGTTATCTGTGCTGGGGGGCTACCAGCTGTTCTAAACTTTCCTGGTGACTATCAGAGTTCGTGTTGATTTCTTACGGCTTCCTGGTTTGGGGCAGTGCGGTATCAAGATCTTTCTAGGCAAGATGTGGATGGCTTGGCCTGGGGAACCGCTGCTAGCACTGTGGTGCTGTTGTATGATAGTGAACGTAATTCTGAATCAACAAATGATGAAGAACGCAGTGGAAGCTAAGTTTTTGGTTATGATATAGACTGTGCAAAAAAGACCCCCAAACCCAAGTATCGTACAATAAAGTAGTTCTAGGAATAGAAACGAAACCACAGACTCCATCCCACAAAGTGAACGTTTTTGTCTCGCACGATCGGCCTCTTCAAACGGACACTAGAGAATCTTCCGAATACCCCACGAAACCTCATCAATTACTACGCAGCGCCACTATAAAAGAGGTCAGTAATGTTCCTGGTGGCAACGATCGAAGCAACATTGTTGGTGCGAATGTGTTTCAGAGCAGAGAGGAAGGGATGCATACACTAAAATATTGTTGACTGGGATATGGACTGGGAGGCAATTCGGTCAGTAAAAGTGTATCGAGTTTGTATGTTGGAGGTTTGGTAGCCTTACTGAGCTTTACGATGAACCCGATAACTCCCATAATGATGAAACCGATGCCAACGGCCTGCGAGATCTTGATAAACTCTCTCTTGTCCGCTATAGTTTATAAGAAGATTAGCGCATACTCAGAGATCATCACAGCATTGCAAGAGGCATACGCTTGGTGCATCGGTTGATGAAAAGAGTTCCGTCTTTAAGAAACTCGCGAGGAATGTCGGCGATTTGAGCAAATTGGTCCGACATCGTGGGGAGAGCCTATATGATAGTGGAGGGCTGATTTAACGGATATGGTGAATGTAGATGGGAGAAAGGGTGGTGGGTTGTCTTTTCGAGAACGGTGGTGGATGAAGAATCTGGAAATGGAGGGAGTGCGAAAGTTAGAAAAATGTCTGGCAGTTCAGGGGAAAGGCGAGGTGTTCTTTGACAGCATCTGTGCCCAAGAATTTGCTTTCCCGGCGCAGCACTGGTCATTGGGATCGCGCCAAGGGATAGAAATCACGTGCCAATATTTCGCTGATAGTAAATCTCCAACATGGCTAGTCCCTCATCATCCTCCATCCTTCATCAACCCGGAAACTGAACCTCGTTATCACCAACACCCACAGATTTATCGAATCCCCTATACGAATCATCTTTTGAGCAGCATGGCGCTTAATAGCTTCTTTCATAATAAGATCGAATCACTCGAGCTTGAGATTATTGAGAGGAATTCAAAACTAAGGAGATTGGAAGCTCAGCGAAATGACTATAATTCAAGAGGTTTGTGTTGCTATTTTCGTCCTATCTGGATAGGAATATATCTCCCTCAGATATAAATGGTAGAGGTTGGTCGCTTGGAGGGTCTGCGGGTATTGTTTCGATATGCGCAAGTCTCCTTCAGGATTTCAACCCTGGGTCAGCTATCGTTTATATTGTCTTCTGTCTATCTCAATATGGCGTGTCACCTCTTGGGGTCTTGGCACTAACACTGCTACTGTGAATAGTTCGTCTCCTCCGCGAGGAGCTTGGGCTGCTCCAACAGCCAGGGTCTTATGTTGGGGAAGTGGTGAAAGTGATGGGAAGCAAGAGGGTTTTGGTGAAAGTACATCCGGAGGGGAAATATGGTTCGTCCAGGTCCAGCTGTGTTTGCGAATCTCGACCTGATTGGTTTAGTTGTCGATGTGGCCGATAGTGTCGATATATCTAAGCTCACTCCCGGAAAACGTGTGACTCTGCTTTCGGACACCTACCGATTGGAGAAGATGCTACCAAGCTCGGTAAGCTGGCCCGTTGTTTCTGTGGTGGGGTGGGCTAACGCGCCACTAGGTTGATCCTCTTGTCTCCCTCATGATGGTGGAAAAAGTCCCCGACAGCACGTATGACATGATTGGTGGCCTTGATCAGCAAATTAAAGAAATAAAAGAGGTAATTGAACTCGGGTTAAAACATCCGGAACTGTTTGAATCTCTTGGAATCGCTCAGCCAAAGGGCGTGCTTTTATATGGACCCCCCGGAACCGGAAAGACACTTCTTGCCCGTGCGGTGGCCCATCATACTGACTGTCGCTTCATCCGTGTATCGGGTTCTGAGCTGGTGCAAAAGTATATCGGCGAAGGATCTCGTATGGTTAGGGAGTTGTTTGTTATGGCTAGGGAACATGCTCCAAGTATCATTTTCATGGACGAGATTGACAGTATTGGTAGTAGCCGGGTTGAAGGCAGTTCTGGTGGTGATTCTGAAGTTCAGAGAACCATGTTGGAATTGCTCAACCAGCTGGATGGTTTCGAACCTACAAAGAATATTAAGGTTATCATGGCAACGAACAGATTGGACATCTTGGACCCCGCTCTGCTAAGGCCTGGGCGAATTGACCGGAAGATAGAATTCCCCCCTCCGACGTTAGTTTACTTATCCTGATTTTGATTTCGGAGATACTGAGTATGGGCGTAGTGTCGAGGCCCGTGCAGACATCCTTCGAATTCACTCAAGGTCAATGAATCTTACCAGGGGGATTGATCTTAAGAAAATTGCGGAGAAGATGAATGGATGTTCCGGTGCTGAGCTCAAGGGTGTGTGCACGGAGGCAGGCATGTACGCTTTGCGAGAACGAAGAATCCACGTAACGCAGGAGGATTTTGGTAAGATGATACCCTTGCAGTCTCGGTTTAATGTTTTCTTCATGCTGGGAATCTGTCGCCGAGTTGGGTGGTTTCTAACTCGTATATGACTGTAGATCTAGCGACGGCCAAGGTTCTAAATAAGCATGACGACAAAGAAATGAGCTTGTCTAAGTTGTGGAAGTAAATAGACAACCTTCTCTGTACCCTAATTGCATTTGCTCTTTGATAAAGGCTAGTTTTTTGTCGTTCGCTGCGTCATGAGTGTGGATTGAAAATGGTTGTGGTTTTCTCGAATAGAAAGGGGGACTCTTTGCATTAACTGAAGTTTATGACCATATCGTAGTTATGTAAAGCGTTTGAATACCCCGATTTCGCGACATTGTTATTATCTCGTTATTGTTTGGTCTTTTTGTTTATGATAGAGAAGCTTTTTAGGCAAGATAGGGGTAACACAGGTTCTCACTCGTCCACAGAACCACAACTTTCTGGATGGCCCTATCAGGAGAGGTTAGTCTAGCTGTGATCTTATCTGATCAGCGCTGATACCATCACATCCTGGCCTGTTTGGGCTTGGCGGCGGACCTCGGATTGGGTGTGGTCACTGTGGTGACGTTATCAGATGATTTGAGGATTACAAATTACTTTTTTGTGTTGCTATTGTCTTGAGTGGTGGGGTGGAGGGGTAAATTGCATAGGGCTAACCCCGGCCTGGTATCAACAGTCTGTCCCCCCATCTCATGATATCCCAATTTTGGCCGTCCGAATGTGGCGAGAGTGAGGTAGAGAAGGGGGAGAGGGGAGAGAGGGTTGATTTTCAATTGAGGTGGATAAACGATGTATAATATTATGGTGAAATAAATGCCGCGTTGCGATTGTCAGAGGAGAACGTTGGCCTGCTTGTACGTTGGTGGATAGAGTGGAGCAGGCAAAGGATAAATAAATAAATAGCCGTGATCACTAGGGAATAACGGAGAGTGGCATTGGGGGAGTGAAGGAATTTTGGATATTTTTATATTATTGCTGGAGTTATGGCAGCGCTGTAAGCATGATAATTCAATATTGATATCGTCAAGTATTGTGCGGGTGCTGGGCGATACGACGATACGAAATCCGGCAATATATCGTGGCAAACAAGGGCACAAGTGCAAAGGCGCTTTGTCATCCTTCCTAGCGTTCTCTTACCCTGAGGGAAAGAGGGAAGGGGAAAAAAAACATTTTTTGTGTGGGACGCCAACCTTTTCCAGTCCTTCCCACCACCCGCCACGCATTGTGCACACAACAAAGAGCAGCACTTGATCGCTACCCCCTCCGTCCGTCCCTCCACCCCCCCTTTCATTCTCCTTTCCGGGTGTGAATTGTTTTTTACCCCCCCATCGAATAATCCCACTTCGTGCTTCTTTTGAAGACAATTACAGGAGAGAGCAGGCATTATGTCTGCCTCAGTCGCCTCCAAGGTCCGTTATTTCTGGCCGAGTTGTTTTGCCATCATCGCTGACTTGTACTGGTTTGATTTTGATAGAATTTGTTCGACCTTCTGGGTACGTTTCTCGATCTTTTGTATTGAAAATCACCTGTCTCCGTCTTCGTCCTCCTCCGTTCGACAAGTAGGGGCAGGGCTGTCTCTGGTCACTTTCGAGGGTGTACCCCGCTTTTTTCTCTCTTTCTAACTATTTTACTGGTATTCTATAGGGAATGATATCGAGGACCCTGATGCCCCTCCTCCGCCCCCGCCAAGAGAGGTGATTAAGAATTCCACTACCTCAAGGAAGAGAGAGGGGAAGCCCACTCCTGATGATTTTTCTGCTCCTGGTGGGTTCGCTCCTCGCGATAATACTACTGGCGGTGGACGCTCTTATAGCGGCAACGAGAAAGGTTTGTTTTCTTGTTGATATTTGTAAAAAGAGCATCGAAACGGCTTATTTCGATTTACTATTTTGGCTGTTCCCGTATTGATCAATCTTAGAATTTACTAACAATAACCGGGCAGCATTCCGTGATCGTGATGCCGGCCGTCAAAACAACCTCAGTAAGGACACCGCAGAAGGTGGTGCTCCCCGTGGTGGGCGTGGTGGGCGCGGTGGTGGGCGCAGGGAGTACGACCGCCACAGTGCTACCGGAAGAACGTATGTCGCAAAATGACTTGTTTGTAGCTGATGAGGGATTGCAAAAGCTGATTGGTTGTGCATTGCAGCGACTCTGACAAGAAGTATAACCAAGGATGGGGTGGCGCCGCGGCCAGTAGTGAGTGGAATGACGAACTTGTTGGACAGGAGCTCGCTCAAAATGATGCCACTGGTGCCGACCCCGCGGATCCTAATGCTGTTGCCCCGGCCGATGCCCCTACCGGGGATGAAGGAGCAGAGGAGGCCGCCGAACCAGAGGAAGAGAAGGTCAAGACCCTCGATGAGTACCATGCTGAGCTTGAGCAGCGTCGGGATGGTCTTGGGCCCCCAACCGAAGTCCGTCGCCCCAACGAAGGCACCCAGAATGATAAGAAATGGGCCGGAAAGGAGCTCTCTCGCAAGGAAGAGGAGGAAGGTGTCTTCTTTGCCGGTGAATCTAGGGATAAGACTAGGATCCGTGAGCGCAAGCAGAAGAACCTCCTCGAGATCGGGGCTAGGTATTCTGAGCCTAGAGAAAACAGGCGTGGAGGTGATAGGGGTGGACGTGGACGTGGGCGTGGTGATCGTGGTGATCGTGGTCGTGGCCGTGGTGGGTTTAATGGTGGTTTTAAACGCAGGGATGATTACTCCGGAGGCCAGGATTCCGGCGGCCACGTTGATGTTGCTGACAAGTCAGCATTCCCAGCCTTGGGATCTTAAAATTTCCAAACTACGCCCTGTTGGGCCCAATGGACGGAGTCAACTCCTCATTTCACGACACGGCCAGTTTCTGATGAAAGGGGGGAAAGGGAGCCATATGATCGGGAAAAACGAAAAAACAAGCCTTTTATTTTTTCTATATGATCATTTTCATTTTCATTCTCATTCTCATTCTTTCCTCCTTTTCTACTTTGTTCTTATGTGAAAATTAAAAAAATTTGATCGCTTCTTGTTCACAACTCCTGGGCTAGATCTGGGGCGGCGATGGTGGGCTACGGGTGCAATTGTGAATGTGTATGGTGGGCTAGTCGTGAATGTTCCCGGGTGTGATTGTCTCACATTGTGGGAAGAGCTAGGGTGTTTATGGCTAGGTGCCCTGTGCGGCAGTAGCTAGTCTAATCCCCCTCGCAGTGCCCCCAATCACTAGTAGTAGTGCTTGAAGATTTGAAGATGCGTTGTATATTCGTAGTTTTCGCCGGATTGATTGTGCCGCTTCTTAAGGCATGTTTTTAAACCGTACGAGTGCTTGATGGCCCATGGGAGAGCTAAACATCGCACAGACTTCTGATTTTGGGCAAACTCCTGAGACCCATCTGCTGGAATATACCCAATACCCAATCCTTGATTGTGTGAATGAAATTGTAGTTGACGCAGGGGATCTGCGACATGAAGTTCTGGGGCATTCTTCTCTTCTTTTCATTGGATCATGTATTATCACTCGGGGATATTGGAAATTGCGGGGTGGGGTTTTGGAGGATGTAGCACTGGTGGGCATAGGAGGAGGGAGAGGAGGAGCGGATTGTAAGATTTGACGCTTGGTTAAGTACAGGAAGAATCTATTCGGGAATGCTTTGCTATTGTGGATGTTTGTACTGTACAGTGTGAATGATATCTACAAACGATCCTCCGCCCTGATTAGGATTCTAGAAAAGAGCTTATCCGATACAATTCCCGACAACTGCCAGCAGTCGCCGGGTCATTTTTTTCATTTTTTTTTCATTTTTTTCATTTTTTTCAGAAAGAAGTTGTCATAGGAATGAATCTATTTACCTATTTTTCCATCATGTTTACCTTACCCCCCCCGGCCCCCTCTTGCTCCACGACCGCGGCCGCGACCGCCACGGGCACCACGGGCACCACCTCTGCCTCCACGTTTGGAAACCCCCGCTCCATCTTTTGGCTTCAGGATTGGGGACTCGGGTTGGGTGGTCGGGAGGTTAGCCTGCGCTTTTTTCTGCGCTGACTCCATAATGCGTGTGCTCCGACGCTGGGGAGCTAGTTGTTCCTTGCCGCGGGTCTTTCCGCGTCGGGGTTTGGTGGTGCTGGCGGCGGCGGCGGCGGCGGCGTTCTGAATCTGATTCTGGTTCTCCTGCTCCCTGTCCACCCCAACTTGGGGGCTTTGTTTGATTTTCGGGGGCGACTGGCTGGGGGTGCGGCTTGCCGCTTTCTTTTTTGTAACTCCTGCACCGGGCTTGGGCTTTAGGATTGGGGACTTCGGCTTTGGTGTGGTTTTGTTAATCGGCGGCCCTGGGCTGGGTGTCCCGTCTACCTGCACGGTAGGGCTGACGGCGAGCATAGCCTGCGCCGACTTCTGTACGGATGCAATAATGAGTTGGCTCCGGCGCCGGGCAGCTTCCAGTGCCTTCTTGCGAGTCTTTGACTGCGGGGTTTTCATAATTTCTTTGGTCGCGGTAGTGGTGGTTTTGTTGACAGTGATTGGCTGGGGGGTGGAGTTTGTCGCGATGGCTGGATGTCCGGGGTATGTGTGATTGATTGTAGGTAGAGGCGGAATCTGAGTTCCAGTCTGTGTTGCCGTGATAACGGAGGGGGAGGAGGTAATGGTATTTTGATTTTCATTCTCGAGTTCGTTCTCCGGCTCCCTGCCCACTTCCACTTGCTCCTTCGCTTCCAACCCGGTCTGACCGCTTAGCCCAGCTGGCTTCTCCTCCTGCGCGGTAGGGACAGGGGCGAGCTTATACTGCGCCGACTTGAGAGCTAGCATTCCCCGGCCCTGGTTGCGTTGTAGTATCTCCCGAAAAGTCTTGATGAGATCTGGTTTGGTGGATATCTGCAGGGTGGTGGTATCCTTAACCACCAAAGGCAACGGGGCAGAGTTCGAAATGATTGAGTGTTCTGAAGATGCGAGATTGACTGCAGGTGGATCTAGGAGCTGAGTCCCAGTCGGAGTCGCTGCAGTTGCGGTAGTAGTATGGGCGGTGGCAATTTTCTCTTTATCGTTCCCCATCTCCTTCTTCACCTTCACCTTCACCTCCTTCACCTTCACCTCCTTCACCTTCACCTCCTTCACCCGCTCCTCCTTCACTTTTACCACATTCACCTTATCCTCCTTCACCTTCACCTGCTCCGTCTTCTCCTCCTTCACCTTCACCTGCTTCACCTTCTCCTTCAGTTTCGCCTCCTCCGGTTTCATCCCTTTCAGCACCTTCTCCTCCAGATTCTCCTTCCGCAGCTTCTCCTCCAGCCTCTCCGTCCTCATCTTCTTCCACTTCTTTTTCTTCATTATCCGTTTCCTGGATTTCTTCTCCTCCTTCTCAATGCTCCCATCTCTGAGCCTAGTGATGAGTTCAGAGATGGCACCCAGATCACCCCCGATCATGTTTAGGCGGTCCATTTGCACACGTGCGTGTCCCGGGAGACTGGACTCAAAGTGGTGGCTTACCTTTGCCAAGCGGGTTTGGAGAGCGTCCATGGTTTCGGTGTTGTCTTTGATGGTCTTGTCTAGGTAGGTGGTTACTGCTTCCAAGTAGGCAGCAGGGGTTAAGTCATTGCCCCTGGGGACAATGGTATTAGGGATATCGGCGCTCATGATGAGTGGGTGGTGAAAGTTGAAGGATCGAAAGTATCGCTTTCTTTTGTTGGGGGGGTAGATGCTCGGCGAGGGTGGATGAGTGTGGAACTTGCAAGGAAGGAAGGAAGAGGAGGGGGAAAAGAGATCCTTATATAGCAGGAGATTTCATTGGGAGGGCGAGCTCAGTGGGAGTGTGTGGAAACGTTGCGATTGTGAATGGTGGATAGAGCTTGTGTTCGGAGGTTGAGTTCAACCATTGTGGCAGGATACTCGACGGCGGGGGGAGGGGTACATATTCCCATTGTGCTTCGTTGAGGATTTTTCCTCATTAGACTTGCCATTAATCTTGAGCTCTGGAGTTGTTGAACTTGCCATTGACTGACAGGATCTATTGAGGTTGGCGTGTACGAGTGAGAATGGGAACGTCCGTCGAGCCATGCCCTAATTGGATCTAATTCTACCATTCCCTAAAAATCTTCCAAAAAAAATCAAAAAGAAAAAGAGAGCTAGAGGCACCAAAGGGAAGGAGGATTTTTTTTAGCACTTAGGGGGTTCCCTTGTGAAGCCTGCTTCATACCAACTGGGGGTCAATAGATTGTGGCAGTTTCTTTAGTTACTATATTATCAGGCCCAAAGAATAATCTCTCACTTTTTTGAAGTTTGGATGGTAGAGGGGACGAGTCGTTTATCCTTTATTTTCAATGGCAGCTGCGCGCGGGAACGGGAGGAGCTTTGTGTGCTAAGGTTATAGGAGTGTCGAATAGGATCAGCAAAATATCATATTATATATATATATTTGACTGCTTAGAATAATTCACTTCTGATATTCAAACCTGGGCAGTGTTTGCTTTTTTCCAGCTCACTGGCGATGTTCCGTCACTGTCCGTTTGATCCTGCTAAGGAGCTGTATACACCGGAACATTGACTGTGTGATTGATTGCTTTGTTTCCTCTAAAACCTAGTATGATACCTGTGCTAACTTACAATTTACTATTCACTTTTTTTCTATACTAGGGACCCTCCCATCGAGTAAACCTTCACACGGCGGATGCGATGAAAATTCTCCGGGTGGGGTTTTGGGGGCCAACATGATGCGTAAACCCCAGAAGCGGCGGTGGCCTGGGAGGGTTGGAAGATGATACGAGTGATTTCCTGTGATGGGGGTTGCCAGCCCTGAAAGCGGGTTTTGATCCTCTGCTCGACGCCTACCAATCCTAGGCACTCCTCTACGCGGATTATTGAATACCCTCCGTGAAGAGTCTAGGGATTATAATTTGAAAGGAATTGCTCCTGAATGCTTCCCTTCCCCTAATATTGAGTGGTGTCAAGCCACAAGTTCAGACTGAAGCTAGATGTTTTCTACAATCATCACGGCACTAGGCTTTCTCTTTATCTTTTATTATCTACTACTAGTATTCGTACCTGAAAATTAGAGTTTCTAAGGAGGAGAAACAGTGAGGGGGGGTGGGAGTCTCTTGTGGTTAGTCACTATCTTCAGAAAGTCTGTGGAGTGTCCAGGGTTTGCAATTTGGATTCCAAATTGGAGAGGGTAAGGGTGATTTTTTCTCTCTTCTGATCAGGGTCCTTTTTTTTGAGTCTGCTACCAGCCTGGTCGTAGCGGCTGGCTTGGGCTGGTTTTGAGACAGGGGAGGCTCGAGCTAGCCTGGCTTGCACGATTGATATGGCCGAATAGCTTGTAATATGGGTGAAGCTCGGCCCGAGTTGGGATGTATGGTCGTTCGCACCTGGTAAGGATTTCTGTTGTCTCTCTACTCCACTGGAGCACAGGGTTTCCTACCCCCCCGGTCCTGTTAGTAGTTTTTCTGGTCAGTTCTTATGTCTTCCTCTCTCCTCTCTTACCCCTTGGTGATGGTTGTTGAGGTTCTGGTGTGATTTCTCACCCTTTATCACCAAATCATTTCACAAACAGATTCTCGTGCTAGGACCCATACCGTGCTCCAAGCATAGTATTATTAACATGTCATAGCGGGGTAGTTTTTATACCTCTGCAGGTGCTTGCTATGATGCTCATATCTCTCGGTGTGGTTGGCACTCGGGTTTGTACTATATATCTGCTAAGGCTAGGAGTTCAAGCTAGGCTTGTGGCGAATGAGGATTGTGGCTTAGGCATGCTAACTGATTCATCTTGTACCAAATACTCGAGTACTGGGGACAGGATTAGCTCAAGGCAGTGGTAGACCGGCCTTCCCTACCAGAAGCAGATAAGTTAGCCCCCAGGGAACTTGGGAGGAAAAGAACCTCGGAGAATCTGTAACCGATTGGACCATAGAAGGCCCCAAGGAGCAGGTTACAAAGTCATTGTGGAAACCAAGAATCATCAGAGATGCAACAACTTGAGTGGCAAGCCAGGGTTAGTTGAGTTTGGGCTGTCAGCTTGGGGTTAAGTCTAACCGGGGGGTGGAAATCAATTTGGCTAGATTAAAATGGGATCCCACGAGTAATACAAGTACCCAAAAGTGCTATTGGGCGGTAAACCCTTGTTCTCTGTATCTCAAAACCTCATCCGGCTTTTAAAAATGCCTGAGTGACCCGGCGACCCCTCTTTTACGAACCCATGCCACAAGGCGTAGGCATAAAAAGGTGGGACAGCAGAGGGGTGGAAGAGTAATTATGGTGGGAAATCTTAAACACTGTTTCCAAGTGAAAGATGCTGAACTAACAGATCCCCATGATTATTGCAGCTAGGTTTTGAGAGAGGGAATAGACATCGTGGCCTATAAAACAACACCAAAGGTACAAGTACTAGAAGAGTAATAAGGGTATGTAAAAAAAGGAAGGGTAGGGCGAGAGAGGAGAAAGGGCCTAATAAAAGGTAACGTTAGATACCGAGGGAAGGTTTGTTAGAAGAGCATGTAGAAGGAAATATAGATATACGAAAGAGAGATATGGGGGTGTCTGATAGCTAGGTAAATCTCTGCTGTCATACAAAGATATAGCAAGTATGCACTCCAATGTGTCTTTAGGCAGCCGTGACTTTTGGCAAATTGATCCCCAACCTAGGCCCCAATAACCCTCTTCTGCCGGTGATTCGGGTTGGGAACCACGATAGCATTGATACGAGCGAATCATTGCTAACTGCAGGTATTATACCAATTATAGCTTTGGACCAGATTAAAGCGTATTCTCCCCTTCTCTGTTTTCCCCATGGAATAGCTTCCAAAGTCCCGGCTCACTAGGTGGCAGCAGCGGGGTAGCAGCCTTCTCCCCACCGCCAAGGTCGCTTTTGCACATTGAAGTTTCCACCTCTGATTCTGTTTCTGCTGGTGGTGGTGATGAGCTCAATCTATCAAGTGGCCAGCCCATTGCACTAGCCCAGGCGGAGGCGCTCCGGCACCTCGCTGCCTTGCCTTAAGGGAAGATCACAGAAGCAGTCGACCCCCCCCGGAGCAGGTATAGCAGTCCGCAAAGCGCCCCCCCCTCCCAAACGATACCTGAGGGGCTGCCCACGGCCGGCGTTTGCTCCTCTTCCCAACCTCTAGGGGGAATTTAGCAACTGTTCCAGCTTGAACAGCTGCAAACCTCTTACAGAAATTGCGTGTCTCCCTGGAGTTCGAGTGAGTGAGGAAACACCTCTCTCGGCATTGGAGGTCTACCATTGTTGTGCCTCTTAGAAAATACCATCTCTTGCGCAGGGCCCTATTATTGTATGCTTATCTTGTTTTACATATCACTTCTCTCTAAGACTTCTTTTTTGTTTGCTAGTTTACCTTTCTTTGATGATTTGCGGAGAGAGCGCTTGGGCGGCCTTTTTATTAGATTATTGAGCTCGTATTGTATGTGGGTGTGGGATATATCTGTTTACTGCTTTTTTCTCTCGAATCTGAATCGTCTATTACAAGAAAGAAACCTCAGGGCTTCGAGCAGTCCTGTTTGTTAAAGTGTTGTTTCTGATAGGCACCAGCCCCCGGGTGGTTCTAATACCGTGGTGGTTGGCTTTATAAACTCTCTCCCACTCGTTTCACAAGGCTGTCGGAAGAACTAGGCCACCATAATTTCTGGCTGTTGGTGATACCAATTCCTAGGTTTTTTTTGGCACTTGTATGCAGAAGTCCGCAACCCCTCCTTAACCCCACCAGGCAACAGTTTACCCAGTCACACAGAAGCTCTCTCGCACAACCCCTCATTAGAAACCATTCCAATTTCCCATCAACACCATCACCATCACCTACCGCTATAACTACAATCATAACTATCATTAACAAATCAACAACTCATCCGCCATGCTGCTAACGGAGACCATCCAAGAACTCTTCTCACGGTCAGAGACTGATCCCGCCACCATCTTCGAGGACTCCCTCACCACGGTATTCTCCGACCCCCGCGTCCAGCACGGCGAGCCGGGCGAGTACGTACTCTACAAGAATGAGGAACTCGGCGACTTCAAACTCCTCCTTGCAAAACCAGACCCGTCTAACAACAGCTTATTTTCGCACTATATTTGGAATGTGTTTTCTTCCACTCCCCCCCTTCCAAACTGGCTGAGATAAGAAAGCTAATGGGGAAATGGCGGAGTACTATAGGCAGCCTTGCAAGCATCCGAAGTGATTACCACGGCCGAGTTTAACGTTGCCGGGAAGAAGGTCCTGGAGCTTGGTGCGGGTGCGGGCCTGCCAGGGATTATTGCGGTGTATTGTGATGCAGAGGAGGTATTCATGTTGCCCAAATTCGTTACTACTGAGACTAGAGAAGGCCTAATCGGAGAGGTGGTGATAGACTGTGTTATCGGACTATCCGGCCAAAGAAATCCTCTCCAATATCCAGACTAACCTCGAAATCAACCTTTCCAGGTCTCAACTTGCAAAATGTTCGGTCATCGGGCATGAATGGGGCCAGACCGATGACAAACTGTGCACTACCCGTGCAGGAGCATTCGACAGGATTGTCGCGTCGGATTGCTTCTGGATGGAGTCACAGCATGACAACCTAGCAAAGTCCGTGAAGACGCTTTTAGCAAGAGATGGAGAGTTGCTCGTCATTTCTGGCTTTCATACTGGGCGGGACAAAGTGGCGGGATTCTTTGACGCTGCGGAGAAGGCGGGGTTAGTGAGTGTTAAGATCACGGAGAAGGATATTGAGGGGGCAGATAGGGAATGGGTGAGAGATCGGGGGCAGGAGGACCCCGTGGAAAGGAAGAGGTGGTTGGTCATTGGCGTTTTCAAACACAAGGATTTGTGAGCGAAAAATTGCTTTAGTGTCATACAGCTCTTTTTTTTTTGATATCGATTTCATTCTCTATTCCCATGTGGTATGCAGACTATTTCGAATAACTCTAGTTGGAGAAAAATAGTTCATCTCCTACGAAAACATACTGAAGAAATAGCCTGCCCCTTCTGCCCACCAAAGGAGAAAGATGGGTACTCTATCCTCCCATGATATTCCAACTCTACACCCTCGTTAGTAAACATCTACCCAATACGTCAACCCATCAGCCTGCGCATACCTTCATTGGCCAATATCTTCCCCTTCAACTCCTCCTCGGTCCAATTACAAGAAGTAACAACCAACAACCCACCCCCCTTCTTCATAACTTGCACCACCCGCTCCGCATACCCCTCATACACCCTCCTCCCATCCAGTAGCCTCTCATCGCTAAGCGAAATTGCATCAAACGTGCCTTTATCCAAGCAAACATCGAATCCACCCTCAGGAACCCACTCTTCCTCACTATCCCCCAAAGCCATGACATCCGCAACCCAAAACCCAACCTTCCCCTTCCTCCTCCCCTCCTCCCCCTCCTTCTGTCCCACCCCGCGTCCCTTCGCAATACTCCTCGCTAGAGCAACAGCCTCGTGAGAGTAATCCACACCGACAAACCACCCCCCCTCCCAAGACCCCTCCTCCACCATCTCAAAGAGCAAATGCCCATTGCCAGTGCCAACGTCTAGGAACGAGCGCGCCTCGGGGACTACCCGTTGTAGGAATGACAGGATGCGCGATTCCGCGTCGGATTCGCTGAACCAGACCTGTCCTTCGTTGGTTGGGTCCTCATTGAAGTTTTGGGATTCGAGGGTGTAGGCTTGATCCCAACTTTCTTTGGTTCGTTAAATGTGGAGAAGGGGTTGGCGGGGGAGGGAGGGAGAGGGTTGTACTACACTCACTATTGTTTTGTCCCGAGTTGACTTGGGGTTAAGTGTTCTGTCATTTCTTGTACCATGGTTGTCGTGGGAGTATACTCACGTCGCCGGATTGAAGTCGCGTTTCCTTTACGGGTATAATGCATCTTGGCGTGACAACGGGATTATTTTGTAAGCAGAATTTGAAGTACCGGATGTGAGCATCGTGAAGTGTAACGAAGACAGCCATGGATGTGTGCGAAAGAGTATATACAACAGCCATCCCATACTAGTATGCCTATAGGGGCAGAGCCACGTCTGGCATGACTTCGCTGCATTATGTATTCACCACTGATTTTCCTAAAATCGTTGTCTGCTTTAATCGGGGGTGCCTTTTGAGCTGGTTGGGTTTGGTTGCAGTATAAGCGGAATTCAAGTATCGTTCACTCAATTCATTGCGACGGTTATGATGCAATCATGCTCATGTCCGGTTCTTCAAATTGTGCTTACAAAACAATGCCCGTTGTCACGCCAAGATGCATTATACCCGTAAAGGAAACGCGACTTCAATCCGGCGACGTGAGTAGTCCACTACTCACGCTGGAGCTTTGCTGCTGCTGCTGGAGGAGTAGTGGGGTAAGTAGGTGAGTTAGTGGGGTTTAAAGTGAGGCTCAAAATTACGGTAGCGTAGAACTAAACCCGCCGAAGAATAATTACTGTTATATTCTAAGTCCATCGTAGCAAGGGCCCGCCCACACGTGAAGAGTAGGTTCTTAGGAACCCTTTCCATATGGCACTTACGGTATAATACCGGCAATTCGATAATACTGTACAGATTTCTATATGTCTTTTCCGGTCTAACGTTATCTACTATTTCTTGCAACATCCAGACAACGATTTGAACTCCACCACGAGAGCACTCTCGATAAGCTCGATCTCTGTATGGTACCTATCCACTGTATAATAGAGAGAGGAGGGTGTCTGACCCGCAACATCAAAGTAAAATGGCTAGAGCTCGGGCCTGCCGTACATAACGGGAGTGTTGGCAAATCGTTCCTTTGGGAAAAACTTTAGGATGTATGATAGCATAAGATATGGCTTTTGATGAGTGCTCGAGTATATCTAGTGTCACAAAGGTTCGGAGCGATCAGGAAGTAGTATTCAGGTCCGAACCCATCAACGAGATGTTCACACAGTACTATTGCTCGGCGTCCAGCTTCCTTTCGCTCCTCCCCAGACGTTGACTTAACCAATAAGGAATTGACGTCCCAGACACTTCACCAAAGTCCCCCTTCCCCATCTTCTGGGGCTCCTGTCACCCACAACTTGGGCTGCCCAATCAGATATCCCCCCGCTAACATGCTCCCCTCCCCCACCCCCCCAACAACTTAAGCACAATGGCAACACCTAACCTAACAAACATCTAGGGTACTATTACTCCCTCCAAACCACTATAATCCATAGTCCATAGCTGTGGGCACGCCGGCCGAAGCCTATCCCAACTTGTGACACTCCAGCCAGCCATCCGACCAGAACCCTACCAACCTCTGGGAAAGTGCCTCAACAACAACCATTCCTATCATACCATTGAACCCCCCCTCCCCATAAAAACGTGGTAACGCCGGTCCAGCATACGAATAGGATAACATAGTAACCAGCAACGGGAGGTGTCAGTAGACCAAGCAGCCACAGGATCAGCCCACCTCTCTGGACCGCAATTTGCACCCTCCGCTAGCATGCCAAGTGGACCCACCCGCAGCCCTAGCACGCCTCCGGGATTTCTGTAGGTGCTCTGCATCGTATTATCAATAATTTAAGTGCCGTTGGGCAAATAGGACTCCTCCCTCGCAGCCAGGCACCCCCAGTTGATACCGGCAGTCTCCAGCAGTGCTTAATTGCGCCCTCAACGTCAAGTGTATACCACCGGCCGCTAGCTTCCTTTACCAGAATTACCGAAATTGCTGGTGTGCAGCTCAATCAAGCCACACCCGAGACGGCCCTTGAGGGCGCATGCTACCATCGGCGAGTTACTTGAGTTGAAGCCATTCCTGTCTCAGAGGGCAAGAGAGAGGAGGATGCCCCAGGGCGAGGGGCTTCGCAATTGGAGTACATACATGCATGACTGGGCCAATGCAAGCTGGTCTGGCGAATGTGTCTTTTCCGCTGGTGATATCTGTGGAACAACTCTGATCGCCTATAGGCCGGGGGAGGAGTACGGGGGGAGGTGTTTAGCTACGCCCTTTGCACAGTAAAGCACGATTTCTATGTAGATAGCAATTCACCAGGACCACTGAGGTCCACTTACTATTTGGGGTAGGCCAAACTAGATGGTGCGAATTAAAGTCCCATCTATATTGAACACATAATCTGCTCTTACATGCGTCTATCGACGATGATAAACCCTGCAGCAGATAGGGAATACATCTGGGTATCCTCTACTTTTGACAGGATAGTGCTCCTGCTCACTACTTGGGCCACGCAATGCAAACCCCTCTAGGAGCTGGGAATGGATAACTATTCCTTTCCTTTCCTGTGGGCTCTCCTGACTTGAGTCCAATTGGAGGTATAAGTGACTCCTGAAGCAGCCTATCTCTCCTTACCATATCCCCCCAATAACTATTCCCAATCTCCAGTCTGCTCTCTTTCCCAGGTGGGGAGGTATTACATCCCTGGAGGTTACTCAGCTTACAACCTCTGTTCTCTACCCTACTTCCGATCTTTCAGCTGCGAATAGGAGCCATAATCTTCGTTGAGTATCACAAGTGACTTTATGGTACCGCCCCCCACCCTCAAGATTTCGCCTTGCTGACTCTCAATTTCTTTCCTCCCGCTCCCATATATGTATACCTTTGCCCATACTATCTTATACCGGTCGTTATTGCCTCAGCTACTCCTTGTTATCCTTCTTCGCCCTGATTCCTCTCTCCATTTTTTACAATCTTGCCGGGGTCGTACACCCTATCCAAATACACACTGGCCGTTGATTGATCGAACATTAGGTAATCCTAGTCTGCCAGCCAGTCAATGATCACAGTTCGTTCGTTTGTTTTGACTGGTCATGCATTTGGTGTTCCGGACGGTTATGGTATTGCTGGGCAGCGTCAATGGCCATGGCGTGAATTACAACCAAAGTACGCGGACCACTTATTAGGTAGGTATCGTGAGCATTAATCATGTGCCTAAGCCCACTGGTTTCTCATCTATCTTATCAACAGCAAAAACGCCCCCTCTCTCGGCACCATACTATTGGTGCCTCACGGAATCTTGGACTCTTGATCACCAAATTAAGGTTAGAGTTGCTAGGTATCCTGGGGTACCTTGTGCCTAAGGGGGTACTGGCAGGTCCACGGGGAGATATGATATCCTCCCGAGATTAAGCTTGGGATCATGTGTTATACTGAAAACCCACAACATCTTAAGGTATACTGCGAGGCAGGTGTATCAGCAGGCGCAGAACTTTTCCGCAACTGATCGTTCTAAAGCCGGATCAGTAATAGCCTTATTGTAGCAAGGCGCAATCGTTTGAACGGAGAATTGTAATAGTTAATGGTCAATATTATTGATTTAGAAAACCATGCCCCTATGAATAACAGGAAAGATATGGCCCAACTATATAGTGGGGTGGTTTAGTCCCGCTGTTACTGCCGGGATCCCTCGATACCCTCAACGAGGAAGTAAGAAAACAAAGACCTTTAAAAAAACCACATGGAAAGAACAGGGGGGACAACGAAAGAGAACACCTATTAGCCTTAACTAGTGCCTAGCTTGAAAAGACGTAGAGAGCTGAAGGAAGCATTTGAGAGGAGAAAGAAACCATATACAAACACTTATTGTACGTTATTTATCGAGTGATTTTTGGTGAATTAATAGGTGAGGACGAGGGCTAACAGTATGGTAGCTCTACTATCAAAAGTAGAAATCACTCCAAATATAGTCATGCAACTAGTAATGGTAATTACACTTGATTCATAGCAATTGCTCTCATAGCATCAGAAATAATCGACAGTCGGGGAAATCACGGGAACCATCCCTGTCATAATTTACCCTCTAATTCAAAGCTTCTTCGGTTACATCTCTATGATTAGTGCCTACCCATCAGGTGCTCGCGGGGCTGTAACTGGTGGAGGAAAAAGAGAAGTCGTGCAACATCCATAAAGTAAGAAGGAAACCCCCTATTTCGAACCCTCAACTATCTGCCGTTGTGTCAAATGCCAACCGGTATCCCTTCCCAGCCTTAGCCACACCCTCCCAAAGACAATACCCCTTTCATGGCAATCTATCAAACAAAACGAATCAGAGAAGCTCAAAGAAATCCAAATCCCCTCTTCTTTTATGATGTCTGCATCAAGTCGCCAATATTGGCCATGGCTTGACCCGCGAAGAATCTAACATCAACATCGCTATCCTCCTGGAGCTTCTCCAGATTCGGCACAATCTGCTTCTGAATCAATTCCAGCCCCAGGTCACTTGGGCCAGCTGTGCTATCGGGCTTTACATTAGCCAGGGTTCCCTCGGCGGGAAGCTTTCGGAGGACATCGATAAGAACGCCGTAGGATTTGGCGACGTTGAAGCGAATGTTGGGTATAGGGTCGTGGATAAGTTGGTGGATCATTGGCAGAATAAATTCTTCAATAGCAGCAACATTCACCGCAGGGGCCAACGTCTGCGAGATTATATGGTTAATGGTTTTACAGGGCGTTAATCGATACAAGAGAACATACCGTAATTGCCGCGCATGTGGTCATGCGATACAGGTAGTTGCTCTGATTACCCATTGCCATGACCTTGGGAATAATGGTCTGCCGGGCCCACTCAACACCAAACACGTCCGTCAACTGTTTGAGATTCAGGGTTGCAGCTTGGCGGATTGAGAAAACTGTGTCCCCCAGCCAGCTCATGCACAGATTTCCAAGCTTCTCGTCGAAAAACTCAACGCCAAGTTGCTTAGCTAAAAGGGGAATGTACTCGATAATTGCGAGTCGAACACGCCATTGCTTATCCTCTGCTAGTTGAACAATCGCTGGGAGGAGAGACTGAGAGAGCAGCTCGATTCCGATAACTAGAAAGAGTCAGCGAAAGGCCCGTTACTGGTTAGTATGACTTTACCATCATTTACTTGCTCGAGCTTCGAAATGATATGTAGGCGGACATCCGGAAACTCGTCTTTAAGCATTTGCAGGAACATGGGTAGAAGATGCGAGATAGTTCTGGTAGAAGCGTTAGTAAACAATTAAACTCGAGATTTCTCAACTCACTCATCCTTCCCAAGTATAGGCGCCAATCCGCTAATCTGGGTCCCAAGGGCGGCTCTCACATGCTGAGATGTGTCGGTGACCAAATCTTCAACTGGGCTCATAATCTCATCAAGAAGGGTTTGGCGGCCGAGAAGTCCGCAGAAACCTTTTGAAATTGTTATTCACTAGTTGGAAGAACGTTATTTGAAATGTAAAACCTACCGGGAATCTGGCCAGCAATCGCCGTTCGTACTTCTGCCTCACTATCCTTCAAAAGCTTCACGAAAGCTGGGACTAGATCCCGCCGAACGACATCACCCTCAACAGCTTTTGCGATCTACTCACAGCGCACGTCTTTCAGTAGCCTTCCACCCATTATTGCGCATCCAAAGTCATCAGATTTTACTCACCTTTTCAAATTTATCTGCAACCATGTACCTGACCCTCCAGCTCTTATCCCCAAATAGGCTTCTTAGTATCGTCAAAATAACGACATGGCTGGCCTGCTGGTCTTTTGGGACAACCTCAGCAATGCTGATAAGGACCTCTACGGTTAATAACCTGACGCTGTCCTGATCATCCTGTGCTAGATGTTGAAACAGGGGAATCATTTCAGAAATAACCAAATCGGCAGGCATCGTTTTGACAAACTTTGCTAGGTTTGTCGCAGCCTGTCTCCGCACCATCGGTGTATCATCGTGTACAAGCTGCGCAAAGTGTTGCCTCAAACCATCTTGGGAACGGGGCGTTGCTTTAGAGTATGGGACAGTATACAGGCCTGTTGCAGAAATTTTGGAAGTGAACCAATCTGCTTTGGATAAGCGAATCACAAGGGGGATAAAATACTCCTCAACCTGATTCTGAGACAGTTCCTGGCATATTTTGTTAAGAGACTCGACCGCCTATACTACTGTTAGAATCAAAATTCCGGGACATGCACCCTTGCCAAGAAGTCAATCGAGGCTGAAATAAAGATTATTAGACCAACCTTTTCACGAACAAGGGGTTCCTCGATTGCAGCAAGATTCTCCAAAGGCGAAAGGAGCACGTGACCGTGTTCCGGACCACCGACGTATTCAACAAAACTACCAAGTACTTCGCTAAGAGCTGTCAGGACCTCATCTTCGTCCTCCACAGATTCTGTGTCGGTCCAAAACAAATAAGTCAGCAATGTCCGTTACCCTTCAAATGTAGTTGACCTCTAAATATCCTGAAAAACTTGTATCAAGGTTTATCACAAAATGCGTACCATCTAAAAAAGGTATGAGCTCGTCACGAGTTCTCTCAGGCCCTAGAGCAAGAGCAATAGTTGATAGGCGCTTGATTGCATTTAGTCGAAGAAGGACGTCGTCATGCTGTGCTCCACATCAGCCACATAGATTCCATTCAACAATTCCGCATGGTGTGATAGGGCTGACCTTAAGCTCATCGATCAAGACAGCTATTGGGTAAAGTTCATCATTTGAGGGTTGGATATCCATTCCGAGAAGAGGAGTGGGAGATTTATAATCTGGGGATAGTTAATTATGGTCTCGATAGAGGCTTGACAGCAATGCGTTTATCAAGCCTGGGTTCTGTGGATAAACCAGGGTGAATGGTCTAGCTCGAGATTATTGTTGATCTGGTAGGGGCTGTTCGAAGTACTATATTCAAGCGCTCGAATATTTAGTTAGGGAGCCTCAAAAAATTGCTATCGTGAACAAAAGGTGGGGTGGAGGTTTGAGAATAGGGTGAAGGGGGGGGGGGGGGTAGCAGTGGGGGTCGGTTCAAAATGGGAGGACAAACGCAGGTTTCGAGATAGGAACGGGCCAGCTAGTAGTAGAGGAGTGTAGTAGGGGGATGGTTGAGATAGTTTTATGCGACCGACAGCCAACAGATGACTGAGAGTCAGTGGAAGAGGGGCAAGATCGCGGGGTTGGTAGGGCTAATTGATTGATGGATTGAAGCCGTGAGAGAAGCGGCGGCTGGGCAGCAGAAAACGTGAAAGGAGAAGATGGGGATAGGCTGATAGTGTTAGTGGGGGGAAGAGATGAGGGGCTTGAGTTAAGGTGGGTAAGTATTGTTCTGTGTGTAGGGAGAAGGGTCGAATGGATGGATATCAGGACAGTAGGTTGGCACGGTAACTACCCTGTTCCGAGTATGGATGTGACAAGGCGAGGAGATCGGTGGGATTTCAGGGTGTGGTGTTCTAGCGAAGGGATTTGACGACCCTCACTTTTCTTCTCTCTTGCTGCCCGCAACCTAACCACAACAAAGCTTTGAAAAATAATTTCCGGTGTTGTGTGGCTATGCTAGTGTATTTCACCAGCCCGCCGCATATCGGTATTAAAGCCATACCAAAGCCACAATCAAGTCCCCTCAATCGGTTGCTACCCCTCCACCCCGCCATCGAGCCATTCCAATTCTGATTGCAACGCCCGAGAGAAAAGAACCCACCCCAACACGATAGGATCCCATTCGGTGATCTACCAAATCGACAATGCCCACCGTCTCAGTCAACAAATACGATCTTTATGAGGCCCTCGGCCAACAGTATACAACCGAGGAATTCGACGAGCTCTGCTTTGAATTCGGTATCCAATCCATTCGTATTGACCTTAGTATCAGATAACTAACAACACAGTTTGTATATAGGAATCGAATTAGACGAAGATGTACAATTTACATACCCCCAATCTGCCCTGCTCCCCACTCTTCTTGGGAGCCCGCTAATTGCCATTTAGACAGAGAATGACCCCGATAGGCCTAAGGATCAACCTCCTCAGCTAAAGATCGAGATTCCCGCAAATAGGTAAGATGGGTGTCCCTACCTCCACCTGCCGTTTACTTCTGAATACTGACGGTGTGGATGGATGGTAGATATGACATGCTCTGTCATGAGGGGATTTCCTTGATGCTTAACATCTTTCGCGGGAAAGCATCTATTCCGAATTATCGTGTTGTCGCTCCCGCCAACGGTGAGGTCCACCAGATTACTATTCACAAAGAGGTATCGTATACGATGCGATGGCTAAGCCTGTCTTCTCGTTAGCTGACTTGTCCGCCAGACCACCCAAATCCGTCCTTATGTATCTGCCGCTGTGCTGCAAGGAATCAGGTTCACCCAGGACCGCTACGATTCCTTCATTGCCCTTCAAGACAAGCTCCACCAAAACCTGTGCCGACAACGTACTTTGGTGTCTATGGGAACCCACGACCTAGATACCGTCAAGGGTCCATTCACATATGAGGCCCTTCCTCCAGAGGAAATCGTGTTTGCTCCATTGAACCAGGAGAAGGTAATGAACGGTAAAGAGCTAATGGAATTCTACAAGGTATTCAGCCGCAGATTGTCTCCATAATGCATGAATCACGTCTGACTAGATTAGAATGATAAACACCTCGGACGATACCTCTATATTATTAGAGATTCCCCCGTGTACCCGGTGATCCTCGACGCCAATAGAAGAGTGTGTTCGCTACCACCAATCATCAATAGCAACCTTTCTAAGATTACATTGGATACAAAGAATGTTTTCATTGAAGTTACCGCTACAGACCGGACCAAGGTTGAGATTGTCATCAATATTCTTGTGGCAATGTTCTCGCAATATTGTGACGATCCTTTCACGTACACCTCACTTTTCCTCTGATACTTCAAGTGATGAAAGATTGACCAAATTCTAGAGTTGAACCTATCAAGATAATATCTTCTCACAACAATGAGTCACGCCAAGTTCCAAACATGACTCCCCGCTCTACTACAGCAGAGGTATCCTACATCAACTCATGTTGCGGTCTTCAACTCTCGGCTTCCGAGATTTGTACAATGCTTGACAAGATGGCGTATACCGCCAAGCCATCTAGCTCAGATCCCAATCTTCTCGATATTGACGTCCCGGTTACCCGGGCTGATGTCTTGCACCAATGCGATATCATGGAGGATGTAGCCATTGGCTATGGGTTCAATAACTTGCCGAGAACCTTCCCAGGCAAGAGCGGAACAATTGCCGCCCCTCTCCCTTTAAACAAGCTTGGTGACATTGTCCGTCTAGAGGCAGCCATGTGCGGATGGTCGGAGGTCCTGCCTCTCATCCTGTGCTCGCACGACGAGAACTTCGCTTGGTTGAATAGGAAGGATGATGGCCATACTGCGGTCAGACTTGCCAATCCCAAGACTGCGGAATACCAGATTGTGCGCACTAGTTTGTTACCCGGTGTCCTGAAGACGATTCGTGAGAACAGGAAGCACAGTTTGCCTATCAAAGTCTTTGAAGTGAGCGATGTAGCGTTTAAAGACGAGAAACTCGAGCGTAAGAGTCGCAACGAGAGGCACTTTTGTGCTGCTATTTGTGGGAAAACTAGTGGCTTTGAGGTCGTTCATGGACTGCTCGATAGGGTTATGGCTATGCTCAGTACCAAAGTATTAGAGACTGGTGCAATGGAACAGGAAGGCTACTGGATCGAAGAGACTGATGGTAAGCTGATGTCCTCAGAATGGTTGGCCGCAAAAGACAGCACAAAGACTAATCCTACAATAGAGCCAACATATTTTCCCGGCAGAGCTGCATCCGTCTGGGTTAGGCTCAGGGATGGCAAAAGGCAATCTGTTGGAACTTTCGGGATGTGAGTGACAATACGTGATGCCCACATTAGCATTTAGCCATACTAACTTGTCTAGTTTGCACCCTTCCGTTCTTGAAAAGTTTGAAATACCCTACCCGGTGTCCACCTTGGAGCTAAATCTTGAGGTCTTCTTGTAGAGACCCCCGGCGCCGGTGCTTTTTGAGGGAACCAGACATAAACAGTTGCATTCTTCCTTGTTTTGCCTAGAAAGGTTGCTTATCTCTAGTGATCAAGTACAAATATACCTGAACCAAATTCTCACTGTGCTCGTGAAAATGGTCCTATCTACATTCATCTACCAAACACAGAAAAACACAAGATCTAAACACAACCATAACTAAAATCCATACATCTGTAACAATGTTGAACCAGAATTCATTGAAGAGTGCGAGGAACCGGTCTTAGCATTGTGATAGGTCGGTTGCCGCTAATAGATGAAACCCCTTTCATTCCTCTTTAGCGCAGCCGTTCCGCTTAGTCGCCTTCTTAGCTGCCTCGCTCTGCCTCTTCATCTCTGCCTCAGCGCCAATTCCACCGAACACGAGCCCAACTCCTAACCATTGCATGTTAGAGAGACTGTGGCCAAAGGCAACAACCGAAAAGATCATGGAAAGCATCTTTCTAGTCACAGTCACAGTGACAAGGACCAGCGAGCCAAACTTGGAGAGAGTGTGGACTATTGATAATTAGCTCACTGATTGACTGAATGGTGTGGATAGTTGGGGAAACTCACAGATAAAAACCTGCCCCAACCCACCACAGACCGCAAAACCCATGATATCCATCCCAACCTTCGGATGCTCCTTCACGAACGCCAGCGCATCATTCAACTCGGTGCTCCAGGGATTGAGCAGCAAGTAGCTAATTGTTAACACCGACGAAATCGTGTTCAAAGCTGTCATCATCTGTGGTCCCGAGACAATCCCCCTCGGTGTCCTGGAAAAGATGTCATCCTGGATAGTGTTCGTCAGGCCGTCGAACAGAAGATTCACGCCCAGCAACAGCATCCCGTAAACCACGTTCTTCTCTCCGTTCGAAGATGCACTCTGCTTGAGCTTCTTCGGGTGCGCCGGGTACAACGTGAATATCGCAACACCCGCTGTGACAAGGAAGACCACGCCATATTTATACAGCGGGTATTGGCGTCTGAAGACGGTTATGTGCAGGAACATCACTGGGAGGAGTTTGCATGACTTTGCCAAAATGTAGGTTATATAATCTATATGTTGGAGAGAGGCGTAGCCGAACGGGGAAGCGAGAGATTGAGTGAGCGCTACGAGTAGGAGACGGAGGGAGATTGAGACGTTGGGGAAGACGCGGGAGGGCTGACCAGGAGAGGAGGAATAGGAGAAGTAGGCGTAGCCCGTCAGAGCTGCGAAGAGGGATTGCACGGTGTTCAGGACGAGTGGGGAGCGGAAGATCTTCTTGTCGGCGCCATAGGGGGTTGTGGTTATGCGTTCCTGGAGGAGGGCCCATGTTAAGCTGTAAGAGTATGTGGTGAGCTTGGGGCCAAGGTAAGGGGAGCGAAGAAGTGTTTGGTAGTTGGAGGGGGGGGGGGGTCACACAATGAGGCATAGATCCCGCCAACGCAGATAATTAGCTGGAAGATAGAGCTTCCATGATCCTTCGAGTCCTCGGCTTTGTGAGCGACAGATTCTGCAATGGCCACAATCGGGTCTTTCGCATCCTTTCGTGGGGAATTCTTTCGGCGCGCCATAGCTAAAATTGTCGTGTCGAAGTAGAAATGACAAGAAAAGGAGCTTTTTCTAAAAATAACAAAAAATAAAAGTAAATTTGAGAAAAGAGAAAAAAGAGTGAAAGTAAGAGGAAGAAGGAATATGAAAGGAAAGTCAAGGTTTGGAGTCCTCCAACGTCGAAGCTATGACCTAGGTTAGTTGATAGAAACTAAAATGAAGAATACCGGTGAAGGTGAAATAGAGAGGTGGGGGAGGAGCCATACCCTTTAGGAAATACTATCACCACCGAAGAAACCACCGTGTCTTTCAGGAACCGCCGGACTTTCTCTCAGTACCGGTAGTAAACGACATGTGACCTGTACCCCCGAAGGCGACCCAGCTGAGTAATGCTCACAGCAGTAATTTTAAGCCTCCACAATCTTAACTTAGCCCCTAGGAGGGAGTGACCGCTCAAGAAAACATCCAGAAGAATTTCCTGTATGGTGGTCTAAACCTGACCGTGATTCTTTGTTTTTCATTTCGCTCCACGCTTGCCATGAGTTCAGCCCTGGTTTCCCCACATGTCACTATTCTAAGCTAAGGTTAAGGCTTAAGTTAGCTTCTACAGTTTGCAGCTTGACGCACCACTTGCAGCCGAGGGGGGAAAAAACAAGTAAGATAAAAAGCCGGGAGTTATGTCGCAGGATCTACTGGACGATTTCTTCTCCACGCCCGTCAGGCCGAGCCATAGTTCTGCACAGTTTGGGACACCACCACCACCACTACCACCACCACAAGCAGCGGTGGGTGGGTTCGGCCAGGGGCATCACCGCTCTAACACCAACACTACCTTTGACGACCTATTGGGATTGTTCGATAGTCAAACCGTTACTACACAGAAGCCAAAGCCAGCTCAGGTCCTGAGGTTGGCCCATCCCGGGCGGCCAGTTAGCTTTCATGGGAATACTACTACGAATCGGGCGGACCCATTCGCAACTTTTGGGAATATTACGAATCGGCCAATAACCCCGTCACCGAGGCCGGCAAGCATAGCTACGTTCGATGATTTCTTTGCTACGACGCCAGTGTCTCAAGGGAATGGGGGCAGGATTGGGACGACGCCTTTTCAACAGCGGGAGGAAGAAGAGGATGATGACTTTGGAGATTTCGCATCCGCTCCCACGGGTGGCGTGTCGGTACTTGCTCCCCCATTGACAACGGCGACGGCATTCTCTTCGCCGCCGCCTTCTAGAGGTTCGAATTCCTCACCGCCACCTCCGCCTACTCCGCCGAAACCAAAATATATCCGATCTAGGAAGGTTTCCGATGCAGATCCCTTTGGTGACTTTGTTTCCTCCCCTAGCACTACTTCACCCCCTAGGCTCTCGTTCGGATCACCGCCTAGAGTGCCTAGTATTCCGCTCAAGTCGTTCGCTTCTATCCCGGCTCCCTCGCCATACCGACGACCTACAAAACCTACGGAAATTCCTCCGGTAGAGGTCCTACTGAGAGCGTTCCCGCCATTATTTTTACTACCACATCAACAGCTGCTAGACAAAATGAAAGACCTATCATTCCCTCTCCGACAGCGAGTACTTTCACATCACAAGACAAAGGAATTCCTAGAAGGTGTTTGCGAGATCGGTAGAGTCGCCGGCAGGATCGTTGCAGGTCGAAAACGTCGGATAAAGAGCACGCTTCCGGGAAAAGCTGGTGGGGGGATGAAGCTAGCCGGTGGGGCAGGTGCAACTTGGCAGCAAAAGAAGGAAGACAGAGAGGTGAAGGAGATATGCCGACTCTGGAAGGAAGGGTCTGGACGACTGAAGGCTGCGATGGGAACTAGTATTCCGGAGTTTGGGGATGAGTCTTTGAAGGGACCTGGAAGACGGGAGTGTAAACTTTGCCGGCTGGGGAAGGATGAGCTTCTGGCAGGGCTAAAGGAGAAGACTGAGAGGCTAGGGTGGTGGGACAGCGAGTGGGACGGGCATGCAGGATGCAAAGGATTTTGGGAAAAGCATGGGAAGGGATTGGTCTCGACGGGCGAGGACTTTATGAGACCGTCATAGTGGGTGGGCTTCTGTTTGATCTGTAATATAAAGATTGGGGAAGGATTGTTCTTTGAACTGCTTTAATGTCTAGAAAACGTTGTACCATCAACCTTCTTCCTCGTTAAAATTAGAGTGTTCGAGTGGAAAAACGAGTACGGCAGTTAATATAGAATTCAAACAAACAAATTTTCTTCGCACAATATAGCACCTGGAGCTATCCAGACCAATTCACCCGCCCCGGGCACCCCCACGCAGTCTTTACTCGTGTACTTCAGCTCCACCGCCACGAGTGAAAGCTCAATGATAACCCTCCCAGTTCTGAAACATACGCGTCTCCCGCGTTCCCCTCAATCTTCTCGTCCCTGTTCCCAGACAGAACCTCACAACTACCACAAAGGCAAGGTGGGGTGTTCAGACGGACGGCCCTCCAGAGTAAATAAATAAATAAAAAAACAATTCGAGATGCGGCCTCTGCAAGAAACAAGGTATCACTTCCTTTCTTCTTCTATTCGTCGCCCTCACTTAACATTTCATACAATCACTAAAACCCAAGTGGCGGTTGGGAACAATTAGGGAACGCTGGAACTCCCTCTTCAAAGGCCATTCCTCGATTAGCTCTTTACGCACCGCTACTACGGATGCCATACATAGAAGTAATGGAAGTAATGGTAGCGCCTCGAGTCCATGTGAGATTGGGTTAAGGTCCGTCTGTTGGAGGGTAATGGATTTTTCTCGACTCGAACACATAAATTTGTTGGCAGGAGGAGGGAAGGAAAGCTAATTGTGACATCACAGCTATTCTTGCTGTTCCCGGAATTCAAGCCAGAAGCTTGGAGTAGGACTATACGCTGTGAGCGTGCGGCGTTCGACGAGTTGAAGAGGGTACATGTATCCCCCTTTGAGAAGGCGGCGGATTTTGGTGAGGGGATTGATCCTTTGGCGGAGGTTGCGGAGGTAATTCTCTCCTACCGTTTTACGATTGGCAATCGCAACCAATGGGTGGGGCTAATGGATTTTGTAGAACCCCTGGGAGCAATTCCGGAAAGACGAATCGCTGCGGAAAGAGATATTCCAGGATATCGAACGGTGCATGCCGGAGAATGCGTACTTTCGGGATCTGACGATACAGAATTCCCTGTTAAACATTCTGTTCATATATTGTAAGCTGAACGCGGATGTTAGCTATCGACAGGGCATGCATGAGATTGTGGCGATAATACTTTGGGTTGTTGCTTGTGATGCTATTTCCCCAACTACTCATGCGGAGGGAAAGGAGGAAGGGAAGCCTGTCGCTGACGAGAACGTTATGATTGAATGCCTGGATCACCAATTCATCGAACATGATACGTTCTCACTATTTCAGGTCATCATGCGCTCTGCGAAAGCTTGGTACGAGCTTGGTGAGGGAGCCCCGGATTCCGTTAAGGGAAGTGGGAGAAGTGAGAATAGGAATAGCTCGCCGATCGTGGAGAAGAGTAAATATATTCATGAGCATTTGCTCATGGCAGTGGATCCGGAATTGGCTGAGCATCTGAAGGCGTTGGATGTTCTGCCACAGGTGTTTTTAATGTATGAACTTGGACCCTCCCTGTTATGAAAGTGGCTAATAGGTATATAGACGATGGATTCGATTACTGTTTGGCCGGGAGTTTCCTTTCGAAGAGCTTTTGGAAGTTTGGGATGCGTTATTCGCCGAGGATCCAAATCTTCAGCTTGTGGATCATATTTGCGTTGCTATGCTTTTGCGGGTTCGATGGCAGTGTGAGTATTTGCTGAAGGATTTGATGGAGTGTAGCTAATAGGGGGCTGGTTAGTGATGGAGGCGGATTATTCTACCGCTCTTACGCTAGTACTGCGGTATCCTTCGCCAGCAGCACCTGAGCTTCCGGCATCGTTTGTTACGGATGCTATATACATTCGAGATAATCCTACATTTGCCGGGGGAAAGCACATTGTCGTCAAGTACTCTAATCGTGCACCTACCCCTCCTGTACAAAAGCAACGGGTCCCAAAGCCTTCACGGAAAAATAGCCCATTAACGTCATCCACGAGGTTCCTTCAAACTGGCCAATTGGAGAGTATTGTGCAGGATGTTGCTAAGAATATGCTTAGTCAAGGCGAAAGATGGGGTGTTAATCGTGCAGTCAGAGATGCTGTGGGGGATATAAAAAAGAACGTTCAAGGCTTTCAGCACAGTCAGCACCAGCAATGGGCAGCCCAAGAATCGGCCAGGGAAGCTGAATTGGTACGAAGGAGTCGGGAGCTAAGTAAGAAGCTCAAGGCAGATGACATTAGAAGGAAGAAGCTAGAGAAGCTCCTCCAATTGAGTATCGAAGAGTTGGAAAAGGACGATTTGAGCACGGAACAAAAGAAAGGATCATTGGCGAGACTAAACCACGTTCGCGAGTGCCTATCAGATGGCACAAAAACAGCGGACTACACTTCCTCAGCAGCACCTCTGCCAGAGACACATCCTGTCGCAGCCTCAGTCCCTACAACACCCTCTTCTCCCGTTGCCAAATCCCCTCTCTCAGGACACCCCTCCCCCTCACCTACCTCTGGCACACATGCTTCCATCTCCCAACCAACCCAAAAACCAAAGTCAACCCCACCATCGCTTCACAGTCTCGCCCCTCCCCCGAAGCCACAAAAGGTGCCTATATCTCCGCCGGGAAGCTTCGTCAAGACATCTTTCAAAAATAACTCCGACCCGGACTTCCTCACGCACCGACCTCGGGCATCGCTGGCCCAGAGCAGCTTCTCCTGGATGCTCGGGGACGACCCCGCAGCGAAAACGAAAACGGCCTTCGTGTCTGCTTCTATCCGAAAGCCCGGGAACGTCAATTCTACTCACGGAGGCGGGGGAGGTGGGGGAGGAGGTAGTGTAGGAGGGCCAAACGGTGTGGGAGATGGTGTTAAAGTTGACGCTACGTGGACCCCCGATGTGGATGAAGGGTTTGATTTGGAGAGGTTGAGGAGGAAGAGGTAGTTTTCTCTCTTGTTTATTTTATTTCTTGGCCAGTATTGCGCAGGTGCATCTTGTAATATAGGGTGGTCTTTTTTTTCTTTCTCTTTCCTCCCTCATTCTTCTCTCTTCACTTTTAGGGGTGAGTTTCACGACGGACTACGTGCAGACGTATGGCAGGAAGGATATTGCTGAAAAGCACACAAGCTGGGCGGGAGGAGGTGGTGGGGGGTGGACTGTTGGACTATTTATGACAAAGCGATACACCATTGTATAGACGATACCTGCTAGTCTCTCTCATCTCTTGAGTTCTTCTGCCTGTCAGGCTGAGTTAGATATCGCACCCTCCGATAAATAACACCATCTACACTTTGATCTTACCCCACGGATTAACTAAGCTTCCAGTACTAAATTAGCACTACAAACTCGCGCCCCATTTAGCAACACCATGATCGAGCACGCACAAGCTATCACTCGCTTTGTAAATGAATGGAGCTCGCTAGGTCTCGCCATCTAGCCTGCAACGAGTTGCGCCAAAGAGATGTCTAGGTCGTAGCATTACATCTCTGGAAGTTCTTGTGCATTTGAGGACCCTATTTTGCCCAATCACTTACAAAAGGATTGAAAACGTATGCCAGCTAGCCACCCGACCATTGCGCAGCACTGAACGTTTGACCTTCAGAGCACCAATATCTACCTCTCTCTCTACCTCTTTGTCTATCTCTATCTTATAGCCCCTCTCGCACGGAATGCCCTAACGTTCTTTCCCACCCGAGTTTCAGTTGCTTCCTACTTCCTTTATCCCTGTTCATTTGATTTCAGAGACGAAAATTTCCGGTGGACGAGTCGTGTAGGATAGCGTACTGTACTAGAAGGGTACCTGCTATGTAAAAAGCGTCAGCTCAGAAAGTCCTGGCCCGACACCAGTCTTGATGTCAACTCTGGTGAAAAACGGAACGTTTTCGAAGCGATGGGCCTCAAGGCTACCCTGTTGAAGACAATTGGGACTTTGACAACGGCTGGAAAACCACTTTATTCTCGGTAGGTTAGAAGCATAGACAAGAGGAAGGAGGGTCCGATAATGCACCATGGAGTTTTTGGTAGGTTCTTATGGGGGTTCTCAGGGTGGGGATAAAAATGGATGCTCTCGGGGTGAAAAGGTCATCGAGCCAAACATTCCGATCCAGTATTTTTATGTAGCAGCTCTGACCACTTGGCAGGGAGGCGAAACTATAAGTTAGCTGGTCTATGAAAGCTCGTGATGATTTCTCAGCAAGCATAACATACCCACTGCCCGCTGTAGCTGGTGTGAGGGCAAGTAAGCGAGAAGGTCTGGATGGATCAAAGATGAATAGAGTGCGTTGCGTGCATCGTGTGTGTTGGTGGCTCGGAGGTTTCACATGTATGAGGAGGAGGGGGGGGGGGGTGAGTGAGAGCTTGCCGTGTTTATTTCCCTGCTTATCATACTTGCTATTGGTACCAGACAGGGGGATTTAGGTAATATTTGTATTAAATGGGTCTACGCAGCAGATAAAGTGCTTGCCAGTACTCTCCTCCCTCAAATTCTTTAGTTTCAGCCTCTTTTATTCAATTTTTTGTTTCCATTTTATTTTTGAAGAGGGAGTTGCCTGCGGCTCTTTATTTAATTTAAAGTTGTTTGATCAGGTCCCTTGGCGCGCACCAGGTAGAACCAACCTCTTGAGTTCAGTCCATAAACGTCGACGAGAGGAAGTGGAACGAGAACGACAAAGATAGGCGATAAAATTACAGCACAGTACACTCACGATTCGTTCGCTCATTGGGTTGGTTCCGGTGCCCTGTCGAAAAAAAAAAAGGTTCCAGGTTTCTTCATTCCTTAACCTCTTCGATTTCTAACTTGGCTCGCTTTGTTTATCAGCATCATCAACCGCAGCCTTGCACCACGATAGATAAATAAAATTCAAAGACGAAGCACCCAATGGACTCCTTCCTCAGCTCACCATTCGGGCAGATCTCCCCGCCCGATCCTCCCGCCCCCCCACCACCCGGACAGATGCAGCGCCCTGCAACACGTCCCCCTCCGCCCGCGGATTCATGGTCGGCTCAGCAGTCGTCACTAGCACTGCGTTTCTACAGACTCGGTCTTCCTGGAGTTGCGGAGTTGGTGTTAGGTGCGAATAAGCTGGATACATCGGCGCTGATGAAGGACGCGGCGTCGCTGGAGGGCGCATGTTCAGCCACGGGCGGGGGGATAATTACTGAAGGAGTGAGAGATGGACATGGGGTTATTGTTGCTCAGCATGGAAGCTCTAGCGCTGGAAGTGCTGCTGGTGCTGGAGGTAGTGGCGGTATTGGCGGGGGAGTATCGACGCCGCCGGAGACTCCTAGTGTAAGTTCATCCCTCCTTCATCTCTCCACCCATCGGCGATGGGATATGTGAAGCTGAGGAAGAGCAGACAGCAGCCCGCACCCGCCCCGAAAAATCCGACCGCCTGATAGCCCACAAAGCAAAGTCGATAACGGACCTTAAGCAAGCCGACTTCGACATCCAGGTCATCCTTGCACGCATCTCGGCTATAGAGTACAACCCACTGGACCCTGTGCTCAACGAGGTGCCTGAGAGCGCGAAGCCGTACGCCGGCTTCCTCCTTGGGCTCGTGCGGTGCTATAGTGAGACGGACAACGAACATGAGAAGAAGACGCTGCAGTGCGTTGCCCTTTACCATTTACACATCGTCTTTGACGGTCTCGTGAAGCATTTTAGAGGGAAGGATGCTAGGACTAAGTCTTCCGAGGTTTTGGTATGTCCCTTTTCAAAGAGTGGAGGGGTGTGTTGGGGAAGGAAGCTGATTGGGTGTGGTATAGTGTCATGTAATGACAGATATGCCCATGGCTAAGTCGGCGAATTCTTTCGTTACCCTTGCTACCGCTAGTCGCTGGTTAAGAGAGCTGTGTGACTATATGGGCGGCGAGAAGTTCGCGCAGCATTTGCTATACGTCAGAGGAGATTTCACAATCACTAAGTATACCGCCCCCACCCCATCTATCTATCTCAGATATAGCGTTATTGACTTTGGAAGCTTCAAACAAATGATGACATCCGCTGAGCGCTTGCGAATAATCAAGGAGGCGCTCGCAGACGCGAGGGAATACTATAGAACGCAGTTAGAGGGGCTATATGGCACGTTCATACCGCAGTATGTGCCAGAATTTTATAGTGATGCCTTAGGGCGGTGAGGGCAATCTAACTAGCTGTCTGGAGAGCGGGGTGGGGGGATGAAGGCAAGGAAGGGATGAGAAAATTGGGGGGGGGCGGGTGGCTTGATATATATCCTGCTTGTTTCTTTTGCCCATGTATAAAGTTGTTCGGTCGAGTGGTTGGAAGGGGGACTGAAGGGTTCGCTCGCTGTGGGGATCGGATGGTAGATGTATACTAACTTACGTCTAATGGAGTTATTCGTTTTGTTTCTTATTCTACCTTTCTTGTTCTTCCGTGCCTTTCTTCACGATTTGGGAAGGGGCGGGACGGAGGTACTGGAAAAGTCAAAATCGTTTATACATGTCAATTACAGACAGGATGATATGTGCGAGGATATCCGAAGCATCTTTCAGATGACTCCCCTATCTTCAGTGTGAGCATATAAGCGTAAGCAGAGGCGATATAAAGTCCGAGACTTTACTACATGTACGCTAGCACCACACCGACGATGTTTTGTGCAACATCTACAATACAATATATAGCGCAGCGTATCTCCTATTGAGCACCAATACCAAAAAACTCCATCCAAGCACCCACACCCAACCCAACACTATAAATGCAATCATGACCAAAAACCCGTTATTACAAGATACTCTGACATGAGCCCGTATCAATGCTGCTTTTTTTCTCCTAATTTCCGATTTCACCCCTCAGCACCTGTGGTTGGTTCAGTATGGAGAGCAGGTAAGGGAAGGGAAGGGAAGATATCTAGTCCTGAGTGTGAAACAAGAGGGCCTAATTTGAACTCTTGCTTCTATTATGATTTATACTCGTGGTTCGCTGGGTGTTTCATTGCCCATTCTACTTTTTGGCCGGTTGGTTGGTTGGTTGGTTGGTTACAAGTATAATAGTTGGGGGGGGGGCACTGGCACTGTACTGGGGAGAATTAGCTGGATTATTTTTTTGCTAGGGTGGAGTTCGTGCCGGCGGGGTGTACTAGTATGTATGCATGATAATGATAAGTGGCGGGTGGGCGGGTGCGGTACAGTGTGATGGATTGCAATTGCAGTGCTGTATCGTATCGTGCTCGGGATACTGGTAGAATGAGTGGTTGAGAGGTGGGTTGGTTTGCCGTACCGTGCTATTATAGTATGACTGATGCGCTCTTCGGTGAGATGTATTTTTCGCCTTGGAGATACTGTACTCGTGCGAGGCTAGTGACAAAAATTATTGGTATCATAGCGGAAGCTTTTTTCCATTGAAAATAGCCATATTTACAACCTTCCGACTATTAATTTAGTAAAGCAATCCAAACAAAATCTTCATTTACATAGCATTGTAAAACAATTCCCTGGGTTCTACTCTCCAGCTCCATTAGAACTCTGTATGTAAACTGGGGAGAGCTATGGTTGGTACATTGTCGGCGCAACCCCCGACTGTCGGTATTTTGCAAGGGAGATGGCAAGGCTTGGCGCCGTTTTTGACTTCAACTTTACAAATACGGCACTGGTGTATTGCATGCCGAAGCAGACGACAACTTTCTGATACTCTGTGAGCATTTGGGGAGGTGTTGTGCTCAAAAGAATTTTGGACCATGCTATCGATTTTTTTTCTCTTTTTTTCCAGCTTCAGAATGCATTAAATTACGGTAATGGAAAGTGCAAAGTACCCTGGTTTGGGTTGTTATCGCCATTCTACGCACCGGTACCCTGCCAGTGAATTTTTGTCACTAGCTTCGTACCCTGTGCGGTGGCTGCCTAACCGTCCATCTGGCTTGCCGCATTACCGGTATTTAGCAAGATTTGTCTGCCGCTAGTACCGTACCAGTACTTGTACCAGTATGATACCAGGACATGTGCATTTTATAAAAGTGAAACATACGAGCAATGTCGTTGGAAAGAGTCTAAAATAGGAGTGGCTTTCAGCCATGAAGCGCCAAGTGAAGGTGTTTTGTTGCGGGCTTGGGACGGATTGTGGGGCCTTTTGCTGCACTGCAAGGAAAATATCCTGTATTGACGAACTATGGTAGCGGTAGACTAGATGAATCTCTTTAGGCTATGCAGTGCGGTACCGTACCGGTATCTCCTCGAATACTGTACAAGCGCGGCCGGATAGATATATTAGTCACGTGCCTTATCCACGCGCATAGCAGCCAGGAGGTTCAACAAAATTTTCTTATCAGACCCACGTGACTAATATATCTGTCGGCCGTGCTTGTACGAGTACGGTACAGTACCGTCAGAGGGGTGAATTGAGACTGTGGGCACCGTATTCTGATAATGTGAGGAAGGTAGTCAGGCTGACGGCATGCTTAGAGTACTGGAATGTGTTACAGTAGTGGCACCTCCGTTGATCCCATATAGATCTCTATAGAGACAAGGGTTATGTTTTCTGATTTTTATGCGCAAGCTCGAGTACTTACCGTATTTGGAGAAGGAAGGCGGTCAACAAGGGCCTTTTTCATTTTTCATTTGTTGGTGATATCGGCGCCTACAATACTTTACGGAGGGCGACGGAAAATAATGAGTACCCTGTGGCGGCGCCTCTCAGCTCTATTGCTGGTTCTGGCCGCCACAGATTCTGTACTCGAGTAGTCCACCGAGAACATCGGGTACCGGTATGCTAGCATGGTAGGATGGTAGGATGGGAGGAGAGGAAAGTTTGGGATTCTATTGGTCATGGTTTTCGGAGTCATACTGAGGACCTGGAGGTGGTCAGTGCACTTCTTGCTTCCATTCTGATGCTCACGGCGGGTATTGCCGGATTGATATGAGTGAGAGAGATAGCATACCGTACCGTAGCGCGTGCGGCATGGCACCGAAGGATACAGTATCCTACTTTGATCTGCCGGTTCTAAGGAGGAGGAAGATTATTTACCAAATTTTGTTCTCATGGTTTGCTCACTGCGGGGTCATACAGTTTGAAGGAGAAAGTATAAAACATTTTTTCTTCGCCAGTTTGGATGGGATGGCAACTGCGAGAGCTTTTGATGGACTTTCTCTTTCCTATTTACCGCACTCTGGTGCTTAGGGACACGTTGATACTGTATCGTAGCCTATCGATTTGCCAGGACTGGACTGTGTTTGATTGTATTATTGGGTGCACACAGAGCAATACGGTACACGATAGGAGGTTGAAGCATTTTTTTTCCTTTTCTTTCCTGTCCAAGATCAGCATATCAAAGTGGCGCTACCCCTCTTTGCCCAGAGCTGCCCCTCCAAACACAGGACGTTGGAAAAAAAATTCCTACTTACTTGTACATGCCCGAAATAGGTTAGCTAGCTAGCCCTGTAAGTGCGGCTAGGAATTTCAGCCCAGTCAAATCCGCGCGACGCAAAATTCCAGTGTGGGTTGTCCTATTATTGTTTTTGTTACGGGAGGGTTTGGGAAAAATTCGTAGGATGAGAAGAGAAGGAGAAAAAAAAAAGGTTAGCCCTGCTTGAAAACAATCCCTTCCATCTACCCACAGTGCCTCCCAGTCACAAAATGCCAAGACCCACCGGAAGGTGGGGACGGAAAGAAAATTTACCCCTCCTTTAAAGACCATCCTCCCACTCACCAGCTTTCTCTTCTCTCTCCTTTCCTTTACTCCTTTCCTTCTCTTCTCCTTGTCACTGTGAGTTCCTCCCTTTCACACCGCAACTTGCTCTCCCTCTCCTCCCCCCCGCGCTCTTCTTGCTAATTATTTTATTGTGAAAAAGCATACCGAACAAAGTCTACGTTCTTCTGAGTAATTCAAACCTTTACATCTTTTTTTCGACACATTCACATTTCCATACACAATGGGGTAAGTTTATGAATCTCTTTCTTTGTTCTATTTTCCCTCATGCCCTTCGTTTCTCTTTGGGTGCCTGCTCGATACAGACTGGGTTTTCCTAGGAATTATTGTCGCTGACACTCCTTTCGTATAGTAAAGAAAAGACTCACGTTAACGTTGTCGTTATCGGCCACGTCGATTCCGGAAAATCCACCACTACTGGTCACTTGATCTATAAGGTATGTGAAAAAATTTGTTTCATCTCAATTGGTTTGAACGAATGGCTAACCATCGTAATCCATATATCTAGTGCGGTGGTATTGACAAGCGTACCATCGAGAAGTTTGAGAAGGAAGCCGCCGAACTCGGAAAGGGTTCCTTCAAGTATGCCTGGGTTTTGGACAAATTGAAAGCAGAGCGTGAGCGTGGTATCACTATCGACATTGCCTTGTGGAAGTTCGAGACTCCCAAGTACTATGTTACTGTCATTGGTGAATATGCCCCGCATCGTACCCCCCATCTACTTCTGCCGGTTCAAATTGAAATTTTCCTCAGATGAGATACTAATATTTTTTGTTTCAAATAGATGCCCCCGGACATCGTGACTTTATCAAGAACATGATTACTGGTACCTCCCAGGCTGACTGCGCTGTCCTTATCATCGCCGCCGGTACTGGTGAGTTCGAAGCTGGTATCTCCAAGGATGGTCAGACCCGTGAACATGCTCTTCTTGCATACACCCTTGGTGTCAAGCAACTTATCGTTGCTATCAACAAGATGGACACCACCAAGTGGTCCGAGGATCGCTTTAAGGAAATTGTCAAGGAAACCTCCAACTTTATCAAGAAGGTCGGCTTCAACCCCAAGTCGGTTGCCTTCGTCCCTATCTCTGGCTTCAACGGTTTGCCTTCCAGTTCTTTATATTCGCTTGTGCCAATTGCTAATGACACCCAGGTGACAATATGATTGATGTTTCCCCCAACTGCCCCTGGTACAAGGGATGGGACAAGGAGACCAAGGCTGGAAAGACCTCTGGAAAGACCCTCCTTGACGCCATTGATGCCATCGAACCCCCAAGCCGTCCCTCTGATAAGCCCCTTCGTCTCCCTCTCCAGGATGTCTACAAGATTGGTGGTATTGGAACGGTCCCTGTCGGCCGTGTCGAGACTGGTATTATCAAGCCTGGTATGGTCGTTACCTTCGCCCCGGCTGGTGTGACCACTGAAGTCAAGTCCGTGGAAATGCACCACGAGCAGCTTACTGAGGGCCTTCCCGGTGATAATGTTGGCTTCAACGTCAAGAACGTCTCCGTAAAGGAAATCAGACGTGAGTACTCTTATTCTGCATTTGCTTAACACTAGCTAACATTAACTAGGTGGAAACGTTGCCGGTGACTCGAAGAACGACCCTCCCAAGGGTGCAGAGTCCTTCAATGCCCAGGTTATTCTCATGAACCACCCCGGCCAGGTTGGAAACGGATACGCCCCAGTCCTTGACTGCCACACCGCCCATATCGCCTGCAAATTCGCCGAGCTTATTGAGAAGATTGACCGTCGTACCGGAAAATCTGTTGAAAACTCGCCAAAGTTTATCAAATCCGGCGATGCTGCTATCGTAAAGATGGTTCCTTCTAAGCCTATGTGTGTTGAGGCTTTCACCGAGTACCCCCCTCTTGGACGTTTCGCCGTTCGTGACATGAGACAGACCGTGGCGGTCGGTGTCATCAAGTCTGTCACCAAGATCGACAAGGCCGGAAAGGTTACTAAGGCGGCACAGAAGGCTGGTGCCAAGTGAGTGCCTCTTTGGTCCTTTTTATAATTGATAGGTTTTACTGACATTACCGCTTTAGGAAATAAATGGGTTAAGGGTAGTGTGCTGGTATGGTTTGTAGTTCTTGCGAGTTCTAGATACTGTCCTGTTCACTTAGGCGTTAAAAAAAATGTTCTCATGTGGGTCTTTGTATGAAATGAGATACGAAATTAAGTTCTTTTTTTTCCCTCATGGTTTTCTCCGGTAGTTTTGTAGAGGCTTCGTGAATTTCCTTTGTCGGCTCTCACTTTCAGTACTCGTGGGGAATAAAATTATTGCCTCATTTTCGTGATTCTACTTTCCGGCAAGATGTCTCTTGGTGTGATATGCGAACGGTGCAATCCTGCAATTGAATGTGGTGCTCGTAGTCTGCTCTGGTTGGCTAAAAGTGTCAGACGCAGAAGTCAATCGGTTTGTCTGCGAATTTGCACAAATCCTCACCGCATAAATTTCGACGAAACGAAACCTCTAAATTTAGCTCCAAAGTAGGCAATTCTAAAACGACGCACTACTAGAAATATCTCCTGCTCTCCAGAATCTCCCCTTCTCTGTTGCTCGCCAATTGAGATTTCCAGATTCCCACTTTTCCCGCGTACTTTAACTGATCCACTTCAAAGCTATACAGGGGAATCTCACTAACGGGAGATACCGAAATAGCACTGGCGATATTAGTTTAAAGACACAGTAGCAGCACAGTCAATTACCGGCAAGTAGGGCCTCCATGGGCCTCTCTCAAAGCCACAATCCATCCCGGCATACCATCAGTCCATTTATGGATCCTGCGTGCAGCACGTTCATACTGGGACACGATCATGTTATACCGTAGTCTTGGTCGGCTAGCTAGCAATAGAGTGAGATTCCAACTGAGGGAGGCCCTACCAAGTCACTATCAGAATCAATCCTATATAGAGCAAAATTCACTCCTGTGAGAAGCAAGAGAGAAAATGTGCGTGTAGAATCAAGGGGGGGGGGGCTATTTAATAGGGTATGATAATATTAGGAATACTATCTGTTAAAGTATGCCTGCTATTCCTAAGAGAGTAGGAAATGTGGGCGGTCTTTATATCATAGGGGAGGAGGAGGAGAAAAAGGATAGGCAAGCCAAGTCCAATTTAGGGGGTTGTAGTAACTGTCGCGATACATCCAAAACTGTCACGCTTTTTTTTGTAGGAGGGTGGTTATATATGCTCAGTCTTTCGGAGGCATACCGTGCTGTCTATAACTCACTACTTTTATAGATGATGCTTTATATATAGGATGCCATTGGCGTTCTTACGATGAGAGGAAAATGGCGTATGGAGAGTTTACCTTGGCCGAGGCGTAAGGATATGACAAGTAGGGCTATTGTTAAATTCAATGCCAGATACATCCCATGTTGATTAATAGTGGCAATATGGTGGGATAATGTTATTATATTATTGATTGATTGATTAATGATTGGTATCGTACTAGTATTAGAAGATTTTAACCTGGTGAGTTAGTGCTATGATAGGACATATGCCGGCATGTGTGGCGGGTCGATGGCACTTGGAGCATTAGGTATCACTCGGGCCGTTGTTATGAAGTACGATTGGCGTGGGACGGGATACTGGATAAGTTACTGGATGGAATAGAAAAATAATCTAAGCTGCACCTGGAATTCCGGAGCCTTGGTAGGGTGGGGGGAAAATGCTATTGCTGGGGATATAAGTCCTATTGGGCTAGGAGGGGGGGTGAAGGGAGTGGTAGAAGAACAAGTCTGGATCCTTGTGGTCGGGTAAGGCCATGTGGGCTTTGAGTATCATATTTGGTCAAGTACCGTATTGGCCGTTTGGTAGTCGCCGATTCATTTTAGACACCTAGGGATGCATGGTAGGACGGGGGCTGGTCTCTGGAGAATCGGGGAGGGGGGAGCGAAAATATGTGTGGAATTAGGTTTGTGTTTACGGGCGTGGGTTGGGGTGCTTTGGTGCTTGGGGGATTACTGGTGTAAAAATGATCGTAAAGGGATGCGCATATTATGTTTTTCGTAATAAAGGGTTGTGCCAGATCCTCTTTTTTGTGACGATCAATCTAACTCGTGGTCACCATCTAGATATTTTCTCCTGAGTAAGTGAGTGGGGTACGTAACTCAGTAAGCTAGGTTAGTTGGCAGGATACCGGTATGTGGGTCTTTAGCATGAGCTTATATTTGGCTGGGCTTAGAGCTTCGCTTTGGCCTTCTGGGTACAGTTAGTTAGCTATTATGGCCTAGCTGTGACCTGTGGATGGTTCGTGCATAGTCTTCTTGACTCGCTAGCTAACTTGGTCTTGAGCTTCCTCTGGTGGAAGCGGTACCCTCGGAGCTAAATTTGCTCCCTCCTACCCACTCTTTGTCAGTCCGCTCATATTTCTCCGCTATCCTTTTCTCCTTTCCTTTTCTCTGGGGGCGTCCAAGGGAATACCGACAATACCGAAAGCGGCCCACATCCCTGTCCTCCCACTCTCCGTCCGGTCGCTCAGCACTTCCATGACTATATCTTCACTCTCCCCACCACCGCCGCCACTTATCCTCCGTCTCCCTCGCGCCTTTACCCTCGTGAGCAGGATGTTGACGTCCGCGCAATGCGCATATACATTCCCGAGAGCGGGCTTGCTCGTTGCGGCAGAAAAGGCGCTCGAGAGGTTGTCCTCCTGAGTATAGGCGTATGTCTGCTGCCCACCACCCGCACCCTTCGTCGGCTTCGAAACTGCGGTGTTGAGTAACAGTGTGCAAATGTTGTACCTCCTTGCAAGGTCTGAGAGGGAGCGCGTTACTCCTACCATTCTTGCCTGCGCTTGTAATGGGCCTGTGGTCATTAGTGCGGTTATGGGTTGGGATATTGTATCAATTACTATTACTCGGGTGCCGTTGAAGGGTTCCGGTGGGGGCTCCTCTTCCTCGGAGGCTTCGTCCTCGCTGTCGTTTACTACGCGCTGGCGCTTCTCGCGGTCAAGGTGGCCTGTGCGGAGCTCGTCTATGGCTTCTATTAGGCCATGAATGTCGAAGACACGCATGATTTGTACACGATCGAGGACGTTGGATATGGTTTTGCCGTCGTTGCTTGTCCGTGATGAGACAACTTGTTGGAGGAGGCCCGGGGAGAAGGTTCCCAGGGTATCGATCCATGCAGCGGAAGAGTTGGAGTGGAGTAGGAGGTGGGTGGTCAGAGCGTGCATTGCTATCTATTTTTATTCTCACGTTGCGTTAGTCTGCGGACCGAGCGGGGTGAGGATAAGGGGGGTGGGACAAGTGATTTTCCGGTCGCCGAAGCACCGGATATGGAAGTTAAAAGTCCGTAGGGAAACCCGCCGGAGAGGGCATGTTGATCCAGGGGCGGACAGGAGGTTGGCAGAATCTTTGGGAAGTGTGAGACTTTGTTGGATTGGCGGATATTCTGAGTTAGGAGGGTTGAAGCAAGGATCCCCGCGGCAGGTAGGTGGGCGGTCCTGTCGGTGACGGTGGGGGTCGTTGTGAGCATTGTATAGGCAGTAAATTTACAGCTCAGTACCGTATACTGTGCCGTGTAATTGTAGAAGAGGGGGCTATAAGTGTGGAATTGGAAGTACAACGTTGCAGTACTAGCAATGTGTTATTTACCACTTTTGATATTCAGTCTTTGAGAAGCCGCCGCCGTGATCTAATCTAGTAATGATGACTATCATCTCCCATGCAAAAGAGGTATAGTAAAGAAGGGAAAAGGCTCACATCTCTGTGGAAATCCCGGATTGGAATCGACTGGCGAGGCACTGGCTCCGGTACCGGTAGGGGCTATAGGTAAATTACTCCTAAGATCACGGGTGTAGCATCAAGTATGGCTATATGGTATCATAGTGAATGGTTTGTCGTCGTCGTCGAGAAACCGCAATTACGTCAGCCTAGAGTTGACTTTTGTATTAAAAAACAAGCAAGGGAGAAGGATGAAACCTCTTTTTGAGCCTCTTTCCGTCCCTTTCTCTTACCAAGTCCTATCATACTCACATCTCAACTCTTTGATCAATCCCGGGCCTTATCTTTTTTTGAAATTAACCTCATATTATACATGTCCCTTTATTCCTCCCCCTAATATATATTCTATCAGCTCGGGCGGACGGACGCTCAACGGACAGCCGGTATTTGCCTTTGTTCGACCCTTCCTCCTGTTTTCCTTTCTGTTCCTCCCTATTTACAGGAAAGTTAATGCCGTGAATGCAGCTTGTGGGCTTTACTATGATCAAGCCCCCTTTCCCCTTCAAGTTTCCCTTTCCTTGACACTTGATACTAGCACCTTGTCCCGAGACACCACTATTCTCACCACCCCACAACCCACCTTCCTTGTTCGTCGCAAAATGGAATCCCAGACGAATATATCTTCATTTTTAGCCTCATCTACCGGCATTAACAGCGACCCATTGGAGAGCATCCTGCGCGCTCGATCTACCAGCGGGACCGCGCAGAATCTGAAGGAGCAATCAAATGGAGAAGCTCACTTGAAGCCTATTCCGGCTCATTTGGAAAGCGAGACTTCGTCAGTACTTTCCAGGTCAGCTATTTGTCCACTCCCAGGTTGCTGCCCTCGCCACCGGTGGGAAGGAACTAGTGGAGGTGATTCTAACCTTTTCTATGTTAGCGGACGAACTACTCCAATTCCTGAGGATGCACCTCCGAGTGCTCACTCAATACAGCATGCCCGCCGGGAACGCCGGCGGCGAATGTTCCCAACCGTAGACTACGAGAGCCGTGTCTCGCATTTCGACCCTCAGTCACAGCATCATGATTTCCGGGGGTTCTTTACGCTGTTTTGGATCGGGTTGTTCATTATGGTGCTTACTACGGTGCTGAGGAATCTTAAGGATACCCGGCGGGTGCTGAGGACTTCGATTTTTAGCATGTTTACCAAGGCCCCATTGGAGCTTGCTATTGCCGATTTGTTCATGTTTTTGAGCACGATTGTTTGTTTACCGTTGCAGCAGGCATTCTCGACTGATAGGTGGTCTTGGGGTGGGAGTGGGTACATGTTTCAGCACGTGCTGCAGGCGGTCTGGCTGGCGGCCTGGGTGTATCTCCCGTTCCATCTAGAGTGGCAATGGTATGGTGGTGTTACTTGACACTAAAATGATGTTTCGGGGTTGACATGAACCGGCAGGACTCATCAGGTGTTTTTCACGCTCCACTCGCTCACTATGCTCATGAAGGTTTTGGGCCCTTTTACTGCCTCTCGTGGTCGGGCACTGATTGTGGCTTAGATGCACTCGTATTCGTTCTACTGTGGACATCTCTCGGAATGTCATAAGAGGCTCCGAGCGCTCGACGAGAACAATACAAAGGTGGAACCGGCTGAGGATGCAGACCTCCGCGAAACATTAGCCTTTGAGGTCACTAGTCCTTCCGGAAGAGTGACTTATCCCAAGAACCTGACCTTATATAATTTCGTCGACTACCTCTTCTGTCCGACTCTATGCTATGAATTAAGCTACCCGCGGACTGATCGGTTTGTGGCCGACCTTGTGGATGGCATATGGCGTGCTAACCTCCAGAATAGCATTCATTGGGGTAAGCTTGCTGAAAAGGCGGCCGCTGTGTTTGGTTGCATTTTTCTGCTTACCGTGACGAGCGAGGAGTTTATTTTACCTATTGTGGGTTCCCACCCATGCCCTCTAGTGTCCTTTTGCTAATTTAGGATTGTAGATGACTGAAGCGGCCACCCGGTTAGAGAGTGTTGATGCTTATCCAGATATTGCTTTGATTCTACTGGAGAGCATCAGTCTGCTATTGTTTCCGTTTATGGTTACCTTCCTTTTGGTGTTTTTGGTGATATTTGAGTACATGCTTGGAGCATTTGCAGAGATTACCTGCTTTGCTGATAGGCATTTTTATTCTGATTGGTGGTATGTTCACTCTTGAACTGGGTTTCCAAAGGATGGTTGAATGACTTTCGATCAGGAACTCCACCGATTGGCTCGAATTCTCTCGGGAATGGAACATCCCTGTTCACCGCTTCCTCCAACGTCATGTCTATGACGCTTCCCGCCGTCACATGTCCCGTCCTATAGCCACACTTATTACCTTCCTGATATCAGCACTCGCTCACGAACTTGTCATGTTTTGCATTACTAAGAAGCTCCGTGGCTATGGTCTTGTATGCCAGATGTTGCAATTACCCATCATCGTGGTGCAGAGGACAGAGTTCATGAAGAGCCAGAAGATGTTTAATAACATTATGTTCTGGTCATCGATGATTTGGGGGCTCTCGATGGTATGTATTCCTTCTTACGTTTTAGGCTGGGGTTGCACTGACGCTAGTGAGGGTATAGATTAGTGCGTTGTACGTGCTAATTTAGGAGCTCATGGGTTTTCTTCAACTCGCGCGAAGGGTTGGCAGTGCGCATGTCTTTCGATTACCTTAAAAACTTGAATGATCGGATCAAGGGCTATGTTGTTGGGTTACCATCTCTGGTACTGTAAGTTCTGTTTTTGTTTGTTTTCTGTCTCCCAGAGGGCTGAGAAGCTCTATTTTTACTGTGCTTTTGTCCCTCCCCTAGTGTAGAGAATCTTCGACTATATAGCATGCGGCTGGGCTACTCTAGCCTTCATGGTGTTATTTGTTTTACTAGTACTGGTTCATATAAAGTGGTAAGGTTAGAATTGTTTGGTGTTTTGTTTTTGTTTGGTTCTGGATATTTGTTGTCTGGGTGATTTGTACTATACGCTATCTGAGGGCTTTGAATGTAATACACCGTAGTTAATACTGGGTTCTGGGGACAATGCGTTTGGTAGTGGGACAGGGGTAACCATGGGGGTCGCCCGGTGTCTGTTTTGGAGGCTGAGGGCGAACTGTGATCAGCGAGTGGTTAAAGTGTGATCCCCCACAGAATATGGCTAAGAGGGATGGCGAACCGATCTCCACTATTCAAGCCGAAACACAAGTGCGCCCGGACTCCATCATTCCCCAACCTATATATCCCTAAATATATTGTTCCTCCCATAACTGCATATGGGTCGCTCCATCTCCCCCCAAAGCACCATCCACACCCCTCACACTCGCCCACCCACCATTAGTCCAACTTATCACGAATTAAATAGATAGCTAAACTGCAGCATCCCACTTCCGTCAACCTAGTACTCGGGTGTGAGGGTAAGTGATCGGAAAAAAAGTGGCGTTGCACCAACCACTTTTTTTCCGATCACTTTTTGCTCCAGGCTGGTACAATTACCACAAGCACATCAGCCTCTTCTTTCCTTTCCCACGGTACGATCTGCGGTGTATTCGCTTCTTTGGATCACTTGCTGCACCATGGGACATCGATTCGGTCAGGCAGGAATTACCTGCCACCGCGGATAGAAAAGAGTGATGAGAATGGCAACTGCGAAGTTGATGGTGGCGGATGGCTTGACCAGGTGGGTGGGGCGGAGAAGAGGGGTGGAATGGGTGCTGGACGCTAGGGTCTTGGAGGGGGCGAGGAGGAGAGCTCTTGGCTGATACCAGTTCCTTAGAGCTGGGAGGCAGCCGGGGGTTGTATATACAGTGTCATAATCGCAGATGGGCGTAAAGTTATGCTTGGGTGAGTGTGGTTCTGCTGCGGGTAGAAGGGTTGGATATTGTAAGTTTATGTGCAGTACAGTTATCATGAAGGTACCCAGTATTAGCCATTATTTCTGAACGAGTGATACCGTATGATTGCTGCATGTCGAGCACATCACCATCGAAAGTGGACCTAGTCGCTCAGCGTAGTAGTATCCCTTACTCCCGGTGACCCACGTCTTAGCAGTCCGTTAGGGAGCTTACTCAGCCCTAATTCTTGACAATTCTTAGTCCCCACAGTCAGTTCACTGGAACTAGCGGTCAGTTATACCCGCATTTGTAGCTAATGGCCAACTGCGAAATTGCGTCTCGTTTGGTCCGCCCGCCTGGAGCTGTGGGTGTAGTGGCCGGGTGCTCACAACCGCGCCCCCTAGCTCCCGAGTATCAAGAGATGGCTCGGATGGTGTCCGAAAAAGGTATCATGTGAATTAAAGCAAACCTGGAGTCGAGATGGGGGCTTGGATGATAGGGTGGTTTGCTCGAATACTTGCTGGGTTGGGGTGTTGATGTGAACTGCTGAGAGGGTGGGAAGGGAAGGGGGTGTGACTAAAGTACATACTCTAATGTGGTATATGGCGTTAGTGAAGCAACTCTCCCAGAGCTCTGTAGAAGTACTGTAGTGTTATAGGTTTGAGAGTGTTAGGTTTTCTGGGGAAGTAATACTGTGATACTTAAGAATGAGGTATCTAAGGGATGGCAAAAGCGGGGGTGGGGGGCTTTGGGGTGGTTTGCTTTTGAAGGTGGCTCGGGGGGGGGGGGGGGGGGTTAAAATACCCCGTA